>Ga0210246_101255_pt1 | contig 20804 bp, 11 predicted proteins | sample ChrtobMetaP3_8mM_FD_155469 | JGI IMG/M metagenome (GOLD analysis project Ga0210246, IMG submission 155469) | Chrysochromulina tobin associated microbial communities from unialgal haptophyte culture, Seattle, Washington, United States - P3_8mM | ecosystem: Host-associated > Algae > Haptophytes >...
CCAAACGGCGTCCAATGGTGTCGCTGCTGTGTGCGGCCGTCGACGACGTGTTCGACACTGCGTTCGAAGACGAGCCGCCCGCGCCGCTCGTGTGCAGTGCCAGTGTGGACCGCATCAGTCGCACGGCGCTATCCATCACGCTCTCCTACTCGACCGGCACCGCCGAGTGGATGGCCGCCATCGCCAGCAGCCCGGACGACAGGGCCCTCGTCCGTGAGCGTCTGCTCGCAACGCTGACGGACCGGACAACGCCATTGGGGAGCGTGGCCGCCAGCTTTGCCGCGCGCATCGCTGCGCACGCACCGCACGGCCAAGTCGAGGACGCGCTTGCGGCCATGTCGCACGGGAGCTCCAGGCTGCAAGCCCTCGTTGGGGAGGTGTTGCCCGTGCTCAACGACGGTACCGCCGGTGCTGAGGCCGCCGAGGTGTGCTGCGATGCGCTCTTTGGCTTATGCGCCGGCACTCTGCAGCCGCTGCTTCACGCGGCACATGCAAACGAGGACGCAGCCGTGGCCGCGCGCCTCGACGAGCTGCGAGGGCTGCTGCCACGCCACCTTGGGATTGACGCGCGCTTCTGGCTGGACACCTACGAGGCGGCGTGCGGGAGATACGACGATGAGGCGCTGCCCTACGCGCCCTCCATCGCCCTCGCGCGTCGGCTGAGCGGCTGCGCCTCGCCCGTCGCGGCTCTCCGTACTTTTGTAGAAGCATGCGCGGCGGCCGCGCGCTGCACAGAGGGAGGCATTGGAGGCGAACCGAACGATCTGGAGGCGCCCACGGGCAGCGGGCGCGGCGTCGCCGTGGGCGCGGACGAGCTCATCCCGCTGATGGCGTACGTGCTCGTGCGCGCGCGTCCCGAGCGGCTCGCATCACTCCTCGCCCTCGTAGAGGGCTACTTGATGAGTTCACATTCACAGCCCGGGCTCTTATTGGGTGTGCTCGGCTTTGGCCTCGCCACCCTTGAGGCGGCCGTGCGGCTCGTGGCCTCGCTGCGGTGGGCGAGCACGGTGGAGGTGGGCGCGGAGGCGGAGAAGGAGGAGGACGCCCACGCTCATGTTCACGCGACGTGTGCCGAGGGCGGGGCACCGAATCAGACTGTGCCCCCCATCAGACAGACCATCAGACAATTAGACCCCAATCAGACTGTGCCTGCTTCCGTGGCGGGTCGGCTGCACGGCCCGCATGCAAGGGTCGAGCTCACACAGTGCTGCCTGCCTTCCTCGCACGCGCGCTCGAGGTCGCGCGAGCCTCCAGTACCGGCCGCCGTGTCGCCTTCCAAAATCGGACTGTGTGTGGAGAGCACAGCACACTGGAGGATGGGCTGCGCGTCTTCCCAGCCAGAGGAGCAGCCTGTGAAGCCCATCACGACGGTGGTGCGCCATGCGGGCTTTCGTGGCACGCCCGAACCAGTATCGCCCAGTCCAGCATGCATCGGGATGCGCTCCATTGGGCCAGACCAACCAGTCGCACCAGTCGTGTCCAAGGTGGCCCTCGTGCGAACCAAGTCCGTCTCCTCGCGTCCCATCGCGTGGAGAAGCATGTTCTCTTCGCAGCCCAAGTCGACGATCAGCGCACCCACGAATGTGACGCATGTGACGCACGTGGGCTGGACGCCCCAACAGGGCTTTGAGTTACGCAACATTCCTGATGAGTGGAAGCAGATCTTCAAGGCGGCCGGTGTGCGGAGGAGCGACCTGATCGACCCCGAGACGGCGCGCGTGATCGTGACGCTCATCGCGGAGAATATGATCGAGGGGCGCCTTGCGAGCATGCCGCTCATCCCAGGCATTGGGCAGGCGATCGCTGGGCTTGCTGCGAGCTCTCGTCGCACGGCACCGACGGCCGGCGCCTCCACCGCAGGCACGCCGCGCACCGCTGGCGCGCCATCCGCCGCGGGCCCACCGCGCACCGCGGGCACGCCTCGCACTACGAGCGCGTCGCCGGTCCGGGTTGCACCGCCCGCCGCCGACGCGCCGCCCGCCGCCGCCGCCGATGAGGGCACTCTGACTGATATGAACGCCTTTGGCGAGCGAGTGGAGCTCGCTGAGTGGGAGCTCAAGATTGAATCTCCGGATCCCAACGGTCACTCCCTTTTTGGGCTGTCGCTGGCCAACGGGCGGTGCGGCAGGACGGTGGTCGACGCGGTGTCCGTGGGCTCGATGGCGCAGGCGATGGGCGTGCGAGCTGGCGACGTTGTAGTCTCGGTGAACGAGGTGAACGTGTGCGGATGGGGTAGGGATGGCACGAGTGTGCTCATCGAGTCGGCTGGGATCCCTGTGCGCCTCGTGCTCGCCTCTGCCTCGCCACCGGCCGCCGTCTCCTCCGGCGCGTCGCTGCCGGCCGCCGTCGTCGGCACCACAGCCATAAAAGCTACCAGCGCTGCCACCGCCGCCGGCGGGGCGGCGGCCACACCCGCCCCAGCCGTCCCAGCGGCTCCCACCCTCGCGCCACCCACGAGGGAAGCTGCACCCTGCCAAGCACGCACTGGCACTAAGGCGGTGAGTCAGCCGGAGAGTGCCGTGGCGCCGAACGCCGTGTTGGGCGCCCCGCCCGTGGAGGGCGCAGAGCCGGCTCTCTCCTTTTTTGTGGCGGTGGTCCAGTGCCCAACGTTCGCCGGACCGGGCCACTTTCTTGCCATTTCAGGACCCGATGGCAACCTGTATCAAGTGGAAGTACCTGCCGGCGTCGTCCCGGGCGGATTCTTCGAGGCGGAGCTACCGGTCCTGGTGCCGGAGGTGCCGATCTCGGCGGCGGCTTCGGTGCAGCCGAAGCCCAAGTTTGACGTCTCCGCCGGGACTGCGCCTGCGGCGGACGCGGCCGACGCAGGTGACCTTTGGCGGCGCACGGTGACGCGCGTGTCCTCCTCCGGCAACCCGAAGAGCACAGAGACTTATCCGACGGTAGCAAGCACGAATCCGCAGGCAGCGGGCACCCGTGCGAAGCCAGCGGCGCCATCTCACGAAGTTGAGCAGGCTGAGGCGGAGATCGAGGCGGAGATCGAGGCAGCGGCTTGGGCGTTGGAGATCAAGGCGGCGGCAATGGCTGCCGCCGAGGCGGCAGCGGCGAACGCAAGAGCTTCATTCTCTCCTCCCCCGAAGCCCCCGCCCTCGGAGCCATCGACGGCTGCGAGCCCGGTGCTGCATGTACGGTCAGAAGCACCTCCACCGCATGCGCCGCCCTTGCCGCCCCTGCTGACCCCGCCGATAGTCAGCTCAATACCACCTCCGGCGCCGCCGCCTCCCGAGCCGTCGGCTGCGTCGACACCAGTGCCCCGGCCTCGGGCAGCGAAGATGTCAGCGTCTCGGACGCCAGCTTCTGCTACGCCGGATTTGGAAAGCCGAGGCGCGGCGCTCGTAGCCATTGCTTCAGTCAACTTCTCTCTGAAGCCAGTCTCGAGCCGCGAGCTGCCCTCGTCAGCGCCGGCCGCTGCAGACGCCTCGAGCCTCACGAAGCAACTCGCGGCGGTGCTCGAATCGCGACGCAACGCCATGGCAGCGCGCTCGGACCAAGGCGAGGAAGATGAGGATGACTGGTAGCGCGCGATGACAAAGCGCAAATTTGGACATGCTCGTCGGTAAACACACACACCGTGAGTCGTGACGGGAAAGCTGTAACGTGTAGCCAATAGAACGTAGCCTAAGGTTCTAGGTTGAGAAAGTTGAACGGTTCCAGCCAGAAGTCGGGAACTCAACGTACCCGCGAGCTGTTTGTTCTGTTTGAGGCGCTCGCCCATCACTCGAGACGTGGTCAGCCCGCGGCGGGTTCATGTGGGGCTACCGTAAACTTCGAGGGGAGCGGAGCCGTCCTGTTGGTGAGCGCGGGGGGACCGAGAAGAAAGTGACGGTGTAACTGACTAAACGTAAGTTTCAAGAGTACGTAATGTACCGCGTCCTGGCGAGCACCAAACGGCGTCCAATGGTGTCGCTGCTGTGTGCGGCCGTCGACGACGTGTTCGACACTGCGTTCGAAGACGAGCCGCCCGCGCCGCTCGTGTGCAGTGCCAGTGTGGACCGCATCAGTCGCACGGCGCTATCCATCACGCTCTCCTACTCGACCGGCACCGCCGAGTGGATGGCCGCCATCGCCAGCAGCCCGGACGACAGGGCCCTCGTCCGTGAGCGTCTGCTCGCAACGCTGACGGACCGGACAACGCCATTGGGGAGCGTGGCCGCCAGCTTTGCCGCGCGCATCGCTGCGCACGCACCGCACGGCCAAGTCGAGGACGCGCTTGCGGCCATGTCGCACGGGAGCTCCAGGCTGCAAGCCCTCGTTGGGGAGGTGTTGCCCGTGCTCAACGACGGTACCGCCGGTGCTGAGGCCGCCGAGGTGTGCTGCGATGCGCTCTTTGGCTTATGCGCCGGCACTCTGCAGCCGCTGCTTCACGCGGCACATGCAAACGAGGACGCAGCCGTGGCCGCGCGCCTCGACGAGCTGCGAGGGCTGCTGCCACGCCACCTTGGGATTGACGCGCGCTTCTGGCTGGACACCTACGAGGCGGCGTGCGGGAGATACGACGATGAGGCGCTGCCCTACGCGCCCTCCATCGCCCTCGCGCGTCGGCTGAGCGGCTGCGCCTCGCCCGTCGCGGCTCTCCGTACTTTTGTAGAAGCATGCGCGGCGGCCGCGCGCTGCACAGAGGGAGGCATTGGAGGCGAACCGAACGATCTGGAGGCGCCCACGGGCAGCGGGCGCGGCGTCGCCGTGGGCGCGGACGAGCTCATCCCGCTGATGGCGTACGTGCTCGTGCGCGCGCGTCCCGAGCGGCTCGCATCACTCCTCGCCCTCGTAGAGGGCTACTTGATGAGTTCACATTCACAGCCCGGGCTCTTATTGGGTGTGCTCGGCTTTGGCCTCGCCACCCTTGAGGCGGCCGTGCGGCTCGTGGCCTCGCTGCGGTGGGCGAGCACGGTGGAGGTGGGCGCGGAGGCGGAGAAGGAGGAGGACGCCCACGCTCATGTTCACGCGACGTGTGCCGAGGGCGGGGCACCGAATCAGACTGTGCCCCCCATCAGACAGACCATCAGACAATTAGACCCCAATCAGACTGTGCCTGCTTCCGTGGCGGGTCGGCTGCACGGCCCGCATGCAAGGGTCGAGCTCACACAGTGCTGCCTGCCTTCCTCGCACGCGCGCTCGAGGTCGCGCGAGCCTCCAGTGCTGGCCGCCGTGTCGCCTTCCAAGGCGCTCAGCTCGAGCAGCGCGCGCGGCCTGCTGTCGCCGATGCGCACTGTGTCCGCGCCTGCCGAGCTGCCGCCATCGCCGCTGCATCGGGCGGCTCGCGAGGGGGCCGCGTGGCTCGAGGACGTGCGCGTGCGCCACCTGGCCCATCTCTCGTTCGATCCCTCGCTCGATCTCTCGCTGCGCCGCGCTCTTGAGTGGACAATTGCATTGGTGCCGCCGCAGTCCACCCCGTCGCAACCCACCTCCCTGCAGCCATCGGCGCTTGCTGCCGAGTCGGCCTCGTCGATCACGTCGATGAGATTCGTCTCACCGTTCACGCAGGCTGCCCGAGCGCATCTCTCGGCCAGAGCCAACGGAGCCAATGGCCAAGCGGCCTCGCCAGCAAGAGCGGCCGACGCGCCGCCGCCAGCTTGCCGGGTTGCGATGACGCAGTCGCCCTCCTCGACGCTCCTCTCGCCCGAACCACCTGCCGCCACCGCCAGCGCTCGAGACAGCGCTCGAATCGTCATCGCCGCCGCCGCCTCGCCCGAGGTTTCCACAGAGGTTTCCCAGCAGACGCCGCGGCCGCTCGCGCCTCCACCGCCGCCTCTGTTGGTAGACACATCCCCTGTGCCCGTGCCGTCGCCCGCTGACGCTGCGGCGGGTCTCGTCGTCGATGCAGATCGAGATGACGAACCCGATTTCGAGGCAGATCGAGAGGACGACGATGAGCCGACGCGCCTCACCTCCGCCGCGACGCCTCCGCATCTGCCCGCTGGCTCGCCATCCCGTCGGCCGCCCGCATCGGCCGGAGCTGGTGGCAGCGCCGGCGCTGACTCGCCCACCCGAGCCCTCCAGCGACGTCGCCGCCGTCAGCGCTCGTCTCCGTCGTCACCAGCGGTCGCAGCAACCGCCAGACTTCCATCAGAGGAGCTCGTGTCGCCTCCGCGCCGTGCCGGCACAGCGCGCGCCTCCCTGGGCTCCCGGTGGTGCGACGCGGTCGCTGTAAGGGGCGAGGACACCGAGAACGAAGAGCAGCGTCGCACCCTTGCAGACGATGGCGCCGGCGGCGCCCCTGAGAAGGTGGCTATGAAGGTCGATGCGCTGTCACGCGCCGCGCATATTGCGTGTGGAAGCCCCCCGAGAGACAGCACGCCCACACGGCTGCCGCGTACTCACCGGCGACGACAGCGCTGCCTTTCCAGCGCTGGTGCTTCACCGACGACGGTGCCTAGAAGTGCCGAGCACGGGAATGAGCAGGACCAGGAGCTAGATGCTTGACAAGGCGCGGCGGAGGTCAGGGAACTTGTACTGGTTGAAAGACACCGGGGGTCGCCGGGACGCACGCCAAAGGTGAAGTTTTGAGGGTGCTTCTCGACATCGTCCAGGTTTCGTCGGTAAGTTTGTCAAGTTTTGAGGGGCGTCCCTGTACCTGTGCCTGCCCCTTGGGTCAAGCCCTTGGGCGTCCGCAGTCCTTCCTGAAAAATGAAACTCGCTCAGGTGTCCCCATCCCTCTCCGCAAGGACATCTACGCCCAACGAGAAGAGTGTGCCGGCAGTCAGTGGCGTGAGCCCCAAGAGCATCGCCCTGGTCATTTTCGGGGTCGCGGTCGCTTCGGCAGCGATTGCGTTGGGCACGGTCTTCGGCTTGCGTGTGCACAAGTACATGTCTCTTAACGATGCCCAAAGAGAGGCGATGCTCGATGCCCGATTCGCGCAGGTGGAACTCGTTCCCTTCCGCACGTGCAGCGATTTCTCGTCGCAGATGCGCATGTACCCTGGATGCTGCTATGACTACATCGACCTCGGCAGCCGCTACTCGAGTTACTATGGAGGTGGGCCGCTCGTGATGGCGATGGGTCGCCCGGAAGGCGTGCTACGCGGGTCCGGAGCGACTGCCGACGTTTCCGTCAGCGGGTCGACCGCCCCCTCGACGGCCGCCTCAGTCGACTACAGCACCACCAATGTGCAGGTTGTCGGGATCGACGAGAGCGACATCGTCAAGAATGATGGAGCCTACATCTACACGGTCGGAGGCGGGCAGCTCGTGATCGTGCGCGCGTACCCATCGTCGCAGCGTGCCGTGCTCTCGCGCACCAACTTGCGCGCTGCCGAGCCCGCCACATCCGCCTCGGTCTTTGCGGCCCAACAGGCCCTTCTGAACGGCGATGTGCTCCTAGTCATGTCAGCGGCACAGCTAGCGCACAATGCGAGCGGCCGAAGCTTTGCGAGCGTGGTGCTGCAGACGTACAATGTCTCGGACCGCACGCGTCCGCTTCTTGTCTCCTCATCCACCTTCGAGGGCAAGCTCTCCACAGCGCGCCTTGTCAATGGCTACGCTTACGTGATCATCTCTTCGATGCCGCACCTCGCGGGCGGCGCTGCCCTGGTGGACCGTTTCATGTCTCCCTCCTCGTCCTCATCTTCCTCCTCCTCCTCCTCCACGACCTCACCGACGCCCTCCTCGAACAGCGAACCTACGCCCTTCGAGATCCTGCCGCTCTCGGCTCTCGACTCTATCGCCGCACCCGGCGCCGCCACCAGCGCCGACGAGATGCTGCCGATCGTGGAGGCGTGCAGCGAGCTGAGTTACATCCCGTACGTACAGCCGCGCTCCCTCCTCACGATCCTCTCCGTGTCCGTGGGCGCGCAAGCACACCGGCCCGGGCTGGTAGTCGGTGTGCGGACGATCGCGACCGGCTCGGCGTACAGAGAGCCCGCAGTCTTCGCCTCCTTTGACTCCCTCTACGTCGCCAGCTACAACTCGGAGTGGCTCTGCGCAGACGGCGGCTGGGAGAGCTGCACATTCGACGAGGCGACGTACCTGATGGCCTACACGCTCCCGGGGAACGGTTCGATCACGCTGCGCGCAAGGGGTGGCGTACCGGGCTACCTGCTCAACCAGTGGTCGATGGATGAGTTCGAAGGGCACCTGCGGGTCGCGTACACGCGCGAAAGCCGCGACGGTGTTCTGTCCGAGAACCGTGTCGACGTGCTGCGCGCTGACAACCTGCAGCGCGTCGGTCGTTTGGGCGGTCTCGGGTGGGGTGAGAGGATCTACGCAATGCGCTTCGCCGGCAAGCTCGCGTACATGGTGACGTTCCGACAGATTGATCCACTATACACGCTCGACCTCCGAACCCCCACTGCACCTTACGTCATCGGCGAGCTCAAGATCCCGGGCTTCTCGGACTACTTGCACCCGATCAACGACACGGCGCTCCTCGGCATCGGCAAGGCGGGTAACGACAACGGCCAGATCTTCGGCGTCAAGGTGGCGCTCTTTGACGTGACGAACCCGACCTTACCGGTCTTAGCCGCCAGTGTGGAGCTCGGCGGGCCCGGTAGCTCGACGCCCGTCTCGGAGGACCACAAGGCGTTGCTCTTCGATCCAGCGCGTAGCCTGCTCGTCGTGCCCGTCACCGAAATGCAGAGCTGGGCGTCGTGCGACACGCCTCCTGGATTCCACGGCGCGCGTGTGTACACGCTTGGCGGCAGCACCGGATTCACCCTGCGCGCGTCGATCGAGCACGGCGCCAATCGCAGCCACGACTCTGCGTGGCCGGCAAACGTCTCCGCGAATCATCAGTATCCGATGCATGGTTGCTTGTCGACGCCGTGCCAGTCGGGCGCCGTGCGCCGCTCCTTGTACATCGGGGACGAGCTGTACACCTTGTCCGATGACGAGCTGCGCGCGACGAGCATGACCTCATGGGCACGCACCTGGATGCAGCCCCTGCACGTGCGTGAAGTCCTCGCCCGCCAGGGCACTTGCACCCTCAACGGCTCCCCCATTGAGTGGGCTCGTGTCGCCGCTTCGGGGCCGGACATTTATTGGTGCTACGAGGGCACGGCGTGCCTCGGCGATCAGGGGCTGAGAGGGTATGAGTGTGAGCCGGGCGCGTACCGTTCAATGGAGCTGCTCCTCAACGGGGCCCTTTCTCCTTGCGGCAACCTCAGCTGCACGCCCAGAGGCGCGGCGGACGTGGAGTACAACCAGTGCGTTGTGTGGTTTTGACACGTACATGCGTAACTATGCCGTGTGCTTGGCCATGATGCTTGGCCTATGGCGGCTAAGGGCGCGCCCGCGCGCCTGAGATTTTCAGTACAGAGATGTCTTGTGCACTAGCATTTGTTTAGAGTAGTAGAACGTTCCCAGCCTATTCACACCCATATTCACACAGCCGCCGCCGCCCCGGCCGCCCTCCCGAGGAGAGGGGCCTTGTGCGAACGCGTGTCTGTGTGTGCCGAGAGGCCCTCAGAAACGGAACGTAGGCCGAGGCCGCTCCTGACGCACATGCCTCCGAGACAATCCGCTGATTTAGACGCACCAATCGACCGGTGCGTTGTCGTCGAACGAGTCCTGAGTAGTGGGATGGACGAACTGCTTGAGGCGCTTCTCGCCGCGTGCCCTGCGCAGGCGGTGAGCACGCTTGCCCGTGTGAGCCATGCGTGGGCAGTGGCCGCTGAGATCAGCATGAGAGCCGTGTGCGCGCGCCACGATTGGCGGCTGCCTCGCCGGCCGAGGCAACGCAGCGCAGCAGGCACACTCGGGGCGATGTTGCCGTGGCGTGCTTGCTTCATCGCCCACATCTGCAAGGGCTGTCAAACGCATCCTGGCGACTTTGCCGTCCGCAGCGACTCAAAGGGCTCGCCAAGCTGCTACCTGTGCCGCGAGTGCGCCAAGGCGACGCACATTGTGCAGCGCTTGCGCTGTGCCAATGCAACACTGGATGTCACAGGTCTCTCTGGCAAGCCTCTCTACACGAGGACGCAGTCCAAGTTCTGCAGCGAGGTGTCGAAGCTCAGCAAGGAGAGCATCGACCATGCCTCCGGGCAGCGGGCGGACGTTGTGCGGCGATCGGGCGCGGTGCGGCGTTGAGATGAATGGTGATACGCACATCCGATCTCCGCGATAACCCGATTCACATTAGGATTCCGAGGCGCCACGCAATGTGTGTTCGGGTCTATGGCGGATGCATCACAGAGAAACACCCTCGAAGGGGCCGCGCTCGAATCCGAATCCGTCGCGCTGCGGAGATCCGCGCCACACGACGCGCGCACAACGAGGAAATTTGTATAATTCGGAAGCAACGAACGTCGTCAAAATCAAATTTGAAATTATGAACCCGCCCGCCGCCCGCCGCCCCGCCCGGCGGCCCCGGCCCGCGCGTCCCGCGGGAAATGGCAAATGCGAAACGGGCCCGGTCTTCCCGCGTCGCCTGCCGCGCCTTCTGACTTCTCTGAAAGTTATCTCTGGGAACACACACACCGCGCTAGCAGGAACCCTTACAATGACCGCCGTACAATCGCCCGTACAACGTACAATGACCGCCGAAAAAAATCTCACAAAATCCCGTTCAATCCTCAATCTGAAGAAGCTCTCTTCATCCAGGGGCAAGGCATACGTGCCTGCGCTTCAGGCAATGGCAGCCCTAAAGTAGTCCTCCGGGCTGATGATGGCTGCACCGCCGAAAAAATTAATGAGCCAGAGACCGTCGATATCGAGCCTCGCAACGTAGAAGCCATGCCCAGTCGGGAAATTCTCAAAGGACGGGTGCTTTTTGAAGAGTGCGGCCTTGGCCTCCGCCTCTTCGGTCGTGTTCGCCGCCACCTTGGCCATGCCACCGGAAATCACGAGACGAGCGCATGGAGGATTTTCGGGGTCGCCACTCTGGCCGGGCGCGATCTGGCACGCCTGGGACAGCTGAGCGCCGCCGAGCTGTGCCTCAGAGAGAGCGAGGGAGCATCGTATCGAGGAATGGGCGCTGGCGAAAAGGTCGGTGAATGAGGCGTCCATGTCGGTGCCATAGAAATAAGGAATACCGCCCACGTCAGCGATACCGTACGGATTGCCAAACGCATCTCCGGGCGTCGAGCCATTCTTGCGTGTCGAGGTGGTGGCGAGGAAGCCGTAGGTGAGTTCTGTCACCATCCACCGCGCCGTTTCGGCCTTTTTGGTGAAGGGTGGCTTGCCGGTAATGGCGCGCGCCCCGATAAAATTTCGGGCCGGATTCATGTCAATCGTAGCAGCGGGAGCAGGCGCAGACGCAGCAAAGTAGTCTGTAGGATCCACGATGGCAGCGCCACCGTAATCGTCGATCAGCCAGATGCCATCGAGCGACAACTTGGCGACGAAGAAGTCGTGGTCGTCGGGAAGCGTCTTGATGAAGGGGTGGCGTTCGAGGAGTGCAGCGTACGCTGCCGCGTGTTCTGTCGAGTTGGCGGGCACCTTCGAGAAATCCCCGCTCAAGGTAAGTCGAGCACAGGGCGGATTCTCAGGGTCGCCAAACCCCACACCGATCTCGCAATCCTGGATGATGCTGGTACCGTTGGGCGCCAGCAATGACGCAGCGCTGAGGGCGAGGCTGCCCCGTGGCTTGGCGGATGGTGCGGTGAAGAGGTCAATCATAGAAGCGTCCAGGTTAGAAACGTAAAGGTAGGGTGTGCCCTTGACGTCGGCAAAGGAGTTGGTGTTGCCAAAAGCATCGCCAACGTGAGAACCGTTGCTTCTCGTGGACGTCGTTGAGAGTGAGCCATATGAAAGGGTGCTGACCATCCAGCGCGCATACCCGGCTTTATGATAGGGCGCTGGTTGCCCAATGCCTGAAAGGAGGCATGCGGCAAGCAACATGCTATGATGAAATCGCAAAGTCTACGCGCGCCCCGCCCCGCGTCGCGGAGTCGCCGCGAGTGTGTGGCCGAGCAGACCTTCACAGTTTCATGTTTTGAGTGCAGAAATACACCGTAGTCTGTGGTGGAGTGGCTACGGCTTTAGAAATTGATTCCGCAAGCATGGCGCAACCTTGTGGCCGGGCCCGCGTGACCGCGCCCATATGCGGCCCACCCCCGGATGTAAACTCCAGTGTGCAGCTCTTGCACTTTTGCAGGCTCTTGCAGTCTTGTAGGCATGATGCTTGTAGGCTGTTGCAAGCGGCACGAGCACCCTCGCAGCCGCACCTCTCACAGATGTATCAGGTGCTGCCACGCCGCCGTCGGCGCTTCGGCTTGGAGCTGCCGCTGTCGATGGATGGCTGCGTGTGGCCCCCGACTGTCCTGGGCGGCGAGCTCCTCTTCTTCTTCTTCACTGAGAGCGGGTTGGGCTCGTTCATCTTGCGTTTCCTCGATGGCGCTGGCGCCTTCGCTGCATCCTCTTGTAGCAACGCTGCATTTGATGTCGTCACCGCCGACGACGATGCCGCGAGCGTCGCGGCCTTAACGGCCACTCTGCCTGCCGCCTGCCCCATCCTCGCTACACTCTCTCGCGCCGGCGTGCCATCTTTTCCATCGGGATGCCATCCATGGCCATAGCCCCTGCCTGGAGCCTCAAGCAGTAGTCGGCCCTCGCGATTAAATCGGAGCAGGGGCACCGCCTCGTACTGCGCGAGCCGTTCTCGGAGTGCGGGATCCTCGGTCAACACAAAGCGATGCGCTGGGTTGCCACCTGCGACGAGTGCCACGAGCTCTTCAGCCGCAGCTGCCTTCGGGCCAGCCGATTCAGGAGCGTCGATGACCTTGAGCCGGCGCGCAAGCTTGGCTGCTGCTGCTGCAGGTCGACCAAGCGCGTGCAGCTCTGCCACGACGGAACGCGGCACCAGCAGCCGAAACCTTTCGTTCTGCAGCACCTTGCCGCATAAATCATCGAGAGCGACCCCATGATGGAGGCTTGCCATGATGGCAGTACCGTCAAGAATCACTTCGTATGGTGGCCGGAAGTGGTGTACCGCTCGGTAGTAGGTGAGCAACTTTCGCGCACGCTTATTCTCGCCAGGCATTCCGTTGCGTACAGTGCGTATAGATTGCGTCAGCTATTGCGCCGACCCAGAGAGGACACCACGTGTGGATCAGTACAGTCGATGCGGCTTGGCAGCACACGAGGCGACGAGGACCCCTCTCTGTGAATGGCTCTTTTCTGTTGTGAATGAATAGCTTTCCCTCCACGTACGGACTCACATCCCCACCTTGTGTAGAAGGGGCGCGTGCGGTCAACTCGAGTGCTAAATCCTTCAGATGATCCACCCCCATGCAGATGGTCCACCGCCGGGATCGCACCGTATGTTCAAAACGCCGCTGTCGGCGCTCAATTTCTACTTATCCTCATCTCATCATCAACTACTAGTGACTACATCAAACTGTGCACGTGCGTATAGCACGACAGTACCGATACAATCATGGAGACCACTACTAGAGGAGTAATGTGGTGCTCATCAATCCCCATCGCCGAGTAGCAGCTTGGTCTCGGCCTCGGCGAGCTCGAGCTCGTGGTGGCGAAAGGCCCACCCTATGCCCTCGTCGAAGCCGCGCCGCCCAATCTGGCACGCGCCGTGCAGCGCGCGGCACTTGAACACGATTGGCTCGGCGCGCGTCTGCTCGAGGCCATCCATCCATCCGCGCGTGTGCGGGTGGCGCGTCAGCCAGACGAGGACGCCCTCGGCCGCCGCGCGGATGGCGCCGGTGCGCCCCTCCTTGTAGAGCCGGAGCACACACGACTCGGGCAGCCACGCGCAGTTGGCCACGCGCCGCCGCGCGAGCGCCTCGCAGAGCTGCAGCACACCGACGGTCACCGCGTCCGCTCCACCCAAAGCCATCTCCCCGAGGCCGCTCAGCCGGCGCAGGAGCTTACCCACCTGCTCGAGCATGATCGACTCGGCCGCGCAGGACACGCCGCTGGCCATTGGCACGCCCACGACCCACGAGGCCGCGCGCAGCAGTGCAACCCCACCCTCCGGGTCGCCGCGCTCAGTACAACGCTCCGCCGCCGTGAGCAGCCCCTCTGCTTCGTAGCAGCTGAGCGCGGCGGCGCCGCCCGACTCGAGGTGTTCGCGCAGCCACGCACGCGCCGTGATGCCGCCGCAGAGCGCCCGAGACAGCGCGGGTAGTGCGCTGGGTGCACCGCCGAGCTTACCGCCCACGCGGTCCACGTATGGCTGTAGCACGTCTGCGCCTGCTCGCGCCACCCACGCTTCCACGAGGGCACATGACACATCGACGCACCGAGGCGCCTGCTTCCACAGCGCCGACAGGTCGATGCATGCGGCCTTATGATCGCCGAGCGCGCCGAGTGCGGCGGCTCGGCGCCAGCGCGCCTTGCACTCAAGCGGGCGGAGCACAAGGGCTGCGCTCGCTGCGCGCTTGGCGCCTTCCGCGTGCCCAAGGTGAAGCAAGGCCGCCGCCGCGTTGCAGTACAGGCTGATGAGGAGTGCCATCCCACGCTGCCGCAGCAGCGACGCGACCGCTGGCGACGGGGGGCCGCCATCGGCATCTTCGCCACCGCCGCCATCGGCATCTTCGCCACCGCCGCCATCGGCATCTTCGCCACCGCCGCCATCAGCATCTTCGCCACCGCCACCTTCGGCATCTTCGCCACCGCCACCTTCGGCATCTTCGCCACCGAAGTGTTCACATGCCCTGTGTGCACTTCCCACAGGGCATGCTCTGCACACGCCCCCGACGCTAGCTGTCGCCTTCGCCATTGCCGTTGCCTCAGAGGCAGCCTCTAGAGGCGCCCCAAGAAGACGGAGAGCGCGGCAATACCACGCGAGTGCGCCCGCGTTGTCGTGCGCTTTGAAGGAAGCATTGCCCTCCGCCTTGCACGCCGCCGCCCTTGCCAGCCGCGCGACCACCTCGGCGTCTCGCTCTGTGGGCGGTGGCGGCGGCAGCGGCGGCGGCGGCGGCAGCGGCGGCGGCGGCGGAGGCGGAGGCGGCGCGCTGGGCGCTGTGCCGGGCGCTATGGGAGCGGTCGTGCCACTCACACCCTTGGCGCTGAAATGGTCGACATCCTCAATGTGCGCCCCCTCCTCGTTCGCAGCCTCCTCCTCCTCGCCCGCGCCCGCCTTGGTCGCCTGCCGAGTCTTCCCGGAGGTCATCATCTCGCGAGTCTCCCCGGAGGTCATCATCTCGCGAGTCTCCCCGGAGGTCATCATCTCGCGAAGCATCTTCTGCACCCTATCCCTGGGACGCTCCTTCCCCGCGATCTCGAGCCGCGCGAGATCGCTCGCGCGCTCCCAGCGGTCCGTGTACCGGTCGCGCGCGAGCCGCTCACGCGCGCGCTGCATCTCGAAGGCATGCTCGTCGAGGGCGCTCTGCTCTTGCTCGGCCGCCATACCATATTTGGAAAGCTCCTCTTTGCTCATCGTGTGGAAGCCGAGCGCTCGCATGCTCTTCGTCGTCTGCAGCAGATGGGCTGCGCGCTCAGCGACCGAGCGCTTCTCCGCCTCAGCGCGCACCTTCGCCCTGGCCTTCTCAACGGCGGCGTGCATCTCAGCCTCGGCGCACCTCGCCGCTGAAAAGGGCGCCGAGATGGGCATGCCACCCCCATCCAGCTCTTGATACAGGGCCGGGTTGTCCCACCTCTGGTTGCGCTCGAATGACGACCATTTGCTCGTATCGGCGGGCGAGCGTGAGGAGGCAACCACCGCCGCATCGAGGGGCGTGGACGGCAGTGGCGCCAGCGACGTCGACAGAAGTGCCGGCATCGAGGGTGTGAATACCGGTACCAGTGGTGATGTGAGAGATGGCGCGCCGCTCAACGCATCCGTTGGGGCAGCGGCCGCCTCGTCGGCGCCCAACAAGGCTGCGTCGGGCGGGTTGGCGAGCAAGTAGCGAGCGAGCATCAGCGCACCGCCGCCGACGAGGCGGTGGCACAGGGCAGTGGCCGCGTCGCGCCGGCGAGTGGTGAGTGTCGACGGGTGCTTCTCACCCTTCTCCGATTCAACGAGCAGCCGGTGCTCCACGTGGCCGGGCACGGGCGGCACGTACGATGGCGTCGCGTCTAGCCAGCGGCCATTGCACTCATTCCACCAGTGCCGAATGGCCACGTAGCTATCCTCCTCGTCGAGACACTCGCTCACGTGAAAACCCTTGACCACGCGCCATCCAACGGCCTTGGACAGCCGTTCCGCGTTCTCAAAGCTGTGCAGCGGCCTCAGCACGTGGCACTTCACTCTCTCGGCCTCCGCGTCCGTCAATGAACCCACAACGCGACATCGCTTGCCGCGCAGCTGCTTGTTGATGAAGCTCTTGAGGCTCGCCGACTCCTTGAAGACCTCAGGCCAGCGTTGCGGAAAGTCGAGCACCAGCCATGGCGCGACCAGCGCCTTTGAGCTATTGCTCTGGATGTCGTCGTCTGAGTCAAGCCAGCGGCTCGTCGTCCCGAGTACGGCGACCGAATCGCCCGAATATGGCTGCCACTGTGGCGCGTCAGCGGGCAAGCGTGGAGGTGTATCGTCTCGCATTCTTATCGCGCACACTTGAGGCAAATCCAAAACATGAAGGGCATGCTTCGTCAAAATGGTCGACCTCTCCACTGTTATTTTGTCGAGACTCGGACTCCATTCTGTGAATGAAACGCAAAGTTGGGAGGCCACTGTTATGTCGGACGCTCCTGCTCATTCTTCCTCAGCTGAGCTGGCCCCTGTGGTGGCCACATGGGACGGCGATGTGGATGAGTCGACCCAGATGCAGATCGACGCGCTGCTTGCCGCGGAGAGCGACATCAATGCTCGGCTGCGCGAGGGGCGCAACCTCGAGGCGGCTGACTCCAGCGGCAAACTACCTGATGCACTGCTCGCCGACGCGCGGCGCAAGCGCGATCAGGCACGGCGAAATGTGCAACAAGCTCAGTCGCGGCTATCACAGGTGCTAAAGGATCGGCAGGCGTCGACCAAGCGACTCGATAAGCTTCAGCGGGCGGCATCGCAAAGGGTCGTCATCCCAGATCAGCTGACGCTGCCGAGCGTGGCGCTGCGCAGTGGCGCAGACGACGCGATCGCCGAGGAGATCAAGACGCTCATGCGCGAGAACAGTGAGCTCGAGGAGGCGATCGCGCGCAACGACGGCGCGCGCATCCACTTGGAGAAGCTGCAGAACGAGAAGCGCGACAAGGTGCGCCAGGTGAAGGAGCTCAAGAGCGAGCTGAAGATGGTGCAGCAGCAGCTCGAGATCAAGCGTGCAGAGCTTGAAGAGCTCGAGGCGCTCGTCAAGCCCTCGCCCGTGCGCCAAGCGTTCCAGGCGGAGGTAGACCGGCTCCGTCGCGAGATCAACGCGAGCTCGAGCGCGAAGACACACGCCGAGCGTGAGGCGAGTGCGCTCGCGAAACGGCTGCTGCGCGTGCGCACGGTCCTTGCGCCGTTTCTCAAGACCGAGGGCCTGAAGCCGCAGCAGTCGATACCCGCGGCCGATGACGAGCTCGCCGGTCGGCTCGCCGACTACGTGCTCGCCCTTGCAGAGAAGGTGCGAACGCTCGAGACGACGCTGGGCCAGAGGGAGGAACGTGCCGCGGCGCTTGAGATGAGCGCCGAGAGCGCGGCGAATGATCTCAAGAAGCTCGTCGCCAAGCGCACCCAAGCCACGACGCGTAAGACGTGGGCCGCCGCGGGCATGCTGGTACCATTGCAAATACCCGTCACCTACGAGCCAAGCCAACCGGCTGTGGTGGCCGCTCCGCTAGCCGCTCCGGCGGAGGTGCAGGCAGCAGAGGACGAGGAGGTCGCGCTTCCTGGCATCGGGCGGGCAAGGAAGCCCAAGAAGCCGAGGGCGCGCAACGTCAAGGGCGATGCGGCCCCTCCGAATCCGTTGGCAGGGGCACCCGCGGATGAGGACTGAGAGATACAGCTATACTGTGTGTAGATAAATTGCTCCCTGAGTCAGATACTGCATAGTTACTCTGCTGTATGTGAGTGTGCCCCCCACGCCCACCGGCCGTACGCTGCGAGAACCTGGGTCCATTTGAGAGGCTAGCCGAGCCGGTCATCTTAAGCCTCATCTTGTGGTGCACAATCGTTAATATCTAAATACAAAAATCATAATATGCGGCCGCGGGCTCTTTTTCTAGGTGTTGGTGTCCTAGAAAGATCAGAGGCAACGCCTTTAAAGGCGCAGCAAATAGGAGCAAACCCGTCGGCGACCCCTGCCGCGCGGTGCGCCTCACCCCGAACCTGGATCGCTCCAAGTTGACACGCCCGTCGACGCGTTGTACCAAAACGTCCGGCCGCTCTTGGCCGTTTTCGCTTGCCATGCGCCGCCGCCGCCGCCGCTGCCGGCTCTTCCCGCATTTTCCTCTTGTCCACCACGACCACCACCACCACGACCACCTCCAACATCACCATCACCACCACCCTTGCCCTGCATCGGCGCTGCGCCCGACGCCGCGGACTTGTGCTGGCCCGCCTGCTCGAGCTTGCGCTGCAAGCGCTCCGTCTCCTCCTTTTCGTACGCGACGAGCTGCTCCTGGTACTCGCGCTCGGTCTTCTCGTGCTCGAGTTGCTCCTTGAGCTTGCGCACCTGCTCCATCATCGCCGCCTCGCGGGCCGCGTCAGCTTCTATCCGGCGCTGCTGCCCCTCGTCCAGGCCCATCGCGAGTGCTAGCTGTTGCTCCTTCGTGCGCTGGCGCACAATGTCCTCGAGGGCGCGCCGGTGCTCCTCGTCCTTCTGCTGCCACCAGAGCTTCTCGCGCTCACGATCCTCCTCCTGCAGCCGTGCTTCATGCCGCCGTTCAATCTCCTGCAGCACGCGCGCCGCGTCGGACTGGCCGTTTTTGCGAGCGAGCGCGAGGGGTGTGTCGCCGCTCTCGCACGCTGTGCGTGCTGCGGCAGGATAAGCGTCATGCAAGGCACGTAGCACACTCTCGCTTGCGCCACGCCTCGCAGCGAGGTGCAAAGGCAACCAGCCGTATGGTGCTGGCTCGCTCGCTGCTGCCGGGTACGCCGCCAGCAGCGCAAGGGCTGACTCTGCCGGAGCCCGCGCCTGCAATGCAATGTGGAGCGGACGCCACTCCGATCCCGTGGAGGTTTCCGCCGTCGCGGCTGGATAGGCCTCAACTAGCGCCTTGATCACGTGCGCCGGCGCCGCGTGCCATGCAGCCACATGGAGCGGCAGACGGCCCTCTTCGTCGCGCTCAGCTGCACCGCACGAGGCTGCAGCAAGTAGTGATGCGTGCAGCTGCTGAGTTTGCCTTGACGTTCGGCGTGGTGGCAAGTGCATTTGAGGCGCCGACGCGCGGGCACAAACACGAGCTCTTCGATCAAAACCGCTCCCCGTTGCATGTCAAGGCAAGTCAAATCAAGTTTCGTCGAGAGAGAAGAAGACGGTGGGGGGCCTGTCGAGTCTTTGAAGAGCCCCTGGAGGGCGGGACGGAGCTGGGGAAGTCATTTTCGCTCGTTCAATTTTTCAAGTCAAGTTGCAAATAGTCAAGTCAAGTTACCCGGTACATTGTACGGGTACAGTCACATCATAAACAACAGACAACCTATTACAGGAAGCCTCGCCTTGACTTGATTAGACTTGACTCGTGCGTTGATGATGACGGTTCCAAGGACGTGACATGAAACTTGACTTGACTTGACTTGTCTTGATAGTGCAGGAGATCGATCGTGTGTGGAGTGCGTGTGGTGAGTGAACTCGAGAGGCTCGCAGCCGTGCCGTGCAGGTGTGGCATGCAAGGTCCGCCGCCATTCCCGCCACCTCCAATCTGGTGGCAACCCGGAGAATCGAGTGGCAGAGGCTGCAAGGGCGGTGGCGGCAAGGGCGGTGGCGGCAAGGGCGGTGGCAGCAACAAGGGTTTCGGCGGCGGCAAGGGTGGCGGCAGGGGTTATCGCAACGGAGGCGGCGGCAGCCGCAACCACCACGGCAGTGGCACAAGTTCTGGCAGGGACATCGCCGCGGAAGTCTTCTATAGTCCATCAATGGTCGAGAATCCGTGGCGCACCCTCCTGCCCGACGAGCCGCCAGTGTTTCCATTTGCCACGATGGCGGCTGCCCCGCAGCACTGCTCGGCTCCGATGGACTTTGACCGTACACTACCACCAGTCATGCTACCATCACCACCGCCTGAGCAGCTGCCCTCCCCTTCACAGCAGCTGCTCATGCCCTCAGAGCACGAGTGTGCGCGCCTCATCTCGACTGCTGCCGAGCTCCACGAGCTCTTGCGTGTCGTCGACGACCCGACGTGCGCGCGCCGGCTGTTACCAGTTGTGCTCCAGAGCCTGAGCCGGGTACGCTCGATTGTTGAAGAATCGTACCCGGTAGCGCACAGCTCGCAGGAGGCCCAAGAGCCTGACGAGAGTGAGCATGACGAGCATGAGGCGACGGAGAAGAGAGTGGAGGAGCCGCAGCCGCCCAAGCGATGCCGTCTCACGCTGCCACCGCCCATGTTGGACTTGCCAACTGGGGTGCAACTTTGAACAAAACTGCTGAAAATTGGACCAAATTTACTCGCGGAAAATCGCAAGTTGCATTACCACTCGTCGGTTTGTGCGATATTGACGGGGGGGTCGCGATATCGTGGGATTCCGCGATTTCGTAGTCCGGTTAGCAATATCGTAGTACGCGCACGATATCGCGGGAGGGCGCCGATATCGCGCCCCCGTGCCGATATCGTGTGAGAGGTTGCGCTATCGTGGGTATTTGCGATGTCGTGGGCCGCGTGGTAATATCGTATATAGGCCCGCGATATCGCACGACGCGGCGTGGTATCGTGCACACCCGCGTTATCGTGAGCGCGACGCGCGATATCGTGGGGCGGGACCGGATATCGCCGCGTGCACCGACGATATCGCGTGTGTGTGCGATATCGTTCGCGGGGCGCGATATCGTCCCCCGCGCGCGATATCGCAGGTCCGCGTGGCAATGTCGTACGCTTTCCCACGA
>Ga0210246_101257_pt1 | contig 20752 bp, 14 predicted proteins | sample ChrtobMetaP3_8mM_FD_155469 | JGI IMG/M metagenome (GOLD analysis project Ga0210246, IMG submission 155469) | Chrysochromulina tobin associated microbial communities from unialgal haptophyte culture, Seattle, Washington, United States - P3_8mM | ecosystem: Host-associated > Algae > Haptophytes >...
GCGGCGAAAGCAGCAGAGGCGGCGAGGACGCGGGCGCCCACGCGAGGCACATGCGGCGGCGCACCGCATCAGGATTGTGCCAGTTGACGTTCCCTCCAAGGCCGATCAGCCGCGTGAGCTCCGCCTCCTTGCCGTCACTTGCGGCCTCGAACACGGCCTTGCCCATCGAGTCGCTCATCGCGTCCGCCGCGCTCTACAGGCCTTTGCCCGCTCGGACACCTGCGCATTCGGGGGGGCGCGCGCGGCTCCGCTGTGACGCTCGGGAGGCGGCGGCGCGCACTCCGTCGCGGCGCGGCGCATGCAGCGCGCCCACACGCCCCTCGGAGCTCGATGCGACCACGGCGCGCAGTCGAGGCTGCCGCAACGCCTGGCTCCCGAGGCCCCGAGCAGCGTGGTGTGGGCGTGCGAAGCAGCGGGCGAAGCAGGCCATCGGGCTCGACGAGGGCATTGGGTAATGCGCGCCCGCACGAGGGGATTGCCGAACGCACGTCCACCTTTGGCATTGACTTACCGCCAACTTTTGGAGGGCCCACACATGTGAAACGTTTGTGCAACGTCTGTGAAGTGCCCGTGGGCCCCAGCCACTCTGGGGGTTGCAACCCAGTCACGTCCTCGGGTGTCGGGACTCGGGTCCTTTCGTCGTTCTCGGGTCCAACCAGCAGCTCCGGACATGCGTCACCGCCGAGTCACGATCTCATCTTCAAAGGCGTCACCACCAGGCTCAGGCCTTCCGTGGGGCGCCGCGCCCCGTGGAGGACCGCGATCCGCCGGCGGCGACCAAAGCGCAAAAAGGCACCAAGCACCAACGTCCAAGCTCCAACCTCTAAAGTCCGAACGGAACGTCGTAATACCGTAGATTTTGATAAAATGATCACATGAACATTACTCGACTTGAGTCTTGACCGTGATTGTTGATAGAATGATTATCGCGCATCATGATATCGCGCATATCCGGCGCGGCGTACTTGACGGAAACCCACGGGTCTAGTATTCGTTTAATTCGTATACGAGACTACGCGTCGGATCACGTTGAACTCCACAGTTTTGTGTGTACACCCGGACACGCGACGCGAAGCGACGCGTACCCTACGCGGCAGCGAGGACATGGCGTTCGGTTTTCGAGTATGTTCGAGCCAAGCGGCAAGCGCGCCAGAGACGAGAGGTGCGCTGTTGGACCATCCTTCACAGCAGTTGGACCATCCTTCACGGCAGTTGGACCATCCTTCACAGCTGTTGGACCATCCTTCACGGCAGGCAGGGTCCCACCTTGCGCTTGGCGGCACTGGCAGCACTCAGGATCTCAGGTCGCAGCACATGCGCCCACACGCTCTGTGAGCGCTCCTCCGGCTCCTGTGGGGAAGGCATGGCGCCGTGGTGAGCACTTGCATGCGTCGGATCACGTGTGAGCGCTCCTCGGGCTCCTGGGCCGCACACACGAATACCACCCCCTGGAAGCTGGCTCCCCTCGCTGCACGCCCCGCCCTTCGCTCTGCGCGTCGCCGTCGCTGGCCGAGTCGCCCCATCGGGTTACCGTTGGGCTCTCGTGCGTCTCGTGCGTCTCGTCTCGTGCGTTTCATGCCTATGCGGTACAGCGCCGTCTCGGGCACTCGTGCCTATGCAGCACAGCGCCGTCTCGGGCACTCGTGCCTATGCAGCACAGCGCCGTCTCGGGCACTCGGGCCTATGCGGTACAGCGCCGTCTCGGGCGTTTCGTGCCTATTCGGTACAGCGCCGTCTCGGGCTCTCGGGCACTCGGGCGTTTCGTGCCTATGCAGTATAGCGCCGTATTCATACCCCGGTACCGCCTCTTTGCCGCATCGCCCTTCCCCGGTCTCTACGGCATCATCCTGTTGGGTCCGTTCTCTGACCAGACGTGCGCAGGGTTGATGAAGTGAGTGGGGCGGCCTCGCAGCCTCGCCATGGACTCCTGCTCTAACCGTCTCTTGATCTTCTCAAACGTCCCATCTGGCGGCTGGTCTTGCACTTGCACTTGGAGGCCCTCCCGATAGGCTGGCGCGCAGGGCGGCACAGCTGTGGAGGCGGGCCTTGAGGGTTGACCGGACGGTTCGGGTTGCCCTTGCGGGCTGCCCGGACGCTGGCCCGAGATGGGATCTCCGCGGCCCGAGATGGGATCTCCGCGGTCCGAGATGGGATCTCCGCGTTCCGAGATGGGATCTCCGTGGTCCGAGATGGGATCTCCGCGGTCCGAGATGGGATCTCCGCGGCTCGGACCTTGCGGGCTGCCCGCGACGCGCTGTCCCGGCGCGCTGGGCGGTACAGCGGGCGCCGGAGTTGATCGAAGCGGCTCACGAAAGCGCCTTGGATGACCGCCCCACGAGTCCAAGGAGCCTGCATCTGGCTCGGAGATCGCCCGGAGATCACGAAAGCGAGCGAACTCATCCACCGAGTCTGCATCTGGGCCGAGGTGTGAATGTGAATGTGAATGTGTGGTGCCTGTGGCATCTGGGCCGGAGGAGGCGTCGGTGCACATGGTGCGGAGCGAGGTGGCGTGTTGCTGCAGCAACTTGCGCTCGTCTGGCCGTTCCGCCCACGTCAGATCGTAGCTCTCGCCGCGCTCCTCGAGGGCGCGCTTCAGTTGGCGCACGGTCATCTCATCGATCTGTGCGCTCGAGTATCGTGGATGCTTCGCTGGCGCACGACTGGCCGCCGTTTGGTCGGGCGGTTTCGTCGGCACGGCCGCCGTTAGGTTGGGCGGTGCACCGGCGGACGCAGCCCTGGCCATTGGGACGGCCGTCGTCGGTTTCGTCGGTTTCGTCGGGACGGCCGTCGTCGGTTTCGTCGGTTTCGTCGGCACGGCCGTCGTCGGTTTCGTCGGTTTCGTCGGCACGGCCGTTGTCGGCATGGCCGTCGTCGGCGCGGCCAAGTCGAGCCCAGAGAGCACCTCCCTGATCGCCGGACTCACGTCCACCCCTTCGAATGAAACGTCCAGCCTCGGCTTACGGGCGGCAGCCAGCGGAGCTGCGGGAGCAGCGTGCGCGGCGTGCGCGGCGTGCGCGGCAACCGTCGCTTCACGCTCTCGCTGCTCCTCAGCACGCTCTCTTGTTGCCACCTCAGTAGCCTCTCGTCGCTGCTCCTCAGCACGCGCCTGCGACGCCTCAAGCTGCGCGCGCGTCCCTGCAAGCTCGAGCTCGAGGGACGCGAGCTTCGCCTGGAACGCCCTCTCGAGCTGCCTCCTCTCTGACGGCAGCAGCGTAGCGGCGCCCGCGACGGAGCCGCCGCCGCCGCCGCCGCCGCCGCCGCCGCCGCCGTAGCTGCCGCCGCCGCCGCGCGTGCTCGTGCTCGTGCTGGATGCACCTGAGTTCTCCCACCATCCACCCATGGCAGGAGCCGTCTGCAACTTGGTCAGCTGCCGCTCGAAGCGCGCGGCCTCTTCCCGCGCCTTGGCCGCCTCCGCAGCCGCCGCCTCGGCCACCTGCCGCTCCGCTGCCACCGCCGCGTCCGCGGCCGTCATCAACTGATGACGCTCCGCGGCCGCAAGGGCCAGTACGCGAGCTTCGGTGGTGGCGGCCGCCTCGCGCGCTGCCTCGAGCGCGGCATGTGCCGCTGTGAGCTCCTCGTCGAGCTCCATCGCGTGTGCCTCCGCCGCCTGCGCCGCCTGCGCCGCCCGCGCCGCCTCATGCAGCGCCGTATCGAGCGCCGCCTGCGCCGCCTGCGCCGCCCGCGCCGTCTCGAGCGCCGCCCGCGCCGTCTCGAGCGCCGTTTCGCGCTGCGTCTCTCGCAGCGCCGTCTCGAGCGCGGCCATCCCCTCCGCGCGCGTCGCCGCGAGCAGCTGCGCCTCCGCCGCCTCGGCCTTCGCTGCTTCGCAAGCGGCCTGAAGATACGCGAGCTCGGTGGCCAGCTCGGCGGCGGTGGCCACGCGGGCCAGCTCGGCGGCGGAGGGTACCGAGGTGGCGGTGGAGGGCGAGGAGCCCGCTCGAGACGGCGCTGCGCTGTCTTGGGCGGGCGGCGGCGTGGCGGGCTGCGCGTCGAGCGTCGTCTCGAGCGCCGTCTCGAGCGTCGTCTCGAGCGCGGCGGGTTGCGCATCGAGGGCCTCAAGCAGGCGTTCCTGGAGCTCGTTCTTCTTGCCCTCGATGCTCAGGCCGCGCTCGGCGAGAGCCTCGCGCAGAGCGCCCATCTCGGCGTCGATCTCAGTCTCGATCTCGGTGCCCATCTCGGCGCCCATCTCGGTGCCGATCTCGGCGTCGATCTCGTCGTCGATCTCGTCGTCGATCTCGCGATCTATCTCGGCGGCGGGACCAGGCGCGTCCGTGGGCGCCGCCTCCTTGCCCACAAGCAACGGCTCGCCGATGAGCGCCGTCTCGAGCGCCGTCTCGAGCGCCGTGGCCCCCGCGCCCGCTTCGCCGAGCAGCGTCGTCGTCGAAAGCTCGTGCTCGGCAGCCTTGGTCTTGGCGGCGGGCTCGGCGTCGCCAATGGCGGGCTCGGCGTCGTTAATGGCGGGCTCGGCGTCGCCGATGGCGGGCTCGGCGTCGTTAATGGCGGGCTCGGCGGAAGCGGCGGACTCCGCGGCGGCGGCGGCGGACTTGCCGTCGGTAGGCCCGGTGTTCGCGTGGTGCAGGATCGTGCGGATGGCGGCCTCGGTCGCGGGCTCGCCGCGCGCGAGACGAAAGTACGCCTCGGCCGCCTCGCCGCGCACCTCGCCTGCGTTGTTTCGGACCATCGAGGGCGCGAGCACGTACTTGTGAGAGTTGAGCATACGAACGAGCACCTGCGAGAGCGACCAGTCGTCACCGAGCTGCTCCCGCTGGTGGTACGCGTGGGCGCGCTTGAAGAGGTTGGCCTTGTCGAGGCGGATCTTGCCGTGCATGTAGTCCTCCTCCTTGCGTGCGAATCGCATGAGCACCTTGGGCACAGCTCCGACTGTGACGAGAGCGATTAAGGCACGGTAGATTGCCAGCGCGGCGGCGGCGATACCAGCCAATCGCCACGCCACCTTTAGGCTGATGCCACACATCTCAAGGGCTTGCACGGCCACCGTCGGTGTGGCGACCGAGGGATAGACGATCCACGCGGCGCTGCTGAGCTGAGGAGCGGTGGTCCGGAATGCCGTCGGTCGCACCGGTGCGGGCGCCATCCGCAAACTGATGGCCGCCTCATGCGTGACCAGCAAGAGCAGCAGGCGGACGCGATGATGAGTCAGCATGATGAGCCGTCCCTCCCGCCAAGTGTTTGCAACACGCTTTGAGCGCCACCCAGTGAGGAACTCTGAAAAATGTTCTCGATGGCAATCTCGATGCCGAGATGGCAGATTGCGCGAGCTCACGCGCGAGTAAACCTGACGGGTTTGTACTTGCTCCTGTGACTTTTGAGGAGGAGCAAGGCCATATTGCTTTTGATAGATAGTCCCACACACATGTGCATGTGCTGCAATTGCCGAATTGGTCTGCCCATTGCGCATTGGCATTGCGCGACGCACCGTAGAGTGCAGGGCCAGAGAGTGAGCGTCAGTCCAGGTCGCGGTGTGAGGTCGTGTTTCACTTACATTCCGCGCATTCACTCGTTCACACATGTTGAATCCGTGTCGCAGCATGGGCCCCCAAGGGCCGGCCCGCTCGTCCACCTGTACACACCCCAACGTGTGCACACCCCGCGCTCAGAGATGTCACACACGCACCACAGGACGGCACGCTCATGCCCCCCCCAGGCACGCTCATGCCCACCCACATGAAACTCAACAACAAATACCCGGCCATCCCATTGATCAGACGTGTGCCAGCTCAGTTCTCGTCTTTGACGAACCACAGACCTCAAACGGCGGCATGTAACGGTCTCACACCAGGATCTCGCACTCATCTCGCTCCATTCCACATCCAGGGCCATCACCGCCCGCCCGCAGAATGGCAGGTCGGACTCGCGCTCAGAGCAGCCTTGCGCCTCGAGTCCACGAGCATCGAATCGTCCGTCGATCTCAGCAGCAGCGCCCGCCCTACATGGACGTGAAGACAAAGGAACCGAGCGTCTTCGACGAGTCGTCGATCGCGGGCCACTGGCTCTGCGTCAATCCAACCACGGCCGGCACCGAGTCCACGGGCACGCAAGGAGCAGGAGCGGTGGGCACCACCATTCCAATCATGTCGGTCGTGCAGAAGGAGGTGTGCACGAAGCCGCCCAGCGTCGCCTTCGAGTCGTAGACATTCGGCCACTGGTTGTGCATGAGGCCAATCATCTTGGGCACCGAGTCTACGGGCACCGCAGGAGCTTTCGTAACAGCCACCACGCGGCCCTTCGCATCCGTGGAGCACATGGAGGTGTGGACGAAGGCACCGAGGGTTGTGGTCGAGTCGTCGTAGGACGGCCATTCGCTCGCGATGAGGCCGATGAGCTTATCGCGGGCCTCTGGGCTGCCGTTGGAGGCGCACATCGTCACCGTCGAGGCCGCAAAGTGCACAGACGGCGTCGTGAACGCGAGCGAGCCACCGAGCATCTGAAGCGCCATTGTGCGAGTAAAATCGAAGTCGAAGAAAGATTCCTCGTTGCACACACGCGATTGCATTCTCAGTTGCGTTAATTTCTCTTGGTCTCCGAGAATGCTCAAAGGGACGCGATGTGAGGTCCTTTCTAATAACTAGCCTCAAACTCACGTATTCTCGTCGGGCAACGCCGCGACGGTCCAAGACCGGAGGAGAGCGCAGTTCCCGCTCCAGGAACGCGAGACCCGTGATCAACCCGCCCCCAGGCCCCCAATAGTAAATGAGGAGGAGGTTACGTAAAATTCAGCGACAGAATTCCTGACTTGTCTTGGTGTGTTCGGAAACCGAGAGACGTTTTTGTGACCAAAAAAGGCACAGGGCGTGCTCATGGGAAAGCTTTCGGAGCTCGACGCAATGGGGGATTCAATTAGCCGGCGCCTGAAGAGCATTCTGACCAAAGTGAGGGAGAAGCAGCCGCGCGATGATGTGGCATTGACAGTGTGGATCGAGAACCGTGACCTCATCTATAGAGGGTTGAAGAGCAAAGACACAGACACATGCTGCACCGCGTGCGAAGTCATAGCGACGATGACGTGCGAGGAGGATGCACAGTGGTTTCAGCGCGCCGTTTGGGACGACACTGAGATACGTATCCAAGTTGTGAACCTCATGGTGCCGGCGCCATGCCCGGCAGCAGTCAACTCCTTGTGCTTCGTTCCCTGGCAGAAGTGGGCAGCACGCATCATCGCCAACTGTGCTTCGGATGAGGAGACGGCAAAGGAAATGGCGCAGGATGGTCAGACCTTGAATGCCATTATCTGCTCCACCAGTGATGTGCGACCCTCGAAAGAACGTGAAAACTCACTCGAGGCACTTGCGAACCTCGCTGCGGTCGAGGTCAATCGTGATCAGCTGTGGGCAAATGTGACTCTTCGTGACCACATCTTGCAGGCGGTCAGCCCGGTCAAGCGAGGGTGCAGATGGAAACCGATCAGACTTGCCGCATGTGAGGCGCTCTGGAATTTTGCGATCGATGGCCAGCTATGCGAAGATATGGCGGACGACGAGAAGCTGCTTCCCTTCTGGGAGTTCTGCATCAAACGGGGCTTGAGTGATGAGCGGCGTGACGACAAGTTCCACAGCTTTGCGCAATCGACCCTGTCCAAGATGAGCGGTGTGGAAATCACGGGAGAGCGCACCAAGCAGGAGCGTGATGACGAGAAGCGCAACGCAGCCATCGATCTCGACGAGGCGGTTGCAGGTGAGTCCTCCTCGTCACCTGCATCTCCGCCAAAGCGCCGCAAGGCACAGGCGAGGGTGGAAGGGTCGCAGCTGCCTACGCGAGTGGCGGAGGCAGCGAGGCTGCTCGCGGCAACAGGTGAGCCCGGGCCAAGTGCCCCACCGCCAAGTGCCCCACCGCCAAGTGCCCCTGCCGGCTCGCCGTTTGCCGGCCCGACCGGCTCGGACGATGAGCTTGAAGCGGCGGTCATGGAGGTCGCTGCCAAGAAGATGGAACATGATGAGGCAGCCAAGGAACTCATCAAGAGATCTGAGGCTCGCATGCAGTCAATCGCGGCAGCCCGCCGCAAGGTTGCCGATTCAGAGGCCGCTCGCCAGCAGGCCGAGGCCAAGGCTAAGGCCGACTCGCAGGTTCTGGCTGATCTGCTCGCCGATGATTGCGGCGTTGGGGAGCTAGATGCCAGACTCAAGCAACTCAAGAGCGAAAAGGACGTCGCGTTGGCCAAGGTGAAGGCACTCTCCTGAACCTTTTGAATGCCCACACGATCGTGCCGAGCCACGTCAAAGGGCCTTTGGGTCTCGTCTTAACGGCATCCGGAAGGCGGAAACGAAATGTGAATCGACGAAATGAATGGAGAATGCGGGCCGCAGCGGAATGTGTGCCCGCTGCGGCCGGCCGGCCGCGCCGGCCGGCGCGCGGTGGTGGTCGCCACACGGAAGCCCAAAATCGGCAAAATCTTTGCAGCATAGTAGATACTTCACATAGGGGGGTGTTTAACGTGCATACATGTAGTGTTGTGCGCATGTGCGGTCGGGTCGGGTCGACGGCATGGGTGCATGCAACCCCACCCACCCGACCCCGCCCGGCCCAACGGGGCGAGGACCGACCCGGGAGGGCGGGATTGGGACTGAAACTCACATAACGTGGCACTGTGCATATCCCTATACATATCCTACCGACCGTTGTGGCGTTGCGCACGTGAAAGTGTCGGCGTGTGTATACCATACATGACAGCGGGGCCATTCGTGCGTGTTTGGTTCCAGAGTCCACCGTAAAATGTATCATTACGTCATAGAAGATATACCAACGGTACGATGTCGTGTCTGTATACTGTCGACGATTATGATTACGTTATACCCACGCCAGGACCGGCTCTACATACGCCCGGCAGTAACAAGGACGGATGTGTGGCTTGAAGCTTCCTTTTATAAGCTAGGACGACACAAACACGCCTCCCGAGACGACCTCCACCTGCAAGAGCGTCAACGGCGGCGAGCCCTCGTGCGGCGGCAGCGCCACGCCGTCGCACAGCCGGTAGCGGATGGTCGTCGATCTCGTTGATCTCGTCGTGCCGCCAGCCGCGTGGTCCCCGCCCGCAGATTGAGTCTCGGGAGATTGAGTCTCAGGAGATTGAGACGAAGAGCACGCGACACACTCGCCGTGCTCAGCGTCCTCGCACACGTTGAGCACGGCGCTCGACACAGCGCGCAAAGTTTCGTCGCCGGCGTCGGGCAGCCTCCATGCGACGATGCGAGCCTTTTTCGGTCCGTCCACTTGCCTTGTTTGGTCCGTCTCCTCGCAAAGGTGCGCCACCCACACCCCCGGCAGGTCGCTCGCGACAACGCGCGCTCGCGATGGCGCTCGTGGGGTGTCGGCCGTCGCCGTGCTCGCGGCGTTCAAAGGCTTTGGTCCGCGAGAGCCAAAGTGCAGCTCGACGTCGGCTGCGTACCGGTAGCTCTCGGGCACGGCGCATTGTTGGAACTCACGTCGGAGGGAGCCGACGCGGAGACCGCGCCCAAGCACAAAGATCTTGCTGAGCGGCTCCGTCTCCGCACGTCGCGCGCCCTCCTCGGCGCCCCATGAGAAGACGGCCATGCCGCCGCCTGCGCCGCCGCCTGCGCCGCCTGCCGCCGCGGCGGCGGCTGATGCGGGCACGGGCGGCATCTTCTCAAGGGGCGCCGAGGTGGGCACGGGCGGCATCTTCTCGTCTTCGGTCGTCACAAGCACATCGAGATCGCACGACGTCGCACGAGGTGCGGGTTCGTCAACCGTGCGGAACGTCAACTGCCCCTCCACACCCTCCACTAACAGCCAGCCGGGCGGCGGCAGTGGCGGTAAGGCCGCCGATGGCGCGCTCACTGCCGCCTCAGCGGGCGCAACCGCCGCTGCCTCCGCCACCGATGCTGCTGCCGAGGCGGGCTGAGGCGGGCACGGTGGCGGACGCAACCGAATGACGCCCTTGATTCTTAACACCGACCCTGAGGCCGCGAGCCGTGAACACAGCGTTCGCAGCGGGCCTTCGAAGAGCGCCGACGCCTCGACGGCGCAGTGTGCGCCCAGTCGTCGGTCGTGGCTGCCCGAGAGGGAGAGGATCGAGGGTACGTCGTCAGTCACGCGATCAAAGTTGGGGTCGAGGGCGCGTGCATGCTCGATGCGGAATCCATGACGGCTCAACACGGCGCTCAGCACTGCATCCAGAGCGCCAGTGTTCTGCGGCAGCGTCTCGACAGCCACGCCAGGTTGAATGGCCGAGACGAGCGCCGCCGCGGCGGCCAGCGCGTCGTCGGATGCCTTCATGGATGCTTCGCCACCGTCGCCAGCGGCCCGCAAGTTGAGCAGCACGAGGTCGCTCGCCTGTACCTGCGCGCGCGCCTGCCACTCGGGCGACTCGCTCGCGAGATGGCGCGGCGCCAGCACAGGGTCCACGACGGCGATGATCGACCGCAGCTCGAAGCGTGCGATCACGGCGTCGCTGGAGACCAAGACCGACTTGGCGAAGACAAGAGGCGACGCGAGCGGGCCAGTGCGGATGATGAGCACGTCGAGGTCGTCCTTGCGCCATGCCAGGTCGAAGAGGAGCCGAGACATTTCCCCACGTGGCGAGCAGCATAGGCAGCCGCTGCCAAAGTCGAAGACTTCGTCCGAATATGCCGCGCGGCCCGCATCTATCGGATACGGCGCGATGCCAAACTCCTCGGCCGCACGGTGCGCTATGACGCCGCATTTTTGACCACGCTCGTGACAATGATCCAGAAGGCGATTCACGAGGAACGTCTTGCCGGCGGCCGCGTAACCCGTGATCAGGAGAACCGGCACGCGAGCCCGGAGGTCGTCGGAGGTCGTCGGGGGCGACCCCTCCATCTATTGTGTTTCCCTTTGCGGTTTCTTCCGAGAACTTGCTTAAATGTTGGATGCGCCCCCAGGGAGCTCGTTTGCTAAGCGGGCTCTCCAGGAGTTCCGAAGTTCTTCCATTTTTGGATCTAGGACGCAAATGGACGGCGTCGGCGGTGGCGGCGACTTTGGCGGAGGCGGATTCGGAGGTGGCCACGACTTTGGCGGCGTTCATCACAGCGGCCACGATTTCGGCGGCGGTCATCATGGTGGGCACGATTTCGGCGGCCATCATGGTGGCCACGATTTCGGCGGCCATCAAGATGGACATGGAGGAGATTATGGGGGCCACAACGGCGGCGATCATCACGGCGACTTTGGCGATCACGGCGGCCACCACGGTGGGCATGGCACGGATGACCAGCTGCGAGGTGGAGGGGAGAAGCACGTGGAATCCCTTCAAGATGTCGGCGGCAATCACGGCGGCCACGACGGCGGCAGCCAACACGACGGCGGCGGCCATCAAGGCGGCGAGACCGTCAATAACATCACGGTCGTCGAGGCAGGTTACGGCGGCTACGGCTACGGTTTCGGCTATGACGGCTTCGCGCTCGGGTTCACCGAGGGCTTACTCTTGAGCACCCTGTACCTACCGTTGCTCGGCGGCCTCTACTCGCCTTGGTACACGCAGACAGCCTCCGATGGCCTCTGAGTGGCTCTGAGTGCCTTCGATTGCCTCTGCGTGGCTCTGAGTGGCTCTGAGTGACTTTGGTAGCCTTGGTTGCCTCTGATGTCCGCTGAGTGCCTCGGATGCCTCTGGGTGCCTCCCTCCTCTACAGGTACGCGCCGTACTAGGCGCGCAATCAGAGGTAATCAGACCGTGCACCTCGCCGCCGTGGTACTCGCCCTGGTATGGTGGGGCGCGCCAGTTGGTGGGGCGCGCCGCCGTGGTACTCGCCCTGGTATGGTGGATGGTACGGGTACAGGCCGCCGCCGCCATGGTGGGCGGAGATGCAGGGAGAGGCCCGGGAGGGTGGGGAGGGTGGGCCTCGGCATGCTCGTGCCAAGGCCGTCGAGCGGCTGCCTGTCGTCGTCTTCGACGTGGGGCGCACGGGGGCATGCAAGCGGCTGGATCGTCCGGTGGGCGTCGCGCAGCATGCACACAGCGTGCCGTTACGCGAGGTGCGCATCGAGCTTGACGTGTACGAGGCGTCGTTGCATGCAGGTGATGGCCTCTGATGGCCTCTGATTGCCTCTGATTGCATGCCTCTGATTGCCTCTGATTGCCTGCCTCTGATTGCCTCTGATTGCCTATGATTGCATGCTTAAGGCGGATGTCGAGGCGCCGTTGCATGCAGCATGGTCGGACTACCTGCCAGGTGATGGCCTCTGATTGCCTCTGATTGCCTCTGGTTGCATGCAGCGTGGTCGGACTACCTGCCCGCGAGCCACCTTTCCACAGCGGCTGTCATCGTACTCTTCAAGCTTGCGGACAGAAAGAGCTACGAGGAGGCGAAGCGCTTTTGCGACGAGGCGACGAAACTCGCGCGCGCCCAGGTGATTGCCTCTGATTGCCTCTGATTGCCTCTGTTGGCCTCTGATGGCCTCTGATGGCCTCTGATGGCCTCTGATGGCCTCTGATGGCCTCTGATTGCATGCTCAAGGCGGATGTCAAGGCGACGAAATTTCGCGCACGTACAGGTGAAGGCTGCGCCCGGAGGCATCCTTGCGGACTTTGCGGACTTGCCGGCCCTCGCGCCGACGGGCGCCGTCGCGGGCACCGACGCCGTCGTGCCTCCAGAGTACGCCGCGCTCGCGGACAGCGCCGTGCTGAGCATTGTACTCGTCGGTGTGGTCGACCCCTTCGAGGCTGAGAGGGCTGAGAGGGCCAAAGCCAAGGTGCAGCAGCTCGTCGAGATGGGCTTCCCAAAGGAGCGAGCTGCCAGGGTGCTGTCGGAGGTGGATGGCAACATGGAGGCGGCGACGACCGCGCTGCTGGCCGCGCCCGCGCAGGTCGACGAGGGCGTGCCCAACACGGCGGCTATCATGGAGGCGGATGGCACCTTCCCTTTTAGGGACGGCACAGGTGCGAGCGGCGAGAGCGGCGCCGTGTTGGGCGGCGATGGACTCAGGGTTGCTGTTATCGGCAGCGGCGGCGGTGGCGGTGGCGGCAGCGGCGGTGGCGGCGGTGGCGGCATCGGCATCGGCGGCGGTGGCGGCAGCGGCGGTGGCGGCGGCGGCCACGGCCGGCGGCAGGTGGAGTCGGAGGAGGTGGCGCAATGGGCTCGCGCGCGTGACGTGATCGTGCTCGAGGCGCCGGCTCAGACCGCCGCGCACGTGCATCGCATTGTGAGTTCCGTCGCTCAAATGTGCCTCGCACGTGCCGCGGAGCGGCGCCATCGTGAGCAGCAGCGCGAGAAGGCCTTGATGGAGATTGAGAGTGCTCTCAACCCCAAAGGATGGTTTTCACAGCCTGAGCTGGATGAGCTGTACAGGGCCGTGGAGGCCGCAAAGGCGGCTGGGGTGGACGCCCGGCGGCTGCAGCCTGCGCAGTCGAAGCTCGAGGAGTTGATCCGGCGCAAGGAAGCGAGCGGCGGCGGCTTGTTTTGTGCGAGCCCGCGCAAGCCTCAGCACTACCGCACGTGAGGGCGTACGTGAGGGCTACTTGAGGCCTGAGCCCTGAGGCGGCGAGCGCGGGGGGTTTTGAGGGCATGGATGAGGGGGGGGGGGGCGCCGATCATGGCGCCGATATGCAGGTGTGGGCCGCCGGCACTCACACAAGGCAACTCGTACGTATGTTCCACATACAGTCGAATTCCACAGACTCCGTCCGGAGCTCGCGCCGGCTGGGGAAAAGTGAGTTGCTCCCCGGTCTGTCTTCACGTGAATACGCGCTCGCTTTTGCATCGATCGCAGTCTCGACGCGAGCGAAAGCCGCCGCGCGCCCCGCGCGCAAGTGGGCCACGAATTTAGCCGAGCGGCACACATGGCGTACACGATGGCTGAAGCTGAGGCCGAGGCGCGCGCGATGGCTGAAGCTGAGGCCATGGCACGCGAGATGACCGAAACAGACGAGGCCACTGCAGCGGCAGTGCGCAACATCAACCCGGAGCTGGTGTCGCGACTCCTCGCCGCCATCTCCGTCCTTGCTGTGCAGCCCTCTGGACCAGCCGTGGCAGACGCCAACCACTACATCATGAGCCTGATGCAGACGCCCGAGTGCTGGCCGTGCGCATTGGCGGCTCTTCAGTCGGCGCCACCTGAGCACGCCATTGTGCACGGACTGCTCAGCCTCTGCTTGTCGCTCGTGCGACAGGCGAGGCTGAGCGGCGCGCCCCAGCCCCCTGTCCTCGTGCCGCTGGTGAGGCAGCTGTGGACCGATGCCGTCGAGGTGACGCCAGCGCGACGGCAAGCGTGCTCGCTGCTGTGCGCGCTCGCCTGCGTCGACGGCCACGAGTGCGATCGTCTCCTTGACTGGTGCTTATCCCTCGGGCGGAGCGAGCCGCCGATGCACCTGCTGGCGCTCCACCTGCTCCAAGACGTGGCGTTTGAGGTCCTGCACCGGCCCCTGCAGTCCAAGCCGCTCACCACCCTCTTGCAGGAGGTGTCCGCCGACGTGATGAGCTACCTCGACAGCTGCGCCGCATCGGACGGCCTTCTGCTCTTGTGCTTGCAGGCGCTGCAGCACTGGGTGCACTCGGGCTTGGTGCTCTCCGAGCTATCGACCCTGCCCAACCTCGCCACCGGCCTCGTGCGTGCCATGCGATCCGAAGGCGGCCCGTACGCCGCGCAGCTCGCCGCCGAGGTGCTGACGGAGCTCATCGGGGCTGTGGAGGCTCTACCGACGCGCCCCGAGGCTGTGAGGTGGCTCCTGCGCCAGCTGGCCGCGGATGTGGTGCCGGCCCTCTTGCTGAGCCTGCGCACGCGCTGCAGCACGGAGCGCGAGAGGGACGCGACCCTGCGACCCATCTGTGCTGTCACGCAGGCCCTCATGTCCCACGAGGCCGGCACGCTGCTCGGCACTCCAACGGCCTGCTCTCATACTTATGCGCTGCTCAGCACGCTGCTCGGGCTCGCGGCGTCTCGAGCGCCCGGCACGGCGCCCGACGCCCAGTACGGCGCCCCGGCCACGGAGGGCTACGGCGATGCGGCTACGGCGACGTGGCTCGTGCCGCCGCCCAGTACGGCGCTCTTGCCCCCGGTGTGGGAAGTTCTGCTGGCGCCTCGAGGTTGGGCCGAGATCGAGCGGCTCACGCGGCCCTCATCAGGTTCGTCAATGACGTCGCCCCTCGAGTCGAGCAGCGCCCACCACGGCGCTTCCGAGCGGCTCCGTTCACAGCTCTTCGAGGCGCTCTTGGGTGTGCTCGTGCGCCCGGTGTGGTGTGAACGTTCACACCATCCGGGAGCAGGCGACGGCTGGTCCGAAGAGGACGTCACTCAGTGGAGGACGACGACGTTGGTGGAGCTGTGCGCCCTGTGCATGCACGCTCGGGGCTCGGCAAGGTGTGCTGAGCGGCTCACTGCGGCGCTTGCGGAGGGCTTCCGTGTGGGGCGCGAGGCGGGCGCGCTGGCGGCGAGCTGGCTTGAGCTCGAGGGAGCTCTCGAGATTGCATCTCAAGCGGCGAGCTGGCTTGAGCTCGAGGGAGCTCTCGAGTGCGCCGTGGCGATGGTGCGGGCACACCGGCGGCTGATGAGGGTTGATGACGGGACGAGATTGCACGCTCGTCCTCGAGGTGACGATCTGGATCTCATCGAGGGGAGATCGCATGCTCGAGCAGAGCCGTTTGTGCCCATGGGGCAGGAGTGGCACACGCTGTGCCTCGACGTCTTCAACGCGCTCTGCCAGCGAGGGACACCCTTTTCGCACTCGGTCCTTCGCATTGGGCTGGAGCTCTGCTCGGTCGTTGCCGAGGTGTGCGGCGGCGTCTGGATCGAAGGCCAAGGGTCCCCTGAGACCCTCCGCGCCGCCTTCTCCTTGGCCATCGCGTGCCTGCCGACGATGGGCCGCCCAGCACGGCGCTTTGGAATGGGGAGCGATCCGGGGACCGCCCAACACGGCGCCAAGGAGGCTGCCCAACACGGCGCTCTCGAGGCTGCCCATCACGGCGCTCTGGAGGCGGCCGCAGTCTATGCGGCGCTGCTGAGCATCTGCCGCCACGCAGGTGATTGCCTCTGATTGCCTCTGATTGCCTCTGAGTGCCTCTGATTGCCTCTGATTGCCTCTGATTGAATGCTGAGCCTCTGCCGCCACACAGGCAGCGCCCTCTGTGCTGCGTTCGCGCCCTCCGACCTCTTTGGCGACCAGACGGGCTTGCATGCACATGCGATCCGCGAGCGCCAACACGCGAGCGCCGCTGACGAAACCCACGCGCTGTTCGCGGCGGTCGCGTGGCTCGAGTGCAGCTGCCGAGCGGCCGACGGCACGCTCACATACGAGGGCCGTTGGGCCGCGCTCGTCGACCAAACGTCACTCGAGGCGGCCGTCGCGGCCGACGACGCGGCGCGCGCTGAGGCCGTTGCCACGTGGCTTCGTGCCCTCGTGGCGCACCTGCTGCCCAAGACGGCGCCGACCTACGCGCCCGACACGGCGCCCAGCGGCGGCGCGGCGGCGCCCGAGACGGCGCCGGGACTGGCATCTGCCGTAACGGCGGCTCAGATCGGCGCCGTCACGGCTGCTCAGATCGGCGCGGCGGCGGCCGCCGACGCCGCCTCGGTCCTCGTGCTCCAGCTCATGACGAGGCACGTGCTGCCTGCACTGCAGCGTGCGGCGGCGGCTGAGGGGGCGTGCGCGGCAAGCGAGGGCCTGTGGGAGGAGGCGAGCGAGCTCTGACGACCACTGATGACCTCTGATGACCACTGATGACCACTGATGACCACTGATGACCCTTGATGGCCTCCTCCATCAGGCGAGCGAGCTGTGCTCTGATGACCACTGATGACCACTGATGATCTCTGATGACCACTGATGACCACTGATGACCACTGATGACCCTCGATGGCCTCCTCCATCAGGCGAGCGAGCTGTGCTCGAGCTGTTGCGTGGGCTGGTCACGTTGCGGATGGCTCGCCGCCCCTTCCCACTGGCGACCCAGGGGCCATCCTTTTCACACCGTCCTTGACGAACCCAGGGGCCATCCTTTCCACACCGTCCTTGACGAACCCAGGGGCCATCCTTTCCACACCGTCCAACACGAGGAGGCTGTGCGCGCGGCGGCTCGGGAGGCGTGGGAGGCGTGTGTGCTGCTGCACGCGCAGCTCTTCTGCCGGCGAGGCTACCCATGCTGCCTCGCCGGCCTCGTCGACATGCTCGCCCTCGACATGCTCGCCCTCGACATGGCGGCTCTCGATGAGGGATTGGGCGCCGTGTTGGGCGCCACGGCGGGAGGACCACCCGCCGCCCAACACGGCGCCATCCTCGCCAGCCGACAGGCTCAACTAGCGAGCATCGGCGCCGCCGTGGGCGCCCCGCACCTCGCCGCCGCCCTGGCCGCCGTGCTGAACGCGGCGGCCGTGCGCTGGTACTCTGACGAGGCGTTACTTCCATCGCTCCGGCTGGCATCTGTGATGCTTCAAGTCCATCCGAACGCCCTGTGCTCGAGCGAGCCGGCGTTCACTGCGCTGTGGGATCTCGCCGTCGCCCCCTTTGGCGCCGATCGCTCAGCAGAGCCAGAGAGCCGCGGTGCTGGCTTGGCACTCCTACGGGCACTGCTGCTGCTCGCCCAAGGAGGCGGCAGCGGCGGCGGAGGCGGCAGCGGCGGCAGCAATGGCAGCTCGGTAGTACCGGCACCCGGCGCCACGAGCGCTCACGACGGCGCCACGAGCGCTCACGGGGCAGTGATCGCCTTCGCCGCGCTTCGTCAATTGCTTCGCCCCCGCGTCCCCTCGCTCGTGCTGGCGATGGCCTCCGCGATCTCGCACGCTGCTCCCGCGTCGGAGATCGATCCCGCGGCTCGGCTGCTTCACACTGTGGCGGCTACCTTCACAGACGAGTGGAGTCACACCATGCCGACCGTTGTGGAGCAGCTGGTGGCCGAGCTCGAGCGACTAGGGCGTCCAGTGCCGGCGCAAGCGCACAAGCTGCTGCTCCGTGGGGTGCTCAAGCGCCCGCTGTGGGGAAAGGACGTCTTCGTCGCCATGTGGAACGACCTCGCGCAAGTGACTCGAGTCGGTGTGAGCGCGAGGGCGCTCGAGCGGTACGGCTGAGGAGCTTCGCTCGCTGGGATGGTGTGTTACGTTGGGTTGGTGTGTGGGACCTTCCTACAGCTGAGGAGCTTCGCTCGCGCGGTTCAGCTGAGAATCGCGCGGTACAGCCCCAGGGTCGAGTAAACTCGATTCCCCTGGGGGCACGAGACAGGCCGGGCTGGGCCGAGCGGAATCCGGCGGCGACGCGCAACGGGTTAGCAACGTGGGGCGAGCGAAAGGCGAGGCACGAGATCTGGTCGAGGCACAGCCTGCGTCCCACGTGACCGGTCCCTGCGCCATACAGAAACAAGCGTTTTCGATGTTGTTGTGAGATCTTTTGGCAAAGAGGCAGAATTCACGCCAAAAAGTTCACGCCCAAATTGCCAAATAAACGTGCGGGCTTCAAGTTCGAAATGTTTCTTTTTAGAGGATTTCACAGCACAAGGCCATGTCGTCAAGAGTTTCATAGGCAAAACAGCCAGGCTAGCCCACTCCTCCCCGTTTTCCCCACAGGGTTGTCGGCCCGGCGCGGCGCAAGAAACCCATTCACGATGAGAAAAGAGGGGCGAGGCCAGCTGAAAGCTTGGGGAAGCCCTTGTGAAATCTAAGGTGAGCAGCAGTCCATCACGTGCGCGCGCTGGGCCTCGAGAGGTACGTGACTGTGACCTCATGGCGTGCTCGTGTTAGCGCTGGCCCTCATCGGGCGTGCGCGCTGGCCCTTGTGGCCAACTCGAGAGCCCGGCCGTTGCCCGTCGAAGCGCCCTCGTGGAGCTTGTCATGCTTCGCACCTTTGGGGCCTCGGGAGCCTGACTTTTTCTCCGATTGCGTGTCAGGGAAACTCGTCGGCCGACTCTCTCGCGCCGCCACAGCACTCGACGCCACCAGCGCGCTGAACAAATGGGTTCCTGCAGTTCCAAGGCCGCGATGGGCAAGGCCGTGTTCGAGGCCGCAAGGCACGGCAACGAGGCGGAGCTCACGCGGCTGATCGGCCTTGGAGGGAACGTCAACTGGCACAATCCTGATTGGGTGCGCCGCCGCATGTGCCTCGCGTGGGCGCCCGCGTCCTCGCCGCCTCTGCTGCTTTCGCCGCCGCGCTCGCCCGAGACGGCGCGATGTCCCCAGAGCTCGCTGTACCGCGCGCGGCCGCGCTGGCTGCGCCGCCACCCCGCCGCCCCGCCGAGCTTGGCACACGCGTCCTCGTCGCATGGCGCGCGCCGCACCCCCGCGTGCTCGCCCACGCTCCTCGCGTGCTCTGGCACTCGATGACGCCGCGTGTGCTGCATTTGCCACAGGGCGGATTCACAGGACTGATGCAGGCCTCATTGAACGGGCACGAAGGGTGCGTCCGCCTCCTCCTCGAGGCCGAGGCCATCGAGGTCAACGCCAAGGTAAGCCTCGAGCATGCCCTCCCCCAGCACATGCGATGGATCCGCTTGCATGTAGTCATTCCGCTTGGCCTCTCGTTTGTCTTTAGAACATCCACGATGTGACAGCATTGCATCTCGCGGCATACTGGGGCTACCTCGCGATCGCCAAGCGCCTTCTCGAAGGGGGCGCCGATCCGACGCTCCGAGACATTTCCGGCAGGACGGCCATCGACATCGCACGGCAGGAGGGCAAGAGCGAGGTCGTGGCGCTCCTCAGCGAGCCTCGGTACGCCGCGCGCATGCACACTGATTGCCCAGCGATGCCGAGCGGATGTGCAGAGGCGCCGTCTTGGGCGCACGCGGACCACGGGTTTTCGGCCGCTCGGCGAACGAATGGCGGCCAATCGTCATGGGATGAAGCCGAGAGGACGCAGCGCACCCCCCATGGGGCCACACGGCGAGTCGCGATCGCACATCCTCAAGATTTTAGGACGGAGTCCGCACGGGCCACTCCCACGCGCCGTGGTGGGCACGTCGGGTGTCGGCGGCGGACTCGCGGCCTGGTTTGCGACTCGTCGCGGCTGCGATTGGCCGCGCCGGCCGCGCCACAGACAGTGGCGACGCGCGCTCAGGCGCGCACTGGAACGCTCTCTGGCGCACTCATCGGCAATCAGCAGCAATCAGCAGCAATCAGGCAGCACTCGGTCGCCCCACGCCGTCGCCCCACGCCGTCGTCCTCGGAGAGGGCGCTGCTGCCGCCACTGCCTCTGACTGCCTTGCCAGCTTCACGACCACCCTTCGCAAGCCCTCGCGCTTCCTGATTGCATGCGACGACGCGCCGTGCTGGGCACCACTGCTCAGCGCCAACAGCGTGCGTTCGCCAAACAGGTGGTACCCGGCGGAGGTGGCCGAGAAGATGACGGCCGAGAAGGCCGCGGCAGAGAAGGCCGCGGCCGAGAGGGCAGCAACTGAGGGCATGGAGTGCAGTTTCTGGTTCGTCCACGCGGACAGCCTGCGGCGCGCTTGGACGCCAAGCCTGCCGATGATGCAGACGCTGCGCACACAGGAACCGCACCGACTCGTCCAGAAAACGATCGGCTTCGTCGAGGGCATCAGCGGCGCCTACAAGAACATTCTCGTCGTGAGCCATCGATGGGAGACGCCGACAGATCCAGATCCGGACGGCGCGCAAGCTTTGGCGGTGCAGGCCTACTTGAAAGAGCATCCGGAGATCGACGCCGTTTGGTTCGACTTCAGCTCGATGCCCCAAGGGAGAAACAAGACACTGAGCGAATCTGCCGAGTTCAAAGAGATGCTCCCCAACATCAACCTGCTCTACCTGACGTGCTCCGTCCTCATTCTCATGGATCGGAGCTACATGAACCGATTCTGGACGCAGTTCGAGGCGTACCTGAGCATGCGGG
>Ga0210246_101259_pt1 | contig 20742 bp, 14 predicted proteins | sample ChrtobMetaP3_8mM_FD_155469 | JGI IMG/M metagenome (GOLD analysis project Ga0210246, IMG submission 155469) | Chrysochromulina tobin associated microbial communities from unialgal haptophyte culture, Seattle, Washington, United States - P3_8mM | ecosystem: Host-associated > Algae > Haptophytes >...
GGGGGCCACGCCCCACCCAGCGCCTCTTCCTCGGCCTCTTCCTCGGCCTCTTCCTCGGCCTCGGATGGAGACAGCTCATCAGCCAGGCTTTGGCGCTCGCGCTCGGGAGGCACTCTTGACCGAGACGACATCGGTCGTCGCGCTGACGTGCGGGGTGTTTGTTGTTGGTGGGTTTGGTTGGTTCTGAGATTGGTCTGTGTGCCTTTGTGCGTCCGCGTGTCCCGTGTGTCCCGTGTGTGTCCCGGCTCCCCCCGGTGTCTTTTTACCGGTACCGTACCGGGTGAATTATATGTAAAAAAACAACAACAAGACTTGAATATAAAACAAAGTCGTTCGCACGCCGCGCGACGAGAGATGCAGCAAATCTCTGCAACGCACTCGCGTGCGCTCGCTGCCATAGTAAGCATATTCGTGCATGCCCCCACACCACCTGGCAGGGAAAGCACGTCATATAAAAAGCCTGGAATAGGCGAGTTTGCCCTCCAGAACCATGGCAGCTACGCTCGCCGGCATGGGTATTTGCACCTGACGCAGGCGAATCTCTCAACGGTGAAGGCCAGACAGTATGTTGCAATGATTTACCCGCCATCTTGGGCAAAACTCTGGCTGCTGATGGAGCTGTTCACTGATGAGCGGTTCGCATCGGTCGAGTTCTGGGCATGGCTTGATGCGGATGCCTTTGTTGTTCGTCACGACTGGACTCTCCAGAGTGTCTTCAAGCGCGCAAATGGGAAGCCTGGCTGCAGTGTCATCGTCAGCTGGGACATCGGCTACGATGACGAAGCTAGGGCTTGGCTGTCAGAGACGGAGCGAGTCGCTGGCTCACACAATATGAAAGCAGCGCGTCCCTTCGACAAGTACCGGTACATTTTCAACGCCGGCGTGATGCTTTTGCGCAACGAGCTTAACACTATTGATCTTTTGACACGTGCCATGGACATGGCTGTACGTGAGCGCTATCGTTCGGACTGGGAGCAGGGCGCGTTTACAGATCTGTACCTGGATCACCTTCATGTCCGAAAGGTTCTTTGCCCTGTCGACCGCCACCTACTACAAGGCATGGTGAAGCTTCCCGAGGATCGCGAGCTGGTGTATAAGGCACGCGTTTGGGTTGCACACGTAACAGGCGCCAAACTGGACAAGTCGGGAGTGCAGGCGCTCCTGAGCGGTGCTTACCAACGCCGGATGAAATACAGCACACCTACTGGTCAAAAATCTTGGAACTCGTCTTTTCGAGACTCTTCTCGACCGGGCGTAGGACAGGTTCTCGGCCACCGGTCAGCGCTAGGCGCCGACGGGCTCCAGGGGGCCTCCGCCCAGGTGGATGGTCGCCTTACGGCAGCCATCAAGTCGGCCAATCAAAGTGTTGACCGTGTTGCTCGCCCGCGTCCAGCCAAAAGCTTCGAGCGGGCTGGTGAGCATCGCGTGTGCATCAGCCGGCAAGGTCGAAGTTGGGAGGCGGCCGGGCACGGGCACTCCCCCTCAGGGAGGGGGGGCTAGGTGTGGGTGGGTGGGAAAGCAAGCGTCCGCTCTTCGAGCTGGTCGCTCATTTTGGGCGCTTATCGATACAGGTAAAATACAGGGTTTAGTCCAGATGTCCAGTACGACTACGAGTACGGTACTCCTGGCGTGGGCGCGCTGCGCGGCCGCGCTCCTCTGCTGTGTGCTCGGCTGATCCGTGCTGTCTGCTGGCCGCGTCTCCGGGAGGATGAATAGAGGGGCCACCCCGCCCTGCGAACCCGACCCTGCGTTATAAAACTGTTATTGTCGACAGTAGTACAGTAGTACACTGTATAGGAGTATAGCTCTTTAGCTATACCGAGGTCGGTGGCGGGGCCGTGCGGTGGGCGCCATACCCGCGCCATTCACGTGAAATTGAACGTAAGGTGGTTCACCAGTTAAACCTTGACTCTCGCTGCGACGCCTGCGAGGGTCGCTCGGCGCATTGCAAGGGACAGGCCAAAATTCTGTCCCATGTCGGACAGACGCGCCGGAGTCATGTCATTGTGCGTGAGGTCACAAACATGCTCAGCCCCCAAAGTTCCGCTCCGCCTCGGCGCGGAATTCCTCAGCTCGGGCCTGCTTGGCCTCTTCCGCCTGTTGCCTCGCGAGCTCCAGCGCGAGCTCCTCGTCCTTCAGCTGCTTCGCCTTCACACCACGCCCGCCGTGGTGTGAACGCGGCCTCTTGGCCGAGCCAAGCTCCGTCAGACCCTCCGGAATAGGCTGGCCCGCATCCGCCAAGAGGGTCGCCAGGGCTGCAGCATGCCGGCTATCTGCGAACGTGAAGAGCGTGTGTGCTGTGCCGGTCGCGCCCGCCCTCGCGGTACGCCCTATGCGGTGAACGTACTCCTCAGCGCCACCCTCGCCGGTCGGGAAGTCATAATTGATTACGTGGTCGATGCCCGCAATGTCGAGCCCCCTTGCGGCCACATCCGTGGCCACGAGCACGGAGATCTCGCCAGATCGAAACGCCTTGATGGCCGCCTCCCTCTCCTTTTGGGAGCGATCGCCCGATATGGTATCGCATCTCCAAATCGTACGATCGCCCGTTGTGGGATTGCATGCCAACCCGCCAGGCCCCGCCAGGTAGGCACCAATCGCGTTGACGTCGCGCCGAGTGTTACAAAAGATCAGGATGCGCTCGGCATGACGCTCGGCGCGAGCCGCCGATGAGCCGCCGGCCGTTGCCCGAGCCGCCGCCACGCCTGCTTCGCCCAGGCTAGCCGAGCCGCTCGTGGGCTTCGGAGCGCCGTTTTGAGCGCTGCCCAGGCCGGTGCACTTTGGATTCGTCGGAGCGCCGTTTTGAGCGCTGCCCAGGCCGGTGCACTTTGGATTCGCCGCGAGCCGATTTCCCACAGCCGCGAGCTTGGGCGGTGCCGGTGCACGCCGGAGCGCAGATAGGATCTCGACGAAGGCCGCCCACTTATCCTTGGGCGCTACGAGGCGTACATGCTGCTGCACACTCGTGTTCGCCGCGAGCCGATTTCCCACAGCCCCGACGGTGACCCTCGCGTGCCTCGGGCTGAGCAGCGCATCAGCGACCCTCTGCACACCAACGGGCCAGGTCGCGCTAAAGAGCAGCACCTGCCGTGGCTTGGGCACCTGCGCCGCGATCGTGTGGCAGTCACGCTCGAAACCCATATCAAGCATCCGGTCGGCCTCATCGAGCACTAAGATCGCACAGTTGGCCAAGGAGCAACACTGTCCGTCGCCCGAGCTGTACCCGCTGTAGCTGCCACCGCCGCTCCTCCCACCGGGCATGCCGGCGTGGGTGCCATGGCCAGCGCCGTCGACCGGACGCTTGCCGCCTACGCCAAAGCCCGAGGTGGAGGCGAGATCAAGCATATCCAGCATGCGGCCTGGTGTGGCGACGACGATCTCGCAGCCCACATTCAGATCATTGACCTGCCCCCATTTGGGGGCGCCTCCGTACACGGCGACGGTGCGCACGCCCAGAGCTCGTCCAAAGAGCTCCCCTTGCTGCGTCGTCTGGAGGACGAGTTCCCGCGTAGGTGCCATCACAAGGCAGACCGGAGATGGGAGAGTCCGCTCGGCTGCGACTGGGTGGGCCTTGCGCTCGGCCACGCATCGCACGATGGCTGGCAGCAAAAAGGCGAGTGTCTTGCCAGAACCTGTTCTCGAAATCGCAAGCACATCGCGGCCAATGAGCGCCATAGGCCAACTTGCCCCTTGGATGGCTGTCGGCTCGGAGAAGCGTGAGAGCAGCTCCTGAATGGGCGCCGGAAAGGGCGCGGCGGCCATGGTCGTGAACGGTGGCGGTGCGTCCTCTGCGTGAACTACGATCTCGTGCCGCTTCATGAAGGACTCGGCGGTGTCGTCGCTCGGTGCTGCTGTGACACCGACGCTCGCGTCAGGGCCATTGGCATCTACTACCGCACTCTTCAACTTGGATCGCTTGGCATCTAGTGCTGCACTCGTCAACTTGCGCACGGCACTCTTCACCTTGCGCAGCTTCACGGCCTTCTTCTCCGCGCGGTGCTCGTGCCTCTTCTTGATCTTCTTCTTGATCTTGCCATATGATCCGATGGGGAGCATTTTGCGTGGTCTGCCTCAAGGGAAGTCGGCCGTCGCGCCGCCCGCCCGCGAGCTGGCTCCAGGACTCTCGGCGCCCGATCACTTGTCTCGTATGAACCCTTTTTTTCTAACGAAAAGCCAGGATGTCGCACATGCCGCTCCACGGGCGGCGACTTTGTGGAATGTCCAAAGTCTAGCCCGATCCAACCCATTCACAGACCGCACGATCATGACAGCCTCACGTCCCTCACGAGGCGCCCGTGAGCCGCTCTGCAGAACGAGCAGAAGTAGACGTGCTACTGCTTGCTCGTGTCAAGGGCTACACGTCGAGCATGGCTGCCGCCTCAAGCCGCACGGACCCGCGCGTCGTGGCGCTCATAGACATGGATTGCTTCTATTGCGCGTGTGAACGTGCGCTCGACCCGTCTCTCGTCGGCGTGCCGATGGCGGTCGTGCAGTACAATCCGTACCAGAACGCGCACCACGAGGACGGCAACGTTGGCGGCGTCGTGTCCCTGCCCGCCGAGCCAGCCTCGGCGCGGGTGGTCTACAAGGTGCGATGGATGACTCTAATCGGCACTGAGTGCTACTGATTGGCCACCCGATCGCCTCTGATGGCTACTGGTTGCCTGTATCTTACACAGGGCGGCAAGGTGCTCATGTCCTCGGGCGCCAACGGGAGCATCATCGCGGTTTCGTACGAGGCGCGCAAGCGCGGCGTAACTCGCTTCTTCCGCGGGCGAGAGGCGATCGCGCACTGCCCCGAGATGGTGCTCGTGCAAGTGCCGACCGCGCACGGCAAGTCGGACATGGGGATGTACCGCTCCTTTGGTGCGCGCACACTCAAGATCATCCGCGAGGTATGCGGACAGAGCGCGCCCGTGCTCGTCGAGAAGGCCAGTGTGGACGAAATGTACGTGGACGTGAGCGCAGCAGCGGCCGCGCTGCTCACGCGCTCCGCACTGCGCCGCGCTCTGTTCGACGAGGCTCTGGCTGCCGGCACACACGTGGCGGGGGCCGCCGAGGCGGCGGACGAGGCGAGCCGCGGCGCGCAGCCAGGCGGCGTGCTCGCTCGCAACAGCTTCCGCGCGGGGCATGCGGGCCAGATCGAGCGAGCGGTCGACGTGGCATCAGCTGCATGGTGGGAACGTGACGCCTCCGAGTGGGATCCCGAGGAGGAGGCCCTGGCCGCGGCTGCAGTGATCGTGGACCGAGCGCGCCGAGCGGTCACCGCCCATCTCGGCTTCACTTGCTCGGCGGGCATCTCCTCTAATAAGCTGCTTGCCAAGCTGTGCGGCGGTCTCCATAAGCCCAACCAGCAGACTGTCCTCCCGCCGCAGGTATTTGCTCCGGAGTGCTGTCTGAGTGCTGTCTGAGTGCCTTCTGAGTGCTGTCTGAGTGCCTTCTGAGTGCTGTCTGAGTGCCTTCTGAGTGCTGTCTGAGTGTCATCGGAGTGCCTGTGATGGCCTCGTTTAGTAGCACGACCAGCTGACGGAACTCCCGCCGCAGGCGGTGCATGCACTCCTCGACCCGCTACCGGTCGATAGGCTGCGCGGCTTCGGGGGCAAGCTCGGCGAATTGCTGCGATCAGGCCGCCCCGAGCTCGGGCTCGCCGGCTTCGACACCGCGGGTGCGCTGCGGCATGCGGGGGCCGCGGCGGTGGCACGCATCTTGCGTGGTGAATGGGCACATCCAGACGAGCAAGCTGCGATGGCGTGTCGAATGGCTGCGGGGGAAGACCCTGCTGCTGTCGAGGACCGCCGACTCGCGAAGCAGGTCGGCTCGTCCAAGAATTTTGGTGGGAGCCGCGAGTCGGCGCGAGGACCTCTCGACACGCGCGCGAGCCTCGAGCGCTGGGTGCGCGAGCTCTCGGGAGATATCGGCGACCGGCTGCGTGACGAAGCCGAAGAGAATGAGCGCGCGCCGACGGCGCTCGTCGTGGCGGCGCGCTTTGAGGACGATGGGTTCGGTTGGCAGCCCGCTGTCTCGAAGCGAGCGCCCCTCCGACCGGAACGCCGTCCTGAGCTACGAACTGAGCGCCCTGCTGACGCTACCGGCGCCGGCGAGGGCAGCATCGGCGGCGGCGGCGCCGCCGCCGCTGCGGTCGCCGACATCCCTTTGAGGCAGCAGACGATCAGTGCCGAGACGATCACGCGCGAAGCGATGATCCTCCTAGGGCAGCTGAGCGCGGGGCGCCCCCCGACGCGCCTGGGCATCACCTTGCTCGAAATGAGTGTCAACGGGTTCGTCCCAATAGGCGCCGCAGCGGCAGGCGGGCAGGGCGGCGCCCTGCGCCGTCTCTTCGCCGCGGCGGCGACATCGGCCGCACCGGTCCCGGTACTGGTACCGAAAGCAGCGAAAACGGCAGCAACTGCGGTAACGGCGGTAACGGCGGAATCGGCGGCAATGACAGAAGGGGTAACGGCGCTAACGGCAGCTGGCGATAGCGGCATTGCGGAACGTCTGGAGGAAGACTGTGCGGACTATGCGGATTCTGCGGACTTTGGGGAGGGCGAACCAGCTACGAAGCGCGCCCGACCAGCGCAGCCACCCTCGCAGCCGCCCTCGCAGCCGCCCTCGCAGCCGCCCTCACAGCCGTCCTCACAGCGGCCCTCTCGACCGTCTTCACACGCAGCCTCCCTTGTCCCTTCACACGCAGCCTCCCGTGCGCCATCGCATGCCACGTCACTCCTTGGGTCGCCGCTCCATGGCCACTCATCCTCGACTGCCCTTCATCTCACTGCCGCCGACGCTGCGCCCTTGCCGCCGCCCCCGCCGCGGCCTTCGCCGCGAGCGGGTGAGGGCGTTCATGCGGCTGGCACCGCGGGGTGCACACGCCGTCCCGAGCGCATCGGGTGGGCGTGCGGCGCATGCACGCTGTTGAACCATCCTGATGCGATTCGGTGCGCCGTGTGCGACGCCGAGCGGCGCGAGGACGAGCGCGCTGTGTCGAGCATCCCGTGGGCCTGCGGTGCATGCACGCTGCTCAATGAGCCCAATGCAAGCCGATGTGCAGTGTGCGATGCCATTAGAGGCAGCTCCCTCCCAGCCGCCGCTACGCTCGCAGTGCAGGCTGGCGGTGGCGGCTCGTCCCATGCGGGCGGCATGGCGGGCGGCGGTGGTGGGCGCGTCAGCGGCGGCTGCGGCCCCAAGGCCACTGCTCGAGGTCCTCGAGGTGCTCCGGGTCGTGCGAGCGGCCGTGGAGGCGGCCGTGGCGGCGGCCGTGGCGGCGGCCGTGGCGGCGGCGCGGATCAGAAGGGCCAAATGGGTATCGCAGGCTTCATGCATCCGGAGCCTCGAAGTCCAAAAAGCCGCGACGTACTGTAACGGAAAATGGTAGGGGTAATCGACTTGTTAGAAAGAAACCATACCAGACAAACTTGAAAGTTCTTCTTTTTGGATTTTGGATTTCTCACTGCCAAAGGGTCGACAGCATTCGCGCAGCGTGCACGTGAGGAGAATTTTGGAGCGCCCCGCTTGCTGAAGGTACTGTGAGGGGTTGTGAGAGGAAGGCAACCCATCACTGAATCCGCAGGGCGGAGCCCTTGGGGGGGGCATGGGATGCGCGGGGTCAAAGGTAGAGCGTGTGCACGTCAATGACCACAGGGCCATTCCGCTACTCATGGCGCTCGACGACGAAATGGAGGGCGCCCTCCTCATGGGCGCCGTCAAGCTGGTCATCGCCGATCGCGTGCGGGATGGCAGCATTGGCAAGAGGATCACGCGCCGGCAGGACCTTGAGGCGCGCGAGCGCGCAGAGGGAATCCGCTTCTTCCACACTCCCGACGAGGCGGTCGCGCTGATTCGCGGCAATGGGCGCGAGGTCGGCTCGCTCTCGTACGGCTGGGCCTCACCGGACGACCCCGACCCATCCGGCGAGTACCTGCGCGCTGCGCGCCGCTTCCTGAAAAGCGAGCTGGGCGCGCACGTTCGGGGCATCTTTTGGGACTTCATGAGCCTGCCGCAGTGGCCACGCTCTGAAATGGAGGACCGTCTGTTTGTCGCCGCGCTCAAGGTGATGGCCGACATGTACGCGTCGTTGCTCGGCACCATGGTGATGCGTCACCGCACCGTGCCCGCTCGCCCGTCGCACCTCGACGGCGAGGTGATCGTGCTCGGCAAGGCAGCCGAGGAGGTGGTCCGCCCCGCGCTCGAGGCCTACGGCGCGCTCAAGAGCTTGCACCGCGACGAGCAGGGCCGGTGGCGCGCACGCTTCGCCTCGCACGAGGACGCAGAGCGGGCGGTGGCGGCGGGGCCGTTTCAGGGCGCAACGGCCATCTTCACGTGCCACAACGCGCGGCCGTACGCCGCGCGCGGGTGGACGAGCCTCGAGACAGGTGTGGGTACTGAAGGTCTTTCGTGCGCTGCCTATTTTTCGGGGCTGAAGGCGACGCTCGAGCGCCTCCCACCCAAGCTGGTTGAGATCGACGGCAGGGCGCCCGAGCCGTTGAGCGAGCAGTACGGCGGCCGCGAGGGTGCGGGGCCGCGGATCGAGCGCGTGCGGTCGAGCATCAAGGAAGCATTCTTCTGCGTCGACACAGACAGGGCGATCGTCGTGCGTTTGTATAACAAGTTCATCATCAAGTTTGGCAATGCGATGGTCCTCTCGGGCGAGGCGTTGGCTGGTAAGTACGAGGGCGAGCGCAACGCGGCTGGACAGGAAGAGGGGCGCGGCACGGAGCGGTTTCCCGATGGCGCCGTCTACGAGGGCGAGTGGAAGGCTGGCCAGCGGGAGGGGCACGGCATGTACCAGTATGCTGGCGACGTTTACGAGGGTGAGTGGAAGGCTGGCGAGAAGGAGGGGCGCGGCAAGTTCCGGTATGCCGACGGCGCCGTGTATGATGGCGAGTGGAAGGCTGGCCAGATGGAAGGGAGCTGCACGTTCCAGCTGGCTGGCGGCGACGTCTACGAGGGCCAGTACAAGATTGGCCAGATGGAGGGGCGCGGCACGCTCCGCTATGCCGACGGCGCCGTGTACGAGGGCCAGTACAAGGGTGGGAAGAGGGAGGGGCGCGGCACGTTCAGGGATGCCAACGGCGTCTACGATGGCGAGTACAAGGCTGGCCAGATGGAGGGGCACGGCACGTTCCAGCATGCTGACGGCACCGTCTACGAGGGCCAGTACAAGGCTGGCAAGAGGGAGGGGCGCGGCACATGCCGGTATTCGAGCGGTGACGTGTACGATGGCCAATGGAAGGCTGGCCAGAGAGAGGGGCGCGGCAAGATCCGGTACTCCGACGGCGATACCTTCGAGGGCGAGTGGAAGGCTGGCCAGGAGGGGCGCGGCACGTGCATGGACGCTAACGGCATCGTCTACGAGCCCGAATATGAGTCATAGCTGAAATGACTTCATACGTGTGTACGTAATACGTGCAACGTGGGAACGACGTTGGGGGGGCAAAGGACGGTACGACGTTTGTAAGGGCGCGGCTGGCGCGAGTGCGGAGTGGGGGGCGACGAAGCCGAGGAAAGCGTGCACTTCGGTTTAGCTTTTCGGTCGGGGCGGGGCGGCGGAATAGAAGCTAGGGCGAAGCAGGGTGTCGATTATTTAAGCTCCTCGTGTGTCGGACCCGCACTCACGCCGGTCGCCGCGGCGTCGGCGGCGTGACACGTGCGGACGTGCCCGGTGAGTCGACGTGCGACCGCGTGTGTGTCGTGAGGCTTTGGCCCCGCAGTATACGAGTACACTGGGGTCCGCAGTATACGAAGGACACACGCCAGACCTACGGAGAACAGCCTGAACGGTCCGAAGCGTCCGAAACGACGCGTGTTCACAGTGCAGAGTGCTGATCGTAAAATGGATTCCTTGGACGCTCACATGGCTGTCTCGGCGTGGGGCCGTGGTGGTGGTGGTGGTATTAACCTTTCGGCCCCATCGCGTCCTTCCGCAACCACCTGCGGCAGTGTGGGAACTGACGGCAGCATTGGCCCTGGACGGATTGGTTCCGCCGGCTGTGGGCGGTTGGCAACGGGTAGTGGTTATCCACCTGGCTTTGGCCAACCTGGATCACTCCGGTGCGGCAGCAACGTAGGCGCCGTTGGGGTGGGCGCGTGCCCGTCGCATCCAAAGGGTATCGGTGGACCCGTCAATTACGGGTATCCGTCCCCGTCACAAGGCGCTGGCTTTGGTTCGGTCCTCTCCGCAGGCATGCCGACTCCAGTGGGACTTCTCAGCCGCGGCAGCAGCGTTGCCGCTGGAGTCCAGCCGCCCTTTGGGGGGTCCTTGGTGGCCGCGCGGGCGCTGCCCGCCAGCCAAGCACAGACGCCTCACTCGTCGACACCGTCGACATCGTCGCAACGCTTTGTGACGCCGGCAGCGCCTCTGACCGCGGTGCCTTCGCCGCCGCAAGGGCTCGAGGCAGGTTACCACGCAGATCAGAATGCGGCCTTTCGCAAGTACATGGAGGACGACTACACGGTCGTTGAGGACTTTGCTGATCGGCGCGGGAGCCTGTACTGCGGCCTCTACGACGGGCACGGAGGCCGACTCGCCGTCGATTTCGTCGCCAAGAACCTTCACGGCAGCATTGAGCGCGAGCTGCGCAGCGGCCCAGCGGGGGACGCTCCTCTCGAGGCCATGCGACGAGGCTTCCTCAAGTGCGACCGGCAGCTGCTGCAGTGCGGCGCGATGCAGGTAGGCACGACGGTGGCCGTGTGCCTGTGCCTACCGGGGCCGAGCGGCCAGCTCGAGCTGCACGCGGCGAATGCAGGTGACAGCCGCATCGTGCTCATCTCAGAGCACGCGCCCACGCGCCTGTCAGTGGACCACGTGGCCACCGATCCGGTGGAGGTGCGCCGCGTGCAGGAGCTGGGTGGGCGCGTGGTCAACCAACGCGTGGGCAGCGTGCTCGCGGTCACACGCGCACTCGGGGACCATGCACTCAAGTCGGGCAGCGGCCTCACGGCGGATCCTCACTGCGTGGCCCACACGTGCGGCGTCGCCGATCGCTTCGTGCTCTTGGCATCAGATGGGCTCTGGGATGTTCTCAGCGATGGGGATGCGCACCGGATCGTGCTCCAGCACGCGCATCTGGCGCCCTCCGAGATCGCCGCCAAGCTCGTCCAGGCCGCCCTCGATGGCGGGACACGGGACAATGTCTCCGCGCTCGTCCTAAGGCTGCGCTGATCGCACACGCTATAGGCCAGGCCACGCCCTTGGGCCAGGCCAAGATGGGTCAGGCATAAGTTCCTGCGCAGGATCGGTGGATCACACGCTCTCACCAAGAACCGCGGCCCGCCAGCCTGTCACTATTCTCATACAGATTACAGTAGTGTTCGTGTATGGCGTGCTCTATTATCTAGAGGGGCACGCTCGTTTTAAAAACGCAGTCCCAACTCCCTCGCCCCCAAGACCCCCAAGTTCCTTGCCCTCCAATTGCGGGATCCATCGGAGATCGCGTTCTTCTTTGTGAGGTGCGCCCCTGCATCGCGACCCTCGGCAACATGCTCGAGCCTCTGCACGGAAATTTCTGGGGCGGCGTGGCTGCCCACGCGTTCATGATTCCACTGTGGACGCTCAGTCCTATTCCGGCGGTCATGGGCGTGGTTCTGATCCTGATGGGAGGTCTGTACTCAATCATCGGTGCTGCATTCCTCGTTGCACTAACGAGCCTGAACACCATCACGTTTGCCTACCGACCGTGGTTCGTCAAGGTCTTCTACGACCTCGACATGACCCGGTACTATCGCCGCTGCGAGCTGCGCGGAGCGCTGGGCAGCATGCGCAAGGAGTCGACGCTCTTCATGTTCCATCCACACGGGATCCTCGCGACCGGCTTCGTGGTCAACGGCTGCTGGTCGAAGCCATTCAACGAGCTGACGTCCGAAAAGGATCTTAACACGCCCAAACACACCGGGACTGTCTTCTTGATTGCGCAGAGCCTGCGCGAGTGGTCGGCCCTCTTCAAGGTGCTCTGCGACTGCTCGGGGCGTTTGGAGTCGGCGACCAAGAAGAATATCACGATGCTCATGCGCGCGCGGCGGAATTTGGCGATCATCCCAGGCGGGTTTGAGGACGCGACGCTGCACGAGTACGGCAAAGAGCGTACATGCATGAAGCCTCGCAAGGGCCTCATCAAGTACGCGCTGCAGAACGGGTACGCGCTCACTCCGATCTATTCGTTCGGCGAAAGTGGGACATATCGGACATTTACCGGCCTTTTGAGCTTCCGGCTACAGCTCAACCAGTGGGGGATCCCCGGGGTGCTCTTCTGGGGCGAGCCGCTCGTGCCCACCTTCCCGAGGATCGACTCGCAGGTTCTCACGTATGTGGGCGAGCCGCTGCAGCTGCCAACGATCGACCTGCCGACGGACGAGCAGGTGAGCAGTGGTCTTGAATGCCTTTGATCACCTTCGATTGCCTTTGAGATGGCGGTTGGTTTGCCACTGATGACCTCTGATGACCACTGAGGACCGCTCGCCACTGACTTTGCGCAGGTCAATGAGTGGCATTCCAAGTACGTCTCGGCGCTCCTGGCGCTCTTCAGCAAGCATAAGGACGAAGCGGTTGCGGCGGGCGCCTGCTTGCCCGACGCACAACTGGAGATCTGGTGAGATTGTGCAAGTGCTGCAGGTCGCTACCTCTCACACGCCGCAGGTCGCTAGCTGGCCGCAGTGGCGTACACGTGTCCCGACCATGATTTCCGACTACGGTCTACGCATAAAGTACGGCGCGCGTTTAGAGAGCATGCTGGAGCGCGTCCACCTGTTGAGGCCTGAGCCTTCGTCCTTCCTTCGTCCTGGGTGACGCGCCGACGGTTGAGCGTTGTCCGTAGACACACGACACAGGCTGTGTAGACAGGTCCAGGTACTGTCTGTCGGTAGCGCGCGCTCATTTTGGACACACTTTATTTGAAGTCGCGTCGGCCGTTGTGCGCGCTGGACGCGCCGGCGTACCGTTAACCGTACGCGGGCGACTCGACTCAGACATTCGACGTTTACATTCGACCGCGCGGGAAACATGTTCCGCGTGGTGGTTCGTCTTGAGTGTGCCTGCGCGCTCGGACTACCGCGAGCATGGCCGTCGGCTCATTGCCTGCCGCACAGAGGGTCCCCCGGAGGAATGATGCCCTTGCGCACGAGCTCCTCCTCGCTCATCGCCGTCTGCCGCGAGCCCCACCCGAACGGCAACGAGCTGGCCAACGTGGGGAGCATGCATGGGTTGCACTCAGTGGCACTCCTGGACACTCCGTGGCACTCAATGGCACGTGGACACTCCGTGGCACTCCGCGGCATTCCGTGGCACTCACCTGGCCATAGTTGTTGAGCACGAAGTCGGTGGCGATGGGCCGTCGGCGCCACCGCGGGTGCCGCCGCCGCCGCCGCCGCCGCCGCCGACGCCACTGCCACCGCCGCCGCCGCCTCCGCCAAAGTCGCCGCCACCGCACGCGCCTTGGTAGAGCTCGAGAGCCCTCTGGGCCTGCGTCCAGAGCGCCTGGATGGCTGCCGCCTCGGCCGCCGCTGCCGCTGCGTCGCCCGCTCCCACGGCGGCGCTGCACGTGCCAACGCGCGCCGTGAGTGCCGCGAGAGCGCTCTGAAGCACGGGCACCATCCGCGCCGCCGCGGGCGGCAGCGACGAGGGAGGTGCCGGCGACCAGGACGGCGCTGGCGCGGCAGCGGCGGACGCGGTGACGGTCGCGAGTCCCGCCGCACTTCGAGCCGGCGCTGGGGGAGGTGAGGCGGCGACGGGGGAGGTGGGGGACGGGAGGTGGGGGACGGGAGGTGGGGGAGGTGGTGGAGGTGAGGCGGCGACGGGGGCTGCGGGCGGTGGCTTCGCAGGTGGCGGTACCGGTACGTCAGTTGCCGGTACCTCAGCTGTCGATGGCGACGGCTGCGATGGCATGGCCTCTGCCTTGCGTTCAGGCTCGTGTCGCTTTGGTTCCGGCGCCGCGATTGCCACGCCGCCGCAGGCCGCCACGCCGTCGCCGCCGTCCACCCCTCCACCTCCGTGGTCGACTCTAGCGGCGAGCGCGAGTGCTTTTTGCCCGATGGCGCCGTCGGGCATCTCGGGTGGCTTGGACGTCCATACGTGACTGCCGAAGGCGCCGTCTGCGATCGTAGCCACGCGTTGGCCCCAGCCTATGGGCAGGCTCGGGGGAGGCCCCCCAGGTGCGGACGAATCCTCAAGTGACGAATCCTCAAGTGACGTTTCCTCGTCTTCACGGGATCGCTTCGGTTGAGCCGCCCAGCCTCCGCCGCCGCCGCCGACACTGCCACCGCCGCCGCCGAGGCCCCCTCCTGTCCTTCCGCCCCATCCACCGCCGCCGACCGGCCGGCTGGAGAGCAGCATGTCCAATCGACCTGTAGACCCACTTGCCGCCGCGAGCAGTGCCGCCGCCAACTGTTCACTAAGGCTGAGGTTCACACCTGCAGGTGCCGCCGCTGCCGCCGCTGCCGCCGCCTCGGTCGATGAGCCTCTTTCCGCGGCATAGCCGACGGCGGCCGCCGCGGCCGCCTCGCACGCGGCCGCCGCCTCGCGCGCGTACTCGAGAAGCCACTGCGTGACGATCTGATAGAGCGATGCACCAGCGGGGAGAGCGGACGCGTCGACGTGCCGGCGCAGCCGACCGCCGTCGAGATGGGCGACAGAGGTGGCCCAGCCGTCCAGTCCGTCAAAGATGTGGGTGCAGAAGATGACAGTCGCGCCGCGCGCCTCCGCCTCCGTTCGCAGGAACGCCAGCAGCGCCGCGCGCGAGAGGACATCGAGAGAGTTGGTCGCCTCATCGAGCAAGATCAGCTCCCGCTCGGGCAGCAGCTTGCAGAAGAGCTGCACTCGTCTGCGCTGGCCGTCAGAGAGTGCGTGCAGCTCGGCCGTGAGGAGCGGTGCGAGTCCGAGTACGTCGAGCAGCTGCGCGACGCGAGCCGCGCTCGCGCTCGCCGCGGCCACAGCTGCAGTCACAATCTGGCGCACGGGCAACGTGAGGCTGTCTTCCCAGTCCGCCGTGACGAGGTTGACGCGCAGGGTGAGCGCCGTGTGCTCAAAGGCGTCCTCGCCGAAGACGTGCGCATCGCCGGCGCTCCGCTTGCGCCGGCCTCCGATGATGCGCAGAAGGGTCGACTTGCCCGCGCCATTCGCGCCGACGAGCACGACGCGCGCACCGCGCGGCACGTCGAGGTCGACGTCGGTGAAGACGGGCGCGCGCCCATCGTAATGGTACGAGAAGGCACAGCGCGTGAGCGAGATGGCTCCGGCCGAGGTGGCCTTGGATTGGGTGGGCTCCATTCCGGCGCGCTTGGAAGAGAGGCGACGCAGTTGGCGACGCGGTGTGGACGGAAGTGTTGCCATAATAAGCCATCTATGAATACAACTCATCCATTAGTTCGAGTTCAACTTGAACCGCCAAATTAGTTCGTGCGCTATTTTTTGCCACTATCGATGCGCCGGTAAAAAGACACCGGGGGGAGCCGGGCAGGTCCGGTGCAGATCCTGTTTCCAAATCTTGAATCGCAGTCGGGGCCCGACGGAATGGACGTGCACGACGACTTCCTCGAGCAACTTGCTGAGGCTGAGAGTCGAGACGCGTCTCGACGCTCGAACGCATCGACGGCTTCCTCGAAGAAGTCGGCGGCTTCCTCGAAGCAGAGCGGCTCGTCCAGCGCGTCCGCCCAGGCTGAGATGCCATCTCATCGACAAGGCACGCCGGCAAAGGCTGCCGCCAAGGCTCGCGGCGGCGCCACGCCGAACAAGGGCGCGCTCAAGGAGAGCAATGGCAAAAGTACACCCGCTTCAGTGGCCAAGGCGGCCAAGGCCGCTCCAGCGAGTGCCGCCAAGCCCGACGCTAAGCAGGCTGGCATTGCTGCCAACAAGGTCGAGAAGGAGATCACCGAGTTTGGCTTCAAGTCACTCGGACCGATCGCAGCGGGCGCATTCTCGACCATTTTGAAGGCGAAGCATGTGGCGAGTGGCAACGAGGTGGCTGTCAAGTCCTTCTTGCGCACCACGGGCGAACAGCAGGAGGAGCACGAGCGTGAGATGGACATCCTGCGGAAGCTCTCGGGCACGGCGCACGCGCACATCGCGAACCTGCTCGGCGAGTACGAGACGCCGTCAGCGATCATTGCGATCCTCTATCTGTGCAATGGGGGCAGCCTCAAGGCCTACCTGGGCAAGCTTGCCAAAAAGCAGTTGGCGATGGTCGAGCCGATGGCCGCCGTCGTCACCGCACAGATCGCCTCTGCGCTTCAATTTCTGCACGGCGTAGGCATCGCGCACCGCGGTAAGCGCGCGCGTGGGCGGCGAGACATGGTCATTCGCTGTGCCTTTCCTACTTGTTTTCCGCCCTCCCTCTCTCATCGGTTTCTGGTCGAGTCCCGCCGCTGCGCATAGACATCAAGCCGGCCAATGTTCTCTACGATGGTCAGCGCTGGCGGCTGTGCGACTTTGGCTTTGCGATCGAGTGCGGCGACAAGCGGCTCAAGAAGCCGTGCGGTACGCTTCAGTACTCGGCGCCCGAGATCCTCACCATCGGCACCAATGGAGATGGGGGATACCTGGGCCCCCCAGTCGACCTGTGGGCATTTGGGTGCCTCGTGTACGAGATGCGTCTCGGGCGCTCGGCGTTCGTCTCTCCCGACGTCGAGACTCTCAAGCTGCGCATCAAGAATGGGTTCAAGGGCGGCTCGGAGAACCACCCGTGGCTGCCGCACATGACGAAGCCCTACCGGGCGCTTGTCATGGCGCTCCTTGAGCGCGAGCCTGACAAGCGGCTGAGCGCGGAAAAGGTGGTGACGCACAAGTGGATTACGACGCACGTTGAGCCAAACACCGCTGGTGGCGAGGACGGCATTGCGGCCGCGTCGGGTGGGCATGCTGGGGAGACTGTGCCCTCGCCGCCCTGGTGGTGTGACGTGGCAGGGGAGGGCTGCCTGCGTCCCACCGAGCCGAAGCGCATCGATGAGTATTCCGGTAACCACCGCTGCTGGCATCTGAACCAAACGTACATGGTCTGCGAGGTGTGCTACCGTGCAGGGCGCGCGACTGTGCCGTATGATGAGCTCGTCGAGCTGCCAACGGCCGGGGCGGCCGCCGCGGCCGCCGCGGAGGCCGCGGCGACGAAGGCAGAGGCAGAGGCACAGGCCGAGGCGGCCTCCACCGCCGCGGCGGTGGAGGCGGCTGCCAAGGCCTCCGCCTTGGAGATCGAGCTGGCGGCCCTCAAGGCGAAGCACCAAGCGGGCTCGCGCCTCGAAGCGGTACTAATGGAGCTCGATGAGGAGCGCGGCAAGAACATGGTCGCCCAGGCCGCGCTGCGCTCCGTTCAGCATCTCCTCGAGGAGGGTGAGGTCGAGGCTGCGAAGGAGGAGGTGGCCAAGATTGTGCCGGCGCCCAGCGACGACACAGGGGAAGAAAGCTGAGAGAATACTTCGACGCTGAGGAGTGCTGGCGTCCTTGGCGCTCTTTCTCAAGGGGCTTGCGAGACGCATCTCGATCCATTTTAATAGTGTGCCTGTGCGCCAGCGTGCCTGCCAGGCGTGGAGCCCGGCCGAGTGTCCGGCAAGAAGAAGGTCGAGTACTCGCTACCGGGCACAGCGCACAGCACGGCACGGGTCGCGAGAGTGTTTTCCATGCTGTGTCTCTGTGTGATCTCTGTGTGTGCGCATACCGTCGACCGTCGTGTCTCGCTTCGTGCGATTCCGGTATCCGGTTACGAACGATTCCATCGACGCATCGTATATCACATCCGCGCGCCGCGCACATGCATCCGATGCTCGCGGGATCCCTCTTCCCTGCGGGCCCGCGATGGCGTGTTGCGGCGTCCTATCCGTCCGCACCGCACCAGCCGCGCATCGGAGACCTACGCAATGCCAATGCGCAATGGCGCTCCCGATGCACCGGGCGCTGAAGTCCTGTGAAGTGTGAGTGAAGTGTCGATCATTGTGTGAAATTCATGCGTGGGAGTAGCCGCACATCCGACAGCTGGCCGTCCGGCTCTCGCCCGATAAGGAAGCGGCGATCCCGGCAAAGGAACGGCGCCGATCGCCACGTCGCTTCGCGGGGCCCAGTGGGGCGCCGGTGCCCCCCATCTACCGTGTGAACGACAGTGCGGTGCTCCGCTACTTTCGCAGACCTCGTCTTCCACTTTGGCGCGTTACTCTCTGATGGCTGTACCCCACATGTATGTTGTAGATGCGGAGTAAGGTAAAGTTCATGAGTCGTGTATCGCCGGACGCCGCCGCCGGGGGAGATTATCCTCGCCTGCCCTGTTACCTTCGCTCTTTCCCTTACCTTTTCGCCTTGTCATTCGTGACTGCTCGCATGGATCATTGCTCAACCTGACACCCACTCAGCATCGAACCAGCAGTGAGTGGGCTGTAGCGCAGCGTGGCGTGGCGTGCTGCGTGCTGTGGGCGTTCGGTTCGACCCCGTTTCAACACCCGCGCCCACAGATTTCAAGCGAGCCAACGTCGCCATCGACTCGAAGCGGGTGTAAGCACCCGTCCGGATCAACCACGCGCAAATCTGTCTTGGACTCGTTTGGAGGAGGTAGCTGAATGGTGGGATAGGCTATGGAGTTCCCCTTCTTAAACAGGCGGCCGCAATCATAGCAATAGCTGCGGCAGTCCGCACAATTCGTTGCTGATCGGATAGCGGCGACGCCCCCGGAAAATGTGGAGTAGGAGTTGCCGTAAAACCCAGCCGGCGCTTGCGCCGCGGCAAACATCTCGAGAGCCGCGCGCACCGTGTATGTGAGCGTCTTGTTCAGAGGGAGCTTCGTCGTCCGCGACCCAAATTCCGACCAGTGCACCTTTGGGCTTCGCTTATTCATTAGGTCCTCGGCATACAAGAGCAGGGTCCCACTCGAAAGTGCGTCTACACGTGATCGATTCGTGATGATGGCTATCTCCGTGGGCGTGAAGCAGCGACGTGGCCTCAACTGCTTGCGACAGTAGTTGGCAAGGAACATCCAGTCGGTTTCGATGCGCAGATGAACTGCAGCCCAGTTGGCTCCCAGGCGCCCTTCGATGGTGCGTATGGAGTTGGCCAACGGCTTAGCCACAATTCTACCAGGCTTTAGCGCGGAGTGCACCGCAGGCATGGGTTTGGGAAGCATCGTGTGGTTTCCGTGCACATTAGCTTGAGGCTTGCTCTTGCCGACAGCATGCACGCTGAGCTTCCGATAAGTTGCTCCTTTGGGCAAATGCTCGACCACCTTGCATTGTGAACCACCCGTAATCCGACCGACGTGTCGTGCAAAATGATCCACGTCGAAGATGTCGCCGAAGGCGTGGCTCGAGTTGTCGAACCTGTCTCCGTGCGGACGGTAGATGAAGAAGTTTGCGCCGGTCGTGAATCGTGGCAACACGAGTGTTTCTGTTGCATCATAACAGACATCGCGCACGAGCTGTGCGACGTTGGATACCATGTTGTTGAGCCCTCCTTGCAGCGGATGAGGAAACATGGCGTACGACGGGGGTGCATTATCGGCTCCCATCGCCACTCAGCACACACGTTTTCCGTTCTTTGTTGAGAAAAGTTGCGGAATTTACATCCCGACTTTGGTTGGACGCGATAAGTCGTACGCTCGTACATGTACCGGTAAAAAGTGTCTTTTTACGGAAATTTCCGGGAACGGCACATGTAACGACCCGCGAGTAACCGGCGCCCGAAACGGTCACTTTTTGGTTCCTGCGCCCCGGTGCGCGGTGCTTGCCTCTCCGCGGAACCGGGCCATCCCCAAGTGTGCTGTGAGCTACGACCGCAAAACGAGCGACACCACGCGATGCTTTCTGGCGAGGCGACGGAGGCTTTGGCGGCCGCAAAGCCTGATGGGGCCGAAGTGGCGCAGCGTGCAATGAAGGACGAGGCCTTTCGCAACAGGATGAGACTGAAGATCGAGGACCAAGAGTCGCTTGCATCGCGCATGGCACAGCGGCGGCTGGACAGCGCGCGGAAGCGCGAGCTGGCCATGGAGAGCAACCGAACGGCTCGAGAAGCCGAAGGAGCTCCAACGCCTCCAGGTGAAGTGTCTGAAGTGTCAGAGCTTCGGACGGAGCAGCCGGTGAGCAGGAACGTAAGAGCGCCGGTCGCCGTGATGCGTGACGACGAGGAAGCGATGGCGCAGTATGAGACCGATATGCGCGCGTGGCGCGAGGCTAAGACGCTCGCCCTGATCGAGCAGGCCAGGGAGGAGGAGAAGAAGCGTGAAGCGAGACAGCTGGAGGAGGAGCAGCGCGAGCAGGCGCGTCTGGCGGCACAGACGGCGAGGAAGCAAGCCCTCGAGGAGTTGCGCGAGCAGCAGCGAGCCGCCGCCGAGGCCGAACGCCTCGCCAAAGAGAAGGATGAGGACGAGGCGCGCAACGCCAATTTCCAGCAGGCGCAGGAGGCCGCCGAGGCGAAGCGAGAGGAGCGGCTGCAGTTTACACGCTCCATTGTGGCGGAGCGTGACGAGCTCGAGGCGCAGTTCCGCGCCAAGGCCCGCGCCGAGGCTGAGGCGGCATGGGAGGCGGCCCGTGCCGCCAAGACGACGCGCGAGACGATCGACAGGCACGCCGAGGCCAGGAGCGAGGCGGAGCGGCTGGAGCGGTACGCGGCGCAAAAGGCGGCGTGGGTGGCGTCTGTGGAAGAGCGAATTGCAAAGGCGATCATCGACCAGCATAGGGCGGCGCAGATCGATGTTGAGCGCGAGCAGCGGTTCGGGGAGCAGAAGGCGGCATGGCAAGCGGCGAATGAGGAGCGCATCCAGGCGGTCGCGGCGCTCGTGCAGAGCCGCA
>Ga0210246_101261_pt1 | contig 20719 bp, 20 predicted proteins | sample ChrtobMetaP3_8mM_FD_155469 | JGI IMG/M metagenome (GOLD analysis project Ga0210246, IMG submission 155469) | Chrysochromulina tobin associated microbial communities from unialgal haptophyte culture, Seattle, Washington, United States - P3_8mM | ecosystem: Host-associated > Algae > Haptophytes >...
AACAGGAGCTTGGCCTCAGAGAGATAAGCTGGATCTGGTCAGACTTGATGCCGCACGCCAAATCCAAACGGGTTGGGTGCCATCAGGCTTTACCTTCCACGAAAAGCTCTCCGGCTGGAAACCGGAGACCAGCAAACCGAGGCAGAGTGAGCTCTGGCAAGCGATCATGGAGCGCGACCCGTCCCAGAAGCCCAAACACTGGGACGTGAAGAAGTGCGTCGCATGGCTCATGCAGTCCGCAGCACTCCCCACAGCTACCATCTCACCTGCTCTGGGCGCTCCGGCCACTGTGCTCCGGCCCCTGCAAAAACGGATAAGGAGCACGAGGAAGACGTGGTGACGCGCTGGTCTGCCTCGAAGATGATGCGCCTTCTGCATGTGTGCCTCTCTGATGAACTCTTCTCCGAGTTCCTGCAGCGCGATAAGAAGCTCACGCGCACGCAGCTCGACGGAAAGGCCAAAAACAGCTTCTGGCACTTGTGCGCGTTCTTGTTCTGCGACACGTCCAAGACCTTCGACCTCATCGACTTCCCAGGAGTGGAGAGCGACAGGTACGCCAACCTCAAGGCCGGGCTTCTGGGCTTCTGCCCACTACCTACGCCCTGACCGCTGAGAAGGCCAAGCAAGAGTTTGGCAACTTCCGCACCCTACTCACCAAGATCTACACGAGGTTCAAGCAGAGTGGCGAGGGTGACGATGTCGATGACGAAAAGTCCGCCCAGGAAATGCAGGAGGGCGGGCAACCAAGCCCCATGGTGCCGATTTCTGGGATTTCTGCCAGGGCAATGCCGTCATTGACTATGCTTACCAGTTTCTGAAGAACAAGAAGAAGGACGCCCTCCAGCATACGAGCATAGGTCTGGGAGGTGCGCAGTGGGGTGGATGGTGTGCAGCAGTGAGGCTGTGTGCGCAAGCCAGTAGTGAGGGCATCAAGGGCGTCAAGGGCGTGCAGCGAGTTGCGTGCTGCGCTAAAACTCACGCTGCAAAGCGAAACCACAACAGTCTTACGCAAAAAAATGAAAGCCTTTTGTGGTTTCTCTTGACTTTTTCGGAAAAGGCTCGCAAAAATCATGTCGCGGTTTCGATTTTCTCACGTAAGGTTTCGATTTTCTCACGTAAGCACGTCATGCAGCCTGTGAGTCGCCAACCTCTCCACCTTTACTACTGAGCTGCGCATGTAGCTCCGTCGTCGATGCTTTCTGACACTGCTGCGCTGTTGCGTGCTGTTGGGCGTGTCGCTGTGCTGTTGTTTGTGCGTCTGCTTGCTGTCGTACCAGCTGCTGTTGCTGCGCCTGCGGCTGCTGCTGCTGCGCCTGTAGCTGTGCTCGTTCCTGCGCAAGCTGTTGCGCGTGCTGCTGCGCCTGCTGTTGCGCGTTCAGCTGCGCTTGCTGTTGCGCCACGGATAACGCAACTTGAACTGAGCCTCGCTCAAGCGTTGCACATGCTCGTCCCAGCTGAAGTCTGGAACAGGCACGTTGGCACCCCGGGATGTCCGATGGCATCCCAGCTCCGTGTCAAAGAGGATGAGCGCAGCGACTAGGCGCTTCCTTTGGGCCAGGCACGCAAGCATGCGCTGCTCTGTGTGCACGCGAGCGGGTCCTGTTGCAGACGAGAGACGCACACATGAGGTCAGTCAGGCATCATCGTGAGTCAGACTGGGAAGAGTGTGATGTCCAGCACACCACTGCGGCTCCCAAACACGTCGCAATCGCTGTCATCGCTGTCGTCTGAGTCACTGCTGCACTCGGACGACAAATCTCCCCAATCAGAGTCGCTGTCGCCGTCGCCCAGGGCGAATTTAGAGTACGCCATGCTGATAAGGACCCGAAAAGCAACCTGCGGGTGGATCAAAACCGGTGGCTGAAGGAGGGTGTTTCGGAGTCCTGAATGGGAGTCCGATTTGGGAGAAAAGACGCGAAGTGTTTCTTGTTGAAACCGGCAGTTAGATTCTCCCCATTATAAAGTCAAGTCAAGTCAATAAAAAGTGAAGGGTCTAGGGTGGCGCACACCGCACACGGACCACGCTGCACAGGGTGGGAGTGTACACATGGGACGCTGCGGCCTCATGACGTCACGACATCAACAGTACAATCAAGATGACATCAACTACATCATGACACATGAAACTGCCATGCACGCTAGTGAGAGACGTGCGAGAGAGAGCCAGGCCCACGTCCAGGCGAAGCTCGAGCCCAGCATGCTACCGTGGGTGCCGCCTCTCCTCACTCCTGCAGGGCACACTTCTCACATGCAGCATACCGTCGCCGTGCCCTCGGCGGCGACGAGCGAAGCCTGTAGCCTCAGCAGCCTTCCCTGCGGGAGTCGGGAGAACTCCCTGCCTCGGGATACTCCCCTGTGGGAACGCCTACACGCCGGTGGGCAGTTCGCGTGACATCGAACGCGAACGGCTCCGGTAGGCCGCGCGCTGCGCTAGCTCCGCCTCCGCTGCCTTGTCGAGCATGGCTTTGGCGTTCGGACGGTTCGCCTTCTCGGCGAGTGCGGCGGGGGTGAGGCCTCGTAGGTCCTTGATGAGCGGGTCCGCGCCCTTGTTGAGAAGCAGCTGCACAAAGGGAAGATCCAGCGAGGCCTGGTCGCAACGCATGGCCGCAACGTGCAGCGGCGTGCGCCCATCCTTATCCTGGTGGTTGACGAGCATGCGTACGGCGAGGGCGGTGAAGGCGTGCTGAACCATGTACTTGAAGATGGACTGCGCAGCCTCATAGCTGCCGCCATGCGCGGCGCAGTGCAGCACGTTCCAATTGTTGGTGGTGGACTCGGCATACATGTCGGCCGTGCAGCTCAGGATGACATCGACTGTCTTGACTTGCTTTTCGCGGTACTTTTTGATCTTGTCCGCCTTACCATCGATGGAGTTGAGGTAGGCAATGTTGCCCTCGACGGCGATCATGAGCGGCGTCTTGCCGTCCTTGTTCTGCGAGTTCATGTCCGCTATCGCGATGTCCTTGCCGTTCTTGGGATCGTTGAGCACAATCTCGTACACGCGCTGGACCATCTGGAACTCGTGGTTACGTGCGAGCTTGTGCAGCGGCATCTCGCTTGTGGGCCCGCTGATGCGCACGCTCACCTGGGGCGTCTCCCATGTGCCAATCACGTCCGGGTCCGCCGACGGTTTCCACCCCAACAGCGCCATCGCCTTCTCGCGGTCCACCTTCGGCTCGATCATCTCGCACGCTTCGAGAAAATCGCTCTCGTTGCCAGAGCTGCTGTCGCTGCCAGAGCTGCGAGCTCGCTGCCAAAGCTGCTGTCCAGAGCTGTTGATGACGGTCACGCCCACGCGCGCGCAGGCGCCGGTGCGCCTGGACAGCGTGAGCCTCTTCTTCTCCGCCTCTGCCGCCTTCACCTTCTCCTTCTCCTCGAACATCTTGGTTGAGAGCTCGAGCATCACCAGGATGTCTTCGTCGGACATCTGCTTCTTGGCCTTGGCGCCCGCCTCGGCATCACTGACACTCACGCCAAAGTACTCGCACAACTCGCTGAATTGCAGGTTCCCGTCGCCGTTGCAGTCAATCATGTTCCACATCTTCTCAAAGGCGTCCGATGAGATTCCCATCGTGCTCTCGCAGTACTCCTTGAACTCTTCCTTACAGACGTCCTGGTTGCCGTCCTTGTCGAGCAGGACCATCATCTCGGTCAGATCATCAATGGTTAAATCCGCCATCGTCCGTTCGCGGTTCGCGGTGAAATAGGGCTGGACGTGTAACACGGCAGAGGGAACAAAGAAAATGTCAGGCTGCAGTGTGACGGACCTCTGTAACACGCGATTCTCTGCACGATTCCCGACCTTTTTCGGAAAGTATGACGAGATCGCACGAGATCTCTCCTGGGCTTGCTTTGTCCAAAGTTGCCTCAAAGTCCGTAATGCTTTGCTTTTTGACAAATCAATTCAAGGTGAGTGCAACGCAATGTAGATCTAGAGAGAGAGAGGGGGGTACCGGTAGGAGAGGTGACACGTGTTTTCTAATTCATATGGGGCGCAAGCAGCATGTTGGCGCGAAACCGCACGCAGGTCGTGCGCCTCTCGGCCACAGCTTTTCGCTCTGGCTGGCGTTAGCCGTGCCTGCACTGCTTGCCATCGGCCTTGGCTACTACTTTCAGCGACAGTCGACACCAGCGTCGCTTCCTGCGGCTCGCGGCAGTGGCACTCCCTCTGCTGACCTCGTGAGCACTCTGGCAGCAGATCTCGTGCGCGCGGAATTATTTGCGCGCACGCACGCAGATTCACCACATCTGGCCAACGCTGCGAGCGAGGCAGCTGTTAGTACTGGGCGCATCGCCAAGGGCACGAGCTGGATGGTCGAGGCGACGCTGCGGAAGGTGCACGCGGCGGGACACAAGAGCGATGCAGTCGACGCGGCCGTGCGCTCGTACGGCCTGCTGGCGCTCACGCTCCACCTCGAGGCGTTTGCGACCCAGATTGCGCGCGAGCTCCTCCGCAGCGTGCAGAGGGGCGCTGGCCTCGCACACGCGCAGAGCCTTGGGCGAGTCTGCGGCGGTGAGCGAGTCGAGTCGCGCCCTCGACGCCGTTGATAGCCACTGATGTTGACCGCTGATGACCACTGATGGCCGCTGATGACCACTCTCATTGTGCGGCTTCCAGGTGAGAGCGAGTCAAGTCGTGCCCTCGAGGCCGCCGTGGCGAGCGCCGCGGAGACGCTCACTCTGCCGCGTGCCGTGACGGCGGGCTTCGTGGCGCAGTGCGCCGTGCACCAGCACGCCGCGAGCGCGCTCGTCGCCGCCGGCGCGGACGGCTCGCGACGCCACGTGGATGAGTTTACGCTCATGCACCTGCTCGCGCACTACGGCGACGCGCGGCTCGTACGTGACGTGGCGTCCGCACTGCCCGCCGAGCAGGTGCTGGCGCAGCTGCGCACGCTCGGCACGCCGTCGGGCGTCACGCCGGCGGCGCTCGCCATCTCGCGAGGGTATCCTGAGGGGGCTGGGGCGATAGCGGCCCTTGCCGCCGCCTCGATGCCAGACCCGAACGCGGCGGCGGCGGCGACGGCGGCGGCGGCAAGGGCGTTTGTTGCGGCGGGGGCAGCGATGGCAGATGCAGAGCCGACGAAGGTAGCCTCCGTGCCGCTCGGCGACAATGGCGGGTGGGGGTTGAGCCTCGAAGCCGAGCGCATTCCGACGCCGCATACAACGACGACGACGCCGCTGCAACTCGGGACAGCAGAGAAAGAGGCGACGGAGGAGGAGGAGGAGGACGACGACGCGGACGATGACGAGGAGGAGCACGAGGGCAACGTGTGGTGCTCCCTTCCCATTGAGGACGGTACACTGCTCGATGCGGGCACGTTCGCACAACGGTGCGTGGTCCTCTCTGCTGCGCGCCTGAGGCTATTGATTGCCCTCGTCCTCACCTCGTGATGGCCATCTATTGATTGCCCTCGTCCTCACCTCGTGATGGCCATCTATTGATTGCTCTCGTCCGCACCTCGTGATGGGCTCAAAGATGGCCCCAGATGGCCTCCATAAATGGCCCCTTCGAGTGCCTCTGCGTACAGATACGTCGTGCCCGAACGACCTGTCCTGATCCGCAACGGCACAGGCTCCTCCTGGGCGCCTCTCCGTTCGCTGCTCTCGCGCCAAGCCCTCACGTCCGAATTTGGGACGATGCCCATTGAGGTGGGCGCGGCACCGTACTACGAGGCAGCGGCTAAGCGGAAGACGACGCTGGGGCAGTTTGCGGCGGCGGTAGCGGACAATCCGGGCTCGACGCGCGAGCAGCAGCCGCAGCTGTCTCCACAGCAGCAGCAGCAGCCGCAGCTGCCTCCACAGCAGGAGCAGCAGCAGGAGCAGGAACAGCAGCCGCAGCCGCAGCAGCAGCAGTCACCCCAGCAGCACGCAGATTACCTCTTCGTCGGGCTTTACGCCTCGGACTCAGAGCTGCACGCGGCGCTCGAGACGGCGCTCGCGGCGCAGCTGCCGCCACTGATACGTGATGCTCTCGAGTTGAAACATTTGCACTACCGCGCGTCGATGCAGTTCTCGATCGGTCCCGCGGGCTCGGGTGCGCGCTGATTGCCTCTGATCGCCACTGCTAGCCTCTATTTGCCTCTGATGGCCTCTGATGGCCTCTGATGGCCTCTTATGACCGATGATGACCTCTGTTGACCGCTGACGACCTCTGACGACCTCTGACGACCTCTGATGACCTCTGATGACCGCTGATGACCTCTGACGATCTCTGACGATCTCTGATGACCTCTGATGATCTCGGCAGGCTCGCCGATGCATTACCACATGGCCGCCCTCAACACACTCGTCTACGGCCGAAAACACTGGACGTTACTGCCGCCTCGCGATGCGGTGTACTCGGCGACGCCCGTGCGCCGCTGGCACGCGCTCGGTGGGCCGGCGAGATTGCGAGCTGAGGGGCGCGCCGTGTTCGAGTGCGTGCAGCAGCCGGGCGACGTGCTCTACGTACCTGACCACTGGGGACACGCTGTGCTCAACTTGCAGCCTGCTGTCGGCTTTGCGGCCGAGGTGGCGACCGCGCGCGGACACAAAATGCGTTTGGAGCTCTCGGGTGGGAGCAGCTGAGCGTCGTGTCTCGAGTGTCGAGACGACTCTTAAGCGTGGAGTGAGTGAGTTTTATCTGCTGAGAACAAGCTACCCGACCGGACAGTGCAGAACGGGGAGTCTGAGCTCAGCTGAGGTGGTTGAGAACCGAGTTGAGTGTATCTATACCACACATTACACAAGAGGCGAGGTGGGTGAGCGCGAGATCTTCGAGATAGATGATCTTTTAGAAGCCTTGTTTATGCACTTAACTTGACGTTGGGATCTGAAAAGATAACGTTAATCACCTCTGTCAAGGGACGTGTTAACGTTCACACGAAAACCGCGCGTCAGCATGCTCGCTCGCATAACCCTCGGCCTCACCACGGCCCACACGGCGGCCGACTCAAGGGAGTGTGTGTCCGGAACAGCTTCGTATGCCGCGCATGCCATCATCAACTCCGCTGCTGCTGCTCCTCCTCCTCGCCTGCATGACGCTATTCATATGTTTGCAGTCGACTGCAAGTGCTCCATCGCAGCCACGAGTCGTGCGGCCGTTCCGAAGCCCCTTTGTGCAGGTCTCTACGGTCATCACAACGGACGACGCCGTCACGCCAGCCTCCGAAAGGGTCGTCAGCCTCTCGTGCGCGAACGCCGGGCCGCACTGGAATGTGGATCAGCCCACGACCTCGCTGACGGCCATCGAGCTGCTACCTGAGGCGGATGACGGCGCGGGGGGCGGACTGGTGCCTGAGCTGCGCCGCCTCGAGCCCTTTTCGCTTCACGACCTCGAGCTGCTCGGCCGTACGCACGTGGCGCGCGCGACCGCGACCAACCGGCGCTACCTGCTCTCGCTCTCAACGGACAGCTTACTCTACGCGTGGCGCCAGAACGCAGGTCTCGCCCAGCCACCCGGCGTCAAGCCCTTAAGGTACCGCTGGTCGACACTGAATGCCACCGATTCCCACCGATTCTCAATGATTCCCACTGCATGCTCGTCGTGTTCTCAGCGGGTGGGAGCACCCAGGCTCGGAGCTGCGCGGGCACATCCTTGGCCATTGGCTCTCTGCATCCGCATCGTCGTGGGCGAGTACACGCGACCCGTCGCTCGCTTCGTCAATGGCCTCGGTCATCGAGACGCTCCGAGAATGCCAGGCGCGCTCCGAGAATGGCTGGCTCGCTGCCTTCCCAGACTCGTTCCTGGATCGTGTCGAAGCTCTCAAGCCCGTGTGGGCGCCCTACTACACGACCCACAAGCTGCTGCAGGTGAGTGGACTCCTCTGATCGCCTCCGATGTAAGTGCCACTGAATACCTCTGAGTGCCTCTCAGTGCCACTGAATACCTCTGAGTGCCTCTCAGTGCCACTGAATACCTCTGAGTGCCTCTCAGTGCCACCGAGTGCCACCGAGTGCCACCGAGTGCCACCGAGTGCCACTGAGTACCTTCGAGTGCTTCGGACGATCACTTCTTGGCAGGGTCTGCTGGACCAGTATGAGCTCGTCGGCAACCGAGTGGCCCTCGCCATCGCGCTGCGCCTCGCCGGGTACGTCCACCGGCGCGTTCAGAACGTGCTCACGACACGATCGCTCGAGCATCATTGGAAGAGTCTCAATAAAGAGTTTGGGGGTATGAATGACGTGCTGTGGAAGCTTTATGCGCTTGGTCGGAAGCTCGAGGCCGCCCGCGACGGCGCCGCCCGCGCCGCCGCACCAACGGGCGCAGCCGTCGATGTCACGGTCGTCACCGATGCAGCGGGAGCGGCGACCGATGCTGCTGCGGCAGCGGCGGAGGAGGCTGCAGCGTGGGCCGAGGCGCGCGACACGTGGCAGAGGGCTCACCTACGCTCCACGGCTTCCTTGTTTGATCGGCCCTGCCTGCTCGGACCGCTCGGGGCACGTGTGGATGGCCTGAGCCACGCGCATGCAAACACGCAGTTACCGGTACTCGCTGGAGCTCACACGCGCTTTGAGGCCACGGGCGATGGGCGCTTCCGGCGGCTCACCGCCTTTTTTGTGGAGCTGCTGCTCCGTACACGCACACTAGCGTCGGGGGGCAGCTCGATCGGAGAGTATTGGGGGGCAGCAAACGTGCTGGGCGAGCAAGTGGCACCCGGGGCCGGCACAACGCAGGAGTCGTGCTCCACCCACAACATGATGCGGCTGAGTCGGGGGCTCCTCTTGACAGCCACTGAGGAGCACGAGGCGGCCTCGCACGCTGCGTATCACGAGCGGTCCCTTTTCAACTCAGTGCTGGGTACGCAGCGCGGCGAGCGGCCGGGCGAGATGCTCTACTGGTTGCCGCTGGGCGCAGGTGTATCCAAGATGGACTTGCTCCATCCGACCCACGATGACGGGCAGCAGCACGGCTGGAGTCACCCGCACGGCGATTTCTGGTGCTGTGTCGGCTCCGGCCTCGAGGCCTTCGCTCGTTTAGGCGACTCCACTTTTTTCCGATTGGCACGCGGAAGAAGAAGGGAGGCGGAGGCAGGTCGCGTGAGTGAAGCCGATGGGTCCACGGGTGCGCCCAATACGGCGCCTCCAACGCTCTATGTGATGCAGCTCGTCGCGAGTCGTGTGCACTGGCGTGAGGCGCACGCGAACGTGACGTTACTCGTCGATGAGCCTGGGAGCCTGAGTGCCTTCGAACCGCTCAGGCTCACACTGACGGTCACGCCCCTCGCGCCCACGTCGATGGTGCACGTGGCGCTGCGTGTACGGCTACCGGCATGGGCTTGGGGGCGAGGGGGGACGGAGCCACCCAGTGTGCGTCTGGGTGCGCATCCAGTGCCCTCCTCGTCGGTCCGTGGCAGCTTCCTCCACCTCGAACGGACGTGGAGAATCAACGAGGCGCTCACGATGGCGCTTCCGATGGGCCTTCGCTCCGAAGCACTCAACGATACGCGCCCGCGCTATAGGATGCTGCATGCACTGTTTGCGGGTCCCATCTTGCTCGCTGGCCTCACGTTCGGTCCGCGTGCCCTCCTTGCCGATCCCTCCGACCTTGAACAATGGCTGCGGCCCGTGCCCCAACACGCGGAGGCGCAGCTCCGCTCCCTCCAGGTGCACGACGAGATCCGATTGACCCACTGACGAGCACTGGTTGACCCACTGACGAGCACTGGTTGACCCACTAATGAGCACTGATTGACCCGCTGATGAGCACTGATTGACCCACTGATGAGCACTGATTGACCCACTAATGAGCACTGATTGACCCACTGATGAGCACTGATTGACCCACTGATGAGCACTGATTGACCCACTAATGAGCACTGATTGACCCACATTGTTCTCGAGAGGCATAGGATGCCACTGATGAGCACTGATGGCTATCGATCGTCTCTGCAGGTGCATGCAGCCCGACCACCCCAGAGTGGTGGCAAGGTCCCTGAGGCCACACCGGGCGCTGTACCGGGCGCTGAGCTCGCGTACGTGACGACTGGGCCACTGGGCGTCACGGTCGCCGCCGGGGCGCCACCACAACGCTCGACGCACCTTTCACCTGATGCTACCTTTCGAATCCTCTGCCTCAACGGCCAAGCCGTCGGCGGTGCCGTTGGCGCTGCGGCCGGCGCTGTGAGCACCGCCGAGGTTGGCAGCATCTGCGGCGGCAGCACCTTTGCCTTGGAACCGTTTACACAGCCCGGTTCTTACATAGCCGTGGCAGCCGAGGACGCCGCAGCGACGGAACTCTCGATCATCGTCATTGACCGTGCCGCCGCCTCAGGCGCTGCCTCGAGCGGTGTCGCGAGCGGAGCTAGAGACTCGTCCACCCCCACCGTACCGCTCGCTGCCATCCCCGCACGCGCTCGCTTTCGTGCGGTGCTCACGGCCGGCGAGGAGGCAGGGTGGGTCTCGATTCGGCCTGAGGAGCCCATCGGTGCCACCGCGGCCACACGAGCATCCACAAATTCATCCGCAGCTCTCTCCCACCGCGTGTGTGCCTCCGCGTCCGGCCAGCTGCGCCTGACTCCTACAGGGTCCTCAAAGGACACACGCGAAGGCGGTGGCGGCGGCGACAGCGGCGGCGGCGGCGACGACAATGGCGACAGCGGCGACGCGGCGTGGTGCGCCTTCCGCCTCGCACCGGCCGCGGCCACGTACGCCCCCCTCGCGATGTGGGCGCTCCCTCCGCGCGGGCGAGGCTTCACCTTTATGCCCCTCAAAGACGTCATTGACGAAGCGTACTCGGTCTATTTTTGGATCCACCCTGACGAAACCGTGCTGCCCCGTGAGTGCTCAACCACGCGCGAGCCGTGGGGTCGCAGCGGTGCCGCGCGCCGTGGTGAGCGCGCGTCGAGCCGAGCCGACGGCCGGCAGGGCGGCCAGCCAAGCGACCGTGCCGCCGATGACGCCGCCTCGCCCTCGGCGGCCCTGGCGCACAAGGTGATGGCAGTGCGCGACGGGCAGTGGGGCGGCGTGCAAGGCTTGCGATTCGAGGCACACGGAGCTCTCGTCACTCCCTGGGGGAAGGGCAGCTGGGGCGCGCTGCCGGGCAAGCCCACGATGCTTTTCGCCGACTTTGGCGGCGCGCAGCACGAGCTCGGGTTTGAGGACTTTCCCAAGTTCACCTCGACGCGCTGCTCGGACGGCGAGGTTGTGCGTGGCAGTTTGCTCCCCAGCTCTTGAGGCGATCGTTTGAAGAGAATCGAGGAGGAGATCGTGAGGAGATCGGTGATGCGGCGGAGCGAGATTACTATTCCACTATCGACTATGGAGTATTGCAGCCCAGTAATGACTTAAAAATCACTAAAATCACACAATGCTCAATTATAAACAAGACTTGTGCCTTGCCCTGCGGCCTTGCAAACGCCTTGATTGTAAATGTGCTCTGACGCCAGACCGCAGACTGCGCAGACGCCATGCAGACGCCAGGCATGCAGACACCTTTAGATGTCAGCAAACGGGTTTCGCGCGAGTGTGGGTGCAGCGTTTCGACCAGGGCGGTCTCGGCACCTTAGCCCGAGCCCGCTTTCCCACTGCGCGACCACTGAATGCGTCACGGCAACTTACGATTCCGGCTTCGTCAGTTCGCTCGTGAGAATCTTCCATGTGGACTTTCTTTGTCAGTGTCGTCGCCGCGCTGCTCCCAAGCGCGGCATACGTCCGGTTTGCGCCGGCAACGATGCTTCGGACGGTGCCGGTGATGCAGCTGCACCATCAGGAGCCAACGAGAGACGCGGCGCCGACGAGAGACAGGGCGCCGGCGAGAGATGGGGCTCTTGGGGCTGCTCGGGTTCGCGGCGTTGTAGCCCCAACCTCATCCCCAGCCCCTTCGAATTCGCCAGCCCCTGCGGCGAACCCGGCGCCGATCATCGCCGTGCAGGGTGGCTCGCTCCGTACGTGGAGCTACCGCTCACCGTCCGTTGAGCAGGTGCAGGTGATGCTCACGACCGCGGGCCGTCCGCTCGATGCGAGCGTGGAGCTCTGGCAAGGCTCAGGAAACATCCCGTGCAAGATGCGCGTGTGGATTGAGAATGGCCGACTGCGTCCCTTCACCGCGGTCCTCGCGACGCCACGCAGCCCGACCACAGTGGCCATTCGGAACGTAGGGCAGATGGAGTTCCCATTCGATGCGCAGGTGGTGGCGAACACGGTGGCGAACCCTTCGGTCGAGTGCCTCGCCTCCGCCAAGACTCTCCAGGGAGGTGCCACCGTCTCGTACCATTTCGATCCGAGCGTGGAGAGCGTCCAGGTTCTCCTCAAGAGCGAGGGCATGCCCCTCAACGCTCGCATCGAACTGATCCAGGGACCCGACAACAACCGCGAGGTCATCGAGTTATACACGGACGACGGCAGCGACCGGCCCTTCTTCTGCTTCCTCGAGACGCCTGGCTACGGCAGTGTCGTGCGCATCCTCAATACCGGACCGATCGCCTTCCCCATCACCGCCTCGGTCGTGCCGCACGCGGTACTGCGGCCTGGCGCGTACCGGAGCGCCCACGTCGGAGGCGACGTGGTTGTTGGCGGCATGGACCCCGAGGCGAACCGAACCCCGAGGTATGCCCAGCGGGCTCAGCAGCAGCAGCAGCAGCAGCAGCAGCAGCAGCAGCAGCAGCAGCAGCAGCAGCGTCAGCAGCGTCAGCAGCGTCAGCAGCAGCAGCAGCAGCAGCAGCAGCAGCTTCAGCAGCAGCAGCAGCAGCAGCAGCAGCGTCAGCAGCGTCAGCAGCGTCAGCAGCAGCAGCAGCAGCAGCAGCAGCAGCTTCAGCAGCAGCAGCAGCTTCAGCAGCGTCAGCAACTTCAGCAGCGTCAGCAACTTCAGCAGCAGCAGCAGCTTCTGCAGCGTCAGCAACTTCAGCAGCAGCAGCAGCAGCAGCAGCAGCAGCAGGCAGCACGGGCGGCGGCGGTGCGGGCGGCGCAGCAGCGGGCGGCGCAGCTGGAGGCGGCGGCACGGGCGGCGACGATCGAAAGGGAGGCGGCGGTGCGGGCACAGCAGCAGCAGCAGCAGCAGATGGCACGGCGTGGCATGCCCCCCCCAGCGACCCCGGCCGCCCCAATCGCACCGTCAGCTCCAGCACGTGCGACGCCCGACGTGAACGCAGCTTTCGAGCAGCTCACGCGTGAGGAGGAAGCGAAACGCGCCTGGCTCGCCAAGCTCAACGCGCCGGCGGCCGCGCGGGCGGCACGTGCGGCACCGGCCGCCGGTCTGCAGAATGAGTTCAGCCGATGGGGCAGTGCGGCGCAGCGCGAGGAGGAGGCGAAGCGCGCGTGGCTGGCAAAGGCTTCCCCCCCGAAGTAGGTCTGGCCGTCGTGGACGAGGGTTAGTGGTGGAGAGAGGAGGCGTGGCCGCTTAGGGTGTCGTGTGTGTCTGTGTGAGCGATTAATGTAAATTTATAACTAATAAAACAATGGAACCGCCCTATGTGCTTCATCGCAGCACCGGATGCCGAGCGCCTGCAAATTTCTTTGCCGCCAAGTCGGAAAAACATGGACTGTGAAACCGCCCGGGCCCCGAAACTCGGAGCAAGTTTGGAGATGTTCCTGCACCGCAACTCCGAGAGCAGACTCCGACGAGCGGCGTCGATGGACGTTTCCGCCGTGCTCTCTGCCGCTGGCATTGGTGCAGGCTCGCTGGTACTCGCGGCGTTCGCGCTGCGGCGCGGCGGCAACAACAGGCTGACGGTGCCGACCACTGCAAAGTGCTTCGTTTCAGGCCTCTTATGCGCGCTCGGACTGCTCGTGATGCTGCCTGCAGCATTGAAGCAGCTGCCCAAGCATGAATCACCCGAGCGTGTGCTGCAAGTCTTCTTTGCCGCACCGCTGCTCATGTTCTTCGTCCACCACGTACTTCTGGACCACCAGCACGGCGATGGTCACGTCCACCAGCCAGCGGCGCCGAACGGCAGTTCGGACGCGGAGGACCTTGAGGCGAGCTGCGTGTGCCAGAGCATGCCTGCCAAGGAGGATCCTCCAAATCGTCGGCCGCTCTTCAATAACTGGAAGGGCTTCAACAAGCCAACCAGCTGCCCGCCCGTGAACACGCCCCTGGCGAAGCCAAAGCTGCCGCCGGCGCCCTCACCGCCGACGAATCGCACATCGCTGTGGATCTTCGTGGAGGTCTTGCTTCGCGCGACGCCGTTCACAATCCATGCGTTCATCGACGGCGCACTGCTCGGGAGCGCCCACTCGGCCACAATCCTCGCGCCGCTGGTCATGTGCGTCGGGCTGTGCGCCGTGCAGGACGTCGGCACGATCCTCCTCAGCTTGAGCGCGAGTGGCGCGACACGTCATGTGAAGCTCATCACGATCGGATGCTTTGCCGCTGGCTTCCCCCTCGGAGCCCTTGTCACCGTCGCCGCCGTCGGCGGCGTGAGCGACGGCGCGTTCCAGCTGACACTGCGCGCGTTTGCCGCGGGCGTCTTCTTGTACATGGCTCTGTTCGAGATGGCACCTCCGGGGCACACCCACGGTCGACTCGCCAACGGTCGCTACCTTTGCGCCTTTGTCGCCGGCGTCGGGCTTGTTCTCCTGTCCGAAGCCGTTGAGACTTGGGCCGTTGGACTCATTTTCGCCGACGCGAGCAGCAGCGCCGTCGCGGGCAGCGCCACTGCGTCGGCGGTGACGGTGGCCGCGGCGCCAGTGTTAACGCCGCCGGCGGTGCCGAGCACATTGCTCGACCAGTACCACGCGGACGTGCAGTACCGTGCTGCTGAGGGGTGGCATGCCTTCGGACGTAAAGGGCTGAGCGTGGACCGGACATCGATGAGCCTGCAGCCGTCTGTAACGTGATCCTTGAGTTAATGTGAGTCGACGCTAGACCGCGTCGGCCGGGCTGTGCGAACCGCGAACTGGCGCGGAACCCCGAACACGATACACGACGTAAAGCTGTTTTCACCTCATGTGCCGACTGCTATCTGAGCCAGCGACACCGACACGGCGCGACGCGACGGGAACGACGGGACAGCCGCTCGGCCTTCCGAACCGAGATCGCATCTGATGCACGCATCTGACGCACTCAAAGACCAAAACCGTGACCCTGCCTCCCTGGGGAAGGCGCGCGCGCCGAACCGAACCGTACCGATCCATCATGCGCAACTCGGCCGACGAGACGCGCGCCCCCACCTGCATCGAAGAGCCAAGAGGGCAAGGCCGCGCGCACCATTTAGCGCACCACCGCGCGCGCACCTAAGTGCTCTCTCCTAGAACTGCTCTCTCTCAGAGGTGCTCGATCCACTCCTGCTCCTGCGCCGCGCCCGGCTTGGCGGCCGCGGCCGAGGCGGTCGCGGCGATCGCGAGCTTGATCTCGTTGTCGCGCTTGATGGAGGCCTTCGAGACGCCCGCGATGCGCTTGTCGAGGTCGTTGGTGATGTTCTGCATCATCTCCTCGAGCTTCTCGATGAGCGCCTTGTCCTTCTTGTCCTTCTCCTCGAGCTCGCTCTTGCTCACCTCGCGGAAGAACTTGAAGTGCTTCATGATGTTCGCGCGCATCTCGCCAACGAGCTCGACAAGCGCCTCGATCTTCTCGTTGAGCTCCTCCTTGAGCGCCTTGTTCATCTCCTTGAGCTCCTCCAGCTCCTTGGCGTGCGCGACGAGCTTCTCGTTGACCGCCTTGTCCTTCTCCTCGAGCTCCTCCTTGAGCGCCTTGTCCTTCTCCTTGAGCTCCTCCTTGAGCGCCTTGTCCTTCTCCTTGAGCTCCTCCTTGAGCGCCTTGTTCATCTCCTTGAGCTCCTCGAGCGTCTCGGCGTGCGCGACGACCTTCTCGTTGAGCGCGACGAGCTTCTCGTTGTGCGCCTCGAAGGACTTCCGGCTAGGCACATTCTCGAGCTGGACCTCGTGCTTGTCCTGGCGCGCTTCGAGCTTGTCCTGGCGCGCCTCGAGCTTGTCCACGCGCGCCTCGAGCATCTCGTGCTTCTCGCCTGCCAGCGTCAGCGCGTCCTTGTAGAAGTCGTCCGGCGCGCCTGGGAACATCGCCTTGAGGCCGTCGAGACCCGCCTTCTGGATCTTGGCCAGGCGACCGGAGAGGTACATGGCGGTGGCCGTCATCTTGCCACGCGCGGTGTTGGCCGGCGGCATGTAGTCGCAGAACAGCGTGGCCAAGGTGAACACGTTCTTCGCGAAGAGAGCCTTGTCGTCGCGCATCTTCTCGAGGTGGTTCAGCTTCTGCTCCTTCTCGGTAGACTTGACCGCGGCGAGGATCTTCGCACGGTCTTCGAGGTTCTCGAGCTCGAGAGGCGGCGTCCCGAGCTTGGCGGCGAGAAGCTCATCGAGCGGGCAGTTCTCCTTGTCGTCGAACTCGAGCACAATGGCGCCGTTGCGCGTGATGACCGTCATCTGTGGCGGACGCGAATCGGCGTCCCGACTCCGAGGGACGGAGGCTGTGACCGACAGCACTCGCGAGTGAAGCGCGCGGGAGTGACCGTCAGCGGGCCGTCCGTCGGGTGAGAACGTGAACAGAAAAAGTTGGTGCTGCTCGTTACCTAAATGTGATATACCTTTTCACAAGCCATTCACGAATGGGTGCGTCCGTGAATCCCCTTACATGGTAGTTGAGGGAGTACAGAACAGTACTGTGCGCGCGCGCGGCGCGCTGCTGCTGCTGCTGCTCATCGGCTGCGGACTGATCTTGAGCTTCCAATGGCGCATCACGCTGCCCGACCTCTCACAGGTGGGCCACCTGCGTCGTCGGAGGGAGCTCGTGCGCCAAACGGTTCACGGCGTGTGCGACGACGCGCTTACGCCGATCCGGCCGCCGCATCGCGTCGGCGGCCTGGAGCGCTACCGACGGCTACTGCGCTCGCAGCTGAGCCGCGACGCGCCGACGCTGCGCGATCTGCTGTCCGATGAACGCCTCGGCAAAGCCTCCGAGGCGACAGCGACGGTCGTGCTCGAGTACGTGGGTCGCGCGGAGCTGTGCACGCAGCTGTCAGCGCTCGCCCAGCAGACGAGGCGCGCGCACACTATCTGGGTGGTCGCCATGCACATGCCCGGCGGCGGCGGCGGCGGAGGCGGAGGCGGTGGAGGCGCGCAGCGCATGGCCGAGGAGAAGGAGGGTGTCCGCGATCCCGGTGCAGAGGCACGTGAGATCATCGCATCATTTGGGTTCCCGAGGGGACAGGTGGCCGTCATCTCGGCCACGTCGCTGCCGCCAGGGCGCAAGGCCAAGCCTGCGAGCGAGCGCGACTACCCGACAGGTGGCGGTGGCAGCAGCGGCGGCGCGAGCGGCGGCGGCTCGAGCGAGGGGTGTTGTTATGGCACGGGGGGCTCGAAAGGCTGCGTGGGAGGCGGCTGGTGCGCCTCCAGATGGCGCTGCAGGCGAGCACGTGCTACGTACTGCTGCTTGATCCTTCGCTCGTCCCGACCCCCACACTCCTCGCGACGCTCGTGCAGGCGGCCGAGGCACCGCAGCTGACGGGCTCGGTGCTTGGCGTCGTGGGTGCGCTCTCTGCCCGCGCAGGCCGCGTCCGAGGCGGTGCTTGGCGGACCCGATAGCGACGCCGATGCGGACGCGCATAGCGCCGGTCCTGGCCGCGTCCCCCCCCTCGGCGCGGCCGCGTTGTCGTGGTGGACGGCGGCGGCGCGGCCGGCACAGTGCCCGACGAACCCCACCCGTCCGCGCCGCTCGAGCGTGCGATGGAGGTCGACGTGTTGCGCGGCGCCTGGTTCCTCCGTCGAGCCGCTGTCCCTCTCGTCTTCCGCGAGCGAGCGCCGTGGCGAGCGCCGTGGCTTGCGGCCGACACGGAGGCCGACGGCGCGGCGGGTAGGCGGGAGGCGGGCGCCATGGGCGCAGTCGAGGTCACCGCATGGCGTCGCGAGATCTGGCGCAGCGTCCGATGCGCGGACCGGCCGCCGCACTGGCGCTCTCCCTCAGCAGCGGCGGCGATGGCGGCGGCACCCGAGCCACACAGAACCATCGCCGCCGCCAACGCGAACGCCAACCCTCGATTGGTGCCGCAGCCCGAGCCGCAGCCAGAGGCTGAGACCGCTGCCGCCGCCAGTAGTCACGGCGCGGACGGCAGCGAGGGCAGCGACGCGGCGGGTCGCGCTGCTGGTTGGCGCGTCGCACTACTCGTGGTGCCCTCGGCGGCGGCGGCGCGGCACATGGACGGGCTGTACGCCGCCTTGCGCGCGCGCACCTCCCGGTATGAACCGCGACTAGTGCTGCCGCCGGGCTGGCGGGGGGGATGCGCGGCGGCCGCCCGCCTGCTGCCCTCGCTCGAACGTGCCCACTACGAGTTGCATGCTGATGGCGAGAGGCAATGGCCCGATTCCAACCCGCACTAAGAGGGAGGCGGCGAGGGCGGCGGCGAGGGCGGCGGCGAGGACGGCGGCGAGGGCGGAAGCCAGAGTGGGCACGGCAAGTGGCACAGCCAAGGGCCGCGGTGGCAAAGGGCTCGGGCAGTGCCGTATCGGGCAGCGAAGGGAGGACGATCAAGCTGAGGTCCCCATGGCGCCGAAGCATGAGGGAGATGAAGGCAGCCTCGGAAGGGCGTTCCTAGTGACAGCGGCGGTGGCGGCACAGGCGTCTTGTATGCGACGCTGGCGGCGACGACGGCGGAGGTACGCTGGGCGCGAATACGTCGTGCAGCAGCTCTCGCCTCGGGGTGCGCGTCGCTGCACGTGCAGCTCGAGGAGCTGTGGCTGGGGGCCGCGCCCGAACTCGTGTGCTTTTGTCTCAACTCGCCCACGGTCTGCCCTGTGCTCAGACCATGGCAAGGCGAAGGCCTCCAGCGGCGCTCGTCGGGGCGCACGTCGGGGCTTGGGCAGCGATCGCTGGGGCGAAGAAGCGCAGCAGCTGGACGACGCGGCGCTTGAGGACGCAGGGGTTGCGGCGCGCGAGGGTGGCGCGAGATGGGAGGATCGGCGCTGGGGCGCGGGATGGGGCGAGCGCGCACTCGCCGAAGCGGTGCGAGTGGCCCAGCGGGCGCACGCTCTCCGTGTGGGGATGGCGCCGACCATCTTGCTCGAACCACCCATGGATGAGCTCTACGCGCTTGAGTGGCTCGCGAGCCTACCACCATCGGCACTGCACTCGTGGCACGCACCACGGATCGAAGTGACAGTGATCACCCATCGTAGGCCTGCCTCGCTACGGCGGCTGCTGCGCTCTCTCGCGTGTGTCCCTCTGCTCGGCGACGCGCTCGACGTGACCTTTTCGATCGAGGCGGGTGCGGACGAGGCAACGCTGGACCTCGCGCACGCCTTTGCTGCCGAGTGGACGGCTGGCACGGCGCGCGCGCATGAGCGGCATGCAAAGGACGGGCTGATCGCGGCGGTGGTAGAGGCGTGTACACGCCACGCCTCTTGAGCTCACAATGCCGCGCCGACGCATCGACCTGTATGCCACACTACCGCCCGTGCACACAGGCGGTGGCGGTCTCTTTCTGCAGCAGTACTGTACTGTCTCTTTCTGCCGTGCTCATGGGGCTCACTCTTCTTCCCGGAGGCGCGGGCAGCCTTCCACGAGTACAAGCACGCGCGCCTCGCCGGGCGCGCACCCGCGATCACAATCCCATAACCATCCCAGGCTTGCGGCCACCAACGGGTGGAAGACGTCGTGGAAAAAGTTCCTCATCGAGCTCGCCTACCTGCGTGGCTACCTGCGCGGCTACGTGGTGCTCTACCCTAATTTCCACACGTTGGGCCCAACCCGCCGCCGGCGACGAGGCGCGCCGACAACTCGACGCCTGGCCGCCGCTTCACACGCTCCCGACACTCGACCTCTTCTCGCAGCGGAGCTCCCAAGAGGCGCTTGTGGCGCGGGGCGAACAAGCCGGAGGCGTGACCAGATCCGCCTGAGGCAGTCAGTCTTATAGTAACGATCGTATATCGATCGCTCCCGAGTGGGAAACGAAATTTAGTAATACATTTAGGTAAGATCGGTAAGTTCCTAGATCCCGTACTGTCACACACGCCAGGCCAACTTAACTGAGAATAGAAACAGTTCATCACGTCAGGGCGCGCGATCTTGCGCAGCTCCTTGTTCGCCGCTCGGTTGTCGTGCACAACTCAGTCTGAAAATGTTCGATCTGACGACGTCGGCTCCGACGTCAAACGTCATCAGGATACAGGAAGCTCTGGCGGCCCGCAGGAGCCCGCGACGCGGGTACGGTTCGGCGAGACGCGAGTCGAGTGCTGCGCGCAGAGTGCTGCGCGCATTTGTTGCAAAATAAGGGGTGTGGGATCCATGCCCCGCGGACTGCGGGCCGCGTCCATGTATTCTCAATGAATAACTCTTGACCGGTGCCAAGGAGGTCAAGACGGGTTGGTTTTCGCGGTCTTCTGGTCTGCGTCGTGCGTGGTCACGCTAGAACAAAAGACAAAACACTCGCGTTCAGGGAATCTCCCTAGGAGTCCGTATCATTCCCCGCCATCGGCCTGCATGCCGATTGTATGCCGATTGATTGGGTCACCCTTTGGGTATACAACCCTTGGCACATCAGACTCGCAAGTTGCGGACTTTTATCCCAAATCTCAGAAAATTGACTAAGTATATCATCCAAGCTCGCATCCCCGGGCCGGGCGTGGCGGCTTCGGAATGAACTAGCTCTGTGGAGAGAAAGGCCATGTTGAGCCTAACGAGGTGCAAAAGCCAGGTGCTCGAATCTCAGTGGGTGAAAAAGGCCAAGGGGTAAAGCAAAAGCCAGGTGGTGACAAGGGGTGGTAAAGCAAAAGCCAGGTGGTGACAAGGGGTGGTAAAGCAAAAGCCAGGTGGTGACAAGGGGTGGTAAAGCAAAAGCCAGGTGGTGACAAGGGG
>Ga0210246_101264_pt1 | contig 20687 bp, 14 predicted proteins | sample ChrtobMetaP3_8mM_FD_155469 | JGI IMG/M metagenome (GOLD analysis project Ga0210246, IMG submission 155469) | Chrysochromulina tobin associated microbial communities from unialgal haptophyte culture, Seattle, Washington, United States - P3_8mM | ecosystem: Host-associated > Algae > Haptophytes >...
CCCTGCCTCCACCCGCTCCCAGAGCGCCTCCCCGCGCCTGCTCGAAAGCGGTCGGCGAAATGAAGGCGCGTGCGGCAGACGCGTAGCGGCCGGCAGTGCGGCCGGAGCCCCCGATAAGCTCGAGACGTGAGAGGCGGAGGCGGGCATGCGCAACGGCCGCGGCGAAGCCGACCTGGGAGCGCAGCGTCGAGATCATGAAGGATCGCGCGTCGAGCATGGAGCGAGCGCCGAGCGAGCGCCACTGACGCTGGGCAGACGACGACGCAGCCTGAGCAAGGAGGATGCCAACCTCCCTGGACCCCCCGCAAGCAGTGCTGCCGAAGACCAGGCCGCGAACTGGAGGGAACGAAGCTAGGATATCGACTGCCGTCGGTGCCCCGACTGGGGCGGCGGTCCCCGTCCGAATGTACCAGGCTGCTGTGCGGGCGTCGAGTGCGGCAGCCGCTGCCTCATACTCCGCACGAACGGAAGATGCCCTGTACTCAAGCGGCCCTCCACGGCTAGAGGCCACCGCGACCGTAGGCCAATAGCGACTCGGACAGAAGGAGATCCGTTTTACGTCATACAGCATGCGACGACCGTCGACCGTGAAGCAGTAGTCCGGAACAGCACCGGGCCGCGATCGACGGCTGCCGTCCTCGGCCAGTGCAGCGGCCAGGACCTCGGCCGGAACCGCCATGCTGAAGATGCCACGCGGCTCCATGGTGCCTGTGATCCCAGCGAGAGAGACGAGGTCAAAGACGGTGGAGGCGATGTAGTCGTGAGCGTCGCGCCACCCGTCCCCGGGCATCTGCACGCGCTCGACCTCCCAACCTCCGGCATCGACGACGAACCGCTGACGCCCACCGCTGTATCCCGAGAACGAGGCACCCAAAATGCCCGGAGACGAAGCCGCTGGGCTATCCACACCCAAGTAGGAGACGAGCATCTCGCTGAACTCGCTGCACGAGCACACCAAGCCGAGGCGCTCGGAAGGGTGCGAAGCAAGCCAACGGCCTGCAATCTGGGCGGCATCCCCAGCCTCCAGCCACGCGTGTCTCCGAGGGTCCGTCCTGGGGAGAGCGAGCATGAGGACATCGAGGCGCCGAGCCGCTGCTGCCTCCCGCTGGGCCGTGATGGCGTGCTGCATCCGGTGCTGCGCGGGCACCGTCTCGACCGGGTGGCTGAGCAAGCCAGGCGACTGTGTGACATCCACCACGCCATCGACCTCCTCCCTAAGAAGAGCCCATGCATCCGAAAAGGCGTGGCCCAAGTCCGAGTCTGAGGCGAGGAGAGTCGACATGCGCAAGTCGGGCGTGTCGAAGTCGAAGGACCGGGCGCCGAGGCGGTGCGCGAGCTGAGGGAAGAAGCCTGGCCGTGTGACGCCATCCGCCATCCGGGTGTCGAGGAGCCGCTCGCACGCAGTACGGAAGGAGGAGCAGAAGGCGGCGGGGGCAAGCGACAAGCGAGAGCGGATCCCACAGCCTCGGCGCCAGATCGGCAGACGGACGCGCAAACGGAGCTCCTCTGAAGCCGTGGCACCGTGGTAGGTGAGTGCCTCAACGGCATCGCGTAGCTCGGCGTCCACAGAGTGGCATGTGGCCTCCGTCTCCTCCGGTGTGAGGTGCTGCAACCAGAAATCCAACCGGGTCTGGATGGCGCTGTACAAGCAGGACCACATCGCGAACGACGAGGCAGGCTGGAGCTGATGGATCGTAGATCGAATGTAGCTCACAAAGCCCGCCGTCAGCGTGGACATGTACTGCCTGATGAACGCCTCATGACCCAACGGCACACCGCCGACGGTGATGCCTGGAAGGAAAGGCTCAATGATGCAGATCTCTCTCTCTCGGTCGATTCGGCTGCTGCCCATAATGCCACCTCGCGAGATGCCGAGCGCGTCGAGGTCGCGTAGTACAGCTCCCTGAAGAGTGCGGGGCGAGTAGTAGGAACACTTGCGAAACTGCAAGTGTAGCCCGAGATCGGTGAGACGGTCGGCGAAACGACGGATGGCGGGGAGAAGCTCCTCTGGTCGGCCATAGCAGTAGCCATCGTCCATGATGAAGGTGGCGCCGCCGCCGCCGCCAGCAAGCGCCTCGTGGAGCTCCTGCACGGCCTCCTGAATGAGGACGCAGAAGGCCAACGAAGACTCAGGAGAGCCCTGGGGCAAGCCCTCCTCAAAGTCACCACGGTCCGAGCCCGCGAAGAGGCGCGAGCCATCCGGAAGGACGATGATGCCCGCCGGTCCGTACATGGCGTGCATGAGCGGGACGAGAGAGGCGACCCCTGGCACCGCTGCCATGCGCTGCAGGACCTGCGCTCGCCTCGACTCGTTGTACGCATTGCGGAGATCAATGCGTACAACGAGGAAGTCGGGGTGGACCTCGAGGAGGAGACGGAGCCCATGGTAGAGTATGGAGATGCCGCCGCTGACGCCCACCGAGACCTGACGAGGAGCGAGGTGGAGCTCGGCTGCGCGCTCCATGCCGCGAACCAAGTATCCGAGGATCGCACGACGATCCACATTACCGATGTTCACCGGGCGAACATCGGGTGAGGCGCGCGGTGGAGCCGGTGGAGCCTGAGCCCCCTCTGGCTGCTCTCCGGCAGGTGCAGCTGCCATAGCCTCCGCAGCCGCTACGGCCTCCTCTGGCGAGACAGCTCGAGCACGCAGGACGACCTGCTGGCAAATGACTGCGCCATGGCAAGCATCACGGCAGGCCTGAGTGCACGCGAGCTGAACGTGAGCGCCGGCAGCCACGAGTGCCACGATGCGACGGATCTCGGTGTCACGACGCGCGATGGCCTCGGGATCGAGACGGGGCTCCGAGATCTCGAGATCGTGCTCCTCGGCATAGGCTCGTGCGGCATCGATCCCGCCGGGACCAAACCCGGTAAAAAGACACCGGTACCGGTAAAAAGACACCGGGGGGAACCGGTATACATTGTACTACCGTGTAAGCTAAATACCGGGGTTACGTACAACACGAGCAAGCGTGCGTACACAGAGGCGTCAGGACGCGGACTTACATGTAGGAACCTAAGCGGACCATTCGAGCCCCAGGCCCAGCCACAGGGACGACAGATGATGAGATTTGTAACTGACCAAGCTACCTACAGACGACCCAGAGGAGCCGGGACGCATCAAAACACACTGCACAGACACAAGGCACAAACAAGCTAGGCCGCAAGATAGCAAGACCCGTGCATGCATGTGCATGCAATAAGACTGTTTCCGACTTTCCGTTGATCTCGTTGGTCACGCACGCGGATACTGTACAACTCGGAGCTCCAGTTTTGCCATGTCCGATGAGAAGATGCGCGCGCTTGCCCCAGGGCGGCAGTACATAGCAGCCGTCGAGATCGTGCAGAACACAGTTCGCTGGCTCAGGCGATCAAGGCAGATCTCTCGGGATTCCCTCATAGAGATCCCACGCAACTCGTTGCCCCCGCGTATCGAGATCCCCAGCGACCCACCGTCGCCGGCCATCAGGAGCACATCTAGATCCTCGAGTCGCACAGGCTCTAGTCCAACATGGCGCGATGCTAAGCAACGCTCGTCTCCCAGCCCGACCTTTGCGGATGTCCTTGGCATCGGCAGCCCTCGAAATAGCCTCACAAACAGCTCGATCGAAGAGGTCCATGTGCCCGCAGTCACGCCTCGACATGACGACGCTGGGCCGGAAGCCGACTATTGGGATCAGGCCGATATGACGATGCACACACGGGTTGGATGGCATCTTCGCCGCAAACTGCGAAATCATCCCATCATACTCGACGAGCTCGAAAAGTGCACGTACTGCGTGCTCCCCAAAGGCGCGAGCTCAAACCTCAACTTCAAGGACTATACTCAGTTGCAGCTCACGCTTTACAAGGCGCTTGTGCCGAAGTTCAACGAAAAAGACGCGCGCAAGTGTGCCAAGGAAGACTGGCAAACGGACTGCAAGGGCGAAGACGGCATGAACCGTGAGCACCTGAAGGACTCCATCTTCGAGCTCGCCGATAATTGGACTCGCTCCATCGACCCTCGCGAGTACTTTGGATTCCTTCGCACGCTCTTCACGTCGATGTGCGTAGGAGATCCTCCTCGGCTTCGGCCGCTCGACCAAGTCAACACATGCGCCGCTCTGCTCGACGGCTGCTTCGACGAGGAGGATATGTCTGCCGAGCTCCTCGCGAGCTTCGACTCGGCACAAGCCAGTATTGAGCGCGCCACCAAGGAAGCAGCGGCTGCGGCGGAGAAGGCCGCGGCCAAGGCCGTGGCCGCGGCGACCGAGGAAGCAGAGCGGCAGCGGCTCTTGACGCTTGACCCATTCTACGCCGAGAAGGGCGCGGTGCAGAACGAGGTGGACGCCGTGACGGCGCGGCTGGAGGAGCTACGCCGTCGGCAGGCTCTCGGGCTGCTCACGGCGGAGGAGCTCGCTGAGCTCGAGCGGCTCGAGACGCGGCTGGCGCAGCTGCAGACGGTCCAAGCAGCTCTCGAGCTGGGCTCCGAACGCGATGCCCTCGCCACACGCCTTGCTGAGCTCCAGCGGCGGCAGGAGCTCGGCTTGCTGACGGATGAGGAGCGCAACGAGCTTGAGGCGCTGCATCGACAGATGGCCGAGATGCATGCGGCCGCAGAAGCGCTGGGCGCGGAGCAGGATCGTCTCGCTGAGGCTCAGCGGAGTTTTGAGGCCTTCTGCAATGCATCGCTGCTTGACGACGACGGTGTCGTCAACGGAGGGACCGCGAGGCGCGTGCGCTTCGCGGTGGCCGGGGCAGGGGAACCGCCGACGCTCGTGAGGCTGCGGCAGCTGTGCCGCGTGCATCAACAGGTAGGAATGTGCTCGGTGCCGCATCGCAAATTTGTGGACGCCTGGGTACCTACCACGAGCCCACGCGTCGATCGTACTGTCCTCGGTCTCATCGAGCAGCGGGCGCTCGGTAAGGCACGACGCGAATCGACGGCGGCAGCCTTGGAGGTGGCCGAGGCCGAGGCGGATGCCGCCGCGCGTGAGGCACACATAGCGCGATACCAGGCGGCCTTGTGCGTCGAGGAGAGGCGTCTGGTCGATCCCAGCGTTGTCGTCGCCGCCACCGTGGCTGCTGCTCATGCGAACTTGGAAGCCATGGCGAAGGCGGCGGCGAGGAGCCGCGCGATGGCACAAGTGGAAGCAGCTGCTTTCGGGCAGCCCATGCCGCCACAAGCGAGCCCGTCGACGCTCGCATCGATTGCCTCGCTACCCGCGCCCAGTCGCGACATCAATTTCGGCACGTGCTGCCTGAGGGTCGCTCAGAGGGTGAATACTCCTCGGGAGAGCTCGTTCGTGCCGTCCTTGGCGCGTGTGCCTAGGGCGCAGGCTGAGGGCGAGATCTGCATCAAAATGCCTACTGTGACACCCCTGAGGCGTCCGCGCTCGGTGCAAAGCTCGGTGCGCTCGTCGCATACCGCCACATCTAACTACAACATGACATACAACAGGCGCTCATTGCATGGTTGCGAGCCGGCCTGGGCCATCGCGCCGCCCATGGCGCTCTCTCCTGGCTCGTACCGCGACGGCAGCATGCGCCCCAGAAGCAGCGCCAGCGGATCTCACCGTGGTTCGCCACGGCACCAAAAATTGGGGCTCCGAGCGAGCGATCGCGCGTCATACACATCTGCCCCTGCTGCCTCAGAGTCGCAGGCGATCGCGCCATGGACTCCGACGAGCAGCGGATCCTGCGCGTGACCGTCATTGATCGAGAGATGGATTGGCCCCGCACTGAGTTCAAAATCAGGTGGTGGGGATAGTGTGTGAATCCAGAAAGCATACCTCCCCCTACCCCTTTGGGTCAAAGCCGGATCGGAAAACAACGTTCGGTTTCCATTCAAGCGGGTCGACGATCGCTCGTTCGAGTGAATGATTACCGCCGCACACGCAGCAACTCGCATCTGCTGCGCAGGTGGGCGACGCGAAGGGGATCCGGAAGAAGATCACCGAGATGAAGATGCGCCTTATCAAGGTCGCGCTTAAGGCGACCGGGCGGGGCTATGCGTTAAGTTAGTTAAGCGGCCTGCAGGCCCGGCGGATGATTGAGTATGGCTGTGTGATAAGGGGGTCCAGGGGTCCCCGAGCTAAAAAAAGTTTGTCTTTTGTCTCACGTGGACCGTACCTAACGAGGCGGGCGACCATCGGGCGGCTAGAACCCCCCCTTGTGGCAGAGGGCGGTTCGTTGATCCCCCCCTAGCCCCTACGTGCCACCCCCACAAGTATAACGGCCAATACGGCCCGGGGTTCATCAGACTGATGACACCCGGTGGGGTCCCCGAGCTAGTGGTAACCGCATCCGTACGTACGCCGGCCTGGTGTCTTGTGCGTCGTTGGTGTGTTCACATGAAGGGACAGGATGAACACGTCGCCACCAAAAACTCCGTGCTGATGTCTGGAGGCCTCGTGGTTGTTGCCTGCCCGTGTACGCCTTGTTGTGAAGAGCGTGCTCCGTGAGGGGTGGCGCTCTAGCGCCACTGTGCGAATGGCCACCATCGACGTTGAATGCCCACCCGGGGTCGGCGCGGGCGAGCTCATCGCCATCACATGGGGCAATTCCACTTTCAACGTTGAATGTCCAGCCGGAGTTGCTGCCGGTGAGATTTTCACAGTGGCGCTGCCCGACGATATGGACGCAGAGCCACCTTCGCTCCCCGTTTTGGGCGTGGTCGTCGCTTCCGTCGAGGCGCAGGGTGGCGACGGCTCAGATGGAAGCCAGGTTTTAGAGGCTGCTCTCAAGGCGGTGATCGACGCAATCGAGGATCACAACGATCCCGATCTTGACGAGCTCGTCGATGGCAGCTGCGCAGACTTTGCCGACTTTGACGGCGAGGCGAAGCTAGAGTGGACACCGATGTACGAGCGCTACGTAGAGCTGCTCGAGGACCTCGTGACGCAGACGCTGGACTCATTGGCTTGTAGCCCTCGAGACGTCTTTGCGTACGCACAAACTTACAGCCCGAGCGACGAGCGCTCGCAGAAGCTGATTGCAAAGCTCTTGGCGATGGCCGACTTTACAAGTTTCTGCGTGATGATGCGTGACCGACACGAAATCCTGCAGATGTTTGGATGAGCGCAGTCCAGGGACGCTGTGGGGGACGCGAAAGTGTTCATGTTCATGTGCAAATGCCTGTCTGTGATCTCATCCTCCTCTAGATACCGACGAGGGACTGTACCGACGAGGGACTCTCGACATGTCTCTACGAGATTCTCAGTCTCAACATCGAACATTCACCCATCATCTTCGCCGTCCACCCTGCGCGGCGACCGGCATGCGCACCGCGTACCTGACCTGCCCCGCGAAGATAAAAAATCTACATGTACTCTTCGCCTTTCTCAACACTCGTCTTCTCCGTGCTCCCCGCGGACAAAGCAAGCCTTTGTGTCTGCCCGTTTCTCTCTCCACCCTCGCGCTTCCCACATGAAGATGCACATAGCGAATACCTCTAGCGAATACCCGACCCGTCCGACCTCGCTGCTCTTGCGCAGCTCTCTCTCTCTCTACCTGCGCGCGATTTTTCTCCCCTGCGAAGCGCAATATCGTCCTCGTCTCGTCCTCGGGCTCCCAGGTGAGCTCACGAAGGGGTGCTCAGCACAGCGCCAAATAAGGGTGGGCACGTCGCTCACCGCCGCGAACTCTCTGCGGCACTTTTCTTTACCCGAAGCCTTCGTTCCAGGAGCGCCCGCGCCCCGCGCGTCTCGTGTTTGCGCAATGCCCGAGGTCGACGTGCTCAAGATCACCAACGACGATGCGGCCTTCGTGCTGGGGAAGAACGGCAAGACCAAGGAAAAGATTGCGCGTGTTTCTGGCGCCGAGCTCGACCTGTTCGAGCACTCACTCACGCTTGAGATTCGGGGAACGGCCGAGGAGCGCAAGAAGGCCAAGAAGTACGTTGAGTGTGTGATGGCACAGCGGATTGGCCCGGTGACCATCGTGGAGAACTCGGACGACGATGACCTCACCGTTGTCATGGTGCCATCGGAGGCCGTCGGCTTTGTGACTGGCTCGCAGGGCAACTTTCTGCGGCAGGTTGAGGAGGAGTGGGGCACGCTGATGTTCTTTGCCGACTTCCGCGGGCGTGGCGAGCGCCAGGAGGGCGACATGGAGAAGCTCGCCATCTTTGGCAACCAGCGCGCTCGCCGTGGCGCGCAGCTCAAGGTGATGGCGGCCGTGGAGACCAAGATGCCCGGCTATTTCACCACCAATGTGAAAGAAGGCGACGACAACCCGACAGGGTTTGGGACCCACAACCTCGTCCTGAAGCCGGAAGACCTCTCGTACGCCCTCGGCAAGAAGGGCATGACGCGCAAGAAGCTCGCGCGCTCGTCGGGCTGCATCGTCGAGTACGTCGGGTACACGGTCTTCATGTCGGGCATGCCCGATGAGCGCAAGCGCGCCAAGGAGTACCTCACCTGGCTCTTCGACCAGCTTCGTGGGCCCGTGTACGTCGATGGCTGGGAGAGTCGCGACGATTGCACGATGGTGGACGTGCCGCGGGACTGTGTTGGCTACGTCACGGGAGCGCGCCGCGCCACCCTGAGCAAGATCGAGGAGGAGTGGGGCACTCTGATGTTCTTCATGTCGACCAACATGCGCCGCGACGACCGCGGCCAGTCGGCCGAAGGCCGGCGCGATTTCGACGGCTCGGAGAAGCTCGCGATCTTCGGCGACCGGCGCGGGCGGCGCGGCGCGGAGCTCAAGTGCATGTCGGCTGTGGAGACCAAGCGGCCGGGCTACTTCACCAAGGATGTCAAGAAGCACACGAGCGAGCGCGAGGGCTTCGCCAGCGATACGATCCTGATGGATGAGAGCGAGCTCTCGTACGCGCTCGGCAAGGACGGCGCCACACGGCGCAAGCTCGCGCGCGCATCGGGCTGCATCATGGAGTACGTCGGTCAGGTCGCCTTCATCTGCGGCACCATTGAGGAGCGCACGCGCGCGCGCACCTACCTCAAGTGGCTTCTCAAACAGCGCTCGGGCTCAGTGTACGTCGAAGACCTCAAGGAACGCACTGACGTGACTATCGTGCCCGTGCCGCGCGAGGCGATCGGCTACGTGACGGGCAACCGTGGTTCATCCCTGCGCCAGGTCGAAGAGGATTCGGGTACCTTCTGCTTCGTCGAGGGCGGTCGGGGTGAGTCGGAGCAGCTGCTCATCTTCGGGCACAACAAGCCAGATCGCGAGCTGGCAGAGCGCCTCGTCAACGGACTCATCAACGAGAAGATGCGCGGCGATGGCCGGCGCTTCGACGACCGCGGAGGTGGCGGCTACGACGATCGCGACCGGGGACGTGGCGGCTACGAAGATCGCCGTCCGGACGATCGTGGGGGTGGGAGCCGCGGCTACGAGCGCCACGATGATCGCGATCGTGGGCGCGACTACGACCGCCGCGACGATCGCGATCGTGGGCGCGACTACGACCGCCGCGACGATCGCGATCGTGGGCGCGACTACGACCGCGACCGCGACCGCGACCGCGACCGCGACCGCGACCGCCGGGGTGGCCGCGACTACGACGACGATCGTGACGAGCGGCGTGGTCGTGAGTCCGACCGCGACCGTCGTGATGACGACTACGATCGCCGCCGCGGTAGCGACCGCGACCGCCGCGGTCGCGATGACGACTACGATGATCGCGACTAAAGCACCCCTTTCGAAGGAAGCGCCATCCTGGTTACTTCGTGGAGGCCATTCATGCACACGACTTGTCGGCAGGCCTTCGATCAGTGCATCCGACGCGATTGCATCCATGAATGTCAGGCGAGCGGCGGCGACGTGGGGAGCGTGGATGTTGATGCCGTCATGCAGGGGAAACGTGGATTGCACGGCACTGTTGTTGGGGAGGGATGTGCTACCGTGCTTTGCCGCGGTGACGAGACGACACAGAACGCACCAGAGGCACTTTGGACAGGCGACAGGGCGATGAAGAAATTACCGGCTGCGAGACACGCAGGCGCGGCGGAGTCGTCGACGTTCACCGCGCACACACACGCGTCATGTGCATGCGGAGTTTCGTTTCTCTCGATGGGGTCACGTCCTGAGTCACATACACAACCTGAGTCACGTCCTGATCGATCCGTGCAGTGCTGGTACCTACCCCACGCCGTTATTAGTGCGTAACGCAGCGGAGGGAATCATATGAGTGAACAACGTGTCTCTGGTCTCGCTTCTCGGCACCGGCCCCTGCCAGGAGGCAGGAGCCCGCCCGCCCCCGGGGCCGGGCGGCCGCGCGCGCGTCCCGCCCCGGTCCCCCGCGCGGGCCCCGGCCGCGTGCACGAGTGCACCGTTTCACGTTCCGCACGGGCCAAAGTTAATGTTCGACAAAGACAAGGAAGACGGAACGGACCGCCAGCCAAACGAAACTCGAATCGCTTACCGTTCGGTTCGGTACAGTGTAGACTGCTCTACCGGTACTAGTCTCATACCGGGTCGTTTTTGTCGTGTTTTTCCATTTTCGTGGTCGCGCAATAAAGAGTTATACATTACGAGAAGCAGGCGCCTTCGATCTGTCCGCAGCGCCCAGGCGCACCCGTCCCGGGGCCGCCCACGTAGTGCCCAGCCGAGTTGAATCCGATCATACCGGGCCGGTCGCCGGGAGGATAGGGGCAGCGTCCATTCGGCATCTTGGCGAGCATTGCGCGCGTCGTCGGCAACCACTCCTGCTTCATCCCATTGTACCCTTCGATGTTGCACCAGGTGATCGGCTTGGTGATTCTGCCGTCGGGCAGCGTGTTGTAGTCACAGAGCATCTGGCGTGGGCAGGTGGTTGAGTTGCCACGCTCGCGCAGCTCGACGCCCGAGTAGCCTGTCCTCGAGCCACACGCTAGGGCGGCCTGATCGACGACCGGGAAGGGCGTAGGCGAATGGAATCCCCATGTGCAGTTGTACGCGGTGAACGGGTTTTGCCAGTCAAAGCCGGGCTGGTTGTCTGCGGCGAGCGGGGGAGAGTGTGAACGTGAACGAGAGGATCGGGAGAAGGCGGGCAGGCAGCTGAGCGAGAGTAGAGTGAGAGTCAGAGAGACGAAAGAGGCCGCCCTGCGAAGCACCGCAGCCGCGGCGCAGCAGTGGCGCAGCCGCGGCGCAGCAGCAGCGCAGTAGCGGCGCTCGTGAGGTGGTCCTCTTGCGGGCACGTACATCCGCCCATATCTTCCTCTGGGCAGTAGCGTGACGACTCCGTGAGAATGTACATGGTGAGCTGATTGAAGTCGTCTTGCTGCTGGTGCGAGCCGAGCCAGCGGCAGAGACGTCGCAGGTCGGCATTGGCAATCTGGATGACGCGCACGCTCGGGTTCGCCTTGAGTACCGCCGCCTTGACGGCGCTCAGTGGCGTGGCATACGGGAGATGGACTCTCGTGCGCGAGACCTCGCCCTCGGGAGAGGGCTGGGACTCGCCCGCGGCGGCCACGGTCACGGTCACTACATTCTCGGACATCTCGGCGGGTACGTTGGGGTTGTTAAGGAATGTGTGCTCTCGGAACTTGACGCCCTTAAGATTCCATCGATGCGTGTCGTACAGCGAGTCCATCGGGCATCCAAACGGCAAGCCCATCGATTGGATCATGGGCATGCGGCAGCGCCTAAGGAAGCCCCAGTACCGGTCGCAGTGGCACCAGAGCTTCGGCAGCACCATGATCCCACCGGTCGCGGTAGCGAGCGCGAGTAAATCGCGCACCGCCTGCCGCTGCGGCGCATCCATGAACATGTGCCGTTGTGGGGACCATTCGGGGAAGCGCTTGTACACTGCCTTTTGGTACTCTTCAGTGGTGCTCTGCCCCTTGAGAGAGATGAAGATGCCCTCGGTGAAATACTCGGGTGGGTCGACGACCCACAGCCCCGCCTCGCGCGCGCGCTGCCGCTTGCCGTGAGGGTAGTCGCCCGTGTCCCCAAATTGGAATGTGAAATGCACAGTGATCGGCTGGTTCTGTGGCTTTTCGAAGCCCTCCATAGATTGAACATTCTGGTTGAACCACGTGTGGCCGCCGGTGAACGGGCGGATCGGCAGCGTGCCAAAGGTGAAGGCGACCTTTTCACACGACCTTCTCCCTGCGACGCCTGTGAAGGCCTTCGGGCTCTCCAGGCACGGCGGGAACTCCCTCGGGCTCTGATGCACGCGACGCACGTTGGGAGGCAAGTTGGAGAAGGCGCCCGCCGGCACGACGACGCCCTCGGCAAGCAAGCTGGCCATCCAGCTGGCATACGCCGAGGGCTGCAGCTCTTCGCCGCGGACGACCTGGTTGAAGAGGCTCTGGTCGTTGACGTTCTCATCGAGGTCCTGACGTCCCTTTTGGGCGAGCATCGCCTTGCGCCAACTCTGAACCATGGCGAGCGACCCCCTGGTGTTGCGAAAGTAGACGACGCCGGTGTTGAGCTCCAGGTGTCCGTAACCACTGATCTTCCCCTGGGCGTCGCGCTGCGAATCGAGCTCGTCCGTGGTCACGAGCACGTCGGCCGCGCCGAGTAGCGCCGCCTCGGGCACCGGCGGGTTGGCAAGGTCGGCCCACGTCATCCAGCGCTGCCAGTGGCCGTTGAGCCACACCACATCAAGGTCCGAGATGAGCACATTGAAACCGATCGAGAGCAATTCCCACAAGAAGGCGACCTTGACGAGGCCCATCTCGAGGAAGTCCGAGTTGTGGTGCCGAAAGTACTTCCATTCGGACTTCATCTCGTACAGCTCGGCGTGCTTGGGGCGCCGCTCATACGTCCATACGTCGAGCTCCGGCACGATGCCTGCCGCCGGCACGCGCAGCTCATTGCACTGCTTGAGCAGCGGCGCGTCGGCCGCGCCGACGAGAAGCGGCTGACCTACCATCGCCTTGCGGACAAAATGCAGCCAATTCTTGACAAAATCCATCATCACGGCCGAGCCGAAGGTGAAGTGCAACGTTGTGCGGCGCGGCTCCAAAGAGGCGAGCGTGGTCTGAGCATGATCGTTGAAGGCGAGCGCGCTCCCATTAGGCAGCAGCCATGATGGCAACTTCGCAGGAGCCATCGCATCACTTGTATCAGGCAGTGGCGGAGGCGGCGGCATCAGGTCGAGTTGCGGCCGCCGCCGTGGAAAATGCTGTATCACAACGTGTTGATTGCCCAAGCGGCCAGTAGCAGGTGCCCAGCTGTTGTCCAAAGTGTTCAGAGTACTCACGCGATAGAATAGCGTCAACAACAAGGCCGCGGCAGCCGACGTACAGAGGAGTCGCGTCCGCATCGAAGGGTCAGTGCTCAGGACGGCGCGTAGGAGGACTTCGGTTCAGTTGTACCGCGTACCCTCCGCGCTCAACATGAATTCGGATCCCGCGATCTCTCCGCGATCTGTGTGACCACATTCGCGGTATGATTGTGGTGCGGTGAAGCGACTGTATGACGTGTGCGAGGTGTTGCCCTTCACGCATTTGAGTTTGGTTTGTGCGTGTTGGTGTGTTGTGAATGAAATGGTCTGCTCACAGACCCTGCATGTGTCCCTGTGTGGTGTGGTGTGTGAGAGTCGAGTCGGTCCGGTCGCAAGCTACGATTCACTAGATTCACGTCAAACATCGCGAGCGAATTCATGCAAATCGAGCGAGAATCGAGTCTCGCACCCGGTCGAGGCTTGGATGGATCGAGAAAAGGCGGATGAGGACCGCCGCTGCCGATGCCGGAAACAAGTCTCCCAAGGCCACCGACGCAGTGCTCGGGTAGTAGCGCGTGCGCGGGTACGGGTGCGTGAGCGCATGCACGATGGCGGCGTCAGTCTGCGGGCAGCATGCCGGCGCGAGCTCCCTGTGCTTTGCATCCTTGCTCCACAGCGCCTCGAAGAGCTCATAATAGACGCGCCGTTCAATCTCCGTGAGGCTGGCATTCGCTTGGGGCGGCGATCCTTTGTCACGGATGGCGGTGTGAATATAGCCAGGGCTGACGAGGGAGACGCTCACACCTAAGGGCGCGAGCTCCTGGCGGAGCGTGTCGCTGAGCGCCTCGAGCGCGTGCTTGGTCGCCGAATACGGGCCCTGCATGGGCATGCTGATGATGCCATTTACGCTGCCAATGTTGACAACGCGACCCCTCGCTCGGCGCAGAAGCGGCAGAAATGCTTGTGTGACTGCCAGGACACCGAGCACGTTCACATCAAATAGAGCTCGCACTTGCTCGAGGTCAGCCGTCTCGAGCGGCCGCTTATACGTGGTGCCAGCATTGTTCACCAGACCGATTAGTTTACCACCACCTGCTACTTGAGCCGATGCCGTGATGTTGGCGAACGCGTTGGCGATGTCGATCGGGTTGGTCACATCTAGCATCAACGGGCGCAACCGTGGTCCATGCTTTTCGGCGAGCTCGTGCGCCGTCGTTTCGTCGCGTACGCCAGCATACACGATGAAGCCTACATCGAGGAGTGCAAGGGCTGCAGCACGGCCTATGCCGGTTGAGGCGCCCGTGATTAAGACAGCACTCCGTTTTACGTGATACTCGGTGTGGGGTTGCAAGAGAACGTAATGTATTGGCATTACGGCGATGGCGACGGCGATGGCGAGTACGACGACAGCACGGCGGAGCGCATATGACATCGAGTGGCCTTCACAGTTTGGGCTTACTTGTTAACAGTGAAACGAGACACAGAGAAGAACTGCAACCAAATCTCGGAAGCTCAGGAGCTAAAGCGGTCAGAGTTAGAGCAACCGGTGCTCCGCGAGCCCACCCTCCCGAAGTGGTGGGGCACGGCCGGCGCTCCCTTCACAGTTTCATTTTGTCTTCCCGGATTTCACATGTGAACCCGTTTTTTCCTCACGAAAAGACTGGTCGATGCAAACTGCTCTACGGAGCGGCGTCTTTGGGGAGTTCATTTCCAAAAGACTAGCACGAGACTAGACTAGACTACCGACTAAACTGCCAACTGGTTTTATCATATCTTGTAAAGGCCGTCCTCGTCCAGCGGGAACGACGCGTATCGCTCCGGCCCGTCCTCGCCGATCCCAAAGGCAAGGCCGTGGCGCCGCTGTAGGACCCCGAGGTCATCCCTCCTCATCCGCAGCTCCGGTGGTGGCCGCCCGACAGCTGGCTGCGGCGCCGTGGCAAAGGCGAGCGCGTGCGAGCGCATGAGAGTCTCGTGCCTCAAGAAGATGAAGCCCGCCTTCTCAATCTCAGCAGCCCACTTGCGCAGGTACGGCTGCTCTTCCCAACTGCGACCGCGACGATCGACGCCCAGTGTTTCGACGAGCAGCAGCAGCCCCCCGCTTCGACGTGGCGCCGGCTCCGAACCCGATGCGGCTTCGGCCGATGGAGGACAGCTGCCGTGGGGCGTGAGATCGGCGTGAGATGGGCGTGAGATCCGCGCGAGATCGGCGTGCAACGGCGATCGGAGCAATTGCCTTGCCTTGAGGACCATCGCGCCGCGCTCGGCGGGTAGAGGCAGGTAGGAAAGGACAAGGCTCATGACGACCACGTCAAACGAGCCGGCAGGCAAGGACGTGAGGCGACCCCCCGCAAACTCGGCCGAGGGCTCCACGACGGGCAAGTGGCCTCCGACCTGCAGGTCGAGAAAGTCACACTGCATCACACGCCCGTGACCCTGCTGTGGGCAGAGGTCGATGGCGGTGGGCTGCACGCCCGCGTACCCATCGAAGAGGCTGCCACAGGAGCCCACGTCGAGGAGCCGAATTGGCTCACGTTCGTGGAGACCCTCATCGGCCCTCCCGGACGCGTGCCGAGGTTTCGTCAGCACGTCTCGAGGTTTCGTCAGCACGTCTCGAGGTTTCGTCAGCACGTCTCGAGGTTTCGTCAGCACGTCTCGCGCAACGGCGACGCACCAGTCAATACCCTCCCGGACCCATGCGCGCTCGCCCAGTTTGGCCGCTGCGGCTGCGTACCGTTTGAGCGCGCCGTCGGCCGCGGCCTCTTTGGGCGCCGATGCGCTGCTCTGGTCGCGCAGGTGACGATGGTGGCCTACAAGCACCGAGTACAGCTCCGCCTCGTTGCGCGGAGCCAGCGGGGTTCTGGCCACTTGAGCCAAGTCACACCTGCGCCGCACGTCGGCCAACCACCGGGCGTCGAGCTCTGACTCGAGGACAGCCTCCAGGGCGGCGATGCTCTCCATACCGCCTGGCATCATCAGCAGCGGTGCACGCAGGTCCTCTGGCAGCGGCGCGACGAGACGCACCGCCTCGCCTTGATAGGTGAAGAGGAGCGCCGCCGAATGGAGGAAGACGCGCTTCGTCTTGAGGCCGTACCTGCTTTGCAGCACGCGGTTGAAATTAGGAGCGCCGTGCACGTCGTCGCCCGCGACCGGATGCAGCAACGCGCCGCCCCCACGCATGCCCTCCAGGTGCATCCGGATCTGGCGAGGCCGTGCCTGAAGGTCTTGGCCGTTATTGCGAGGCAGTGCGAGCAGCAGCGAGCAACGGCCTTCGTTGCATGTGGCGATGCGCACAAAGTCCGTCACGGCTGCCTTCTCGGCGTGCTCTCGCCGTGGGCCACGTCTCTGGGGAGAATTCCATGCCGGACTCCAGCATAGTGGCCGATCAATAGTGAAAGCTTCAGGCGTTTCGCCTCGGCACAGCACTGCATACACCTGGCTGGCCAGCTCGTCAGCAAGGGCGGCGGTCAGCTCGGCTTTCGCTGCAGACGTCAAGCCAACGAGCAGTAACCCCGATGCCGATGTATCGGGAGGCTCCACAACGAAGCACCTATCTGTAGTAGAAAGGTCGCGAAGCCTGTTCACAACAGCACGATTAGTCACGTCCAGGTGAGATGACTTGTTGACGACGAGATATTCAGCGGTGCGATGTACGACGCGTAGGTTCAGACTGTGCCCAACCTGTGAACTTCGCGTGGTCGCAGATACGAAGTTCTTCGCGGCAAAACTGAAGACGTCGCGAGGAGGCCGCCCTCGCATTTCGCCGTGAGAAAATGCTCACGAAAGCGCGATGTTCCGTCGCACGTCGTCATAGAGGTTTCGTCAAACCACTGCACCGTCTCATGGCTCCGCACCCCTCGGTCAACACAAGTACTGATCCATGTACGTATAGTACTAGAGATTTCCTCCGTCGACTCCGTCGGGTCGCCGCACCGCGTGGCGTCCGGGCTCATCGCGTGGCGTCCGGGCTGAGTCTTTATTATGTGATGCACGTCGCACAGTGGCCGTTACCACGCGTGGTCGAACATGTGCGGCAGCACGTGTCGAACGGGTTGCCGTTGCGCGTCCTCCCCGGTGCGGGAGCGCGCACGCGGCAGATCTTGCACGGGGCAACGCTCGGCGCCGCGGGGATTGGGGCCTGCGGCTGCACCCAATGTGGCTGTGGCTGTGGCGGCGGCTGCCACGAGTGCACCTGAGGCTGCGCAGGTGTTAGCTGCCACTGCTGCTGCTGTGCTGGCGGCTGCCATTGGTGCTGGGGCGGCTGCTGCCACGGCTGCGGAGAAGGCCCCGGCTGTGGAGGCGCCGGTAGCTGCGAAGGTGACGGCTGCGGCGGTAGCGGCTGCGCCGGAGACTGCCAAGGAGCCACCGCCGTGGGTGGTGCCGCGGCGTCTGAAGACGCGCTGGCGGTCGTCGTCGTCGTCGTCGTCGTCGTCGTCAGCTGGCTGACCCAGCCGCGGAAGACCGGATTGCGTTTATATAGGCTGGCCCAGCGTGCTTGGGGGTGCTCGAGAATGACGTGACCCCACCACATGTGCGGCATGTGCACGAAGGCCTCGTGCTGCCCCTGCGCGACCGCGGCATAGAAGCCCTTGACGAGGGTGCTCGACTTGACGCATCGCTCGCTATAGTTGGCAATCTGGAGCCCATCCAGATTGCACGCACGGGAGATGGCCACATACGCCTGTCCGTCGGCGAACGCACCGTCGAGGTCAACGCACAGGTAGTCGATGGTGGCGCCCTGCGCCTTATGTACCGTAAGCGCCCACGCGAGCGCGAGCGGCACCTGATAACGGATGAGGTCGCCCTTGAGATACACCGTCCTAGTGAAAGGCTCTGGCCGGATCAGCTTCACGCGCCCCGCCGCCCCGCGCCTGCCCAGGAAGCGCACCACTGGGTAGAGCTGCGCTGGCGGCTTGGTGAGCAGCTCGATCTCTGTCTTGCGGTGCTGCCACACGCGCCGACCATCGGGCTTGGCGACCTCTGCCCATGCGGGTGAGAGTAGCGCATCCGGCGGAGGCGGGCCTATCGGCATCGGTGGCGGCGGCGTGACATAGTCATCGCCCGTACGGGGGTCTGGCTGAAGCGATACAGAGGGGCTCTCCTCGCCGCCACCGCCGCCGCCGCCGCCGCCGCCGCCCCTTCCGGCTCGATCGTGCCGCTGGCAGCCGATGCCGTTGCAGCAGTTACCGCATCGGCTTCTAGGGCACGCCCACGCCGCCGGGTTGCCGCAGCCGCACGTTGGCTGCACGGTCCCGTGCGGAGGGCCGCCGCCGCCGCCGCCGCCGCCTCCTCCTCCTCCGCCTCCTTCGCCGGCGCCGGTGCCGGCCTGGTGAACACCGAGACGCTCATCGGTCCTGAGCGGACACGCATAGTCGAAGCCGATGATGACGCCGCGCGAGCCATTGACGAGGCGCCCCCCGCCCGGTGTGCGAATGGTCGGGTCGTCGGCTGCGTTGATCTCATTGCGCAGCAGCATCACCTGCGCGCCCAGCCGCAGCTCGAGCTCCTTGGTCGCCTGACAGTCGTCTCGGAAGAATGCGTCCTGATAGAGCTCATCGGCCGTGACCCACGGCGGCGCGTCCTGCGATTTCTCCACCGTGTCGTAGGCGCTGTACTGGACAGCCGAGCCCGCATCGCACTGCTCGAGCTTCACGACGTTTTCACGCTGCACGCTTCCCTTTTTAGGGTATAGTATTGTAGGCTCGACTCCGTCGCGCCGTGGCAGCGGCCGTTGCGTGCGCCGCACAAGCTCAGCGACGCGCGCGCTGTTCGCGAGGCCGGCCCGCAGATCAGTAAGCGCGTCGAGCAGGATCGGCTCCTTCGTACGGTGAACGGTCGTCAAGTGGTGCACGACCAGGCGTGCCTCGCGCCAGCAGATGCTCTGGAAGGCGAACTTGCCGGTGACCTCGCGTAGCCCAAAGGGCGTGTTCTTGCTCATGTCGAGCCAGCCGCCGTTTGTCAGCCCCGGGTCGTCCACTGCAGGGTCTGCCCTTCCTGCTTGCTCGCGCGTCTCATTGTTGTCCTTGCGCCTCGCCGCCCGTATGCAGTTCTCGAGATGCTCGACGTGGCCCATGCTGCCCTGCTTGTCGGGCACGGGTGGCAGCTGGTTGAAGTCGCCACAGAAGATGAGCTGCACGCCCGACGGCACGCTGGCCATGTACCAGTCGAGGAACTCGGCATCGACCATGCTGACCTCGTCGACCACAAGGACCCGCACGCGCCGCCAAAAGTCGGTCGAGGACTTGGAGCGCATGTTGCCAAAGGCCTCGGTGGTGCCCTTGGGCACGCCCGGGCCCGGTTTCGAGTGGAGCGTCTGCCCCTCGGCGATGAGCGCCGCCACGCCCGTCGGGGCCGCCACGAGCACGCCCGCGTCGCTGTACCGCTGCTTCAGTGCCGAGATGATCTTGCGAAGCGTGAACGACTTGCCCGTGCCTGGCCCGCCCGTCAGAAAGAGGTTCATCCCAGAGAGCGCGAGGTCGAGGGCGCGCTGCTGTCCGGCGTCGAGCGTTTCGTCCTCCGTGAGCAGCGGCGGCGTATCCTGCGACGCGCTGCTGCTGCCGCTGCTCGGGCCGGCGGTGCCGAGCGAGCTGCCGATCGCACCGCCAATTGCAGCGCCGAAGGCACCGCCGAGGGCACCGCCAAGGGCACCGCCGAGAGCACCGCCGATGCTCGCGCCGAGCGCAGCGCCGCCAAGCGCAGCGCCGCCGAGCGCAGCGCCGCCGAGCGCAGCGCCGCCGGCGGCGGCCACGGAGGGCTGGCTTGGCGGCTGCGCCTGCTGCTCTCCTTCTCGCGCCCGCTCCTCGACTATCTCCTCCTCCGGCTGCACCTGCTGCTCTCCTTCTCGCGCCCGCTCCTCGACTATCTCCTCCTCCTCTGCGATCAAGTCTTCCATGTCAAGCTCCTCCGCCGCGGAGGGGGCGACACGGGCTCGCAAGCGGCGATCGGCGGCCGCGGGCTCGTTGCAGTCGTCGTCGTCGAAGATGGACCACATCGATGGCATCCCTGCTTCTGCCACCATACCTCCTCCCCCTGCTGTAGCTGCAGCTGTTCCGCCGCCGCCTCCTCCTCCTGGTGCCCCTGCTACAGCTGCAGCTACTCCCCCTCCTCCTCCTCCTGGTGCTCCTTCACCTGCTCCTTCCACAACCGCCGACGACGGCGCTCCAAAACGGGGCCAGCCGGCTCCAACGCTGTCTGCCTTTTCCTCTCCATTTTCCGCCTCGCTGGCTTCGCGTGACCGCTTGCGCACTGGCCCATCCGACATCGGCCCAGTAAACTTGGTCGCGTGTTTGACTTGAATTGCTGTTCATCAGAGCTACACAAGCAGCGCAGCCTGGTGAGCGCGACAACCCGGTCCCTGCTAAAGCTAGACCAGGCTTACATCGCGGTGGGTGGGCGGGACCACTCCGCTCTCATCAGAGAGCCAGACGAGAATGCGACCATCGTTCGAGGATCTCCCCAACGAGGTGTATGCACCCAGTCCGTGCCTTCCGTTGGAATTAAATCGGGATGCGCATCAAACAGTTTCGAGATTCCCTTGAATCTGAAACGTGAGCAGCATATCTCCCGGTATGCGTCCGCACGGTACCCCATATGC
>Ga0210246_101272_pt1 | contig 20641 bp, 16 predicted proteins | sample ChrtobMetaP3_8mM_FD_155469 | JGI IMG/M metagenome (GOLD analysis project Ga0210246, IMG submission 155469) | Chrysochromulina tobin associated microbial communities from unialgal haptophyte culture, Seattle, Washington, United States - P3_8mM | ecosystem: Host-associated > Algae > Haptophytes >...
GCGATTATTCAAGTCGAGACGCGCTCTTATTGCGTTCACGGTGCTCGATGCCCTTCTTTGGCGTCAAGCCGCCGCCGCTGCTGTGCTCTCGTCGTCCACATTGGACGTTAATACCGCTCTCGCCATCCTGCAGGGCGATTGTTCAAGTCGAGACGCGCTCTTATTGCATTCACGGTGCTCGATGCCCTTCTTTGGCGTCAAGCCGCCGCCGCTGCTGTGCTCTCGCCGTCCACATAGGACGTTAATACCGCTCTCGCCATCCTGCAGGGCGATTGTTCAAGTCGAGACGCGCTCTTATTGCGTTCACGGTGCTCGATGTCCTTCTTTGGCGTCAAGCCGCCGCCGCTGCTGTGCTCTCGCCGTCCACATAGGACGTTAATACCGCTCTCGCCATCGTGCAGGGTGATGGTGCGAGTCGACACACGCTCGTTGTGCGCTCACGGACTCGATGCCCTATCCAACATCGGAGGGACGAGGCACTTACGGAGCGCACTCACTTTCGCTTCGGTGTGGCGCTACAGCTATGGCCTTTTGTCAAGCTAGCGCAGAGGTCATCAAAGACGTCAGACGTACTTGGAACAGCGACGCAGCAGTATCTTCGCTACATCCGCGAGTGTCGCGGTGAACACATGTCATACATGACGCGTATTTGCAGCGCCGACGTCGACGACATGGAATCCGATCATCTACATGTAAATCTCGATTCCCATGACCTCGATGACTCAGACTACCTTTAATTCATTCTCTTTTGGGGGGGGTTCAGGCGCCTACTCAGCTTCGACGTACGCGAGCTCCGCCTCTCGCTGAGCGCTCTTAGCTGCTTGGGGGGGGGCGACCGATACGGCGCCTTCCCCACTTTCGGCTCACACAAAGCAAGACAGGTGAGGCAGGCTTCTTGGGTAGTGACACGGAGTGTCTCTGAGGAGAAGCTAGTATCATCGCGCCGCGTTCAATCACTCTCGACCACTCACTGAAGTTCTTCTAACTTCTGGTGGGTCAGGGAACGCAGGCTTTCTTGCGCGCTCTCGCTCTCGTCTACGCGACGCCCGTCGGTACCGTGCCGGCGGCGACCGTCGAGACCGAGCGCGAAGTGGACCCCACCCTCCCATCCCTTTTGTATACGCGTCTTGGGTCTCTTAGGCCCGTCCGCTGTGTTCTGTTAAGACTCAGTGTGGGGGGGGGCGACCGATACGGCGCCTTCCCCACTTTCGGCTCACACAAAGCAAGACAGGTGAGGCAGGCTTGACCCCCACCAAAACACGGACGTGGCACGGGGAACGTTCCCACGTGTTTAGAGGCCAGTTTTAGAACAGCACGCAGCCACGGCGAGCTCGTCTTCCGCGGCTGCCGATGGCGAGTACATCGACCCGGACGCCCCAGATGACGAGGATCTGGGTCGCAGCTACGTGCAGCGGCCAGACTACCGACAACTCAGCATACGTGTCGGCCTCGAAGAGTACATGATCGTGTATCTGCTCGTTATAGACAAGGAATCGGGCTGGTTTGGCAAGGCCGCGCTGAACGAGCTACTCACGCTGCTGCGCGAAGAGCTGATGCAGCGCCTGCCGGGCGTGATGAATCAGCGCGAACCTAAACTCGTCCTGTCGCAAATTCGCGGCGACACGCTTTCAGCGCGACTCCAGTATCTACCCAGAGTCGGCAAGGTTTGGATGTTACCAGGCCAGCCAGATATGGTAGACCGCGAGTACCCTGGGTACACCGACTCCACGCCCAAGGCCAGTGGCGCAGATGGCCCGACCCCCAAGCGGCCGAAGGCAACGGTCGGCCAGCAGCCCAGGTGGAAGGATTCGTACGCGTCTCTGCCATATTCTCTCATCATAAATGCGGAGCGAGTGCGAGCAGCGCGTGCGGCCCCTGGCTGAGCTCATGGTATTGAGTACCTGAGTATCGTCTATTTTAGCACACGTGCACGTATCGTTTGCGGCGCATTCTCGCGTTCCCATTTGTGTCGTGAACACCCGACGCGTCTCGTATCGGAATTGTGCGAGACGACCGCATTCGAATTTCCGACCGTGTTTTACGCGAACTGGGGTACTATCGAACCGAACTCTGAATAAAGACGTCAGCGCTGAGTGTCCACTGAGCACTGTGACTGTCAATAGTCAGCTAGTCACGCGTCGGTCACAGTACGTCACGGGCGTCACGGCTAGGGCTACGCCGCGAAGCCGGTACGAAGATGACGTATCGCGCTACGCACATCGCCCCGCGCCCGCCTCAGTCAAGCGCCACAACAAAGATGAGCAGAGAGCACCTTTCTCACCGCTCGGGAGTCTCCCGGGCACTAGTTCGGTAAGACGTTCGGTTTCCCCGGCGTATCTCCGGTTGTAGGCACACATGCGCACGTGCATGCTCTCTCCATGGACATATTGTGCCCATGCTATCTAATGCCCATGCACAATGTGCCCTAGTACATGGAGCACGGCCAGGCAGTCACGTCACTCGGACGCGCCTGTGCACAGCCGGCGAGGTCTTCCGCTACTTCACGGCGTCACGAGCACGCTGAGGCGGGAGATGAGCTTAAAGAAGCCCTCCTCGACCCAAATATTTGCGAACATGGGGACCGTCGGCGAGTAGATGAAGACTACGGCGAGTGCCTTGAGCTGCCAGGGCACGGTCTTGAGGTGGTTGCCGAACGTCTTGCTGAAGTAGGCGTCGCCCGCGCAAGTGAGGCCATGCAGGAGGAAGAAGAGGGACGCGCGGCCGAGGGTATAGTTGGGGAAGCTGAGCACAAACTGGTACTCGTGGAAGAGGCCGCTTGCGAGGAAGGTGAGGAAGGCGGCGAGCGTCTTGGGCGTGCCGCTGCGGCTGAGTGGCGTGAACACGCACCGCTTGAACGAGTTCGTCACCTGAAGATTCCATTTCTGGCCCCAGAAGATACGCGCTGACGTGGCGGTGAAGATGGGGTTGGCGAAGCCATCGATGGGCACAAAGCCCTGAGCTAGCAGCAGTATCGAGCCCACGTCCATGAGCAGTGAAAGGAAGAGGTAGATTATCATCAGTTGGATGTAGATGCGGTCCACAAACATCGTTAAGAAGCCGGCAAACCCGTTTGGCTGACCGAGCGCCGTGGTCAGGGGGTAGCCTCCAAATGGCTCGGAGAGCGACGAGCACACCGAGAGGCCTGCCAGGCGGAAGAACACCCAGCCTACGCGATTCGCAACTGCGCCTGGCGCTGGCCGAATGGGCTTGCCATCGGCGTTGAAGGTAATGTCAAGTGCCCCGGTGGCAAAGGTTACCCATGTCTGCACATCAGCGTCGGCACCTTTAGGAGTGGCACCAACGGCGGCACCAAACATGCGCAGGCCCACGAAGGCATACGTGGTTGAGCCGAGGAAGCGGCCAAGCAAGCACGACAATGGCGTGCCAAAGCCGCTGGAGACGACCGTCTCTGCGAGTATCGGTGGAAGGATGTAGCCGCATGCAGCAGAGATCATACCGCACAGGATGAAGACGGCCGGGTTTTTCACAGAGTGCGAAAGAATGCATAGCGGCACGGTGACGATCTGACTGACGATGACGAAGACCAGCCCGAGCCAGTAGGGCTCGAAGAGGGGCGGCAGGATTGTGACCATTGTGGCGCGCGTGATGAGGCCGCGAAATAGCCTCTCCTTCGAGCGCAGCACGCGGGTTTCGTCAGTTTGGTCAATTAGATGTCTCGTTCACGGACGAATTCGCTGCTTCTTATGTGAAATGATGTGGTTGGCCTTCTTCAAGGGCTTGCGCTCCATGTCGACGAACTAATCGTGAAGGACCGCTTTGTCATACCGGTACGCTCGTATCATTGTCATACTGTACCGGTAAAAAGACACCGGGGGGAGCCGGGACAAACACGGGACACACGGGACACGCGGACGCACAAAGGCACACAGACCACACAGACGAACCTCAACAGTACTAACATCAATCAACATGAACGTCTAGCGTATCCGGATAGTGAACGCATCCGATCCACGCATGCGTAATACCCGCAAGAGCCCGCAAGCCGCATGTCCTTGGGCCATGTTTCATTGCCATTTATAATACGCGAATACGCGACGGAATACCGGAAAATCATAGACAACTGATCGGAATTCGGATCATCCGGAAACCGATCGGATGCAGTGTATACGACCACATTGTCGATACGACTTGGTATACGATGGTCTATAAAGCGAACAGTGCGGACTCATCGCTTGCCCAACACAAACAAGAACGGGTCTGCAATGTCCTCTTGCTCATCGGGCACGGCCGAAAGGAAGCTCGACAGCGCATCGGAACTGGCTTCGCTTACAGGCTGAACGGCCAGCTGCGGCTGCACGGCCGCCTCCAAGGTGCAGATACGCTCGGCGAGGCCTTCAAAGCGAGTCAGTGCTGTCATTAGTGCAGAGAGTTCAGCGCGCTGCACGGACGCTTGCATCCGCACCTCATCGAGTTCGGCCTCCAATGACGAGACCCTCGCAGCGAGCTGAGATACGTCGCTGTTGGACGAATCAGGGGCGGCAGTAGCTCGCCTCTCTTCCTCGCGTGCTGCAATCACACTCATCGTGTCTTCAAGGCCGTACAGCAGTGCGCCCGCCGTTTGCGCAACGAAGCTAAGGACGCGATCTCCCTGGCAATCGTAGGCGACAAAATATGGCGTCTGCGTGGCACCCAGGCTTCGCATATCCTTAAGAGAAGCCTCGTCATCGGGGCTGCACTCCCAATGATGCCGCCGCAGCGTGGGGAGGGCACACCTGTTAACGAGATGCTCCTTCACCTTGGCTGCCTTTGGATCTCCGCGCACGGAGAGCATGAGCAGTGTGATGCCATCCAGAGGGCAGGCGCGGATGACTTGGTCGAGCTCAGCGATGCTTGCTACGGTGCGGACTGAAGTCGGTTCGAGCTGTGCCAGTCTGACGCGGCATCGTGGTACAGCGGAGCACAGCGCCGCCGCCGCAAAGCCCAATCTCCACATACTCAGCTCCACACGCAATCATTTTCGCCGCCGCCTCGCCCGCGATGTGCCGCGATGCCGGGTGTTTTGTCGAAGTGACCATTCGCTGTGAAATGGCTGTGCGTTTTATAAATTGTCCATATGATCGGAAGCTGTCGTTCCCCCGGTGGCCGGCGGCCGTCGCGGCTGCGCGCGCACGGGAGGCACGCCGATGTATCGACACAGGTCGCCGCCGCTCTCGCACGTGCACTTGAGCGCGCTTGACACCGAGAGCGCCTGGACCATGTCGTCCAGATCGCACGCCTCAAACTCCTCCGCGTCACGTGCACAACTGCTGCGCACCCGCAGCCGCTCGCAATAGGCACTTTGGCACTGCACGAGCGCCTTCGGCAGCGGCTGCAAGCTCGTGTCGAAAGTGGTGGGAGCCCAGCGCGAATGTTCGTCGTAGTCGAGGCGGCGGTAGCGCTTGCAGCTCGGGCAGATGGAGCACCGGCGCGACACGATGCGCCATCTGTCGAAGAGGCCGGGGTGCAGCAGCAAGCCGAGCCCAGCAGCGAGGGCGAGGACCAAGGAGGGGGATTGGCCAAGGCGCACGGCGCGCACATAGTCGGCAGCCGTCTGCTCGCCTGGTGGAGGCAACGGCCACGTGATGCGCAGGGTACCCTTGACCGCGATCCCGTCCAAGCCGAGCCCGCGCCACGGTAGTGGTAGCCTGCCCCCGAGGTCGAGCTCTTCGGTCACAGAGTTGCGCAGCAGCGTGAATTGGAGCGGTAGGATGGGCATCTGCCCCCAGAGTGCAAAGCACCAGGTTCTGGCAGTGACCAGCGGCGCACCAAAGTCGAATGATGGGAGGACTGCCCCGTCGAGCTCGGTGGCCGAGATTCCCGCCAAATCCAGGGTCGCGAGCTCAGCGCGCGCCAAATTTAGGTGCTTCGAGACGAGTGCCTCGGCAGATACCTCAGCCAGCGTCATTAGCTGGTGGCAGCACCGGGAGATCAAGGCCAGCGAGGAGGCCTGCTCCGGCGGCGAGCCAGCCAGACGAGTCAAGATGGACACGAGGCAATCGTGCGGCAGGCAGAGGAGGGTGACCTCAGGCTCCGTCTTGCGAGACTCGACCCCGACCGACTTCGTGTCGCAAGCAATGGGCCCGAGCTGTTGCGAAGGTATCTCCATGACCTCATATGGCTCAAAGGATGGCATCGATAGCATCGATAGCACTTCCAAATCCCTCTTAAGAGCGTGCATCGAGCAAGGCCGCATTGCGATGATGAATGTGTCCAAAAAAGGGGTTGTCAGGCTCACACACTAATCACTCACTCACTCACTCACTCACGCACTCACGCACTCACGCACACTCACTCCATATGGACTTCATTGTCCGAACTTTTCCGAAACTGACACGCACGTCCACTCGCGCTCCATCCTTGTTCAGAGGTTGAACAGCCGGGTCGCGGTGCTCACGTGCTCCAGAGATGGTCGTCGCACGCACGCAGACCATCGACTCGCGCGCCTTCACCGCCGAGAAGCCGCCGCGGCCGACCGGCTACAGCGACCATCGCGGAAGCCTCAGTGCACGGGGAAGCCTGAGCTACCGGCCGTTCACCGCACTCACTGCGGAGACGCCGCCGGCGCTGCAAACTGCGGGCGAGCCGCCGCTCCAAATCCGGCCGGCACTCCCACTGCCGCTGTGGGTTCCACCCGCTACTGCGCCGGAAAAGGCGGCGCCGAACTATTCGCCAGCACCTCTGCCGACAAAGACATCGCGTGCGTACGATATCATGGAAGACAGGAAGATGACGGCGCGCGAGAAGCTGCAGATTGAGCTTGCCTCAAACGACCGCAGCGCCCACGGCCAGACCGCACGTGTTGCACTGCGGCAGAGGCTTCGCATGTGCGAGCTCGATTCAGCCAAGGAGTCCGCGCTCCAGTACGGCAGCACGGCGCATCCTCTCGCACCCAACTACTCAGGGACCCGCGCGTCGCTCGGGTGGCGCCACTTGCCTCACAACCCAGTGAAGCCGCTCGGGCCCCTCACGCCCGAAGCCGAGGCCGCCGCTGCTGCGCGCTCGGCGCGTCGACCTCATAATCCCGACGAGCCACTGGCATTCGAGAGTACGCAGTTCGAGCACAGCAGCCGGCCGGTCACACCGGCGTCAGGCTCACTGGCCAACGCCACGAGGCTGGATACCATCGAGGGCGGCGACGACGCGGCCTCCAGCAGCGCGCAGACCCCGAGCAGTCGGCGCCAACGCTCATCGACCCTCGACCTCTACCGCCCCCTTGCAATCAAGGCCCATGACGCGGCTGAGCTCTATGCTCTCTCGGCGGCGGTGGCGGCTGCCAAAGCGGCGACTTTGCTACCCGGTGAGGTGGCGCCTGACGATGCGATCGGCGCCATGTACCCGCCCATCTTGCACGGAACGAACCGCTTCATGCTGCCGCCTGAGCCGCCCAACCCCATCGACGCCATGACCACCGAGTGGCGTCAGGAGGCGATGAGCGTGCGGCTCCGGAGGCGGCGTCAAGCGCCGAGGGACCCGACAACGTTCGACCGCATGTACCGCGGCGAAAAGCCGCCGCGCTCCCCACGGCGTGTGCGAGCGCCACCAACCTCGCACTCAGACGACGAGCACGCGGTGTCGTCCCGAATGCCTGCCGACCAGTGCGACCGGCTGTGGGAAGAAAGCGAGCAGCTGCCCGCGATGAAGCGCGTGACGCTCCGGCTCAAGCTGCTACAAGCGCAGCCCTACTTGCGCGAGAAGATCTTCAAAGCCGCGGTGCTCCATAAGGAGCGCCGGCATGCCGCGTTCCAGCTCGATTTCGTCCAAAAGAATCGTGCCGCTGCCAACTTCACGTCCGATGGGCTCGAGTTGCAAAGGGCGAGGCGCGAGGAGCGACGACAAGAGCACGAGGGGCGACTCGCTCGCGCGGCCGAAGCGATGCGAGCCAAGGAGCTGCTCGACACGCAGCTCTCCTTGCAGCACATGCACGCGCAAGCCAGCACGTCGACCACATCGCTGGCGGCCACGCCGCGCCCGCCGCCCGTGCCCACGACGCCGCGTCAACGCACATCGCCGGCGCAGCAGCGCACAGCTGCGGGAGCAGCGGGCTGGGCTGGTAGCGCCGCCCCGCTCGCCTAGCTATGCCATGCGAAACATGGCGAACGCATTAAGCCATTAACCTCAATTGAAATACTATTTGGGCAAGCACTTCGTGAGCCCAGGAAGAAAACGAACTCCTTACGTTAGTATTAACTAGGCCGTTCATCTTGACGCTTCCACTGCGCCAATTATCTGCACGTCCGTCGGGCGGCTCGCATCCGCGATCCGGCAAGGCCGCTTGCGGCTTCATCCTCGCCGCTGCCGTCGCGCGCACCGCGGCGGGAGCCGACCCGCGCAATTCACGCGCGGGGCCGCGGCCGTCACACCACATGCGACTACTATCGCGGCCGCCACCTCGACCCCCACACCCCTCCCCGTCACACTACGTCACACCATGCGAATGTGTCTGTGAAGTCATCGCGCGATCCACGCGCGACTCACTGGGTACGTGTGAAGTCTGTGCAAGGCAACGACTGGCACAGGAAGAACATTCATCAGTGCCAGGCTGTCAGCCGTGTCACTCGTTCCTCGGTGCGGTTGTTACTAGACGGTGCGGTCGTGTGCTGTGCTGCGTGGAAAGGTACGACGCGTCCGACTGCTGCGCCGCGGTAGTCAATCTCCGCGCGCTCCGGTGGCCGGCGTCGCTCGGTCACACGTCATCGTCGCTTGGTCACACGTCAGGCGCTGTGGAGGGGGTCGTCGCACTCGGTTGAGCTGACACACGTTTGTTTCTCAGCGGCGGGGGAGGCAGAATTTGTGGGGCGTTTCGAGCGCTGAGGCGAGGAAATGGAAAACGAGCGGTGCAGCGTGGACAACGAGCGCTGCAGGATGCCCTGCGTCGGGTCCGGGACTTGTTTCTTGAGTAACTTGTTCTTAAGGTCCTCTCTCATTTCTAGCAGCTCAGCACGCGATCTGCGCGCTTGACGCAAACTCCAAATCAAGAAAACAATGAGCCCACCGTACAAAATGAAGCCATACATATTGAAGAAAAGACGAGTGGGTTCACTTGACGACTTGATAAAGTGCAGCTCCAAGCAAGAAAACGGTGCTAGTAGAATAGCTAAATATGTGAATCCATAAGAGAGCCGAAAAGCAGCCTGAAAGCGTGTATAGAACTTGTCGGCCTCCTCTATAGATGATGGCCGTTCATATCGAAGACAAGAATAGATGGTAAAACCAACTATAAGAGCAAGCCCAGTGGAAGTGGTCACTAAGAAAGTCATCACAAGAAGAATCACTTCATAGGTTCCAAGATGAGTTTTGGAGACGTTGTATATAGCATCGTCCACAATCCATGCCTCTTGCATCTCGGCACGATCCACTCCCGTGGGAACAGTAAATGCTACCGCAAAGAGAAGAGCATCGAACAGCATTTTTGTTGTGAGCTCACTTTCGATGGCCTCAGTTGACTGATGAGCAAAGGTGTGTTTGTACTGACGCATACGCTGAAGCAATAATGCGCGGTCCTTAATCGGCAACCCCTTCTCTTGAAACCATGAGTTCAGCATGCTCTCATCAAATAGCAAAGCTTGATCAAACGAAATGTCCAAGCTTGTCTCCATACCCATACATGTATCTTGAAATTCTTTAGCGATCTCGGCTGTGAACTGATCATGATCCTCCTTCTTCGATGGCTTCTTTGGAGACGTCTTTCCGGACGGCTTCGGAGCCATCTTTGACGCTCGATGCGCACTGCGAGAGCGATGCACACTCGCGAAAAGGGCCCGCGCGTCCCAAAAGTCCTTGCGCAGTTATGTAACCGAACAAGTTTTCAAGGGGGTCAAGGCGTTTTGATTCGAAATACGACTCGAAAAACGGCGCCGTTTCGAGCGTCCCTGCACTGATTTGACCCCCCGGGTCAGGGCGACTTTTGTCCGCCTCCGCTCACCTCGCCGGAGGTACAATGGTACATGTACCGCCAACATGAAGTGCTGACTAAGTGCTGACGCGATCGCGCCGATTTTTCGCGCAGGCAGTGGAGCCTAAAGGTGGCGCCGCACCGCCTTGCTCCTAAAATACTAAAAATGGAGCGTCGGTGTGGGAGAGCGCCCGTGGTCTCGGTGACCAGCAGGGTCACGTCCGGGTTTCGCCGGGTATTGTTTTCAATACAAGAAAAGGTAATTTTCAATACAAGCGCAGCGCACCAAGCAGGGGCAGCAGCAGCAGCAGTTGTAGCGGCAGGGCACCGCGGAGGAGGACATACACATGCAGCAGATGCACATGCACAACCTTCAGAGCCTCTTCACACGTGCGATATCTTATGAGATGATATGTGGAGATATGACTTGATACTGATACAGTCGACTGTATCATGATATCATAGTCAAGGTAAAGAATGTTTGTCATCTCATATCATCCCAGGTCATGCCACTCCGGTATGATGATATCTTGTATTGAAAATTACTTTCTTGTATTGAGAACTACCCCAATACCAGGGTCACCGTACCTACTCCAGAGTGCCTCGGCTGGGGAGCCTTCCTACTTGATTGTAAACTAAAACAGGACCACACAGTATCGTGTGTGAATGTGAATGTGTGCCTGTTTTCCAGGGTGAAGTGAATCGGATGTCGATGTGAGTCGTGAGTAATTCGCTATCACTGCGATGGGGATACATGCGGGGACCTGGAGATACATGTAAGCACAGGCTCCGTCCTCGGGAGCTCGCAAACCAAACACGCAACTTTCCTTCTTTCACTCGTCATCGGCGGCAAGGCCCTTCATCCTTGCCGCTGCCATCGCGCGCACCGCGGCGAGAGCCGACCCGCGCAATTCACGCGCGGCCGTCACACCACATGCGACAACTATCGCGGCCGCCACCTCCGCGACCCCCACACCCCTCCCCCGTCACGTCCGACGGTCTCAGAGACCCGCGCGACGGTCCCAGAGACCCGCGCAATTCACGAGCGGCCGTCACACCACATGCGACTACTATCACGGCCGCCACCTCCGACCCCCACCCCCCTCCCCGCTCCCCCATCGCACCATGCGACTGTGTCTGTGAAGTCATCGCGCGATCCACGCGCGACTCTCTGGGTACGTGTGAAGTCTGTGCAAGGCAACGACTGGCACAGGAAGAACATTCAGACCAGCGTCAGGCTGTCAGCCGTGTCACTCATTCCTCGGTGCGGTTGTTACTCGGTGCGGTCGTGTGCTGGGCTGCGTGGAAAGGTACGACGCGTCCGACTGCTGCGCCGCGGGGAGGGCCAAATCGGGGCAGGAGGCTCAGCGTCTCTCTGGTCGTACTTCTCCTTAATTGCTTTTCCTCTCATCTTTTGCAGCTGAGCACGCGATTTGCGCGCTTGAAGCAAACTCCACGTCAAGAAAAAAACGAGCCCCCCGTACAAAACGAAGCCATAATAAGTGAAGAATACACGAGCCTTTGCATTTGGCGACTTGATCAGGTGCAGCTCAAAGCAAGAAAACGGTGCTAGTAGAATAGCTGCATATGTGAATCCATAAGATAAGCGAAAAGCAACCTGAAAGCGGACGTAGAATTCGTTTGCCTCGACTATGGACGATGGCCGCTCATATCGAATACAAGAATAGATGGTAAACCCAACTATAAGAGCAAGCCCAGTGGAAGTGGTAACTAAGAAGGTCATCACGATAAGAATCACATCGTAGGATCCAAGATGTGATTTGGAGATGTTGTATAAAGCATCGTCCCCCATCCATGCCTCTTGCATCTCGGAGCGAGTCACTCCCGTGGGAACAGTAAATGCTACCGCAAAGAGAAGAGCATCGAACAGCAATTTTGTTGTGAGCTCACCTTCGATGGCCTCAGTTGTGTTGACTGTTTAGCAAAGGTTACCTCTTTGAACTCACGCAGATCCTCAAGCAATTCTGCGCGGACCTTTATCGGCAGCTTGGCCTCTTCAAACCATGAGTTCAGCATGCTCTCATCAAATAGCATAGCTTTATCAAACTTAATGCCCAAGGTTGCTGCCTTATCTTCAAAGTATTTTGTGATCTTGGCTTCGAGGCTATTACCGCTGAGCTTTTCATCTCCTCCTCCAGCGTGACCTTTGGTGGCCACCCTCGGGCTTAGCCCATGGGTTTCTTCGATGGCCTCAGTTGACTGACGAGCAAAGGTGTTTTTGTACTCTCGAATTGTCCGAAACAATAATGCGCGGTCTTTAATCGGCAGGTTGGCCTCTTGAAACCATGAGTTCAGCATGCTCTCGTCAACTAGCAAAGCGTCATCAAACGAAATGCTGTTGCGTGCCACTTTTGCAAAGTATGTCGCGACCTCTTTTTTGTGCTGCTCGTCTTTCTTCGATGGCATTGAGGTATCAACCTTGAGCATCGATACCAAGCCTTCTGTCGTATCTTCTCCTCCTCCAGCATGACCTTCGGTGGCCATGAGGCTTTAGCCCCGCCGCAGCGGAAAACAACTTTTTCACGATAATCGTCTGTTACGCTCTGAGGTTGGATCTCGGTCGCGTCAAGTTTCGCGGACTGAATTTCCGAAAATGGGGGGTGGGGTGTCGGTTGCCCGTGCTTATCTTTCCAAAAGTTTTTTTGAGATGTACAAGGCGTCAAGTATTTCCCAAATTCGGAAGGGGAGATAGGAAGAGGTCGGGCTTTTGTACAACGATGCGCAGCTTCGCCCGCTGCCCTCGAGCATGAACGGTCCATCTGAGGCGGAGGAGGTCCGAGATGAGCACGGCTTCCCGGTGCCGCCCAACCTTGTCAACAAGTACCGCAGCCTGCAGCTGCGCCAGCGGGCCGGCAGCGAGAAGCACGACTGGCCTGCACTGCTCGAGCAGGCGCGCAAGAAAAAGTATCGCACGGGCGGGCCGCTGCCGCCGCGCTTCGAGGCTGCCGTCAAGGCGGGCATCCCGACGGAGCACCGCGCAGCCGCTTGGATGCAGCTCAGCGGCGCGCGCCAGCGCATGGAGGCGCAGCCGCACCTGTACCGCCAGTTGCTTGTGGCGTCCAGCGCTCACGGGGAGGCGGCCGGGCGCTCCGTCGAAGAGGCCATCGACCTCGACATGCGGCGCACGTTCCCCGAGCACCCGCGCCTCGACGCCACCTTCCTCTCCAGGATGCGCCGCGTGCTGCTCGCGTACGCGCGCCGCTCGCCCGAGGTGAGTTACTGCCAGGGCATGAACTTTGTGGCGGCGGCCGTCCTGCTCTTCGTCGAGGATGAGGAGGAGGCTTTCTGGCTGCTGAGCTTCCTTATCGAGGAGGTTCTTCCCGATCACTACGTGCAGTCGATGATCGGGCACACGGTTGACCGGCAGATCATCGAGACGCTCGTCGAGCTGCACCTGCCCGCCCTCGCCCAGCACCTGTGCGCGCACCGCGCACCCTCCTCCACCCTCGGTCGCGCTCCTCCACCCTCGGTCCCGCTCCAGTCTGAAGGCCCGCGCCTGGTCACACTCACGCCACGCTTACGCCCGCGCGGACTGCGTGATGCCGTCGACCGCAGGCGCACGCTCTCGCTCTCCATGCCTTTTGTAACGTCGCACTGGTTCCTGTGCCTCTTCGTGACGGCACTGCCCTCGGAGACCTCTTTTCGGCTGTGGGATGTGATGATCTGCCTCGAGCCAACGTGGATCTTCCGCGCCTCGCTCGCGCTCTTCGCGATCATGGAGGCACGCTCTCTCCTCGAGGCATCCGAGATCGGCACCGCCGTGTACGTCCTTCACTCGTCGCCTTCTTGATTGCCTTCTTGATTGCCTTCTTGATTGCCATCTTGATTGCCTTCTTGATTGCCATCTTGATTGCCACTGAGGACCGCTTGAGTGCCGCCCTCATCAGGTACCAGCCGAGCTCCCTGATTGCCTCTGATTGCCTGATTGGGCTTGAGTGCCGCCCTCGTCAGGTACGTCATCAAATCGTCCGCGCGCGGCGCCTTCGACGCGGGCGAGATCATCGATCTCGCGGCGACGAGATTCGGCGAGGTGAGCGCCGAGCTCATCGCGCGCAAGCGCAAGGAGTGGCGGCGCGCCACGATGGAGGTGCATTACGCCAAGCTGCGCGTCAAGGAGCTCTACGAGGCGCAGCAGCAAGTGGGCACTTTCGCAGTGGAGCAAGCGCGCTCGCTCGTGCTCGCCCTGGGAATCGAGGGGCAGCCGCCCACGACGATGGTGCCCGAGGCCGCTGTGATCGAGCACCTGAGCCGTCACCTGCCCGAGGAGGAGATCGATGTGGTCGTGACCTTCCTGCGCTCAACGGCCGGCCGGAGCAGCCCCTCGGTCGGCATGGAGCACCGGCACACGCCCGTGGAGCCGTTGCATGCATCGCGGCGCCACATCGAGCGCCAAATCGAGGTGAGCGAGGGGCAGTTCCCCACAGAGGGGCACTTCCCCGGATGGCCGGAGTACGGCGCCGACGCGCCCGCGCTCAATGCCAACCAGGTGGCGGTTGGCGTCGCGGTGCTCAGCGACGGCAAGCCGGACGCGCGACTGCGCCTGTGCTTTGATGCCTTCGACGTGGCAGGGTGCGGCGGGCTCGGCTCAGAGGCACTCGTCGTTCTGCTACATGCTATCTACCGGACACACTACAAGCAGCCACCCACCGACGCGGAGGTGCGCGCAGCGGCGCAGGTCATCTTCTCGAACATGTCCGAGGGGGCCACCGCCGCCGCCTTGGGCGGCGCTCAAGGCGGCGCTCCCCTCGCCGTGGCCATCCCGGCCGTTCGCAGAGACAGCCCCAACCCCCCCGACAGCGCCAGCGGCGCCGAGGTGACGGTCAGCAGTGGCAGTGGCAGTGGCAGTGGAAGTGGCACCGTCGCCAGCGGCGCCGTCGCGAGCGCTCACGACGACGCGATCCCGGAGCGCCTGCTGCCCCGCGACGAGTTCCTGCGGCTCGCGATGGCGCAGCCCACTTTGATGCAGTGCTTCGCCAGGCGTGGAGCGCGCCCGCTCCTCACCCCGCGCGGGGTCTCTCAGAGAGACAAGGTGCCCGATGTGCAGTCGGCCCTCGAGATGGTCACCACGGTGGCCACCGGGCTGCTGCTGCCCGCGTGCGCCTTCCGCGACAAGCCGCGTCACCACAAGGAGAAGCTGGAGGGCAAGTCGATCCAGCCGCGCGCTGGGCGCTCTCCGTTCATGGACGACCGACTGCTGGCCGCGGCCGCTCAGGAGCAGCGCACGGCCGCACGCAGCGGGCCGGTCGCGCAGGCGCCCAACCCCTTCGGCGGCCTCCTGGACGGCTTCAATTCGATGACCAGGTCACTCACGGCCTTCCTGCCTCCTCCCGCGCCCCCTCCCGACCCCCCTCCTGACCCCCCCGACACCGGCCCAAGCGGCACCGGTACTGGTCATGATGCCGTTGGCATCCACTTCTGAGGCTGAGGTGTGCGCTCTCGACCCTCATCTCCGACCCCAGGTCCATCGTCACGGCCTCGAGCGACGCGCTCGGTGGCGCCCTCGACGGCGCGCTACAGGCGCTGCACGTGCCGCTCCAGCCCCACCCGTACGGCCAGCACCTCTCCGATGTCGAGCAGTTGAGCCTCGCGATCCACGAGGCCGGCCTCGAGCCAGCTCACTTGCGGCTCGCCCTCGGCTTCGACTGCTCCGCCGCCAACCGCAAGGCGGGCAAGGCGATCTTTGCTGGCAAGCCGTTACATGCTTCGGCGGACGGCGTACTTGGCCCCGATCCCAACCCGTACCAGCTCGCCATCTTCATGCTCGGCAAGGCACTCGAGGCGATCGGCGTGCCGCCGGATGTGAGTGTGCGCTGCTTCTGCTACAGCACGCAGCCGCCGCCGCCGGGCGAATGGCTCGCTCCGCGAGAGGTCTCCGCGGCCAAAGGCAGCGCTCAAGACAGCGCGCTTGAGCCTCGAGGCGCCACCGACGCTCGCGGCAGCGCGGGCGGCGGCGTGGGCGTGGCGGGCGCCGGAGCGGGCGCCCAAAGCGCCGGAGCGGGCGCGATCGTCCAGCAGCGATCGCAACTGCCCCCCGACGGAAACGCATCGAAGTGGGCCGAGCCTGTGGTGTGCCCGGGCATGGCAGCGGCGCTTGACTACTATAACACGCTCCCGCCCTACGTGTTCCGGGGCGTGCGTGGCCAGGGTGCTGCGCCGGGGTTGGCGGAGGCTGTGCTGTATGGCGGCGCGATCGCGACAGCGGACGCGGCCGCGGGCGGCTCGCGCACGTTGCTGATGATCCTCACGCCCGCGCAGGGCATCGACGCCGCCGCGGCGCGTGCCGCCCTTGCGAGCGTGCAGCGCGTGCGCCTCTCGGTCATCGCGCTCGGAGTGGGCGACGGCCCTTTCCATGAGCTCGCGCGCATCGCGGCGGCCTGCCCACAGAACCTGACCGCCGTCGACTTCCACCGAGCGATCAACGGCAAGTTCCCCGACCGCGAGCTCGCGCTCGCGGCGCTCCGCGCGCTGCCCGAGCAAGCGCTGCTCCACCCCGAGTGGAAGAGCGGCGGCGCCACCGCCGCGGCGCAGGTCGTTGATTAGAGTCCGAAGTCAAGTCTATACAATAAACAACAGACCGCTTGACTTGACTTGACTTGACTTGATTAGAGGACGACCGTGACATGGACTTTGACGAGCGAACGCGGCGGCCACCTCTCGCGGTCGGTCTTCGGTCAGGCCCTTGGCCTTGCGTCACCGCTCTGTACTCGCCAGCGCACGTACACATGTGGCCTCTATAGAAGACAAGTCACGCCGTCTCAAAAGTTCATAAAAAGATGAGAAAAATACATGGTTTGAATTTAGACCAGTTTTGTTTTCTCGCGACGGTTCGCAACGGTTGGAGAGGTGATGGTGTGCAGGCGGCGCCGTCGGCAGGCGCTTGTTTCTTGCGCGCTTATCCCTCGCTCTTCCGTCGGAGATTTGCAGATTCCGATGGGCCCGATGTTCTCCAACGTTTTCAGATTGAAGCCCCGCGACCCAGACGCACAAATCGGACCTTTCATAGAAAAGGCCTGGATCTGTCCGAATCACGAAATCTGCATCCTGCATCATGGCTCTTACCCTCGTCGCGGTCCCCACGCTCTCCTTCGGCGGCTTCGGCGTCGCCGCGCCTAAGAAGGGCAAGCCCGTGGGCTTCGCGTACGGTGCGCGCACACGCCCCCGCCCAGTTTGCGCGCCACTGCGGCCTTCGATCCCGATTGCGGACGCGCGCGCACACGCCGCGAAAGCTTCCCACGCACATCACGAATGCGCGCGCCCAACGCAAGCTCTTGCACTCACCTGCTTGCGTCACCCTTCGTACAGGCCTCCCGGGCAACCTCGGCCCGGCGGGCGATTTCGACCCGGCCGGCTTCCTCGAGGGCAAGTCCGAGCTCGAGGTCTACCGCTACCGCGAGGCCGAGCTCACCCATGGCCGCGTTTCGATGCTCGCCTCGCTCGGCTTCCTCGTGCAGGAGAAGTTCCACCCCCTCTTCTCGGGCGACGGCGGCCCTGCGATCGATCAGATCCCGCAGCTCCCGGTCTGGCTCTGGGTCGTCATGACTGGTGCCATCGGTGCGGCGGAGGCCTTCCGCATCCAGACGGGCTTCCGCGAGCTCGACGGCGCGAAGGCGAAGGCTGAGACCGCGCTGCGCCCTGGCTACTACCCGGGCGACCTGGGCTTCGATCCGCTTGGCCTCAAGCCCGCGGGCGCCGAGGAGTTCCGCCTCATGCAGGAGAAGGAGCTCGCCCACTGCCGCCTCGCGATGATTGCCGCGGCAGGTTTCCTCGCGCAGGAGGCCGTCTCCGGCCAGACGTGGGGCACCTACTGGGGCCGCGCCGACCTGTAAGCAGGCAGGCAGACAAGCAAAGAGTCTGCCCTCGCGACAGGTCAGCATGCGCATGAAGAGCGCGCTCGTGTCGAGCGCTCACATGCGGTCAAGAGGAGCCTGTACGTCGATGCTGTGACGACTTTGAAAAGTTACTTTGGAGTAGGCTAAAATAACGTATACTGCTCTGGATGCGCGGGCGAGGCTCAACACGGCTCCCGTCCCCTCGCCGTCCACTGTTGCCGCCCACACATTACAATGGGTAGGCACCACGTTTGTCGCGGACCGACGGCGGGGGGCGCGTTCCCTCGTGGGGCAACTTGATTACGAACTAAACAGCACCTAAACAGTCAAATAATCCACATAATCTAAGGGTACCAATCGACAGATCTCGGAACGTAGGCCCCAGATCCGCAATAATCCGCTCAGGATGATCAAGACGAAGCCCGCAAACAGCCTTTCCAACTTTGTTCACGAAACCCCTCGCGCACACCTTCGCTTCCGGTGCGACCTAGCACCTTGGCTGCCGCCCCTCTCTCCGTCTCATGGTGAGGACATACATCCGCAAGGGTGGCCATGGCGGCGACCGCAGCAAGGCTGGCCTGCCTGCCGGCTACTGGCAGGAGAAGGGTGGTCGCGCCGCAGCAGCCGCAGCAAAGGCTGCAGCAAAAGTGAAAGAATTGCTAGAGGAACAGGCAGCAAAGGCGGCGGCCACCAACCGCTGAAAGCAGCGGGCCAAGCACAGTGATTAGCAGCAGTCGACCAGCAATCAGCTGCAAACAGTGTGATGCCCGCCTTGTGAGCCTCGACTGACTTCACGCAGATGACGACTCAGCTTGTGCTCGTCGCTGGCTCTCGTGTGCTCCGCAGGGCAGTGTGAGGCTACAATCCAGTTTTTGGTCAAGGATATCTTCACTTCAGGCTCGAGTTTGCTATGGATCCCGGCCATGCAGTCGAGAGAGCGGGCGGATGAGTGAGCGAGACAGTTGCTTTTGTCATTGTGGGCTAGTGTGACACTTTACACTTTAAGTGTGTCATCGTAGTAGTTGGTACATACATGTAAACGTCGCAAAGTCAATAGCGTGTTTGAGTGGCATCAATTTCAGGGCCTAAATGTAGTGATTTACAGTCAATATCGCCAAAACTTTCGCGCCTGCGGCGGGCTAAGGGGCAACTTGATTACCCCTTCCAGAACGCGCCCCCCCCGTCGGTCCGCGACAAGTGGTGCCTACCCATTGACACATTAACCGTCAACCACACATAGTCATAGACAAAGACATACGACGACAGGAGCACATGAGCGGTGTTGGGTCCTCTCAAGTTTCATCTCTGAATCTCTGTCATGATCTCTGTTGGGTCGCAAGAGCACTGAAACGTGAAAGCAGGCGGAGGCCCTCCGGGGGAGGCGCGGACCGCGGACTGGGCCCGCGCGGACGCGAGCGGCGGTTACTTTCGAGCCGGAAGGATGGTCCGATGCCGCGCGCCCGGGGGGGGTCGATTTATTCAGCGTTTATCTTGTATTGAAACTACCTGTATTGAAAATACCCCAATACCCAGGATCCAGAGCCGAAATCGACAGTTAAAATCGAGGCTTGCGATCCTCCCTGCGAGACCGCGCGAGACCCCTATAATTTCCTAAATAATGTCCTCCTGCGGTGAACGTGAAGCGCAGCCCGCCTGAGACAGTCGCCGCACACGTTCCTGCTGCGCGACGTCCTCAGCCGAGATGGCGTTGGTGGCGACGGTTCTGGCGAGGTGGTGGTGCTGGCGGCGCCGTCGGCAGACACTTGAGGCTTGTATTTCTTGCGCGTTTGTCGTCATGCCTCAAGATAGGTTGGCATGAGCACATCAGCCCATGCGAAGCGTTGCAGCGCAACGCCGCTCTTCCGTCGGAGATTTGCAGATTCCGATGGGCCCGATCTCGGCAGTTGTTCTCCAACGTTTTCAGATTGAAGCCCCGCGACCCAGACGCACAAATCGGACCTTTCATAGAAAAGGCCTGGATCTGTCCGAATCACGAAATCTGCATCCTGCATCATGGCTCTTACCCTCGTCGCGGTCCCCACGCTCTCCTTCGGCGGCTTCGGCGTCGCCGCGCCTAAGAAGGGCAAGCCCGTGGGCTTCGCGTACGGTGCGCGCACACGCCCCCGCCCAGTTTGCGCGCCACTGCGGCCTTCGATCCCGATTGCGGACGCGCGCGCACACGCCGCGAAAGCTTCCCACGCACATCACGAATGCGCGCGCCCAACGCAAGCTCTTGCACTCACCTGCTTGCGTCACCCTTCGTACAGGCCTCCCGGGCAACCTCGGCCCGGCGGGCGATTTCGACCCGGCCGGCTTCCTCGAGGGCAAGTCCGAGCTCGAGGTCTACCGCTACCGCGAGGCCGAGCTCACCCATGGCCGCGTTTCGATGCTCGCCTCGCTCGGCTTCCTCGTGCAGGAGAAGTTCCACCCCCTCTTCTCGGGCGACGGCGGCCCTGCGATCGATCAGATCCCGCAGCTCCCGGTCTGGCTCTGGGTCGTCATGACTGGTGCCATCGGTGCGGCGGAGGCCTTCCGCATCCAGACGGGCTTCCGCGAGCTCGACGGCGCGAAGGCGAAGGCTGAGACCGCGCTGCGCCCTGGCTACTACCCGGGCGACCTGGGCTTCGATCCGCTTGGCCTCAAGCCCGCGGGCGCCGAGGAGTTCCGCCTCATGCAGGAGAAGGAGCTCGCCCACTGCCGCCTCGCGATGATTGCCGCGGCAGGTTTCCTCGCGCAGGAGGCCGTCTCCGGCCAGACGTGGGGCACCTACTGGGGCCGCGCCGACCTGTAAGCAGGCAGGCAGACAAGCAAAGAGTCTGCCCTCGCGACAGGTCAGCATGCGCATGAAGAGCGCGCTCGTGTCGAGCGCTCACATGCGGTCAAGAGGAGCCTGTACGTC
>Ga0210246_101275_pt1 | contig 20567 bp, 16 predicted proteins | sample ChrtobMetaP3_8mM_FD_155469 | JGI IMG/M metagenome (GOLD analysis project Ga0210246, IMG submission 155469) | Chrysochromulina tobin associated microbial communities from unialgal haptophyte culture, Seattle, Washington, United States - P3_8mM | ecosystem: Host-associated > Algae > Haptophytes >...
CCGCCCTCGCCGCCCTCCCCCCCGCCGCCGCCGCCCTCGCCCTCGCCCCCGCCCCCGCCTTTGCCCTCGCCCCCGCCGTCGCCTCTACCGCCGTCCACCACGCCCTCGCCCTCGCCCCTCGCGCCGCCCCCTTCGGTGCCGGGAGCGATCGCGGTGACCACGTACCAGGTGGTGATCGGCTTCGTTGTTGCGGAGCCAATCGAGACCTTCACGAATGCCCGGCTGGCCGCCATCTCGACCTCGGTCGCCGCCGCGTCGGGCGTGGACCCCAGCGCGGTCACAACGGTCGCCTATGCCGCGTCCACTCGGGTCGAGATCACCATCGTCTCCCAGACGTCGTCCGCGTCCGCCGCCATCGAGGAAACCCTGAGCACCTCAATCTTCCGAGACGCGAACGCGGCGAGCGCGTTCTTCGGTCTCCAGGTGACGAGCGCCCCCACCCTCACCGTGGAGACGGTCACTCGCCTCGTCGCTCCTATCGGGGTGTCCGCGCCGACCGACGAATCGAGCAAGAACCTCACCACCATCATCGCTGCCGTCGTCGGTGGAGGCCTTGGCTTGATTGCGATCTTGGGCTTGTGCTACTCCCGCTGCCGTGGCAAGGGCAAGGCCCAGAGCCCGGCTCGCGGCCGTGCGCAGATTGGCCTTGGTGGAGCCTCCCAGACGTTCCCGCGCGGCTCCGCTGAGATGGAGGACTTCAGCGCCCGTAAGAGCTCGGCGTCGATCGCCTCGGCTACTCCGCGTAAGGCTGCCAAGATCGCGGCGCTCAACGAGATGGTCGAGCAGTCGAGCATCGCGAGCAACCTCATCACTTGGGACGAGCTCGTGATTATCGAGAAGCTGGGCGAGGGCACCTTTGGCACCGTGCACGCGTGCTCGTTCAAGGCGACGCCTTGCGCGGTCAAGCAGCTGCGTGGGGACAACGAGTATTCGGTTCAGCTGCTAGCCGACATGCTCCGCGAGTACGACGCGATGACGGGCCTGCGCCATCCGAACGTGGTGCTCATGCTCGGCATCGCCACCGACCACGTGCGGCGCGTGGGCATCGTGCTCGAGCGGCTCGAGATCTCGCTGCTCGAGCTGCTGCATGGAGGCGCCGAGTACCAGGAGTACCGCACGTGGCGCGCCTCGCTCCTCTCGATCGCGAGCGACGTGGCCAAGGGCGTCGCGTACCTGCACTTCAAAAATGTGCTCCACCGTGACCTCAAGCCAGGCAACGTGCTGCTCTCGGACTCGTGGGTGGCCAAGGTCGCCGACTTCGGCTCGTCCGCGAACGCCAAGACCTCAGCCATCGGCGACGAGGCCCTCCACGGCACGCCGCCGTACATGGCGCCCGAGGTGGCGCGTGGCGAGAACAACCAGACGGCCGCGCTCGACGTGTGGTCGTTTGGCTGCCTTCTTGTGCACATGGGCACGCTGCGCCCGCCGTACCACGCGCTCAATTGCAATCGTGCGATGGACATCGTGCGCGTGGTGCAGCGCGGCGACGTCTCCCCTGTGCAGGTGCTTCTCGACGACGCCGAGCGTCGCGAGTACCGCTGCCCCGCCAGCATCGTCGCCCTCGCTGAGCACTGCTGCCACAGAGAGCCGACACAGCGGCCCGACATGGCGGCGATTGCGGGCGCGCTCGTGTCGCCCGCTATCCAGACCGGCATCTACAAGGGCGCCAAGGAGACGCGCCCTCTCGTGCGTCTGCAGCGCTCTCGTGCGTCTGTCGAAGGCGAAGGGACGTTCAACGCGTCCAAGGCCACGTTCTACGCGTCCAAGGCCACCTACGTCGCCACCGTGGCCGCGTCCTCGGCGCGTGGGGACGCAGCTAAGTCGCCCTGCTCCAGCCCCGCTTACAACGCGTCCAAGTCCAAGTTCCGGAACCTCTCAAAGAACGTTCCGGCTGGCGCTGCCTGCGCGCGTGGCAAGCCCGCGCCCCGTGCCGCGCCCTTCGGCTCGGCCTTCGACCGCACCTTCGACGGCAAGGCGGAGGCGGCGTCGAACGCCACCTTTGACGGCAAGGACGATGCCAAGCTCGCCAGCTTCAACCGCACCTTCGACGGCAAGGCGGAGGCGGCGTCGAACGCCACCTTTGACGGCAAGGCCGATGCCAAGCTCGCCAGCTTCAACCGCACCTTTGACGGCAAGGCGGAGGGCCCCGCCGACAAGAACTCGATCGGTCTTAGTGCCCGCCTCGCACGCGCGTCGATTTCCAACCTCGATGATGTCAACAAGTTGCAGCGCAGCCAGGGATCGCAACGCGCTGCAGGATCGCAACGCGCTGCAGGCTACTCACGCGTGCGGTCAGTCCTCGAACCGCGCGCCCTCGAAGGATGATGACTCCTCCGGCAAGTTCGACGCCTCGGCGCAGCATCTGTACGTTGTTGCACCAGGATGATGAAAAGCCTTTGCCAACGACCAAAGTTCAAGTCATCAAGTGGTCACGTGCAAAGTACCTTCATGTATCCTCCTTCGACAGAAGCCTTCATTCCATGTAATACTCATGGCGGGCACCACGTGGGGAGCACGGGGGGAGCATGGGGGAGCAGCAGCAGGTGTCGGAAGCCTTGCGGGGAGCAGCAGCAGCAGCAGGGTGGTGGTAGGGTTTTGGTAGGTGTTGGCTATGCCATGGACCCATGCTCGATTGGATTCGAAATGTGTGCACAATTGCGATGAAAAGTTTTGCGGTTGCGTTGGATGGCGACTTGCTTGGAAGTCGCTCGATCCTCGAACTTGAGACTTCTCCGATGGCGACTATGCTTATCTATGGCCGGCAGTCTGCGCTCTGAGTCTCTACCGTCGGCGGGAGAGTGAGAGACAGAGAGGTTGCCCGCAAGTAAGCGACGTACGACTACGAATATACACGCTGAGTGCTAACGTCGGTGACGGGTGTTGGGCGCCTCTTAGTATCAAGTATGGTTCGGGAGGTGTGTGCGGGCTGTAGTCGTGGCTCATGCGTTTGACGCGTCTTTGGCTTCTCGTACGCGTGTCCATTCAAGTAACCACTAAAGCATAAAGCTCATGTGGGTGTTCGGGTGCACATTGCGTTATAAATTGCCACAGGCGGTTATACTGTCCGGCGGGTGGGTGAGGTCCCGCTTCGAACCCCTGCCTATCTCACTGAGGGGGCGCGGGAGTGTATGGTATTCAACACACATTCACGATACATGAGAGATACATAGGATACGTGTCCTGATAACAAAGATGACCTGACTGTCTGGGGCGGAATTTGCGGCGCTGTTAAACATTGGCTGTGAAAGAGCACGAGATGGCGGCGCCCTCCAACATCAAGGCGACGCTGCGCAAGCAGATCTCTGCGGCGCTGCGCACGCTCACGCCCGCGCAGCTCGCCACGCAGTCGGCGGCTGTGATGGCGCATCTCAACGGCCTGCCGGCCTACACGATGTGCAAGAGCGCGAGCGTCTATCTGCCCATGGACAAGGGCTGCGAGGTCGACACATGGCCAATCGTGGCCGACCTGCTGCAGCGCGGCGCGCGGGTGGCGATTCCGCGCGTAGCTGGGCCCGCACCCACCGACATGCTCATGCTGCGCTTGAGCAGCCTCGAGCAGGCGCATCAGCTGCCACGTACGAAGTGGGGCATCCCTGAGCCGGACGAGGCCCTCGCGGCGCAGATGGAGGACGCGACGGTGGCGTCGGACCTGACGCTCCTGCTCGTGCCGGGTGTCGCCTTCGATGCACGCTGCGGCCGCCTCGGCCACGGGCGTGGCTACTACGATGCATTTATCAAGGCTCAGCGCGCGCTCGCCCGCACCGACGGCACCCAGCTGGTCGTCATAGGCCTCGGCCTGAGCCTCCAGCTGCTCGAAACTGTGCCGATGGCGGAGCAGGACGAGCGGCTCGACCTCGTGATCACGCCCGAGGGTCCCCTCGCCTACACCTCCGCCGCCGATGCCGCGCATGCCGCCTCTCTGATCGAGATGGGTCGCAAACGAGATCGGCCTCGAGATCGTGCAGATCGTGCCGCAGATCGTGCAGATCGTGCAGATGGTGACCGGGAATTTCCGGTGCCGCCGCCGACGCCGCCGCCGTCCGCGGCCGGCACGCGCATCTCTCCAAACTCCGAGGCGATCTCCGAGGCGGAAGGGCGGGCGGCGGCGACGGCGGCAGCGGCGGCGGAGGCGGAGGCGACGGCAGCGGCGGCGGCGACAGGTGCATGCAGCCTCGACTATGACGAGCGCGTCAGCCTGTCCACGGGCAAGTATAAGTACGCGTGCCTGCGGCTGGCGCGCGAGGGTGAAGGCAGCTTCCTTGCGGTAAGGAGCGCTCGTGGCTCATATCATGCTGACGTGGCAGAGCCTGCGATCGAAGCCTACGAAGCGATGGGGTACGTCTGATTGCCACTGATTGCCTCTGAGGGCCTCTGATGACCTCTGATGACCTCGGACTGCCTCCAATGACCTCTGATGACCTCTAATGACCTCTAATGACCTCTGATGACCTCTGATGACCTCGGACTGCCTCCAATGACCTCTGATGACCTCTAATGACCTCTAATGACCTCTGATGACCTCTGATGACCTCGGACTGCCTCCAATGACCTCTGATGGCCTCCCTCATCAGGTACCGGTGTGAGCCTCTCGGTGGTGGGCGCATCGAGCGCGATGACGAAACCAAGACGGTGCGCATCTCCCTCTGATCTCCCTCTCATCTCCCTCTGATCTCCCTCTGTAACCAACTCTGTAACCAACTCTGTGACCTGCCCTCGTGGTGGCCACGGGTCATCCCTAATTGACTCCCTAGTTAACTCCCTAATTGAATCCCTCGTGGTGGCCACGGATGGTCCCTTATTGAGGCTCTAATTGAATCCCTAGTTGAGGCCGATTGCCTCCCTCATCAGGTCCGGATCTACGGCTATTCGGTCGGATTTGGAGGCGCCGAAGGCGGCCCTCCCGGCCGCGGAATGAGAGATCATTCCGAGGTGGCGGCCCTGATTCAGAAGGCCCTCCCCGTGTACACGGTCACGTATGATAGCTCTGGCTACTGAGAGGCGAGGTCGGACTCAAGTGATGTCTCGAGTCCGCGTCACAGCACCTCACCGGTCGCGCGGCGCCATGCGCGGCGCGGTCCGCGAGGAAAAATACCAATATAAATTGGGGTCGCACGGGGGGTCGCTACTGCTAGTTGTCCGGAGGAGACAGTTTATATAGACTCGCATGCATGCATTTTCCTCTATTCCACCGGTTACATGTTCCCGGGTTTCGTCGGTCCTTTCCAATGTCAGGGCCAGGTGCATTTTTGACTTGGCGATTGCTCTTCAACGTCATCGTCCTCGCAGCCGCCCGGCTCTGTGCAGCTCCGGACTCGCAGAATACCCTAGAGACGAGCACGGACCTCGATGGGTGCGCGCTCCAAACTGTGGTGATTCGCCAATCCGTGAGGCACACTCACTCACCCGACCTACACCCGACCCTCCCTGTGATCGCTGTGCAGGAACAGCGGATGGGGGCAGCAGCAGCAGCAGCAGCAGCAGCAGCAGCAGCAGATGTTACCAGGTGCACAACCTGGGTGGCGCCGAGACAAGGTATTAGACAAGCACATGGCAGGGCTCCACCGTGCAGCTATGGCGGCACGCCCACCTCGCAAGAAGAAGAAGAAGAAGAAGATGAAGGTGAAGAAGGCTGGAAACTCGACGCTGGGAAACACAACTTCCTCGGCGCCCGACACAACAACCATGTTCAGCAGCAGCAGCAGCAGCCGGGGCAACAACCCCCGGGGCACCAGCCCCCTGCCGGGATGTATCTCGTGGCCGTGTGAGCGCGAGATTTGGAAGCGATTTGAACGCATACGCAAGTGGACTGCGGAGGAGGCGGCTCAGACGTGGCTCTCGCACCCGTGGACGAAGTTCAAGCGCTGTGCCGAGCGCTGGCGTCTGGCGCTGGCGGTGGAGGCTGTCGCTTGGTGAGAGAGAGAAGAGATTTATAACTGAAGCTACATAGGTGAGAGACCACGTAGGTGTGAGACCCCGGGTCATCTACATACGGATTCATCAGCACGTTGATGGCCAACTTTCCCAAACGCCAAAGGCAAAGCATGTCGTCCATACTGAAATAACACGACATTGTACAAGATCCGCAGCATTTCGCAGTTAGTTAATGCCTAAACTCGTTCAGCCGCACATGCAGCATGTAGGTTGCGGTTCGACGGACGCTGCGCCGGATGTCTTAACGGATGTTCAAATTAAGTTCTTGCAGCGGGCCCTGGGGCCAGCTGGGCGCACGGCTGTGAACACTCCCTGCAATCATTCAAACTCGATATGTTCCTCAAATGAAAGTCCCTCAGCCGCCAGCCGCGGCAGGCAGAACTCGTACACTGACTTCTGGACGGGCCGCAGCACGCCCGAGAGCGGGGGCAGCGCCGTCTCAAGCACTCGATGCACGCCAAGCGCGGCCGTGAGCCCCACAGTGCGCGACATGGACGTCGGGCCGCCGGGGGATCCTGAGCAGGCAATTAGGGGCGATGAGGGAGGCAATTATGGGCAATTAGGGACGTCGGGCCGCCGGGGGATCCTGAGTAGGCTGGCAATCACGGGTCGCCGGGGGATCCTGAGTAGGCAAGCAATCACGGGCCATCAGCGCGGGATCCAAAGCAGGCAAGCAATCACGGGTCATTATCGGACATATAAGCGGGCATCAGAGGACATATAAGCGGGCATCAGAGGACATGAGCGGGCATCTGATATAAGCGGGCATCAGAGGACATATAAGCGGGCATCAGAGGGCCATCAGCGCATGCGCGTCGAGGCGCACCGTACGCGACGAGGGAGGACGAGATGATCTGTGTAGGCCGCTGTGGGGAGTTTGGACGCTGTGGGAATTCCACTCGCACCGTATGCTCGAGGAGGCAGGCATCCCTCTCCTGTGGAAACAGCATGCACACAGAGACAGGCAATCAGCATGCACTCAGAGGAGGCAGGCATCCTTCTCCTGTGGAAACAGCATGCACACAGGGAGGCAATCAGCATGCACTCAGAGGAGGCAAGCATCCTTCTCCTGTGGACCATAGCAGCATGCACTCAGGGAGGCAATCAGCATGCACTCAAAGGAGGCAATCAGCATGCACTCTCCTGTGGACCATAACTGAGCTTGCGGCTGAGCAGCGCGCAGAAGGCGTCGGCGATGCTGGCATGTTGCCCGATGGCCTCCCCTTCAGCCGACCAAACACCAAGGGAACTCAATGCTGACCGAACTGCCCTCTCCGACGCCCCCTCCGACGCCCCCTCCGACGCCGCCGATGCCGCCGCCGCCGACGACGACGCCGACGACGTCGACGACGTCGACGACGACGATGACGACGAAGCCGCCGAGTGCGCCTTCGGCGGATGGACTCCAAGAGAACTTAGGAGCTCTGACCACGTCGTGAGGCCGGCTGGCACGGGAGTGGCCGCCGCCTTTGCGGAGCTGAGCCCCATCGCATCGAACGTGCCAAACAGGGCACACCAGCCTTGATAGCGGAGGGTGCCTCGGGAGACAGTCTGCGCCTCGTGTTCGATCCCATAGAGGCGTGCATATGGCAGACTGTCCCGATTTGGAATGACCTCGAGGCGTAACGTCCGCCCGAGCCGCCCCGATGTGAGAGGGGTCGCGGCGGCCAGCAGCGGCGCGCCGCCGGCGACGCTCACGACACGTCCGCGCTCACGATAGCGCGCGTCGTTGCGAGTCGCGGCGATGACACCTGTGGGGAGAGGGGAGCGCGCGGCGCCGTGGTGAGCACTTGCATGCACTCGCGCGCGCGTCGTTGCGAGTCGCGGCGATGACACCCGCGGGCAACCACGAGAGGGAGAGGGAGGGGAGGGGGCGCCGTGATGGGGACTCACCCGCGGGCGACCACGAGAACTTGTAGCCGAAGGGGGTAGTCGACGCCACCTGTGGGGAGAGGGAGGGGAGGGGGCGCCGTAGTGGGCATTTGCATGCTTGGGGCGAAGGGGGTAGTCGTCGCCACCTGTAGGGAGAGGGAGGGGGGTGGCGCCGTGCTGGGCACTTGCATGCACCTCGGGAGAGGGCAGCCCGCCGCAATTGGAAGTGAACGACGTCACCACACCACCGAGCGCATGCGCCCTCTCAATCAGTTCCACAGCGGACATGTGATCCATCCCAGGATCCAACCCCATCTCACACCTGTGGGGAAGAGGAAGAGGGGGGTGGAGGCGCCGTGATGAGCACTTGCATGCATCGATCCATCAGGAGGTCCAACCCCATCGCGCACAGAATGGGGACGTTGGCCTGCGTCGCCCGTGCATGCAGGGTCTGCATCGCGTCGGACACGTAGCTGGCTGTCACCATCGGCGTGCCCACGTCGATGCATAGTTCCGCGAGTGGTACGTGCATTGTGGCCGGTAAAAGGGAGAGAACCGCATCCGATTGAGCGACGAGCCGCTGCACCTGATGAGGGGTGCAATCAGCATGCAATCAGCATGCAATCAGCATGCAATCAGCATGCAATCAGCATGCAATCAGAGTACCGCACATGGGCCCAGCTGGGTGCATCGGTCGGATGGACGGCAAGGGAGATTGGGGTGAGATTGGGGCGGTTGATTGCCGCGCAGAGGGCGGCGGCTTCGCCCTCGAGAGCACTGATGAGGGAGGCAATTAGGGAGGCAATTAGGGGCGATGAGGGAGGCCATTAGGGGCGATGAGGGAGGCGATTAGGGAGGCAATTAGGGAAGAGCGAGGGCGATCTTCAGCAGTACTCACACACCTGGCGATGATGACGTGATCAATCGGACGGCGGGAAAGGAACTCGAGGGCGGGGCATTCACACCTGGCGATGATGACGTGATCAATCGGACGGCGGGAAAGGAACTCGAGGGCGGGGCCTGCACATAGCCCCGCTCCGAGGATGAGAACTTTCTTCCCTTGGTCCTCCACAACCCCCCCGCCGCCTCCCCCGCCGCCTCCCCCGCCGCCACCGCGGGAGACGCTGTTTGCTTGAGACGAGGTGGTAGACTGCATGCGTGCTTGCGTGCGTGCTTGCGTGCGTGCTTGCATGCTGGTGGCTTGAGACGAGGCGGCGGCCAAGCTCTTGGTTCTCATCATCGTACTGGTAGCGGCCTCGGCGGTGGCAGCCTCGGCGGCAGTCCGACGCACCGTTCGATCATACACCTGTGGGGAAGAGGAGGATGAGGGGGGTTGGAGGCGCCGTGATGAGCACTTGCATGCATCGGTCCGACGCACCGTTCGATCATACACGCCGCCGCAGATCTCGGGCACCTCGATCACCTTTGCCTCAGCGATGGGCATCCGCTGCACCAACGACTCGAGTCGTCTTAAAACTTCGTCCAGCGCGGGCCTGCATTGGGGGCGCAAGTAGTGACGCAATCAGTGGCATGCAATCACTCAATGGCAATCCATACAATCACTCCCCTCGCCGAGCACCCGATGGCAATCAATGCAGCACCCAATGGCAATCAACGCATTCATCAATCGCAATCACCTCCCCTCATCAAGTGTGTAATCAACGACAATCACCTCCCCTCATCAAGCGTGAGTTGCATGAGCGCCGACGACTTATGCCGCCATGTCGCACTGTCAAGGGAGTCGAAGCGCGCGCCCGCTACGGCGCCCGTTGCATGCGTCGCGTTCGGGCGCACCGAGACCTCAACCAGATCGAATCTGCCGCCCGCGGCCTCGACGACGTCGAGTGCGGCGTTGATGAGGCCCGTGTCGAACAGGTGCCCTTGCAGCCGAATCACAGTTGACCCTTCGATGGCGCGACGGCTGGCTTCGTCAATGGGCGCCGAGGTGGCAGGCGCGGCGCTCGGCCGCGAGATTGCGTGCTCGGATTCCTGGTCGCGCTGATCTGTAACGAGGGACGCAATCGGATGCAATCAGCGGATGCCATCCGGGGCGCGAGGTTGCGAGCTCGGTCACTCGAGATTGTGATCTCGGCCCCTCCTACTGACGCATGCAATCACGCTTGCAATCACGCGTACAATCACGCATACAATCACGCGTACAATCACGCTTGCCATCACGCTTGCAATCACGTTTGCAATCACGCGTACAATCACGCTTGCAATCACAATTGCAATCACGCTTGTAAGCGCGCATGCAATCAAACGTGCATCACGCGTGCAAATCACGCTTACGAGCCTCACGGATGGCCTCAATGTACTTGAATCTCGGTGTGAGCTCGCCCGCGTCGGCGATCGTCGCGCCCGCGAGCTCCGCTGGGAGATTGACGAATTGTCCGGGCGGCGGCGGCGCGGCGTGGCGATTCAAAAACGGGAAGAGCGCGTCCCCAAAATGGTGTGTCGCTTCGCGAGGCAGCTCGGCCGGAAGAATGTCTACTCCGAGCATTAGGATACCCCGACCGTCCAGAGGCTGCTCTGCCTGCGATCGGGGGTACTCAGGGCAGGCAATCAGAGCTCATCAGTGGTCCTCAGAGGCAATCAGAGCTCATCAGAAGCATTCAGATGTCATCAGAGGTCAGAGGTCCTTAGAGGTCAACAAAGGTCATCAGCGATCCGAAGCACTCAGAGGTCCTCACCTTCGTCGCCGGATCGTACACAAAGAAGGGCTCATCGACGGTCGAAGTCCGCGCCAGAGCTTCCACAGCGCCGCGCACGTCGCATGTGAGGTCGGCGACCATCACGAGTCTCTCGTTGCCCGAGGCGCGCAGGGCGGCCAGCTGATGGAGATTGCAATCAGCATGCACTCAGAGGCGCAATCAGAGGCGTCATCAGAGGCGTCATCAGAGGCCATCTCGGTTCCCAAGGCGCGCACGGCGACCGGCGACAGGGGGCGTGTGCGAGGGAGGCAACAGAGGGCGTGTGCGAGGGAGGGGTCTGATTGCATCTGATTGCATCTGATTGCAATCAGAGGCAATCAGGGCGTGTGCGAGGGAGGGAGGGGTCTCGTGACCAGTGACCATCAGGCAGCACTCACAGCATGCAATCCGAGGCCATCACCTGGTCATCGGAGAGCTGATGAGTAAGGCAATCATCATGCAATCCGAGGCCATCACCTGGTCATCAGAGAGCTGATGAGGAAGGCAATCATCATGCAATCCGAGGCCATCACCTGGTCATCGGAGAGCTGATGAGGAAGGCAATCAGCATGCAATCCGAGGCCATCACCTGGTCGTCGGAGAGCTGATGAGGAAGGCAATCAGCATGCAATCCGAGCCCATCACCTGGTCATCGGAGAGCATTCGAGGGAAGCGACGGTCCCAGTACCTGTGGGGTTTAGGCGCCGTGGTGAGCACTTGCATGCGAGGCAAGGCCAAAAGCGCACGGTCCCAAGTACATTGTGGTGACGAGCACGCTTATGTGCGGCGCAATCGTCTTGTGGAACGTGGGCACGTAGGCCTCTGGGTGCGTGTAATAATGCGCACGGTCGAATCGAGTTGCCAAATTAGGGTCGAATCGAGCTGCCGCCGCCGCGCCGCCGGTGCCGCCAGTGCCGCCAGTGCCGCCGGTGTCGCCGGTGTCGCCGACGGTGTCCGAGCGTTCGAGAAGGTGCTCCGTGCCGACCGTCGAGGTCGCATCTCGAGCGTCGAGGTCGCATCTCGAGCGTTCGACAAGGTGCTCCGTGCCGACGAGGCACCCGTAGACCTTATGCTGATGGCTGCCATGCGTTCCGTGCAGCTTGGAGAGAGAGGGCAGGTCCTCGGGTGATACCCACCTGATGAGGGAGGCCATCAGCATGCAATCAGAGGCGCATTCAGAGGTCATCACAGTGACCCTCAGCGGCCGACACCCACTCGATCACGTCATCACCAAGCCTGATGAGGGAGGCCATCAGCATGCAATCAGAGGCGCATTGAAGGGTCTAACACCCACTCGATCACGTCATCACCAAGCCTGATGAGGGAGGCCATCAGCATGCAATCAGAGGCGCATTGAAGGGTCTAACACCCACTCGATCACGTCATCACCAAGCGCCTTGATGGCGTCGATGGCGCCGCTAGAGACGTTGCCAGTGCCCGCGACGCAGATCACGAGGGGAGAGAAGGCGGCAGGTAGCCCATTCGAGCGTATCTGCGGGGTGCCGGCGCCGTGGTGAGCACTTGCATGCAAGGCAAGGCCAAAGGCACGGTCCCAGCCCATTCGAGCGCACCTGCTCCCCGACAGCCCGCAGCGCACGCCGCGCGTCATGCTCGTAGTCCACGTACCTGCCACCGTGAGGAAAAATGTGAGGCCAACCATGAGGCCAATCATGGGGCCGATGGCGAGGCCTATCAGATGCACTCAGATGCACTCAGATGCACGCAGAGTGGCGCAGTCGGCGGCGTACGAGTGCGCCGCACCAACGTGCAGAAAGGGCGACGAGTGCCCCAAGTCGAGCAGACGGAGCCCGAGGCCACGCAGGCCGTTCACAACGCCGCTCTTGCCCGCAAACGTGCCGAAGGCCACGAGCCGCGGCGCTGTGCTGATGCCGCCCTCGCGGATGCACTCGTAGTCGACGAGCCGGCACCGTTTGCTGAGGACCTCATCGAGCAGCGCCATGTTCTGGGGCTGCCCCTTGATGACGTGGCTGAAGAAGAGGTACGTCTTGTCGGGTAGCAGCGAGCCGTTGAGCGGCTGCTTGACGCCCATGATCGTGTTCGCGGGCGAGAGGTCCGGCGTGATCCGCGCGCCCTTGGCCGCGTACTCGCCATCGGTGAAGACGCGCTTCGTGGACGGCTGCACGAGCACGTCGACGCCCGACTTGACAAGCCGCTCGACGTGGCTAGGCGTGAGCGGCGCGCGCCGCTCCCACTTGCTGTACGCCTCGGCGAGCAAGCCAATGGCGCGTACTCGCATTTTCCGGCCACTCGCGGACGGAGTGGGGGGTGACGAAATGCGCCGCGCAAGCCCGTTTCGTCAAAAAAACACGTCGATCGCTCGTGCGCCCGAGCAGGAGACGAACTAATTTGAGGTACTCATTAAACTAGCAAGCAAGCAATCATTAAACACACTAGCAAGTGTCTCCTATCATGTCCAGGTGTTGCCCAGCCGCCAGGGTGGCCGCGCCGAGGGGGGCAGTAGCCTGAACACTCTGACCCGCCCCACGACCGCCGTGCATCCCCTTCCCTGATGATCACGATGATCACTGACGACCACTGCATGCCCACCCGTGCGTCCCCTCGCCTCCCAAACGATCTCTCGCCACGCTCGCGAGTGTCCCAACCTTGCATGGTTTCATGCAAGCATGAAGGATAGCTCGCGAGTGCCCCACGCTTGCATGGTTGCACTGAACCCTCCCACTATTAGGGTTCAGATAGCATGCATGTTGCATTTACTCGTAGCCACTCCCCTTCTTATGCTGCATTCGCCGCTAGTCCTTCGCTCACATCGGTGCTGCGTTTGCTTGACAGAGCCAAGAGGTGTGAATGGTGGCATCGCGGACCTCGTCGTCAACCTCACAGCTTGCGGATCTCTTCCAGGGCGAGGTAGAGGTCATGCTTGCGCTTGACGAGCTCAGTGCGCTGGGCGGCGCACGACTCGACGAGCAGATGCGACACATCGGCCTGCTCGCCATCATCCTCGGCGGCAGCTTTGCGCTTACGGCCGCCGTCTCGCTGCTCGCCTCCCGCTGGCTTGTTGGTTGCAGCGCCGCCTTGCAGAACCTTTCCGATCGTGGTCGGCTCCGAGACGATCGGGCCGATCAGCTCGATCAAGGACACCTCCGCGATACCGCGAGGAAGACGCCCTTCTTGGAATTGGACGTCGTTTGGTTCAGCCTCACCCTCTTGAAGTCGGCCAGGGTACCTCTTGCCGATCGCCTCCATAAAGAAGAGCCCGATGGTCTCCGTCGCCGTCTTAACAAACTGTTGCGAGCGGCCCTTGAGCAGCACTGTGCACGCCTCGCAGATCGCATCACAAAGGATCTCGAAGCGCTCCATGCGAAGAGGCGAGAGGCCCGGTTTGAATGAAGCCTTGACCGCGTCGGTCATCTTGTGAGCGATGCACGAGATCAAGTTGGGAAGTTTCTCCACAAGCTTGTCTTCGAGCTTCTTCTTCGCGAGCGCGCCGCGGAGCGTCACATAGTTAAAGGCGGCGAAGTTTTCTTCGGCTACAATTATCTTGACGTAGTCATGGGCCGCGGTGAACACGCCGGGCTCGATGATCTGTTCGACAGGAGCTGAGGAAAAGGCCTTGACAAACTCGTCAAGCAGCTCGTCGAGCGTGAGTGATGAAGGCGAGCGGCCGAGGGCATCGATCTGCGCGGCGACCTCGGACGCCTGCTGCTCGAGGTGGCGCACCGAGTTAGGCATCCACGTCTGCTTGATGTGGTTTGTGAAGAGGGTGTCGATCTTGGTGAGCAGCGCATAGATGCCGCATTGAGCGTTTCCCAACTTAGCCTCCTTGGCGAACCAGTCGCGCTCCGCCTCGGACGACTGCTGCAGCCCGCTCGATTCCTCCTCCTCGACAAGCGTGTCGCGGTTCTTCACCGCAACCCACCCGTTCGGAAGTTGGACGACGTCGTCGGATTTGCCAGCCAAGCGCAGCTGAAGTTCCCAGTATGGTGAAAGCTGCTTGCGTTGCTTGTAGCGCGGGTCGTGAGCGAGGTCGGCCTTGGCGAGCACGCCAAGCGTCATGGCTTCCTTGCGCGCCGCCTGCACGAGCTGCATCGCCTGAGAGTCTCGCACCCGCGTGATGTTGGCTGGAACGACGGCGACAACAATGGTGTTGGAGTCGCGAAGGTAGCGCTCCGAGATGGCGCGCGTGCGCGACATCATGTCGGCGGGCTCACCCTCGATGGACGCCGCGACAATCCCCGGGAGGTCGACCAGATCGAGCGTCGGTACGGAAGGCTTTCGCACTTCGATGGTGAGCACCTCGTCAATGACGCCGCGACCAGGGGGCACCACCTCGCTCATGAGCTGCCCGACAGCAGAGGCCGCGTTCGCCTCCGTCACAACCCGATCGGGACGCCCAGGGAACTTTAGCGTCACCCGCGACTTCGAGCCGTCGTCAGCGTTAATGAGGCTGAGCTTGATGGGCATGCGGGTGCAGATCTTGGCATCTCTGGGGAAGAGCGAGAGTCCCGCAATACGCTCGAGCGTCGAAGATTTCCCCGCCGACTCGGATCCAACTACGACAATGGTTGGCAGCGTCACTTGCGACAGAGTCGGGATGCGCCTCACTGTCCTGATGATGCGACCGTAGCTTGAGCACATCATCGTGTTGACCACATCGGAGCTCGAGGAGCTCTGCCCATTCGGCTGCTCGTTCTCAGTGGCCATGTCGTCGACGTCGGACGAGATGTCAATCGCATTCAGGCATTTGGCCCACGTGGACATTGCCTTGAATTCATCGTAATCACACATGGTCAAATATTTGCGCGCAGCGTCAGCAGGCTCCCGCGACTGCTCGCAGAACTTCTTGACGCGCTCTTCCTTCTCATCCGCAGTGAGGTTGCGATCACACAAGCCGAGCGTGGCGCCGACGCGATCAAGAATACCGGGCTCAGCAGCAACTCTCGCCTTCTTGGACTTCTGCTTCTCTCGTTCGGGGGGGTCAGGCGGCTCGGCCTTGACCGGTGGCATTCGGGCTCGGCGCAGGCGCGCGCTTGGCTTCTTCCCGATTGGACTTCGTCAGGGAAATTGGAACTACTTGACGTCAAGGTCGTTGTCTTCCTCATTCCACTTGAGCCCGAAGGAAAACCACACTACCCCACAGAAAGCGGGCAGGTTTCCCTAGCACTTCGCGCCGTCCCGGCACAAACGCGCGCCCTTTTCGAATGGCGACCCTCACGCTCTCCCTCTCTCCGCTCGGCGGCCTGTGGCAGTCGGTCGGGCTGCCACCCGATGAGCGCGAGGCGGCGACGGCGGTGTTGCACGAGGAGCTCAAGGCGCACCTCGAGCAGGTCATCCAGACGACGACCGAGCGCTTCAACCTCATGCGCGCCGAGGTGCCCGAGATGCAGGCGCAGCTCGCCCAGCTCGCCGAGGTCCTGGGCACCGAGGCGAAGGCAATCGGCGCCGAGGGTGAGGCGCTCGTGCCACAGCACCGCAAGATCGAGGCGGCCGTCAAGGAGGCCGGCGCGCTGCGCGCCGAGCGGCTCGAGAGCCGCGTGGGCATCGAGGCGAAGCTGCAGGCGTTGTTCGCGGAGCTGGACGGCGAGGACGGCGAGGCGCGCGAGCGCCGCAATTCGGCGCCGCTGCCCGCCGCCGATGTCGCGGGTGGCCTCACCGAGGCCCTCATCGGCCGTCTGCAGCGCCGGCTCGACGACACCAACGACGAGCACTCGAAGCGCGTGGCCACCATCGAGGCGCTGCGCGCGCAGGCGGCGGAGCTTCGCACGATGATGGGGTACCCGATGCTGAGCGCATGCGCCGGCTCCGGCGCGATCTCGCTCGCCGCCCTCGCGGCCGCCGAAGCAGACGTGGCCGATCTCGATCGCGAGCGCGGTCGCCGCACGGCGGTGCTGCACGAGTGCCGCGACTTCATCGCGGAGCTTCGCACGAAACTCGAGCTGCCCGAGTCGGAGTGGGCGAAGCTGCCCGATGGGGACGAGGACCTCTCGCAGGGCGTGCTCGAGGCCTTCCAAGCGGAGATCGAGCGCCTCGAGGAGCTCAAGTTCGCCAAACTCGGACCACTGGTGCGGCGATCGCCCTTGATTGCACCCTGATTGACCTTTGATTGACCATTGATTGACCCTTGATTGACCCTTGATTGCACTTGATTGCCCCTTGATGACGTCCGCCATCTCGAGTTGTCGCAGGTGCGGGCCGCCCGCCAGCGGCTGCGCCCGCTGTGGGATGAGCTGTGCTTGTCCGAGGAGGAGCGGTGCGCGAACGAGGCGGCGTGGGGCGCGGCCGAAGGCGAGGAGGGGGCGAGCGCGGAGGCGCTCGAGACGACGCTGCAGGAGGTCGAGGAGGAGGAGGCAAAGCTGAAGGCGAAGCTCGAGTCGATGGGCAAGGTGAGTGTGCGATCTGAGTGCGATCTCCTGGGCTGATTGCGATCTGAGTGCGATCTGGGTGCGATCTGATTGCGATCTGCGTGTGATCTGAGTGCGATCTGGGTGCGATCTGAGTGCGATCTCCTGGGCTGATTGCGATCTGAGTGTGATCTCCTGGGCTGAGTGCCCTCTGAGTGCCCTCTGAGTGCCCTCTGAGTGCCCTCTGAGTGCCCTCTGAGTGCCCTCTGAGTGCCCTCTGAGTGCCGGTCCCTGGCAGGTGCTCACCCTGATGACGAAGCGCGCGGAGCTGCTGGCCTCGCCTTGCATGCAAGTGCTCATCACGGCGCCCTCTCCTCTTCCCCACAGGTGCTCACCCTGATGACGAAGCGCGCGGAGCTGCTGGCCGAGCACACGGAGATGCTCATCTCGTCCAAGGACCCGAACCGGCTGCGCGCGCGCGGCGCCGCCCAGCTGCTCAAGAAGGAGGAGATGATCCGCGCCGCATACAAGAACAAGCTGCCCAAGATGGTCGAGGAGCTTCGTCAACTGACGCGCGAGTGGGAGGCGAGCGAGGCGGCAGAGGGCAAGCCGCTCACCTTCCGTGGCGTACCGATCCTCGCCACGCTCGACGCGTGCGACGACGGGAGCAGCGCGCCGATCGCTTCCAAGGTCGATGCCGGTAAGCCCAGGAGCGAGGCGGCGCCCAAGACGGCGCCCGCGTCCGCCGCGACGAGCAAGCCGGCGGCCGCTGCGGGCGGCGCGCGCGCTGCCGTGGGCGCCGTGGCGGCGCTCAAGAAGGGGGTGAGCGCCGTCGTGGGCGGACCGCCGAACAAGATGGCGGCCGCCGCGGCCGCAGCCAATGCCGCTGCGAGGGCCTCCAAGTTGGCGCCGGACGCTGCCCCGCCACCGCCGCCGCCGCCGCCGCCGCCCACGCCAGGCATGATGATGATGCAGTTGCAGCCGCCCGTGATGGCCGAGGAGCGCGTGCCAGGCGAGGAGCCCGAGGCCATTGCATGCATGCAATCGCTCGCCGAGGAGCCCGAGCCCCCACAGCATGCATGCATGCACTCGGTGGAGCCCGAGCCCCCACAGCATGCGGTCCCCTCCACCGCGGTGCTCAAGGCGCTCGAGCTTGCCGCGGCGCGACGCAGCACTGAGCGGGCTGTGCTGCCCACGCCGGCCCACCCGAATGCGTTCATGACGCCGGCCGCGCCCATCAAGGGAAGCAAGCTCGGGGCGGACGAGAATCAGAACCAGTTGCAATCCGCCTGAGGGCAGCCGCACGCAGCCGGAGTGCCTTATTAGGCATCCCTAATTAGGCATCCCGAGTGGGCTGATGGCATGGAGAGGCATGAGGTCACGTGAGGTCACATCTACAACGAGCGCCCAGGACGGCGCTCGAGGGAGGCGTGCGGCCACGTCTACGAAGGACGCCCAGGACGGCGCTCACGAGGGGCGGGGTGGTGGTGGCGGGGCGCATTAGGGGGCGCATGGGGTTGAAGGGCACTGATGAGGTGTACTGATGCGAATGTGGGCGCGCCCTCGGCTGCTAGAGATGCTGTGTCGTCTCCGGCTGCGACTGTCATGTCGACAGTGCATGTGGCAGCAGTGCACACCGCCCCAGGCTGTGCTTAGACATGGGCCGTTCGGCGAGGGATGTTGAGAAACTCTCGTGTACAGAGTCGGGTGTGAGCTTTTGGAGCTACACATCTGCAGGCATGTGGTGGACATTAGCGTCGGCTGAGACCCTCGAATTTCCGCAATCGGTACGAAATCGGAATATCCATATGTTCGACTTCTCGACGATATCTTGTTCAACGATCCGTCATCCGCCGACCGGAGCTTGACACCTTGAGCTTGACCGGCCGCCAAGCTGAGCTAGTGAGCTTGCAGCTTCAAGTTCACAACACTGAAATGCACACTGAATCGTGAATGCACTCGGGGGCGGCTGCGTTCCAAATCGCTGTCCAAAAGGCATGCCTATTGCCTTGCCGCCCATCCCCACGCGCACCCCACCGCCCTCGGCATGCCCCGTCGGCGCACTCCGCTCTCACCCAGCCTGGTACCAGCCTGGCGACGACTAAGGCGACGACTGTCAGCCGGTCAGCGCAGCCGCACACGCGCATTCGCCTACTCTGCGCCGAGGTCGTCGAGCGCTCCACCCATTCTCTACCTCCAGAGGCGCCCGACACAGCGCCTACTCGAGGTCACCCGAGGTCACCCGAGGTCACAGAGGTCATACAGAGGTCACCCGAGGTCACGAGGTCACCCGAGGTCACCCGAGGTCACCCGAGGTCACCAGAGGCGTTCATCGAGCGGCGATGACGACTCGATGACGCCGTCCCCCGGGTGCATGAGCGCGTGATAGAGCTGGCTCACAATCGAGTCGGGCGAGGCCGACGGTGCGGCCGACGGCGCTGGCGTCATCGGGGTCGTCGGGAAGGGGGTCGGCGCCACAACCGCACGCACCGATAGAGCCCCAAGAGCCGCCGTCAGGCCGATCGCGGCAGCCGACCGCTCGGGCGTCGCCACGGGCGCCGCCGGTGCGCGTGTGCGACTGACGAAGCGGAGACGATCCTCCGCCTTGGTCTTCGCCTCCGCCTTTGCCTTGGCCTTGGCAGCCTCCGACTTGGCCTTGGCCTCTGCCTCTGCCTTCACCTTGGAAACCAACGGCTTCTTAACATCGACAGCTGCCTTCTTCTCTGGCGCCACCTTGGATACCAAAGCGGTCGGCTTGGCTGTCGCCGCGCCGGTCGCCCGGCGGGCGATGACGCCCGTGGCAGCAGGAGTGGGGGCAGCAGCAGCAGCGGAGGCAGCATCGGTCTTACGGGCACGCGACAACGCGGCAGCCACGCCGCCGGCCGCACGCGCAACATGTCCAGTGCCGTCGCCGCCGCGGCTGATGCCACCCAGGGCCGTGCTGCCACCTCCACCAGTACCATGGATCCCCGTGCATGCGCGCTGGCCCAGCTGCATGGCCCCAAGCAAGTGCTGGTTCCCGTCATGAATCCGCTCGCTAAGCTGAGCAAACTCGACCTCGCGCTCCAGGCGGTCCGCATCCTCGCGATCGCGGGTTGCCTTGCGCTCCGCATCGCGCTCCGCATCCTCGCGATCGCGGGTTGCCTTGCGCTCCGCATCGCGCTCGCGCTTTTTGGCCTCCTGGCGCGCAGACTTCACCTGCTGATCGCGCGTGTACGTGTCGATGTGAGCAACGAGGTTCGAGTTGATGTGCTTTGCCAACACTAGGGTCTCATGCGTGTCGCCCATGTGCTCCTCCTGGAGATCGGCCATCTCGTTCACAGCCACTGACGTGGATGCAACTGTGGACTGAATGATCGAGAGCAACTTGAGGATCTGCCCAGACTCGCCGCCGTCCGCCGGTGCCGGGGGTTAGGGGGGGTTTGTTATCGAGTTTCGGGGGGTTTGTTATCAGGATACGTATCCTGATGTATTGTGATGTATCCTGCATGTATCCTGAAGGATACATGTATCTCTCATGTATCCTGATGTATCTCAAATGTATCTTAAATGCCCTGTTACATTCCAAGAGAATACATGTATCTTGATATTTTGCATGTATTTTACACGTATCCCAAACGAGTCCAGGATACATTTTGAGATACATATCAGATACATCAGGATACATGTATCTTGGGCGCTTCCTTGGTGTCACACTGGATACATGTCAGGATACATCAGGATACATGTATCTTGGATTCTTCATCACGAT
>Ga0210246_101305_pt1 | contig 20131 bp, 15 predicted proteins | sample ChrtobMetaP3_8mM_FD_155469 | JGI IMG/M metagenome (GOLD analysis project Ga0210246, IMG submission 155469) | Chrysochromulina tobin associated microbial communities from unialgal haptophyte culture, Seattle, Washington, United States - P3_8mM | ecosystem: Host-associated > Algae > Haptophytes >...
GGGAGGTGGTGAGGGTGGAGGCGGCGACGGCGGTGGCGGCAGCGGAGGCGGCGATGGAGGTGGAGAAGGCGGTGGCGGACTCGGTGGCGGTGGGGACGGTGGTGGAGACGGTGGGGGTGGCGACGGTCGTGGGGGCGCTGGTGGAGGCGACGGCGGCGGTGGAGAGGGTGGAGGTGGTGAAGGCGGTGGTGGCAGAGGCGGCGGCGAGGGCGAGGGCGGCAGAGGCGGAGGCGGGGGCGATTGCGGCGCAGGTGGGGGTTCCTCACGCGAAAAACTTTGGCTTTTCCTGACCCGTCTGTGTCACCACACAGGCACCGAGCAACGCGTCAGTCGTAGTGTCAGGGCATCCGGGCGTCAGACAGGGTGTCAGGGTGTCAGGAACATACCGTGCTCCAGCCGTCTTGGGTTGCCATCGCCCTGTAGTTGCTGCAGGATGGGTTGGCAATGGCAAGAAATACCTTGTCTTCTCGCGGGGGCTGCTCGGCAGCCGGAGCCCCATGCAAATCTCTACCCTGTGTACTCAAACATGAGTCTGAGTCGGGTGCAAGGAAGGACTATGAGTTCAACTGGGCAGCGCACTGCGTCAAAAAGGCAAGTAGGGGCTTGCATGGGCGACGAGGGCATGCCAAACTCTGTCATCAGTGCACGGCCTTGAATAGAAAAGACGAGCTTGACAAGGGTGCCAGCTGCCGCGTCATCCTCAACTATCCGGATGTCACGGTGGAGCTTCTGCGGCCCTGCCGGCGTCTCGCTTGGAAGTGTTGTTGTGACCACCGCGTCAACAATGCACGCTTCGAGGCCGACACGCTCTTCAACGTAGCGGACGACCTCCGGGTTGGCCAACACCTGTAACAGTGAGGGGATTGTCTTACTGCAAGCAGGGACAAGGAGGTAAGGGAGATAGATATGAGTGGCGCACCTGATTTTTCACTTGATGCCAAACCAAAACCTTGTCAAGGACAAAGTCCTTGCGCCCATTCAGGCCCTGTTTATGACGTGGCTTCTTCTTCACCATCTTTTCGACATGCTCACGCAATTCTGGTGAAATATTGAGAGCTTGCAAGGGCATCGGCGACGGCGATTTGAATTCAAACTCTTCTTGGGTCAGCGCACGGTCGGCGCAGCCCTCGCAAAGATCCCAGTCGCAACTAGGACAACCCCAAAAGTACTGCCCAAACCCGATGGTTTGCCGACAGACATCGCAGGTAATAGTTTTGACCTCCTCGCCCGTGTCGTCGTCCACGAACGACTTCCATTCGCAGTGCTTGAAGTTTGCTTCGCACCCTTGCGTGCAGCGTCTCGAACGTGCCCACGCGCGCGCGCTGCTTCGGGGGGTCTTTGCACGCGTCTTCTCCGTCGACCTCCCGGCGACTGCCGTCGTTGCCTCCCCCGTCCTCGGTGTCTCCGCCGTCCTCGGTGTCTCCGCCGTCCTCGGCGGTGTCTCCGCCGCCTTCTTCCCTTGGGCTGAAGGAGCCCTTGACTTGCCGAGGGGGGACTGAGCGCCTGGCCCAGCGTGAGCAGCGGACACTGCCGCCGCCGGCAGCAGGCCATTCGCCGTTCGCAGCTCGAGCAGCTGGTCTCTGATGACCTCGGCGGCATCGAAGTCTTCTCCTGCCACGGCGTTGCTCTGTAGAGCCCATCAGCATCGAGCGGGGAGCGATTAGCAGCTGAGCAGGTCAAAGCGGCTCAGCACGTGCGCCTTTCTAGGCGGGTCGATTGAGGGTGTGGAGCGGCATACCTTCTTCCTTTCAAGGTCGGCCAATTGGTGGCCGAGCGCTTTCAGCTCGTCGATGAGAGCCTTCAGTCTCTTCGCCTCTTTATAGTCCTGCGGCCGGCGGAGGGATAGCGATAAGACTGAAAGCAACTTAGAAAGCAACATCACAAGGCCACGTGGCAGGGCGCAGGTAGGGCGCAGGCGGCTAGCGTGGCGACATGCGTCCAAGGCCAAGCGGCGCGCGCGTGTGGCGTGACGTTCCTCCGCTTTGACTGCCAGCTTTTTTTGCCGGTCGAGATCTTGCACCTTCACGATCACAGACGGATCCATGGCGGCGCCAAGTTCCTCATGGGCCCGTGGCGGCTCCATGGCGGTGCCAAGTTCCTCATGGGCCCGTGGCGGCTCCGTCAAGGCTGCCGCCGACATGGTGTTGCTGACGACGTGCGTGCGGAGGTCACCGCTGACGTGCGTGCCGCGGCTCAAGGCGCCGCCGTCGACCATGGCGGTGACGGACGCAGATGGGATTGAGGGGATGGCGGTGGCGGTGGTGACGGCGACCGTGCCCGCGGTGAAGGCGGTGGGGGTGGAGGAGGCGGCAGTGAAGGCGGAGGCGCGTGCCATCGCGGCGGGGGTGGAGGAGGCGGCAGTGAAGTCGGAGGCGAGTGCCATCGGGACAGCGAGGCTGTAGACGGCTCGGGGGATGTCAGCGGCAGGGGAGTGACTGATGAGAAGTGGCGTGGCGTTGGCGATAGGGAGGGCGATAGGGAGGTTGGTGGCGGCGCTCTCGTCAACTGCAAGTCCTGAATGGTAAGGACACAGGCGCGACTGCCACTGGCGGTGAGGCAATATGTGCACGCAACCCGTAGGAGTCTGGATGACCCTCTCCTTGGCACTCAATTGTTTGTATTTGTGTCCGCCTGGAACGTCTGGTGCTTGCTCGATCCACGAGTCGGGCTTGAGCATGGTTGACAGCCGACGCACCACCGCAGCGCGATCCGGCTGTCTCACGTTGTATCTGCTGTATCTCCCCTGGCCAGAGCCTCTGGGCTGGAATACATGAGCACAATGTGGGACCAGACACATGTTATTGCCACGTGTCGCATTGGATGGTTGCTGCTGCTGGCTGCCTAGATCGAGGTAGGTCACGCCTTCCATGGCACCCTGACACCGCTCGCCATTGTATCCAGCGCTCGTGCTCGCGCTATGCGCGGGCGTCTCGGCTCGCCACGTGAGAGCGTCAGGCGCGCTGCCCATCCCTGAGGCGCCGCCGCTGGTGCCGGCTGGGCGCTGCACAAAGCCGGAGATGGCGGCCTCGTCGTCAGCAGCGCGCTGGGCAGCACCTGCCTGCTTCGCCGCGAAGTCGACGCCATCGAAACTGTAAATCGAGTCGGCCGCGCCGGCGCGCCGGCCGGCGATGTCGCCGTCCGCTGCGGCACCGCCCGAGTACGTCTTAACTCCGAAAGGCAATTGCCACGGGCTGACATACTCACCGGACTCAGACAGATGCAGCCGCCCGTGCCCGTGCCGCAGCCCATCGCGGCATGCGCCCGTGTTCCCGGCGCCGTCAGCCACGATAAGATTACCCTCGCCGCTGTAGGCGTCGTCGCTCTCCCACTTGCTATCTGTATTTGCTTGGGCTGCGGCACCCGACTCTGCAACAGCCATGACGTCGCTTTCATTCATACTTGCGATGAAATCCTCCCAATTGATCGAGCCGTCGAATGCGTCCACGTCTCGCCCTGACATGATGTGCTGCGCCGTCGGACGGTCGGCTCGTGCCCTGGCGTTGGGTCGCGAGACCCTGGGATTGTTGCCAAAAGGAAGCACTTTGTAATTAATTGGCCCTGGAAACTTCCAAAAAAAGAAAAGTTTTTCGCGGCGCATAGCGTCCACAAGATAATTTACTTCCCCCTACCGGCGACGCTTCCTCACGTTCACAGAGACACTTTCACGCCCTTCACGGCCAAAAACTGAGCTGGCACTCGCGGTCTCCAGCAGCCCGCCCGCGCGTACGCTGTCATGAGTTGGGTTGGCGGCGCTGCCTATTGGCGCAGCCGGAGAGCCACGAGCGCTGCTGAACCAGAATCAGATGCCGACTCATACGAGTCACCCGAGGAGGTGCCACTCGCAGAGGACGAGGGCAATCGCCGTAATGCGGCCGCAGCACCGATTGCTGGCGAGGCTCCAACGGCTTGCACACAAGAGGACCATGCCTACGAGGGTGCCACGCTGATCAGCGAAGCGCTTTACGAGGCTGTGCTGGATATTTACACGCCGAGCAACGAGGTGAAACAAAAAACAGGCCGGCTGCTGCTTTCGAGCCGCGGTCCAGGGCAGTACCAGCTTTACGAGGGCCTTGATTTGGATGACACTCTGCTTGAGCACGCCGGTCACCTCCAAGCAGCGGCGTCGACCACAGATTGTGTGCAATTCGCCGAGCGCATATCCGAGACTGCCTGTCACACTCGGTGCGGTGACAAGTGCAGCGGCGCATGTCGTGTCAGAGCGTTCGTGCATGCTGGCCCGTTTGGCACCGACTTCTTTTTTGGGTCGCGCGACGACATCGAGCTTGCCATATTGTCTCGTGGCGCGAGCTGCGACGTGTACATATGGGACGAGCTCGAGCATCGGACCATGCGAGCGGTCAATAAAAGCCTGGACGCACTGCTCGAGACCCGCCCAGGCCTTGCGATGCGCGCTACGGAGCTGCGGACAGTCCCTGGGCAGGTGGATGCGCACACGAGCCGCCAGCCCTTGGGTATGACGCCGACCACTCCGGCTCATTGTGTGCGTGGTCTTTGGGCGTGCCCAGGTCCTGTATCACTGCGATGTTGCAGAATGGATGAAGTTCTGTTTGGAGCATCCGGATGCGCATCCGCAGCTCCGGTTCGATGCGCTTGTTACTACAGACAGCCGCGGCAACGTCGAGCGCATGTACGGGGCGCCGCACACCTCCCTCTGGCAGGAACTGATCGAGCAGGAGAGCTTCCCGGGCGGCTTGCCGGATGGTGTTGACGTGGTGGGCGGCATGCACGCATTCGACGTGTCAGACGTGCAGCGGGACGGGAGCCGCAAATCAGGCAACTTTTACGGGGCTCCGGCTGGACTGAGCACAGAGCTCAGAGGCCACGCTGACGTCTGGCCGCCGATAGCACACTTTCCCTACTGGAAGCATGACGGCTCGGACAGTGGAAAGTCTCGATGGCGCGCACTCATGCGCGAGTGCCTGTCCATCATCTTTGCGTGCTACGATGGGCACACCTACATCCGGTGGCGCACCCCCAGCGGGGAGGAGCGGCTGGGGCTGCTCGCGCTCCAATCTCTCGTCGTTGACGGTGGTGATTACGGCTGGATGGTGAACAACCGAGGGCCCGCCTCGCTGTTTGGCTGTGGGAGGTGCCGAATCCCGAGCTCCCTGCTACACCAGCCAGTCACGCAGCTGTCACGCTGGCATGCACTGAGGCGAACCTTCAGCCGCGAGATTGCGGATTTGGAACACGCCAAATCCCTACGCCTTCAAGGGGATCGAGACCGTTATTCGATGCTTTGCGGCATGCAGCCAGACCTAGTACGCAACCCGCTCTATGACGTCTTTGGTTCGCTTACATCATGCGATTGGGTCATTGCACGGCTGCTGGCTGTCGAGCCGCTGCATACAATTGATTCAGGCGTTGCGCAAGCCGTCGAGTTGCTGATGATACAGCTTCCACAGCGTCTTCACGAGGCAATGGGCGAGACGTCGAAGGCGACTTCGCCTGCGGCCCGTTTTGCAGACAGCGTGCTCAAGCAATCTGCGAGAGATCTTCACCGGATCGTCGCGGCTGTCCCAACGCAGCGGCGCCACTCGACCTGGCCAGTGAGCACAACCACGCGGCAGATCACGCGCGACCGCGGCAAGCTGAAAACGCCCCTTCCCTTGATCGACTTTCGCTTCGCCAACAGTTGGCACTATCGAGACCTCGGTCGCGTGATGGCGGTGTGGGTGCTGCAACCAACATTTCTGGGTGCAGGCATGGATGGTCCCATCACCAATCCTGTCCGAGACATAGACGATTTCTTCGGCAAGTGGCAGCCACGCAGCCCACTCGAAGGTGGGCCGTCGGGTACTTACGTGTCGCACTCGCACGCCGTTGGGCTTACGGAGCTTGCCTCATTATTGGCGGAGGTGTGGTGTTTGTTCGTGAGCTGGTACGACCTCTTTCTCACTGTGCCTCTCTCGGAGCGCCAGCTGCAAGACTTGCGCGTTCTATATCACGAATTCCACGAGTCGGCAAAACGGGTCCTCGGTTACAAAGCAACCTGGAAAACGCATCAAATGGAAGAGGCGCCGGAATCCCGAAGGGACCTCGGCAATCAAATAACTGCCAACCTCTCGGAGTCGGCGCACAAGCTGCCGCGGCTGCTGTTTCGATTGGCCAGCAATCGCTCGCTGACCGATTTTACAGCGCAGCTCATGCAAGCACGCAACAGGGTAGTTGCGGCACAGCTTCTTCGCAGGCTTTACGAGGGGAGCCTGAAGCCGTCAGCCGACAACGCGCCGTCAGCCAAAGGCGACTTGTCTCCGTCCCGTCAGACGCACCTCGGGCAGCCTCAGCAAAAATGGACGTTGGAGCTCACCGTCGACGATCGCCACTGCGTCACGTCACTCGCCAGCTCGTGCGGTATGGCCCAGCAGAACCAAGCCATGCTCCTCGAGGAGCAAGGCTATCAACACCTCTTCTGGGCTATCCTTTCCTACCTGAGCAATGGCTCGGCCATCGAATCGCTCGAGCAGGACGGCCGCCACTGGCCTCTCTCGACGCTCGGCGTTCACCCCTCTATCATGATCGGCCAAACAGGATGCCCAAAGGCGTCGGCAGCCATCAAAATCCCGCTAGAACCCTTTACACAGAACCCAACGCACGCATTTGTCAGGGTTGATGCCGGCGGTGGCGTCGAATGGTTTGGGCGGGCAGTACTTGGCGCAAGCGTAACCACCGGTTGCGGCGATCATTACCAATTGGTGTACTGCAAGTGGCTGGATTACGCGCTGACTGGTATTGAGCGCCTCAAGCTACCACTCCCAACCACCTTCCCATTACACCAGTGGGCGAAGACGTATATGGGCCTACCTCCAGCTGGGCATGTGCGCGGCCACGCATGGTACGCTACCGACAGTTACGGCATGGTCGACGCTGCAAAGGTGATGAATTGGGAGCCAATCGTGAGCATCGGCTTGCGCGTATGGCGGCCCACCCCAACGTACCGTAGAGCGTTGGGCCCAAGGGGACAAGGTGTGGATCGTGGTCGGGGACGCGGCCGTGGAGGCAGCCGATACTCTGAGCCCGAGCCCGAGGGCGTAGGCGAGCCGCTGTTTGCGAACAATGTGCATGTCTGGAGCTTCGGATCTGGCAAGTAAATCGAATCGAATCGATGGGGGGTATACCTCGCCCTCGACGTCACCGCCCTCGCCCTCACCGCCACCACCCTCGCCCTGGCCGCCTCCGCACTCACCCTCGCCGCCGTCCTTGCCCGTTGCCCTGGCCACCGCCGCGCTTGGCCTCGCCGCCGCCGCCAGCGCCCCCGCGCCCTCGCCGCCACCGCCCTTGGTAGTGCCTAGTGCGTCGCGCCTCCACACCTCCCGTCCCCCCCGCGTGTGTGAGAGAGTCTCTGTGTGCGCCGCTCGCCTGTGTGTCCTCGGACGTGGGAGAGATGACTCAGTTTTTCCCTCAAAATATTAACGAAGGTGGTTTATCTTATATGTCATAGTCCAAATAATAACGAAACCCTGGAAAGTAGAACTTGTTAGAAAAGCCCGGGCCGTCCAGGGATGCCAGGGTCCATTCCGTCGCACTCATTCCCGACTCCGCTGAGACCACAAGGTTCTGCCTCGACTCGCCTCGACACGACGGACGCCAACGACTGCGCGCATGCCGTGGCGCTTGTCACACCTCCTGCCCTGTCACAGCCGCCGCCCTTGGATTGGTTGGGGGCACTCACATGGTTTGGTCCTGCCCTCTCACGCTCTCACAGATGCCCCCACCAACCAGCATCGAGGTGACCTACGGTGGCGAGTTCGGTGCCAAGGAGCAGCACACCTTGAAGAGGAACATGGACGTCTTCATCGACCACGTCGGCATCGCCAAGGTGCAGGATATCCAGGTCTCAAACGACCAGCTGCTCGTCAGGCTCGAGGACGGCACGCCACCAGTGATGATGGACACGAAGAAGATCCGCCCACTGTCCACGATCCAAGAGTACGAGCTGCTGCGCCTCCTCAACCTGATCGGCAACAAGCGCAAGATGGTGGCAATCGGCCTGGAGTCGCCGCCGCCCAAGGTCGACAGCAAGAAGCGTGCGAAGAGGGTCGTCCCGGCGTCCATCCCTGCGACCGACCGCGTCCTTCGTCGCCGCCCGACGATTGCCCACGGTGAGGAGAGCACCCCCGAATGCCACTTATCACTCACGGATGGTCTCTGAGCGCCTCCGATTTCCTCCCTCATCAGATACGGTGGCCGGCGCTCAGGCCGCCTCCGAGGACGAAGAGATGGCCGACGACGGCACGGCAAGCTCTGTTGCGGCCGAGACCGACGAGATGGCCGGCGAGGAGGCGGCCGGCGCTCAGGCGGCCGAGATGGCCGGCGAGGAGGAGGCCGGCGCTCAGGCGGCCGAGATGGCCGGCGAGGAGGCAGCCGGCGCTCAGGCGGCCGAGGACGACGAGAGGGCCGGCGCCAAGAGAATGGCCATCCTCCTCGAGAAGGTGATGGATCGCATCGCGAGCCTCGATCAGAAGGTGGATCGCATCGAGAGGAAGTGCGACGCTTCGCGGCGCGACGGGGCCGACAGCAACAAGAAGCACAAGTCTTCCGGCAACAAGCCTTCCAAGGAAGCGCGGCGGGCGGTCCCCTTCGAGTGGTCTCGCTTCACGGCGAGCGATGACGACACCGATGATGCGCAGCGTCTCAACGAGAAGGAGGCCCACGAGCTACTCCAGCCGTACATCGAGGTGCGTCTTGCCGCGCGCTTCCCAATCCCATGTCCTCTTGCGATCGTCCTTACTTACCACGTGGCCGCAGTTGATGGCCAACCTCGCCTTCGAGTGGTTCATGGAAAACCTTGGACCCAAGCTGATGCAAATCGGCCAAAAGGACACCATGCGCATCGTGTACCTCGCCATCGAGGTGCGCTGCTCTTTCGATCACAGCCCACTCTCTCCAGGCCCTTGCTTCGCCACGGCTCACGTGAGCCTTTTGCCCGCACCTCTGTCCTCAGGATGGCGCCGAGCTCAGCGAGGAGACGCTCACCGAGCTCACCCACGGCGGCAAGTTTGTTGCGCTGCGCAAGGCGGCCAACAACATCTTTCGCGACCTTAAGAACCGCTTCTTCAAGTCCATTGTCGGCAAGTGGACTGTGGCCAAGGTCTCGGACGCGATTGAGAAGGGCGCGCTGAACGACAAGGACACGCTCTTCACGTCCCCATGGGCCAGCATTGGCGAGCAGGGCACGGTCTACGTTGCCTACGGCGAGTCGAACCGCAAGGAGGATGAGCGCGAGGAGTTCCGCATCCCGGCGACGAACCAGCACTTGCCCGCGTGGTCGGAGACGACCGCGTCGAGGAACCTCATCACGGGCCGCACCATCAACCTCCCGTACGTGGGTAGCTACCTCCTGGAGCGCTTCATCGAGGAGCTGACCACCGACGGCAACTTGCCAAAGCTGGACCCGCTGGCCCTCTTCGTGGCCTACTCGATGGCGAAGGAGTTTAAGATCAACATCAACCATGGCTTCAACCTCCAACTGGCCGCCCAGGAGTGGAAGACGTGGTGAGCGCAGCTGGCCCCTGCCCTCTCCTCGTGCCCTCCGCGTCTTTACGTAGCCTCTCGTCCTCCGCCTCTCTCTGCGCCTGCTCTCAGGGTGATGAACAACGAGACGCGCAAGAAGGGCACCATGGTGGCCATCGTGAAGACCTACATGGCGGAGAAGAAGGCCGAGCGCGAGGCGCGCCATGCGGCGCGCAATGCCGCGTGAGTGAGCAAATGAGGGCAAGGAGAGCATGTGCAGCAAAGGGGTGCGGCACGCGTACGCATGCGCCGCATGCGCGCAACGGCGAACGCAGAAGCCAAGGGAACGGGATAGCGCGCACGCACTCGCGTTGTTGCACGTGTGCGTGCTTGTCTCTCGGCGGTGGGTGCTTGGTGTGTGCGTGTGGCTCCGTTTCGCGTGTCTTGGGCGCGGTGGGAATTACGGCCGTGTGGGAATCACGGCACGCGTGAATCTTGGTTGTGCGAATTCCGTGCCCTCCCTTTCGTGCCGAATTCAAATCTTGCATGCTCTGAATCGCGACGAACGAGATTCACGCATGCCGTGATTCCCACACGGGCACTGAACCACTGTTTCAGAGAGGTTCGATTCTCGCCTACCGGAAAATGAGCCCACTTGCGCTTGCGAGGGTAGTGAATCACTCAGACTGCGAATCGCGGGCGCTCCCTTTCGTACCAAATTCAAATCTTGCCTACCGGAAAATTAGCACGCTACGATTCACTCAGAAATGAAATTCACACCAATCCGCCTGTGAATCATTCGCGCACATAAATTGTAGCCGAAGGGCGTGTAAATCTATAGCGGGTGGAAAAAAACGAAAGATAACGCTCGAGTACGATTTCAGCTCATTTCCCAGAAATCGCGCGACCCCTTAGTTTGGGATGCTATGCTTTACCCGTTTACGCCGTACGTAAATTATACACTTCTTTCAACTAACCGAACGAGCGAACGTAAAAACTATGATAACTAATGTAGACGTTCGTCGGCCTTTCTTTTCTCATGGTGCAACTCGCCGATCTCGCCGACATCTCCCCACTCGTCCCCATGAGAGGCCGCGGACGTCGAGTGTGAGTGCGAACTGAACTCTACCTGATGCTGGTTCATAATGCTGCGCGCCGTTGTTAGCCGCTGCTGCCTAAGCAGCACCATCGTGCCCCCGACGCCCACAAGGACGCCAGTGAGCGCAGTCAGCACTAGCGGGCCTGCTGAGCCTCCATGGCTGTCGCAAGGAGCCGTTGACACGTCGCCAGCGCCCACTGCAGCGCCCGCGCCGCCCTCACCGCCGTCAGCTGACGTCGGCGGGCATGCCACCCGGCGCAGGACGTGCGGCTCAGAGGCGAGCTGTTCGAACGCAGCGTCGCACCCTACGGTGTAGTGATCGCGTGAGCCCACCGTCGAGACCGTCAGAAAGGCAACGGAGTGCGTCTGGTGGGTGACACTCACTTCCATCCAGCCACGCTGGTTGGTGTCCGCGTAGTCGAGATGGGCCGTTGCGCTCACATACGCCGCCTCGAGCAGCGGCGGGGGCAAGAACGCCATCCAGGTGTCCGGACCAGATGAGGAGACCGACGTCCCATCGAACTCGAGAGCAGCGTGCCGCCCATTCGCGGGTGACACGAGGTGGCCTGCCCATGCAGCATGGCTATCGCCCGCGTACACAGCCGCGCGCCCGCCTGGGATCGTCTGAAGTACATCGACGAATCGGTCACGCGCAGCGGGGTAGCCGTCCCAACTGTCGAAATCGGCGTTCAGCCCGAATTGGGCCATGGCGAGCAACGCCTTGGCGCGCTCGTGCTCCGTGCGACCGACAGCGCGCCGCTCGCCCAGCCGGTTCTCCATGGACGCCGAGCCGTCCCAATAGCGCACCTGAACGTGACGGGGGCAATCACAGGCCATTCGGCACGCACTCAGAGACGCAACCAGGGGACATTCCAATTGAATACTCAATAGAATCTCAACAGAATCTCAATTGAATCTCAAGGGCGCACCGTGCGCGTCGCATAGTCGGCGGCCGTCAGGTTGGCCAGAGTCGCCGCCCATTCGTGCCGCAGCGCTGTGGTGGGCGCACGCTCCACCGCGAGCTGCAGATCGCAAGGGTTTCGCGGCTGCACGATGACCTGCTGCCCGATCATCTGCCAGGTCACCTGATGAGGGAGGCAATCAATGGCGCCATCAGTTATCAGTCATCAGTCATCGGATCATCTGCCGGTCACCTGATGAGGGGGGCAATCAATGGCGTCGTCAATCAGTCATCAGCCATCAGTCATCAGATCATTTGCCAGGTCACCGCATCTGCGCTCGCGTTTGCGATGCCATCGCGAAGCCACGTCAGCTGCTGCGGCCCAAGCATCTCGCGCCCTGCAGATACACGGGCTGCGTGCCAGCTCGCATTGAGCGTCGCCAACTGGTCGAGCACGAGCGGCATGCTCGTCCAGTCTGCCGGCCCATGCGCAGCGACGATCGCAGCGACTTGGGCCGCGGCCGTCCACCTGTGGGGAAGAGGATGAGTGGGGCGTCGTGTTGAGCACTTGCATGCAGCGGGCTCTGCCGAGCGTTCGAGTGGCGGCGGCCGTCCACCCGTCGAGCGCTTACCCGTCGAACGCTTGCTCTGCACGTGCGAGGAGCCGCGTCTCGAGCATGAAGAGCGCGGCGAGGGTGCCGAAGCGAAACTGGCGGTAGATGCGCTCGCCCTCGTGCGTGCCAGTGCACATGGAGATCTCGGCGGCGCTTGCTGCAACGCTCGCCGCGTTCGTTGTGCAAGCGGGCGGTGGTTCGATGCGGGTGGGCATCCACTCATGGTAAGCCTTGACAGCTGCTCGCTTGCGCACCCACCAATCGCCCTCGCCGTTCTCTGGGTTGTGGGCCTGCGCACCACCCACCCACGGATCATTCGTGATCTCGTGGTCATCCCAGACCGCAATCAGCGGCGCGGCCTCGGAGATCGCTTGCAGGTCCACGTCGGTGCGCGTGAGTGCGTGGCGCAGCCGGTAGTCGCGCAGCGTCAGGGTCTCCGTAGCCGGCTGCAGACCCGTCCAGCGCACCGCCTGGTCGGCCCTCGGGTACGGCTGCTCCTGGCCGTCCTCGTAGAAATAGTCACCCACGTGCAGCCAAAAGTCGAGGCGGCGGCGCACGGCACTGCGGCGCGCGGCAGCACCAAAGGCGTTGAAGTAGCCCCATGCCCAGCTTGAGCACGAGAAGACGGCATAGTGCAGCGAGTCGAGGTGCACGCCGGCGGGTGGCGGCAGAGAGAAGCGCCCTGTAGGCGAAGCCGCTGCACCGATCGTGAAGTTGTACAAATAGGGCGTCGAGTGCACCAGGCCGCACACGATGTGCTTCACCGTCCAGTCGCGGGTCCCGTTCGTTGTGAAAACCCCTGTCTGCACCAGCGTGTTGTCGGTTTCAAACCAGACAAACCATGAAACCTCCAAAGAGAGCGACTCCGGAGCGGGTTGCTCAGCGAGGGATAACGCCGGCGTCACTCGCGTCCAGATCACAATAGAGTCGGATGATGGGTCGCCCGAGGCGACGCCGTGCTCAAAATGCGCCTGGTAGTATGCAGCGCTAGATCCGATGAATAAGAACACGCAGCATTTCATGGTTGAGGTTGTAGCGCGCCCGTCGGAGATGCCCATCCATGTGCGGAGTCCCGGCGCGTCCTGGTGGGCGCGTACGGAGCCGTGAACGTTAACACGATAGACGCGACAACCGTGCTACGTGCGTGTGCGAGCAGAAGCACGGGTGTCACATGTGACGTGATCCATGCGACCATGTTTTCAACCTCATGTTACCGTACACACAACACAGCACCGTGCACCCCAGGTGTCAGAGCCAGGCGCGCGCCTTTCGTATTCTCCCAAATCCCCGCCCTCGTCTCCGCTCTGTGGCTGTCGGTGCTTCGCCGCGCTGTTCGGAGACGCGCCCTCGATGGGCCCGTCGCACTGTCTCTCTTGCTCAAAAGCGTTGCTTCTTGGGGGGTGGGTGCTTCTTGGGGCCTCTTGGAGCTCTTGGGGCTCTTGGGGCACCATGTGCACCACCTGCCCGCGCGCACACAGCCCATCCCCGCGGGCTCCACAGTACGGCAACCGTGCGCGGCGGCCAGTTGCACAGCGAAGTGAGCATCTCGGTCGTAATCTGGTCGTAATCTCGATTCAGCTACGCAGGGAGGCGAGAATCTCGGCCACGGCGACCTGGGACTCGGGCTGCACAGCGCCAAGCAGGCCAGCCAGCTTGGCCACTGCCCCATGGAGGCGTTCGATCTCCTCCGGGTTGGCGCGGTGACCAGTGCGGGGACGTGCGTCTTCGGCCTCACGGGTGCTGCGCGCCGCGCCGGCACCGTTGCCCGTGTTCCGGTCGTTGCCCGTCTCGCGCGTAGCGAGGGAAGCGCGGTTCTGGGCCCAGAGAGACATCTTCATCGACTTGCCGACGATAGGGTCGACTTTGCCCTCGATGCGGTCGAAAGACCAGTTCGCAACCGCCTTGACGAAATCGAGGATGAAGAAGGCAAGCAGGTTGTAGATGAGCGTGATGAGAACGACCGGGAACGGCGTCGCCCAAAAGGAGATCGTATCTGCCTTGAGCAGCGAGCCGAGCAGTGTGGTTGCCCCGATGGAGACGCAGAAGGCGACGAAGAGCTCCTTACCGGGCAGCGATTCCCAAAAGAAGCCTTCATTGCGGCAGGCAAGGAGGGTGAGGAAGCCAGCCCATGAAAGCGAGATGTACATCATCGTCTCCATCTCGGAGAATTGGAGCGGCGTGTGGTATCCCAAGGCCCAGATCAGGTTCATCGGCGCGGGCTGCTGCGACGCGGGGAGCATGGCCGAGTAGCCGATGATCAGATAGAGGAGCTGGAGCAGCGCGACCGTGACGCAGAGCACGGAGGCGAGTGCGTACAGCCGGCGCATGTTCCACGTCATGGGGATGCGTGAGTCCTTGACGTTATCCCACGCGACCGTGATCATGCAGATGTCGTTGAACATGATCATGAACACGAGCTGCAGGATGTTGAGCAGGAAGTAGTTGGGGATGGCCACGCTGTTCATGTCGACGACCACGTCGTTGTTCTGCGAGAGCTGGTCGATCTGGCACGTCGTCTCGGTTCCCGCGGGCAGGCAAGTGGACGAGCCGAGCACTGTGGTGGTCGCGCAGAGCATCTGCTCGGCTGTGCTGTTGTAGTAGCCGCCGGGCACGTTGAACAGGGTCTGGCAGTTGAGGTGTTCGAGCGGGTTGAAGGCGGCGACTGAGATGACGAAGAAGAGGGCGAGCATGAGGGAAGAGGCCACGCGGTACGTGAGGTAGTTCTTCATGCGCTGGAAGATCTTGCGAGAGAGTCGGATGGCTACAATGATGGTGCTCAGGCCTTCCTCCATGAGCACGATGTCGGCGGCCGCGCAGGCCGCATCCGTCGCGCCCTGCACAGCGATGCCCACGTCGGCCTTCTTGAGGGCGGGAGCGTCGTTCACGCCATCGCCCGTCATGCCCACAGTCCAGCCGCGCCGGCGCAGGATGTCGATGATCAGGAACTTATGCTCGGGGAACATGCCCGCGAAGCCGTCGGCCACCTCGATGTTGTCCATCGCGCGAACCGAGTCCACATCAGATGCATCGGCGGTTTCCGGGAGCGCGTTTGCACCGAACACGGAGGTGCCCATTCCGAGAGTACGGCACGTCTCGCGCGCGATGGCGAGCTGGTCGCCCGTGATCATCTTGACGCCCACGCCGAGCTTGTTCGCGTTCTCGATAGTGGCCTTGGTGTCGGGGCGAGGCGGGTCGAGGAAAGTGATCAGCCCGGCGAAGTTCCACCGCTTCTGTGCGTCGGTGACAGCGACGGCGATGCAGCGCACGCCACGCTCGGCGTAGTCGTCGATGGCACGCTCGATGGGTTCGCGGATCTCGTGGAAGTTGTACGCCATCTTGAGCACCACGGGCGGCGCGCCCTTGGTCACGTCGAACTCGCGTCCACTCGGGTCGCGGAGCGTGGCGGTCGTGCGCTTGATCGATGGGTCAAAGGGCGAATAGTCAAGCTGCACAAAGGAGTCGAGCTCGTTGAGCATCGGCTGGGCGGCGCCGAGCACGAGCCGGTCCAGTGCGTCCTTGGGCGTCTCACGCCACTTGGTGGCGAGGGCAGAGTACCGGAGTACTGCGGTCGCCGCCTCGGACAACGCGCAGCCGTGCGGCCACTGGTGCGCCTGGCCGTCCGTGGTCACAATCTCTTGCATGACCATCTTGTTGAGGGTGAGGGTGCCCGTCTTGTCCGAGCAGAGCATCGCCATGCCCGCGAGCTCCTCAATCGACGAGAGCCGCGTGACGATCGCGTTGTGCTCGGCGAGCGTGCGGCCGCCAAGCGCGAGGGTCGACGTGCACACGACTTGGTTCGCGATGGGCACGACCGCGACGAGCAGCACGACCGCCTGCGTGATCACAGTCTCGATGCCGTTCTGGCGCTCGCCCAGCACGGCACAGATGGCGATGATGCACGGCACGCCAAAGGAGCAGATGGACATGAGGATCTGCATCAGGATCTTGTCGAGATTCGACACGTCGTTGACGGAGTTGAGTAGCGAGGCAGTCTTGCCAAAAAAGGTGTTGGCGCCCGTCGACTCGACGATCGCCTCGATCTCACCGGTGGAGACGGTCGAGCCCATCTTGGCCACGTCGCCCTCGCGCATCTTCACGGGCAGCGACTCGCCCGTGAGCGCCGCCTGGTCGACGCCAATCTCCTTGCCGTGGAGGAGCCGGCAGTCGGCGGGTACCGCGCCACCGAGGGCGAGCACAACGAGGTCGCCGGGCACGAGGTCGCGGCCTGGGATGACCTGCCAGCGGCCGTCGCGCTTCACGTTGGCCTTGGGTGCGAGGCTCTTCTTGAGCGCATCCACCGCGTCGCCCGCCTTAGCCTCCTCATGCCAACCCACAACGGCATTCATAACCTGGAGCAGCATGAGCACGCCAAAGTCTACCAGGTGCTCTGTCGGTCCTTCGGCGCCCTCGAGGCCCTGGGCAACCTTCTGAATGCCGACGGCCAGCTCGACGACGATACCCACCCAGATGAGCAGCGCCATCGGCGTGACGAAGGCCAGCAGGAGCAGTACCAACTGCCAGTGGCGAGGCAAGGAGCAAGGGCGCAGCAAGTGAGATTGATGGGGAGTGAGGAAATCGCGCGTTCACGCGGCGCGTGACCGCACGCGCGGCGCGTGGCCGCACCTTGCTCTTCTTGTTCTCGGGGAGCGCGTTCGGACCCCACTCAGCGAAGAGCTCGCGGGCCTGCGCAGTGGTCAGGCCGTCGGGTCCCGTAATTGGATGAACCCCGTTTTGATGAATCGCTTCGTGGCCGTGGTCCTTGTTCGCGCCCGCAACGAGCGGCTCGTTGAGGCCATCGTCGTTCGCAGAGTTTCGCATCTCAAGGATGCGCATGGTGGGAGTCGGCATCCCCGTCAGGGCGCACCCCCGAGAGCCGCGTGTTTCGGTGCCTCCGACGCCGCGGTTTGATGACGCCGAACGTTTTTTCTCAAGGGATCTTTGTGTGACATACATGTAGCCCGTCCTGGAGAGAGAGAGGGCACCTCGCCAGTCACTTTGGTCCACGCCACCTTCACACATACTCGCCTAGAGGAGAGCACCAGCTGGAGAGCACGGACCGATGAGATCGCCCAACGCAACGCACTAATGACCTCGCCTCTCCGTATGCAGACTGCCAGTGGCCTCTCCTCTCTGCCCTTGCCTGCGCTGCTACGATCGGCCGCGGTGCTGCACGCGTGCGCGTCGGACACGCTCGTGCGGTTCACCAAATCGGTACTCTCCAAGGCCATCGCTGGGCACGGCCCCCCCTTGGTTGGCGCGGCGGCGCTGGCCGCCACGAGGGCGACCGCCTTCACTCAGTTTGTGGCGGGCACGTCGCTCGCCGACGCTCAGCGACGCGCCCAGGCACTGGGTCGTTACAATGTGCGCTGCATCATAGATCACTCCACTGAAGAGCTCGAGGGCCTCGAGGCGCGGCAGGCCATCATTCGAGCCAAGGTGGCCTTGCTGCACGAGCTGCAAGCAGGCCTCGGCCCGCAGTGCGCCTTCGTGCCGCTCAAGCTCACGGCGCTCATTTCGCCCTCGCTGCTCGAGCGCCTCACCATCGGCGTGGCCGCCGCGGATGAGGCCGTGGCCGCGGCGCCGGAGGCGCACGATGCGGATGCTGCCCTCGCGCTCGCTGCTGACGCAGCGAAGCTGAGCAGTGCTGAGCGCCACGAGCTGACCAACTCGCGAGCCATCATGCGCGAGCTGTGCATGGGTGCGCGCGGCGCGGGCATAGGATTGCTCCTCGACGCCGAGCAGACGCCGCGCCAGCCCGCGATCCGACTCATCGCACGTTCACTCGCAGCCGAATTCAACCGACCACCGCACGCACCCCTCGTGTACGACACGCACCAGTGTTACCTGTTGGGCGCCGAGGAGCGCGTGCGGCACGAGCTGAACCTTGCGCGCGCTGGCGGCTATACGCTCGCCGTCAAACTCGTGCGTGGCGCGTACCGCGGCTCAGAGGAAGCGATGAAGCTGCAGCCAACCAAGCGCGCGACCGACCTCACGTACGATGCGTGCGCGATGCTGCTCCTCGAGGCGAGTACGAGTAGTGCACCGCCGGCGCAGAGCAGCGGCGGCGCGCTGGCGGGCACGGCGACGCCTGCCGCCGCGGCGCTGCTGCTCGCGACCCACAACCGCGAGTCGGTGCGAAAGGTGGTTGAGCGCATGCGCGAACGCGGAGTGTCGCCCAGCCATGAGCGCGTGCACCTCGCTCAGATCTTGGGCATGGCGGATGACGTGACGCTCACGCTGGGGCTCGAGGGTTTCAACGCGCTCAAGCTTGTGCCCTTCGGCGCTTTTGAGGAGGTGCTCCCGTGGCTGCTCCGCAGGCTCGAGGAGAATCAGGATGGCCTGGCCGCCGCTGCCGATGAGCGGCCGCTGCTGCGGAGAGAGCTCGGGCGGCGGCTTGGGCTTGTGGCGTAGTCGGAACAGGCTTCGCTCGCAGCTAGCGTGTTCATATGTTTCGAAGGACGCGAAACGACGTGGGCTCTGGCGCGGCGGGGGGCGGTGACGAAAAAATCCGAGCAACAGCTGTACGAAATCAACTGTCGAGCGAAGCTTGTCGAGCGGTCGACAGGTGTCTTGCCCAGATGCGGCATGCGGCCTTGCGGCGGCTCGACCTGTCCTAAACTCCGCTCCTAAGATGTGTTCCAGACTCGTAATGTGCGAATGTGCGCGGCCGCGAAGACTTGACCTGACTTGACTGGATTTGACTTGACTTGCTCTGACACAAAGCGTTCCTCTGATTGCTTTCTGATTGCTCAATTGAGGGGGCTCGCGCTCCCTCCGATCTCCACGACTTCGCACGACGGAATTCATGCTTGCCCTCACGACGATCGCGGCCACGGCGCTCAATGTGGGTTATCCGCGTGGGCTGGTCGGCGTGCAGCAGCAGAAGTTGGCAGCGGCTCGCTGCAGTGGCCCTCGCGCGGTCGCGGTCGACGACAAGGCCGAGGTCGAGGAGTACTTTAACAACGAGGGCTTCAACCGCTGGTCACGCATCTATTCGGATGATGGCGAGGTGAACACAGTGCAGCTCGACATCCGCGAGGGCCACGCGCAGACTGTCGATAAGGTGCTCGGCTGGGTGGACGCTGACGGCTCCGCGAAGAGGGGCGAGACGTTTGCTGATGCAGGCTGTGGCGTGGGCTCCCTCTCGCTCCCGCTCGCGCAGCGCGGCGCGAAGGTGACGGCGAGTGACATATCTGCTGCGATGGTAGAGGAGGCAGCTAAACGTGCTACCAAGGCGGGGCTGAGCGATCGCGCCTCCTTCTCGACGTCGGACCTTGAGAACATCGAGGGCAAGTACGACACCGTCACATGCATCGACGTGATGATCCACTACCCGCAGGACAAGATGGCCCAGATGGTGCAGGGCCTAGCGCAGAAGGCGGACAAGCGGCTCATCATCTCGTTCGCGCCGGACACGTGGTACTACCGTGCGCTCAAGTCCTTTGGCGAGCTCTTCCCGGGGCCGAGCAAGACGACGCGCGCCTACTTGCACAGCGAGGAGGCTGTCGTCGATGCGCTCAATGCCGCTGGCTTCGAGCTCGCGCGCACCGAGATGACGGGCACAAAATTCTACTTCTCGCGCCTGCTTGAGGCGAAGAAGCGGGCCTGAGCGAGGGATCGAGCTCTTGTCCAAAAGATTTTTTGGTGCCGGTGTCTGATGAGCTTGGGGTTAGAGGGTTGATTGAGCATGGTTATAACTGAGTACGAGCACTGGTTGGTTGTCAGGCAGAGCCGACGGCGACGGATCTATCGGGTCACTCTCGTGGCCACTGTATCTCGAACGCTACGTACCCCTCTCGGTGCCCGCCGAACAAGGCGGGTGGTTTCATGCAACTACGGTGGTTTCATATCCGGGGCGTGTGTATCGCCCCGGGGTGTGTATGCCGCTCGAGTAGCGCGTCAGCGGGGCATGGGGATCCCCGGTGATCATGTAAATAGGGTGGAGACGTATCATCACCCCCTCGAGCTCGCAGTGGTACGAGAGCTCCAATCTAGAGTACGTCTCCCAACTGATGAAGGGACTGTGCAGTCGTAGCGTAGTCG
>Ga0210246_101308_pt1 | contig 20107 bp, 10 predicted proteins | sample ChrtobMetaP3_8mM_FD_155469 | JGI IMG/M metagenome (GOLD analysis project Ga0210246, IMG submission 155469) | Chrysochromulina tobin associated microbial communities from unialgal haptophyte culture, Seattle, Washington, United States - P3_8mM | ecosystem: Host-associated > Algae > Haptophytes >...
GAAGAGACATGCAGGATACATGCAGGATACATCAGGATACGTATTGTATAGGACCCCCCCCCCAATTTGTATAGGAAACCCCCCGTCACCCCCCGAGTGCCCTCTGGCGGCAAGAGAGCCACAGCTTTGAAGGTGCACCTCTGCAGCTCCCCACCCCCCACCAGCACGGAGGTCGTCCACTCCTGTTTGAGCTTCAGAACCCGGTACTTCCGACGTTTCCCGCTTCCCCCCCCTTCCCCCTGGCCCACCGTTTGCATGCGCGACCGAGTCTTGATTGCGGGTGGGTCATCACACGTGATCACGAACGATGTCGTCGTTCACGAAGCCGAATCCACACGACTGCACGGCCGCAATCACAAAGTGCGTGCGCGTCGACGGCGGTGCACTTTCACCTTCGGACGTATCCGCCCTCCTCGCCGCAGCCTGGATGCCTCAGCAGGCGGTTCGAGCGCACGTGCTGAGGCTGCTTCGCTCGGAGGCGGCACGGCTGGAAAAGGACCACGCCGCCTCGGTGGCGTTTGGTAGTCACGGCGTGTGCTTGGCCATTGCTGCGCTCTCAGAGGGCACCCAGACACTGGAAGGCAACGAAAGCGCCGCCTCACTCAGGGCGAGGCTGCGCATGGCTGCGGACGGCGCTGCTGCTCTTGCCGACATGGTGGCGGCTGCCGGAGCCAACAAGGAGCGGTGCCTCGCTCACGGTGGCGTGTCGGCGCTTCTGGCATGCGTCGAGCAGCTGGTTGGGCCAACATGCCCATGCGTTGCCCCTGTGCTCGTCGCTGAACTGTGCTTGCAGGCGTGCCGGGCGCTCGGCAACCTGGCATACGGGTGGGATGTCGAGCCGATTAAGGAAGCCATCGGAGTGGGCGGTGCCCAACTGCTGGTGAGACTGACGCAGCAAGCGGCCACGGGGGCCTCGGGGCTCTTCCGGTGGGCGACGCACGCGCTGCGCAACCTTGCAGTGCGCTCAGGCCCGATGCAGCACGCCATCGGCCAAGCGGCGGGCGTCGAGGCACTCGTTGCCGGGCTGCGTGCTCATGCGAGCTCAGCGCGAGCTCAGGAGGCGGGATGCAAGGCGCTCGCGTTTGTGCTCAAGCAGCACGGCCCGAACCGTGCGGCCGCCGTCGCGCACGGGGCCCTCGAGCAATCTGCGGACGTACTGCGTCGCCACACGCGCGATCCGGCTGCTATCGAGGCCGCGACCATGCTCCTCAGTTTCATTCTCCTGGAAGCGGATGGCAGCGTCGCGGACCGAGCGGTGGAGTGTGGCGCGCACGTGGCGGCGCTTGTGGCGATACAGGAGCTGCTGAGGCTATCCACTGGGTCGCATCGCTGTGAAGGGTCGCATGGCTGTGAAGGGTCTCTGATGCTTCCGAATGATGATGGCGGCGGCGGCGGCGGCGGCGGCGGCGGCGGCGGCGGCGGCGGTGGTGGTGGCGGCGGTGGCAGCGGCGGCGAGGTGGTGCAGGGCACGGGCTCGGATGGCGTGAGTGCACCAGCTGACAGGTCCTCTAGCAACGCGGAGTGCAGCACGCAGCTCGGCCGCCCGTCGAGTTGGCGTGCGCTGCTCAGCTCGTGCGTGTGGCTACTTGCTGCCGCGACTCGCCACTTACTCGAGGCGGCAGGTCGTGGCGGTGCTCAACACGGCGCTAGGCCCATCGCCGAGCAGCTGGATCGGAGCGGACTGGCGGAGATCTTCAGCTCGGAGGCGGGGCGCGAGGCGCAGCGGCGGGGTGCGGTGGCTGCGGAGGTCGCCGCCTGCTTGAGTAGCGTGCATTCGGCCATGCAGGCGCTCGAAGACGCCGAGGAACCACAGAAGGACGGCCGCCGAACCGACGGCGCTCCGCTCAAGACGGCGCTCGTCGGCCCTCCGCCTCCTCCTCCTCATGCTGACGCTCAAGACGGCGCTCCGCTCAAGACGGCGCTCATCGGCCCTCCGCCTCCTCCTCCTCATGCGGACGCTCAAGACGGCGCTCCGCTCAAGACGGCGCTCGTCGGCCCTCCGCCTCCTCCTCCTCATGCGGACGCTCAAGACGGCGCTCCGCTCAAGACGGCGCTCATCGGCCCTCCGCCTCCTCCTCCTCATGCTGACGCTCAAGACGGCGCTCCGCTCAAGACGGCGCTCGTCGGCCCTCCTCCTCCTCATGCTGACGCGGGCCCAGATGCGAGCGGCTGCCGCGACGATGCACCAGCTGCAAAGGCCTTGTGTGGGTCATCCTACGCGCCATCGGCAGACGTGCCCGCGCCCGCGCCTGCGCCTGCGCCCGCGCCCGCGCCCGCGCCCGCGCCCGCGCCCGCGCCCGCGCCCACGCCCACGCCCGCATCTGCCGAGCCCACCTTCGCGCCCGTCAGCAGCAGCACCAACGCCAAGGCTTGGCTTGCCCCCATCAGTGAAGCAACCACCGACACAGCCACTAGCGCCTCCACCACCAGCGCCGTCTCAAGCGCCGTCCCAAGCGCCGTCTCAAGCGCGTCCGCCATCAGCGACGAGGCGCTCGCCGGCTGCGTGACCACCCTGAGGGCCTTGCATGCCAGCAAGTACGCCGACTTTGACAGCGCGCGGCTGCGCCCGCTCCGGTGCGCCCTGATCCCAGTCCACCAACTGCTCCAGCGGCGGGATGCCAAGGTGCTCGAGTATGGAAGAGCGCGCCAACTCCGCAAGGAGGAGGAGGGCAGGCGAGCACGCCAGGCGGAGCTGGATAAGCGGCATCGCGACACGACTCAGCTGCGCAGCGGGCGCATCGAGCGCCTCCGGCAGCTCTGTGAGGCAGGTGGCGGAGGACGCGGCGACGCGCGCCTGATCGAGATGGCCGACGGCTCCACGCCGGCGACCGGCGGCGCCGGCGGTCCTGAGGGAAGTGGGGCAATCCGTTACTTGTGCCAAGTACCGGACGGCGCCGTGTATGAGCCCTCCGACCTGGCCCCACTCACGGCCGCCAGCAGCTGCGCCGTCAGCAGCGGCAGCATCACCGCTAGCACGCTCCCCATGAGCAACAGCGGCGGCGGCGGCGGCACCAGCAGCAGTGCAGGAGATGCACTCACCGAGCCGTCGCCGCCGGCCACGCCCGAACTCTTCACGTCTCGCCAGTGCTATGCATGCAAGGCGCGCTTCAGCCGGCTTCATCACTTTTATGCGCAGCTGTGCCCGCCGTGCGCTGCCCTCAACTACCGAATGCGCCACGCGACGGCCGACTTGACGGGGCGTGTGGCGCTGCTCACGGGCGCGCGCGTCAAGATTGGCTTTGAGATTGGGCTCAAGCTACTGCGCGCTGGGGCCACCCTGATCGCGACGAGCCGCTTCCCCGCCGATACGGCGCGGCGGTACGCGGCGACACCCGACTTTGGAGTGTGGAAGCATCGGCTACACTTGCATGCACTCGACCTGCGTGATCTTGGGGCACTCGAGCACTTTTGTGCCTTCCTCACAGCCACGCTGCCTCGGCTCGACATCGTCGTGAACAATGCGTGTCAGACCGTCCGTCGGCCCGCAAGCTACTATGCCCACCTGCTGCCCGCCGAGACGGCGCTAGAGGAGCAGCTGCTGCAGCTCTCGAGGAGCGCCGTGCCGAGCATCTCGGCTGCCCGCAAAAGCGAGAGCGGCGGTGAGGACGGCGGCAGCAGCTGCGGCGGTGACGATGCCACGCGGGGCGGCGCTGATGGAAGCGGCGACGGCGACGCTGGCGGCGACGCCGAGGGTGCGGTGCTCCTGCCTCTGCTCGCACAGCATGATGCGCGCATCAGGGCCGCGTGCGAAGCTGCTCACCGCCCTGAGGTCATCGGCCACCAGGGCGTCGGCGGCGGCGCGACGGCGCTCTCGGGCGCAGCCCGCCTCGATGCGCGTCGTCTCCCTCCGTCGCCTGCGAGGCTCTCCCAGTTGGTCCTCACCGCAGAGGACGCCAGGCCGCTCATCGCCATCCTCGCGCCCGACACGATGGCCACGGAGCAGACTGTGACGGGCGACGGCGTCGGGGACCACGGCGGCGGCGCTCTGGCCGCCCCCGCCCCAACCGCCTCGGCCGTGGCGTGTTTGGATGTCAACGGGCAGCAGATTGACCTTCGCTCGACCAACTCATGGGTTCTGAAGCTCGCGGACGTGTCGACCCCCGAGCTCGCTGAAGTGCTCGCCATCAACACGCTCGCTCCCTTTGTGATCAACGCGCGGCTGCAGCCGCTCTTGGAGGCTGCCGCACGCACGCCGCCTCCAGAATCGACGTCGGAGGCTGGCGCGGCCTTTGTCGTCAACGTGTCCGCCATGGAGGGTAAGTTCTACAGGTATAAGACGCCTAACCACCCTCACACGAACATGGCCAAGGCGGCGCTCAACATGATGACGCGCACGAGCGCACCCGACCTCGCGGCGAGCCATCGCATCTTCATGACCGCTGTGGACACGGGATGGATCAACGACGAGAACCCGCGCGAGCGCGCAGCGCGCACGGCGGAGAGCCACCACTTCCAGACACCCATTGACGAAGTGGATGCCGCCGCGCGCGTGCTTCATCCCGTGTTCGATGGCGTGCTGACCGGGGCGCCACTCTTCGGCGTCTTTCTCAAGGACTACAAGGAGACTGAGTGGTGAACAAAACGGAACGCCGTACCGTTACCCGTGCGGTACTGGGAACAGCTCTGGGTTGTCAGCTCTGAGCTCACAGCCGTCGGACGGTGATCGGTGTGTAGAGCAGTGTACGGTGCTGTCCGGTCTCTCGGGGCACTCTGGATCAGTAGACAGTACTGCACGACACACGTTTGGTGCCGCACGATGCTCAATTGATCTGCGGCTGTATTTCCGTCATCAAGGATCATGGGCCATGTGCATGGTAGCCCTCGGCATCGCCATACAGCTGCGTCGGCAGCAAGGCGTCCATGCACGGCAGGCGTCACGCGCTAGGCGGTCCCGACTACGTCAGCCACACAAGCGCGCGCGCTCAAATCGCGCGACGACCTGCACGTCATCACCGTCGCCGAAGACGAGACGAGGCATCTGAAATTTTGGCACGCTGTGGCCCCAATCGCCATTTTTGAGTATCGATGTTGAAGCTGTGATTAACGAGCGCCATCAGCGGCACGCCGAGCGTGTAGAAGGTGCCACGGGCACGCCCGCACAGGCCACCGCATCCTATACCAGGATTTGGGCCGTCGCATCCGCACAAACCGGGATCCTTTCGCTTCCTCTTTGCACAGCACAGAGCCGCCTCGTCCACCTCCACGGCCTCGGCCCAAGCGCCCTCTCCGACGGCATACTGGCGGTACGTTCGGTAGTCGCTCAAGTCGTATCGAAACTTGGGATCGAAAACCATGGCAGCGACCGCGGTAGGTCGGATCTGTTTATTGAGCATAAAGCCACGCAATGACTGAAGCGCAGCGCCGTTGAGCAGGTGCGGCGGCTCCTGCCACCATGTGAAGATGTCGGCGTCGAGGTTCGGCACCTTGCGATAGTCGGAGCACAGCACTTCGAAGCCGCGACCGCCCGCCTGTTTGAGCGCCTCCGATCGCTGACGAAGCACGGTGCAGTAATTCGTTGCGAGTTCAATCGCTGTGGCCTTCAGCGTGTGCTGGCAGAAGCACGCCATGCCATCCCCGTTGCGTGTGCCAATCTCGATCAGTTCGCGGCCGGCAAAATGCTTGAGCAGAGCCGTGTGCACGGCTTGGGGCGAGCGCATGGGTGCGGCATCGACGGGCGAGGAGACGATGGCGCTGCAATTCCTCGTCATGGGTCAAGCTACCGTGCGAGCGCGGCGAGGGCGGCACCCGTCCCACGGCGGCGGTCGATGGCTCCTCTTTCGTTGCGAACGCCGACGCGCATCCATACTAGCGCAGCGCGCGTAACGCGCGCGCGACCGCGCCCGACAACGGGGGGACGGCGGCACTGGGTACCGGTGAAGTAGCACCGTTAACACATTTCTTAAAGGCAAGATGTTTGGTGTGTCTGTGAATCGAGCGTCGGAAGCCCCGCGCGCGGGCCAAGACGCGGCCCCGCGGACCGCAGTGGCACTCACAGTCGCTTCCTCCTACCTACCCACGATGGCGACCGATGCCGACAAGCTCCAGCAGCTACAGGAGGCGCTCGACAAGGAGAAGGATAAGTCCAAGAGCAATCTGATGAAGCTGATGGACTCGAAGAAGGAGTCCAAGGAACTCATGAAGCAAAAGGAAGCCCTCCAAGCCGAGCTCGACGCACTGCGCAGCAGCGGAGCGGGCGCTATGGGCGCGACTGCGGCACCAGTGAAAGGCCTCTCCGCGGAAGAGCGCGCAGCCGCCGTCGAAGAGGGCCGTGCGGCGGCCGCCGCGCAAGCGGCAACGGCGCTCGCCGAGGCGGTCGCAGCGGCCAGGAAGGAGGCAGACGAGTACTATGAGGCCGAGCTCGACGCACTGCGCAGCAGTGGATCGGACGCTATGGGCGCGACTGCGGCGCCAGCGCCTGGCCTCTCCGCGGAAGAGCGCGCAGCCGCCGTCGAAGAGGGCCGTGCGGCGGCCGCCGCGCAAGCGGCAACGGCGCTCGCCGAGGCGGTCGCAGCGGCCAGGGCGGAGGCAGAGGCGGCTCACGCGGCCGCACTTGCCGCTCTCAAGGACGACTCGGAGCGCACGCTGGCAGCGGCGGTCGCGGCGGCGCGGGAGGAGGCGTCCGCCGCCTCTGCCACTTCGGGCAATGAGTCGAGCGCGGCGGCGGCGGAGGCGGCGGCCGCCGTCGCTGCGGCACGCGCCGAGGCTGAGAGAGCGGTGGAGGCCGCGTCGGCCGCGCGCTCAGACGCAGAGGCGGCGCGCATGCTTGCCCAAAAGAATCAGGAGAAGCTCGACGAGATGGTGGAGAAGCTCGAATCGGCGGCAGCGGCCAGAGAGGAAGCGTCGAAAGCGACAGCGGCGGCGGTGGCCGCAGCGCGCGAGGAGGCCCTCGGCAACCAACAGGGCGCGCTGAGCGCAGCCATCGAGGCGGCCGAGGCCAAGGCGGCCGCTTCCATCGAGGTGGCGGTCGAGGCGGCCAAGGCGGAGGCGGCTATGGCGGCTACGGCTGCGGCGCAGGAGGCGGCCGCTGCCGCGGCGGCGGAGCTGGCGGCGGCGGTCGAGGCGGCCAAGGCGGAGGCGGCTGAGGCGACATCCGCGGTCTGGGCAGCTACATTCGAGAAGATGCAGTCCGATCAGCTTGCCTCGGCTGACGCGACGGCGCAAGCGTTCGCGGCGGCCGTCGAGGCAGCCAAGGCGGAGGCGGCTGAGGCGACAGCCGCGGCGATCGCGGCGGCGGCGGCCGAGGCGGAGGTCGCACAGGCGGCGGCGGCGGCGTCCACCACTGAGGCGGCCGCTGCCGCGGCGGCGGAGCTAGCGGCGGCCGTCGAGGCAGCCAAGGCGGAGGCGGCTGAGGCGACAGCCGCGGCGGCGGCGAGCGTTCAGGCGGCCGAAGCGGTAGCAGCGGAGCTGGCGGCGGCGTTGGAGGCCGCCAAGGCGGAGGCTTCCGCCGCAGCGGCGAGCGCGCAGGCCGCCCACGACAGCGCGGTAGCCGAGCAGAGCAAGCTGCTCGAAGAGCTCGAGGCGGCGCGCACGCAAATCCAAACCCTTGCCGAGGGGCTGGGCGATAAGTGGGATGCCAGTGGCGCCGCGCCGCAGATCGACGAGTATGTGGCCTACATTGCTGAGCTGCAGTCTCTCATCGGAGCGGCCGAGGGGGGTGGCTGGGCGGCGCTCGAGACGGCGCCGGAGGGCGCCGTGCTGGGCGTGGCGTCCGCCAAGCGTGCGGCGGCAGCCGAGGCGGCGGCGGCCGAGGCGCGCGCGGCGAGCGCCGAAGCGAGCGCCCATCTCAGCGCTCGAATTGCGGAGCTGGCGAGTGCACAAGCCGAGATCGGCTCGTTAATCGAGCAGCTCGCTGCGGCCAAAGCGGAGATCTCCGAGCTCAAGGCAGACGTCAAGTTCGCGCACGAGGAGGCGGCCGAGCGCGCGGCTGGCGCGGCGAGCGCTGCGGCGGCCGAGGCGGCCGCGGCGGCGCTCTCGGAAGAATTGAAACGCAAGGAATCGGAGTCGCTCGAGGCCATGGCGACGTCTTCGGAGCAGCTGTCCAGAGTGATCGCCGAGCACGAGGACGCGATGCGCGCCGCCCTGAGCGCTCAAGAGGACGCGCTGCGCGCCGAGGCGGCTGCTGCCCTGGAGGAGGCGATCGCGCAGGCGGAGGTGAGGGCGCGGGCGGAGGAGAGGGCGAGCGCTGAGGCGAAGACCTCCGAGCTGGCGGGTGCCCTCGAGGTCGAGAAGGCACGGGCGCTGGAGGCAATCGCGGCGGCGGTGGCGGCGGCCAAGGAGGAAGCGGTCGCGGAGGCGAGAGCGGCGGCGATGGAGGAGGCGGAGGAGATGATCCGCGCGGCCGTCGAGGCTGCCAAAGCCGAAGCGGCGGCCGAGGCCGAGGCCAAGGCAGAGGCCAAGGCGGAGGCCCGCCTGCAGAGCGTCGTAGAGGAGGCGATGGAGAGGGCCCTTGCAGAGGCGGAGGAGGTGCGAGCGGCGGCGGTGTCCGCGGCCCTGGCCGAGGCGGAGGAGGCGCGGTCGGCGGCCGTGACTGAGGCGGTGGCGGCGGCGGTGGCCGCTGCGCGCGAGGAGGCCCTCGGCAACCAACAGGGCGCGCTGAGCGCCGCCATCGAGGCGGCCGAGGCCAAGGCGGCTGCTTCCATCGAGGTGGCGAAGGCGGAGTTCCAAGCTGCGCAGACCAGCGTGGAGGCGTCCCAGGTGAACGTGAAGACGCTGACCGAGGCGCTGGAGACCGCGCGCGCCGACGCGGACCGGGTGGTAGGCGAGCTGTCCACGTCGCAGGCGAACGTGGAGCAGCTCACGGCGCAGCTCGAGTTGCTCATGGGTGCATCTCAAAAACAAGTGAGCTCTCTCAAGGAGCAGCTCGAGGTGAGCGAGCTCGAGATGAGCCAGATGAAATCTGAGCTCGCGGCGGCGCAGGGGCAGGCGCTCGAGGCGCTCGAGGCGCTCGCGGTGGCTAAGGGGCGCGCGGCGGCGGAGCAAGGGGAGGCGGCTGCCGAGGCGGCGGCCAGCGCACAGCAGGCGGCGATCGAGGCGGCTGTCGAGGCGGCGCGCGTCGAGGCGGCGGCGGTGGCGGCCACCGCAGCCGAGGCGGCTGCGGCTGTGGCAGAGGAAGCCCGCGTGGCGGCTGTGGCCGAGGCCGTTGCGGAAGCGACCCGCCAAGCGGCTCTCCAAGCGGCCGCTGCCGCGGCGGCGGAGCTGGCGGCGGCGGTCGAGGCGGCCAAGGCGGAGGCGGCTGAGGCGACATCCGCGGTCTGGGCAGCTACATTCGAGAAGATGCAGTCCGATCAGCTTGCCTCGGCTGACGCGACGGCGCAAGCGTTCGCGGCGGCCGTCGAGGCAGCCAAGGCGGAGGCGGCTGAGGCGACAGCCGCGGCGATCGCGGCGGCGGCGGCCGAGGCGGAGGTCGCACAGGCGGCGGCGGTGGCGGCGGCGGTGGCCGCAGCGCGCGAGGAGGCCCTCGGCAACCAACAGGGCGCGCTGAGCGCAGCCATCGAGGCGGCCGAGGCCAAGGCGGCCGCTTCCATCGAGGTGGCGGTCGAGGCGGCCAAGGCGGAGGCGGCTGAGTCGGCTGCCGCGGCGGTCGCGGCGGCGAAGGCCGAGGCCGAGGCGGCGGCGGCGGGGAGGGTGGAGGCGGCTGATGGGCCGGCAGAAGAGCTGAGGGCGCTCCACCGGCGCGCAGACCAAGCTGAAGCGGAGGCTGCCGCTCGCCAGGCGGTCATCGAGCAAATGCAGTCTGCGCAGCTCGCCTCGGCTGACGCGACGGCGCAAGCGTACGCCGACGCACGCGCGGCCACCGAACGCGCAGCGCAGGCGGAGGCGGCGGAGGCGGAAGCGAAGGCGCAGGCCGACGCCCTCAGGCTCGAGCTGGAAGCTGCCAAGGCGAGCGCTGTGTCGAGCACCTCCGTTGTGGGCGCGAACGCGGCAGAGACCGAAGTGGCCGTGGCGGCGGCCGTGGCGGCGGCGCTGGCTCACAAGGAAAGCGAGCACCAGGCGGCGCTTGCGCAGAAGGAGAGCGAGTTCTCTGCTCAACAGGATGAGATGCTAGAGTCGTATGACGCGGCCACCAGCGAGCTCGACGAGTACAAGAAGCGGTGCACAGAGCTCCAATCCGAGCTTGCCGAGGCGAAAGCGCAGGCTCCCGAGGCGAAAGCGCTGGCCCCTGCCCCAGCGGCGGACCCGCCGGCAGAGGACGACTAAAAGGTCGTTGACGCCGGCGGCAACGGCGACGGGAATTTATTCGGGTGAGAGTTAGGGTGAGAGGCGCGTTTTTGAGTGGAGAGTGGCCGGGAACGTAGCGTTTCGTTGGGGCGTTCGAGACCTCCCGGCGGCGCGTTCTCGCGGTGCGCAGAGCTATGTCGACGAGCGAAAGTTGTTCATTTTATGGACTCATCGAGACTAACGACCAAATTTGGAGTGTTTCATCATCATGCTTCGTCAAAAACGAAAAACAATTCGTCAAAGTGTGCCGACGAGACCGAGGCGAGATCTTGTTTTCGTCGGCCTGGACGCCTCATCACATCGGCCCCGACGATCAAGCAATATTAAAAGGTGCGATGCTGATTGATGAAAGAACTCTTTCGGGGTCGCAGCTCCGTGGAGTCCGTGGCCCAAGGTGGCCCCGGGCCTGCGCCGCGCGCCGCGCAACCTCCAGCGCTCGCCGTACCTTGCCAAACGCGCTGCGGCCCACGATATCCTTTCTTCTCCCGGAACCCGGGGATACTCCCGTCATTACACGCCTGCGCGCTGGTGCCTGTGCGGAGCTGCGCGCGCGCCGCGCGCGCTGGTGCCCGAGCGGAGCTGTGCCTGCGCCTCAGAAGCCCTGCCACAGCGTCGCTGGGCCGCTCGCGCGCCGATTCGGCCCGCCTGAACAACCATGTCGTTTGCGCGCGCACAGAGCAGGAGCAGCAGCAACACCAGCCTTACGATCTGACTCACGGGCGCCTGCACACCCGCCTGCGCACGCAGAGTCGCACCCAAACAAGAAGCACCATGGCGACCATCGACACCACCAAGCTCCTGGCGACTTCCACGCCAGAGGACCGCGCGGCCGAGTGCAAGGCCATCATGGACAAGCTCTCCGAGGCTGACCTCGTGAAGATCGACGCGACGCTGGCCTCGCTCAAGGCGGTGATCGCGGACAAGTCGAAGCAGGCGGCCAACGGGCGCGCGGGAGCTCTTGGCTTCCTCTGCGCCCTGCACGCCAAGTTTGGGCACGCGGCCGAGTCGGTGCTCGTGCCTCTCCTCCCCGACGCTCTCGAGGCTCTCGCCGACAAGTTGAAACCCGTCTCGTTCGAGGCCGACAAGTTTGCGCAGTCGCTCATCTCCAAGCTGTCGGAGCACGGCGTGAAGAGCGTCATGCCCATGCTCCTCGCTGAGTACGAGAGCAAGTGGCAGACCAACCTAGGGCGCGCGCAGCTGATCGGCATGATCGCCAAGGCGTTCCCGGCTCAGACTGGGCGATGCATCAACGACATCATCCCGGTGCTCTCGACGCTGATGTGGGATGTGAAGCCGCAGGTGAAGGAGGAGGCCACCGCGGCTATGCAGACGTGCGCAGCCACGTGCAAGAACAAGGACATCAAGGACACGATCCCCGAGATCATCCAGTGTATCCTCGAGCCCGAAAAGGTGGCCGAGACCGTGCACAAGCTCGCGGGTGTCGTCTTCGTGCAGGACATCGAGGGCTCGGCGCTCGCGATCATGTGCCCGCTCCTCAAGCGCGGCATGGACGAGCCGACGACCTCCATCAAGCGCAACGTGCGCCGCGGCCCCGCCCAAGAGAGCATGCTCTGTCCCAAATGGCACGAATGCCGGTCCATGCGCGGCGTGCGGCATGTGCATGTTGGTGCACGGCATGCGCACATTTCCTGCCGTCCGCGTTGCCGCTGCGGTCTCTCGGCTCGTTGCCCCCGCTCGCTCGCTCGCTTGCTCTTGCCCGCCCCTCTTCTCTTCTCTGAGCTCGCCCCGCACGCCTTCTTCATTTGGGCAGGTCGCTCGCATCGTCGAGAACATGTCGAAGCTCGTCGACGACCCGTACGAGATCGAGCCCTTTGTGCCCATCCTGCTGCCGCAGCTCAAGCGCGCCAAGGAGGAGGTGTCAGACCCCGAGTGCCGCAACGTGTGCGAGAAGGCGTACTCGCAGCTCGAGCTCACCTCGAAAAAGGCGCCGATCTGGGCGCGCATCGAGCGTGCCAAGGTGCTTGCGAGCCTGAACACGGCGGCGGCCGGCGCCAAGCTCCACGAGGCGACGGCCAACTACGCCGTCGGGCTCGCGCTCTCGATGCTCGACCTCAAGCTGCTCGACGAGGCGCTGTGGAAGACGGCCCTCACGCCTCACCTCAAGCTCACGCTCCCGGCGGCCAAGATTGAGGGCGTCGTCAAGAGCTGGCTCGAGGTGTGCGCCAAGGACGTGCATATTGAAGAGGAGAAGGAGGAGGTGGACGATGCGGAGCAGCTGTGCGATTGCCAGTTCTCGCTCGCGTACGGCAACAAGGTACTCCTCAATCAGACTGTGCTCAAGCTCAAGCGTGGCTTCCGGTACGGCCTGTGCGGCAAGAACGACTCGGGCAAGACCTCTCTGATGCGCGCGATCGCCAACCAGCAGGTCGAGGGTTTCCCCCCGCCGACCGAGCTCCGCACGATGTTCGTCGAGACGGACGTGCAGGGCGAGGCCAAGGACGGGTCGGGCAAGCTCCTCTCGGAGCTCTCGGTGCTCGACTTTGTCGCGAACCACGCTGGCCTCAAGCACTATGGCGTCACGGAGGCGATGGCGCGTGAGAAGTTGCTCTCGGTCGGCTTCGCCGAGGACGCGACTCCCAACCCCGACGGCACGATGCCCGCCGCCGACCTGACGAAGCAGGTCGGCCGCCTCTCGGGCGGCTGGCGCATGAAGGTCGCGCTCACGCGTGCGATGCTCATGAAGGCCGACATCCTGCTCCTCGACGAGCCGACCAACCACCTCGACCCGGGCAACGTCAAGTGGGTCATCGACTACCTGACGTCGCTCACGCACGTGACCTCCATCATCGTGTCGCACGACATCAAGGTGCTCGATCAGGTGTGCACGCACGTGCTCCACATTGAGAACCTGAAGCTGAAGATGTTCAAGGGCAACCTGAGCTACGTGGCCGAGAACCACGTGCCCGCGCTGCTCTCGTACTTCGAGCTCAAGGCGACCAAATTCCACATGCGCTTCCCGACGCCGGGCATGCTCGAGGGCGTCTCGTCCAAGGGGAAGCACATCATGAAGATGACCAACATCTCGTTCACGTACCCGGGCGCGCCCAAGGCGCAGCTTACCGGTGTGACAGTGCGTGTCTCGCTCGCGACACGCGCCGCGTGCATCGGCGCCAACGGTGCGGGCAAGTCCACGATGATCAAGCTGCTCACGGGCGAGCTGGAGCCCGACAAGGGCTCCGGCGAGGTGTGGAAGCACCCGAACGCGCGCGTCGCCTACGTGGCGCAGCACGCGTTCCACCACATCGAGCACCACCTCGACCTCACCCCCAACGAGTACATCCGCTGGCGCTACGAGCACGGTTCGGATAAGGAGGGTGTGGAGAAGGTCACGACGAAGCTCACGCCCGAGGATGAGGAGGCGATGAAGAAGCCGTTCATCATCGACGTGGAGGCGGTCGACAAGAACGGCGCCAAGGTCATCAAGCAAGAGAAGCGCGTCTTCAACCGCTTCACCGACGGCCGTCGCCAGATGCAAAAGTCCAAGGAGCAGGAGTACGAGATCAACTGGGTGGGCGACATGAACTTCACCACGTGGGTGTCGCGCGCCAAGCTCGTCGCGGCGGGGCCCGTGTGGGTCAAGCTGCTCAAGCACTGCGACGAGCGCATCGCCGCCAAGGCGACCCAGCTCGTGCGTCCCCTGACCCAGAAGGTGGTCGAAGGGCACCTCGCGGACGTCGGCCTCGAGGCCGAGTTCGCGACGCACTCGCGCATGGGTGCCCTGTCGGGCGGCCAGAAGGTCAAGGTCGTGCTCGCGGGCTCGATGTGGAACACTCCGCACATTGTCATCCTCGACGAGCCGACCAACTACCTCGACCGCGACTCGCTCGGTGCAATGGCCGAGGCCATTAACGCGTACGAGGGCGGCATTGTGATCATCTCGCACAACGCGCAGTTCGTCGACCAAGTGTGCCCTGAGGTGTGGCACCTCGAGAACCACACCCTGAACCTCAAGGGCTCGTACGACTGGCTCGAGTCGGCCAACAAAGAGGCTGCCAAGCTCGAGAAGCAGGCAGACTCGTACATCGACGGCCAGGGCAACGAGATCAAGGTGCAGAAGGCCAAGAAGCCCGCCTCGAAGGCTGAGCTCAAGAAGATCAAGAAGGAGATTGCGGACAAGCGCAAGTCGGGCATCGAGTGCTACACAGACGAGGAGCTCGAGGCCGCGGGCTTCTTGGTGGAGCAGTAGAGGCAGGCTCGCGGGCTGCCTCTACTTAAGTAAGGCTGGAGTCCGCGACCCACGCGCTGACGCGCCCCTCCCGTGGAGACTGTGGGAATGGGTATAGGGGCGGCATCGAGACAGAGCCACGCGCCGAAGGGCCCACGACATGAAGGCATGTCGTTGGGCGCTTCCCTCGAAGCCGCCCCCATTGCCCATGCCCGCGCGAGCATGTAGGCCGTTGTGCCCTGCCGTACCGCGAACTTGCTTGCCAGCTCCTGCTTGTGTGCGGAGTGCCTCCTGGCAAGCTGTACTCTTCGGTGATCATCATCCTTTAGAGGTCGGTCGCGCTGGTGCTGCGGGCGGAGCCGAAGGTTCCTCCGCTTGCACGCCGGCAGCCAAGCCCCTTGCGCCGTGTGCGGAGGCTGTTCGTTTATCGGGGAATAGAGTTGCGGGACCGGGCGGTGAAAGACCGTCGCTGCGTTGCGTGTGTGCGCCGAGGGTGCGGCGTGCGCGGCCATGCCGCGCAGCACGTGTCGTTATGTAAGATGGATATTTATGTTAACGGACGCATACGCGGCATACCGCAGCCAAAACCGTCACTCACTCTAGACTCTTCGCGGTTCACACAGCCAATCGAATCAGCACGCTCCGATAGCGCTCCGAGGTCGGGTTCCGCTTTCCGGCGTCGCGCCGCTACTTCTTCTTCTTCTGGAAAGGGTTGCTGAACCCCGGCTGAGCTGGTGGATGGCTCAGCTGTTCGAGCAGCTCAATCTTCTCCATCTTCACCCGGGCGAGCATCTCCTGCGTCTTAAGGAGCTCGGCCGCCTTGGCCTCCTTGTCGGCGATCGCCTTCTCGAGCTGCTCCTGCACCTCCGCCAGCCTGGCCTCGCTGCCCTCCTGCACCTCCGCCAGCCTGGCCTCGCTGCCCGCGCCGTCCGCGTCGGCGGCCGCCGGCGCCGGCGCCGCACCTTGAGCCTTGGCAACTGCTGCAGCCACCGCCGCCGCCTGCCTGTCGATAAGGCTCTGACGCGCGGCTGCCTCCTCTCTAGCCGCGGTCGCGAGCGCATCCGCATTCAGCTGCGCCTTCCGGCGGCGGTAGGCGGCCTCCGCCTCTGTCTCGACCGCTGCTGCTGCTGACGTTGAGGTCGGAGCTTCTCGCACCTCCGCCTTCGCCGACGCCACCGCTGCTGCCACGGCCGCCGCCGTCGCCGCCTCCGCCTCGGCCGCCGCTTCGGCTTTGGCAGCCTCGACGGCCGCGCGGATCATCTCCTCCGCCTCCTCCATCGCCGCCGCCTCCGCCTCCGCCTTGGCCGCCTCCACCTCTGCCACAAGCCTCTCGGCCGCGGCCGCCTCTGCCTCGGCGGTCGCTTCTGCGCGCGCTGCCGTGATCTCCACCGCCATCAGGGCACGCGCCTCCGCGAGCGCCTCCTCCCTGGCCGCCGCCACCGCCACAGCCAAATGAGCACTGTGATGAGCGCTCGCCGCCGATACGTTCTCAGCCGAGGCGAGTGTAGCCTTAGCTTCCGCCTTGGCTGCATCGACGGCCACCTCGACGGCGGCCCTCATCCTTGTCGAGTACGGTGACAAGAACCCCAGGTTCCCCTGTTCGTCATCGAATGCGGCCTCCTCGCGCACCGCGGCTACCGCTGCCGCGACGGCCTCCGCCTGGGCCGCCTCCGCCTTGGCAAGTGCTGCCGCCACTGCCGCCGCCTGTGCCTCCGCCGCCTCCGCCTTGGCTGCATCGACGGCCGCCTCGATGGCGGCTCGGAGGGCGCCCCGTTGGTCACCGAGGGCCTCCTCTCGCGCTACCGCCACCGCTGCCGCTACCGCTGCCGCCGTCGTCGCCTCCGCCTCGGCCGCCGCTTCGGCTTTGGCAGCCTCAACGGCCGCGCGGATCATCTCCTCCGCCTCCTCCATCGCCGCCGCCTCCGCCTCCGCCTTGGCCGCCTCCACCTCTGCCACAAGCCTCTCGGCCACGGCCGCCTCCGCCTCCGCGGTCGCTTCTGCGCGCGCTGCCGTGATCTCCACCGCCATCAGGGCACGCGCCTCCGCGAGCGCCTCCTCCCTGGCCTCCTTCCTAGCCGCCTCCACCGCCGCGGCCACCTGAGCACTCGCCGCCGCAGCGTTCTCAGCCGATGCTGGTGCAGCCGCCACCGCCTTGGCTGCCTCGAGGAGCTCGGTCAGGTAATCCACGTTGTCCAGCGACACCTTCAGATTCGTCTTAGCCATCTCGAGCTCGGTGCGTACGTCGAGCAGCTTGAGGAAACGCTCAGATGTCTCAACCATCGACGACTCACGTACGCGCGCGCGTCAACGGGCAAGAGAAAAAGCGCGCGTGCACCGCGATGATTCCCAACACGATCGGGGCGTTCGTCGCGCAAGTTTGCCACTGACGAAACTCACAAATTCAACTACTTCACCCCCACGCCAAGACCCCAATGCTTGACCCCGCCGTTCGACTTCACGGTCCGATTGACTTTTTCTTCATGGTTTCCCCGGGCAGTGGGGCAGCCCGCGCGGGCACGCAAGCTGTGCTGGCGTAGACGTGCGGGCGAGCCGCGTTTTATCGTTAGATCACTTGGATTTGGCCTGGCTGGAAGCCGAAAATGCGAAGGTCCATCGTGGGTCTGGCCTCGTCGTTACACGATCGACTCTTGACCCCAACCTACAGCTGCTCATTCGAGAGAGCCATCGGCGGTTCGAAGCTTTGGGGTCAAAGAGCTGACGGTTCGTACGACGGCGCTTGGTCGGTGTGTTTTGATCAGGGCATCCTGACTGCTCCAGGTTGCGTCGTCTACAGTTTCGGGATAGGTGGCGACTGGTCCTTCGACGAAGCCATGGCCCAGGGAGATTACTTTGGGCTTAGCGGCTCGTTCGTGAAGGGGATTGGCTGCTCGGTGCACTCCTTCGACCCGACGATGGGCCTGGCAGCCCACGTGCACCAGCCTGGAGCCGTCTGGTTTCAGCCCACCGGCCTGGCGGGCTCGGACGGCGAGCGAGTGGAGCCGCGCGGCATCGGGTGGCGCAATGGACGCACCGACAGCGAGATGCGCCGGCCGTGGCGCGTGGCGACGCTGCGCACAGTGATGCACGAGCTTCGGCACGAGCGGTTGACGCTGCTCAAGATCGATGTGGAATCGTTCGAATGGGAGGCGCTGGCTGCAGCGGTGGCCGACGGGACGCTCGATCGCGTCGACCAGATCCTCTTCGAGGCACACATAGGCAGCAGCTGGTTCGAGCAGTGGGATGCATTCGGTGGTGCCGCGGCCCTTGCAACCCTCGTGGATGAGCTCGAAAGTCGGTCGTTTTCGCTCTTCCACTCGACTGCGAACTCGTTTGCCAACTTGACGCAGCTCGGGCCGGGGCAGCCGCCGATCGCCTCGTGCCTCGAGCTCTCGTGGATTCGCACGCGCCCGCCGGCGGGTGCGCCTCCGTACGCGGCACACATGGGGCGCCATGCGAGCTCGGCGTCTAGCTGCAGGGCCATCGCTGCCGACGAGGCAGGCAGCGACGCAGGCGACGCAGGCGACGCAGGCTCCTCGGCAGCGGAGACGTCAAGCCTGGAGGCGTGGCAGCAGCGCCCGTGGGCTGGGCGCGAACCCCTCGCGGCCCCTACCCACGCGTTGGCTCGCTTAGAGGATTGCTCTCCCTTCACCGTCCGCACGTACACCGCGGTCGGGGTGAGCCCGTATGTCCAATGCCTGCGGCCTTACGCGGACGTGCTGAGCACCGCTGTTCGTAGGCAAGGCCGCTGGCCCGACTGCGACGCGCTGGTGCCCCTCTGGCGCCGTGCTACTGCTGATGCCACCGCTGCCACATACGCCGAAACCTCCGGCAACGGCACCGCCTCAGGCACATCTGCGCAACCGTTGTTCGTCGATGCGGGCGCGAACACAGGCTCGTGCTCGCTGCTCATGCTCGCGATCGGGGCCTCGACGGTGGCCTTCGAGCCGCTCGCTGCCAACCTGTACTACTTCACGTCGGCCGTGCTCCGTAACGGCCCTGGTTTTGGCGCGAAACTGACGCTCCACCCAGTCGCACTCGGCGCGCGACGGCGCGTATCGGTCTTGTACACCGATGCGAATCCGGGCAACACGGTGGTTGGCCTACCAGTCGGTGACACTGCGGAGCAGGAGGTAGCCATGCGGCGCGCAGGGCCGAAGCAGCGAGTGCCGGTCGTCACCCTCGATGAGATGCTCTGGCCAGACGAGACGAAGCCGGCGCCACGCATTGGTGTGCTCAAGATGGATGTGCAGGGGCTCGAGACGCAGCTTCTACACGGCGCACGGCGGTTGCTGCAGGCTGGCGCAATCCAGCACGTCAAGTTTGAGGTGGCGCCCAAGTGGCTGCATGCGCAGAACACGTCGGCGGCGTCCCTTTTCTGCCTCTTGGTACAACACGGCTTTGTTCTCGCCGAGACGTTAACGACTGGCGCGCCCCCGCAGCCAGCGACCCTGAAGCGATTCCGTGAGCTGGACGCGCAGCCGCACCAGATCATTGACTTTGTCGCCACGCGGCCTGACAGCCCGCAAGTCCCAGCACGGCGTGTGTCCCCGTCAACAACCCATCGGCGAAAGTCGGCCAAGGTCGGCCGGACTTGGAACAACAGCCACTCCGTGTTCGATGGCATCTACGCGGGCAAACAGTGGGGACCAGCCGGTGGTGGGTCCGGACTCGGCTCGAGCATCGAATACGCCAAGGGCGCGAAGCGTGTGCTCATGCAGGTCATTCGCGAGCTGAACGTGTCCTCGGTCTTGGACGCGCCTTGCGGCGCTTTTGTGTGGCAGACGCCAATGGTGCACACGTTGCTTGAGCAGAACCCTGTGTTCCGATACCTCGGCGTCGACGTCGCAAGAAGTGTGATCGCCGCCAACTCGGCAGCCCACAGCTCGCTCGCGCCGCGTCTGCGCTTCAAGCGAATGAATCTGGTACACGAGCCGCTGCCACGTGGCTATCAGCTCATCTTCTCTCGCGACGCGCTGCAGCACAATTCGCTTGCTGACGTGTTCCAGATCCTGCGGCGCTTCGCTGAGACCGACGCGCCGTATCTTCTCTTGGGCTCGTACCCGACAGCTGTGCAGCCGGGACAGATAGGCTACTCACCCCAGCCCGTCGGCACCAACATGGACATCGCCACGGGCGACTATCAGAGGATTAACCTCGAGGCTCCACCTTTTGGTCTCACGGCTTGGAAGCGGTACGCCGAGGAGACCCCAGATGAGAAGTATCTCTACTTGTACGAACGGCAGTTGATTGTCACGGCGCTTGCGACGCGAAAGGATGGTGCTGTGTAGTAGACGCGGGGACCCGGGGCGTTGCGGGGTACTTTTGTGACTCCCCCTTCAACCCGGCCCATTAATTAACCCCACTCAATCACATTCACGCACACACCTTCACACCCGTCCACCCAAGATATTCCGTTGCTTTTCGTCCGCTCGGAATTCGCACCCAAGATATTCGGCGGGCACGGAGACGCGCTAGACCCCGGCGCCGAGCGTCGCTCTCCCCACGCCCGTTCCCATGACTGTGCACGCGCGGCTCGCCTCCGCGTGCATAGGTGTCAAGACGTCCAGGTGACGACGAGCGGGGCTGAGGCCGATCAGTGGACTACCGGGGCACGGCAGCGCACTAGGGCTAGACCCAGGCGCCGAGCGTCGCCTTCCCCTCGCCCGTCCCCAAGATGAATGTGGACGCGACGCTGTCTGCGGC
>Ga0210246_101312_pt1 | contig 20084 bp, 10 predicted proteins | sample ChrtobMetaP3_8mM_FD_155469 | JGI IMG/M metagenome (GOLD analysis project Ga0210246, IMG submission 155469) | Chrysochromulina tobin associated microbial communities from unialgal haptophyte culture, Seattle, Washington, United States - P3_8mM | ecosystem: Host-associated > Algae > Haptophytes >...
TGGAGAGATTGTTGTGAGCGGATCTGTCCTCCGATGCGCCTGAAGCCGGCCGCTGCGGGGCGGAGGCGCGCGCGCGCGCTCGGAGTCGAAGGAGGCGAAGGAGGCTGGACAAAAGATTTGAAAAAGTTGATTTATTGATGCTCTCAGCCGGGCCCCCTGAAGGAGGGTTCGTGCCGAAACCTCCTTTCCACAGGGAACACCAGGATTTTCTTTGTCCATCTTTCGCGGTGTGTGTCGTGTGTGTGCCCTTTGCCTCTGTCCACCAGGTGCGGCCGAAGACTGAGTTATGAAGAGGCTCTGCGGTACCACCAGCGGCAGCATGTGTTCCTCGATGCTGTGGAGCCGTGCCAGGCACCTTTCGAGCGGCGCGCCGGGTATTTACGAACTGCTCGGAGTGCTGCCCAGCGCAACACCGGATGAGCTCAAGGCGGCGTACCGACGCAAGGCCTTGGAGCACCACCCCGACCGCCACGCTTCTGATGAGCGCGAGAAGGCAGAGCAAGCGTTCAAGGCGGTCAGCGAGGCGTATGCGAAGCTGACGGATCCTGGGTATCGAACAGACCCATTGGAGAGTCTCACAAAGGAGGAGGCCGAGAGGCTGTTTTGGGACATATTTGGCGCTGATGGAGATGTGGCTGACGGAGACGTTCCACACAAGCTCGTTTGGCGTGTGCCCGGACGCAGCAACGTGCCGCGCAAGCTAAAGAACTGGCAGCACTATCAGGCGGCCATTGCGGCTGGTGACGATGATGAGCGGTTCACTTCCGGCTTGGAGGCCAAGGCGCTTTACCGTGCGTGCCTTCGTGCGTTGCGAGGTGTTGACGACGTGGCCGTCGCCGCTGGCGTCCGTGAGCACGCCCGCTCGCTGATTCGCATGTCTGCCAACGAGGCGGACGTGAAGCGCATTCGAGCGTTCTTGATCGATGGGCGCCACTCTCTAGAGGAGATGACCAAGTGCCTCAGCACGTCAGTCGTCAAGAGATTTGAGTAGCCCAGTGGGCTTTTCGTGTACATTACTGTGCACGCAGGTTACCGGCACCACACCGGTTAGAGAAGAGCAGAACTTACACCGGGGGCACAGCCCGTGAGCCACATGCTGAGCGACGTGAGCGTCAGCGTGACCGCAGGTCCCGCACCACGAGACAGACAGCACACTCCCCTAACACTCCCCTATATACACACCGCATGGATCCCTTATTTCCCGTGTGTGCGCCGCGGGGTCTTCTATTGGCTCTCGCGCTTGACTTGACTTGACTTGTCTTGTCTCTCGTGGTCGGTGTGTCGGGGGGTGTGTGCTCTCACGAGATGAGCGCGATCTTCCGCAGCAAGTCCAATCCCTCGTCGCCGAAGTCAACCCCCACGACCCCACGGAAGGTGAGTCAATCTGGGCACACGTCTGCCGAGCTACACGCCACGATCGCGGAGCTGCGCGGCGAGTTGGCTAATCAGCGCATGCTCACCAACCGCGTGCTGATCCTTGTAGAGGCGCTCACGAACCGCGTCGCGGCCTTGGAGGCCAAGGAGCAGCCAGCCGTGGCACCTTATCCACAACGGCCGCCGACCGCGGCTGCAAACGCGGCCGACGTGGCACCTGCACGGCGTTCGCAGCCCACCACTCGCCATGAAACACTTGGTGGCGGTGGCGAGCCGTGCGCGCGGTGCGGCAAGACCGTATACGTGGCCGAGCGCATCTTGGCGCGCGGCACCGTGCTGCATCGCGATTGCTTTCGCTGTGCGCGCTGCGACGGTCGGCTGATCAACTCGCCCAACTGGGAGATTCACCAGGGCACCTTCTATTGCGGGCCACACTTCCAGCAAATTGTCAACAGCGGCGCGAAAATCGACAAGGAGCCGACTGCCGACGAGCTGCAGGAGATCATCCGCAAGAAGATTCTGGCTGCTGAGTGCGAGCTCGAACGAGGGTTGTCGCATTTGAAGTCGACATAGGCTGAACACTGACCGTGATGATCTAGCAGTGTAAACCTAAGTAACGTTAAACTAAAGGGGTAGGTGACCTACCCCATTAGTTGAACGAGCGAACAAGCAACAACGTAACGTAAGACTAAGAGTTAGAGTAAACATTGTGCAATTTTGCGAATAACCAGGTGACAGTTGAATCGAAATACGCGAGCGCGCACCGACCAATTGGCACCCGGACCAGCCACTACCACACTTAATACCACACGAAACACAGACTGGCGCTGCGGTCGCGTGCTGCGAATTTAGGCCAAGCTGTGATTCCGCTTCTTGGCTTCTCGTTCACCCCCTCTGCGGCGAATACATTGTACATGTGCAAGTTCACGATCGGGACCGCCGTAAGATCGGGCGGCAAGAGTACCGGTAAGCCGCGGTCGACTCCTGTCGAATTCAGTACCAGTAAACACCTTTCCTTACCCACACACAAGGCTCCGGTTGTCGCGTCTGTCGTGTTGACGTTCACAGCCAATGTTTAGAATTCGACACCCAACGTTCACACCAGCATGCACCAGAACGCAGCTGTCACGAAATTGATGCTGGCAGGCCGTGCGCTGTTTTTCCTACCCTCATGGCCCGAGGTGGCAGGCTCAGCAGCCGGCGTGCGTACCGACCGGCTGATCCGTGCCTTCGAGGCGTGGGGTTGTCGTGTCACCGTCGCGTCCGCGCAGGCCGACAATGAGCATGCCAGCGGCCTGCGCTTTCGAGGGACGGAGACACACGTGGTGCCGCTCAACAACATGGAGCGTGCTCGCGACTTGCTCGATGAGTGCGAACCCGATCTGGTAGTATTTGACAGGTTCTACGTTGAGGAGGCCTTGTCTCATGTGCTGCGGTCGCTGCGGCCCAAGGCTCTCCGGATCTTGGACATGCAGGACTGCCACGCGCTTAGGATGGTCCGGCAGCGCAGAATCGAGGCAAAAGGCTGCATTGCCGAGGCGGTAGACACCCGGCCGAAGGCCACCGACGCCATGCTAGCGCGTGAGCTGGCCTCCATCCACAGGAGTGATTTGACGTTGGCTTGCTCGCCCGTCGAGTACAAATGGCTGCGTGACACGTGCGGCGTCCCAGCAGCCAAGCTGGCGTTGGCTCCCTTTTTCATCGCCGAAGATGCAAACGCCATGGAGGTACCTCCCTGGCAGACGCGCACCGGCTTTGTGACGCTTGGCACCTTTCGGCACCCGCCCAATGTGGACTCGCTTCGCTTCCTCACGCGCGACGTGTGGCCCCTAATTCGTAAAGCGCTCCCGGCGGCCACGTGTACCATCATCGGTTCGCACCCGACGCACGAGGCGTTGTCCGTCTTCCACGCGCCCGCAAGCGGCCTGCACGTAGCTGGACACCTCAGCCCGTCCGCACTCAGCACGGCACTCCGTGGGGCTCGCGTGTTGCTCGCCCCGCTGCGCTTCGGAGCAGGCCTCAAAGGGAAGGTGGTGGAGGCGTGGTCGCATGGCACTCCTGTAGTGACGACCCCAATCGGGGCCGAAGGGCTACAGATAGAGGATTACCTGAAAGCGCCAGCCGAGACGGCAGTGAAGGCAGCGGTGAATGCGGCGGCGGCGGAGGACGACGACGACGACAACGACGAGGAGGAGGAGGAGGCGGAGGAAGAGGAAGAGGGCGCATGGGGAGGCCTATGGCATGCCACCGATGCGGAGGCGATCGCTCGCGACGCGGTGCGGCTGCACAAGGATGAGGCGCTGTGGCACGCGTGCAGCCACAGCGCACGTCGAACGAGAGGCCTCTTGTTTGACGAAACGCCAGCAGGCCGTGGAGCGGCCCTCCTGAGCGAGCTCCGAGAGTCGATTGAGGCGGCAATCATGCATCTGGATGCGAGGCGCGACGCTGACTACGTGGGAGCGGCGCTGTGGCACCACCGGCAGCGGTCGACCCAGTACTTCAGTAAGTGGATCGAGGCCAAGAATCGTGGCTGTTCGCAGGTGCAGGACTGTGTCGACGCGCGCGCGTGCGTGCGCGCAGAATCGAGAAGGAGCTCTTCAGGAGAATGATGCAAAGCGCATCGTACATAGACCAAGGATTTTTCACCACTGAGCGGGCAGTAACTGTGCCGTAACACCGGTTGTCGCGTCTGTCGTGTTAACGTTCACAGCACGCTCGATTCTTCCACACATGCCTCGTCGGTCGCGGGCTGAGTTCGAGGCCGAGGCTTCCGCCGCCGCAACACCAAAGCGGCTGCCCGGCGCCAGCTATTGGCGGCGCCTCGCACCCGGCCTGCACGTTAAGGACGAGGAATACATCGCGGGAGTGCTGTCTCACGAGATCGCGCTCAAGCCGGCGGTGATTGAGCAGTGCAAGGCGCAGCTGATCCAAGATGGCTTCTTCACCTTGCCGCCCGAGGCATTGCCGTGGGCCAACATATCGTTGAAGGCCATGCGGGTCGGCGTCAAACGACTGCAGCGACGTGGCTGGCCAGCTACCCTGCTGCTTGCATACGACGAGGTGTGGGCTTTGGCTCACCAGTTTTCGCGCCTGATGGCGGCGGTGAGCGGCGGCTGCGTGAACTCGCTCGATATGCTTGCCTGGAGCGTCACGCCCGCTCTTGGCCAGTCCGGCTTCGCGCCGCACCGCGACCGGCAGCCGGCGGACGTCGGCAGGAGCTTCCGCGAGGATGGCACGGCGCGGTATACAACCGCGTGGATCGCATTGTCAGAGGCAACTCCCGACAACTCGTGCCTGTACCTTGTGCCGCGCCAGCACGACCCGGGGTATGATGAGGGCGACGACCAGAGTCCGGACGCGGAAGATCCTCTCATCCGCGTGCTCCGCAGCGACGCGGCCGTGCAGGCGGTGCGCGCGTGCCCCCTCCGTCCGGGTGGGGCAGTCTTCTTCACGCACCGCGCGATGCACTGGGGTTCCAAGGGGCAGATGCAATGCACCACGCCGCGCGTCTCGGTCTCATTTGGGCATTCGGACCCTACGTTCGAGCCGCCCTTTTTCCGCACGCCCGGTCACTCCTTGCCCTTTCCGAAGCTGTCTCTGCGTTGCGCACTCGCAGCGGCACAACTCATCAACTACCACGAGAGATTCGAGTTTGGGCTGCCAATGCTCCGCCGCTTCGGCGCCACCTACCGAGCGCACCTCGACGACTTCTCACCCGAGTATGCGGAGAAGACCGCCGCCGAGTTCATGGCCGCGTGCCATGATCGGAAACGGCGGCAGAAGGCGGGCGGCGCAGCGGACGAGGCGCCGCCGGCTGCTGCTTCCGAGCCCAAGAAGCGAAAGAAGGAGGCTCCAAAGAGTACCGGTACCAAGGCACAGGGTGCCATGAGAATCGATCCCGTACCGCGCGTCGTCGGCGGCGGTGCTGATGACGAAGACGACGATGACGATGATGCGGCGCTCGACGATGCGCTCGACGCAATGCTCGACGCGCAGGGCAAGGCGGCGCACAACCTGTACGATGATTTTGACGATTGGGCTTGATGGAAGATGATGCTGCTGAGATCCCGATCTCGGAGATGGGAGGCGGGTTGCAGTGGTTAGTACGCTCTACGCCGTGTAAGCGATCCTCCGCACCCGCTCACAGACACGGGTTCGGTTTTTATAAGTTTTTATAAACCGGCGAGCCTTGTCGCACGCCCGGCCGGCGGCGCCCCGGGTGACCGGTGAGGCGCGTGAAAGCGTAACTTCGAGCTTCATACCCTGGCTGTCATGTATGGCGCGCCCCCCCGCCCGCCGTGCGGTGCGACCGCCGCGCCGTAACCAGTATGATACTCACGCACCCTCCGCCACAGTGAGACGGCCTTTTTCCGCTCTATCCTAACGTGATACGGTTCAGCCTCTCCTCGTTAGCGCTGTGCGAGGCGTGCGTGATCTGCGTCGTGGTGGCCGGGTCCTGCCCGTCTCTGTCCTCCTCTGGCCCCGCGCGGGCGCCACCATTGGTCAGCACGACGGGCACGGCCTGCTCCAGCTTCCGCTGACCATTGGGCGAAATGCGCTCGCAGTCGCTGATGTCGAGCACTCGAAGGGCTCGGAGCGCCCGCTTGCGCCCGGTGGCAATGAGCTCGGCAGTCAAGTCGGTGAGCTTGGTGCAGCGCGGTACGCTGAGCCGGCGCAAGCTGTGGGCGCGTGGAAAGTAGCCCGCAAGGATCTCGTCAGTGAGCTCGTCGCATCCGCCGAGCTCGAGCACACGCAGCCGCGTGCAGCCCGGGCCCATCCGCGGAAGCAGCTTCTCGAGCACCGCAGCTGGCAAGCCGACCGAGCCGGAGAGGTCGAGGTGCTCCAGATTTGAGCCAAGCTTCGCACCGATTGTCGTCAGTCCGTACCCCTTGGAGTCGGGCCCGGTGAAATCAAAGGGCTGAGAGCGCGCGCTCCCAGAAGCGGGCGGTTGGAACCAGACGAACCGAAGGTGGCGCAACGTCGGTCGGCACTTGGTGGCGATGAGGGAGGCCCCGAGGTCATGCAGGGACGTGAACGGACCCCCGACGGCGAGAGAACATAGGGTCGGCCCAGCCGCATTGCATAGCTCAGCGAGCCCCACGTCCGTCACATTCGAGCACTCGGTCAAGCATACGCGCTGCAAGCCAGCCAGATGCGCCGGCGCACCGCGGAACTCCATATTCGTCATGGCCGCGTCGCGCAGCGCGGCGTCGTTCAGCAGCGACGCGGAGAAGTCGATGTCGGTGAGCCTCTCGCAAGCGCTGAGTGCGTAGGCGAAGCTCGCCGCCGGCAGCCCAGTGAAGCCCGACAGGCCGAGCCGCCGGAGCGAGCGGCGCAGTGGCGCCAGGGGTGGCAGGCACGCGCGCAGCCAGGCCGGGGTGAGACGCACTCTGGAGAGGTCGATCGCGGTGAGTGTCGAGCCTTGCAGCATGCGTGCAACACCATCGGAGCTGCAAGCTGCACAGCCCGCGAGGCTCAGCGTGTGCAGGCGTGGCATGAGGGGCGCGAGTAGCAACGGACCCCCGCCTTCATCGCCGAAAGACCAGCCATCCAGGCACAGCTCCTCCACCTGAGCGTCATCGCGACCGAGGCGCTCAAAGAGGGGTGCTGCGTCGGTGTGCGAGAAGGCCATCTTGCCGAAACTGAGCCGGCGGAGCGGCAGCGTAGGTGCGGTAGCGAGCCGTTGCAGGAGCAGCACCGGGAGCTGCGGCCGTTCGATCCCATGGATCTCCTGCTGGCTATTGACGACCAAGGACGTGAGCGAGCTCGCTGAGCTCTTGACGAGTTCAACGACCTCAGAGAGTCGTTGGCGAGTACTCAGCGAATCTCTTCTGACGTGTATCTCGAGCTCACGCAGAGCCATCGAAGAGCGGCGTGCGGCCAGAATCCCAAGCCGCTGCAAGGGCTCAGGTGCCCATGCCGGCAGGTGCACAACTGTTCGCTGGGATGAGACCAACTTGCGCCAACACTGGCACGTGCACTCGCAAGATGGCCAATCGGTCGTCTGATCGAGGTAGCGGAACAGAACCATAAGGACATCCTCCGCGAGGGCGTCGATGCTAATCGTTTTCTCCATCAGATCGTGCGGAGATCGGCACGCCTGTCCGGATGTGAGGGTCGCCATTGAAGCTGGACCTTTTAACCGTGAAGGCACCAACTCTCATCAGTAGAAAAGCGGCCGATATGCACAAGCTCCGGCTTTGGCCGTTTTCAAACTGTCTGAGAACTTGTCTGAGCGGCGTTTGTGTTGTTCATGTTGTGCATGTCGAAAACGTCCGAACGAGACGACCACACGATCGACCCGACATCCGAGATGAAGAAGTACGACCGCTGCCCTGGGACCACCCCAATTGAACTCGAACCAGCGACCGCTTACGCTCGTCGCCGCTGCGCACAAGGCACGCACATTGTCTTTGTGGCATCCAACGGCCTCGCCTCGACGATTATGCGTGGGAGTTTGACAGTCAGCGTGCTCAATCAGTCGCGAGACATTCATGGAGTGCGAGCGACAATGTGTGGGCCGCCTTGCGACGCAGCGCTACTCGCACGCCACTTGCAGCTCCACGGTCCGGCGAGCGCTTGCATTGTGATCAAGTACGCCACGAGGCAAGTGCACGACTTCTGCCGTTCACAGAACATGATTGTAGCCTTGGACAATGTGGACAACTTTCGTGGCTTTGACGACCGTGAGCTCCATGGCGAGCATTATCAGACTGTCGATGCGCTTCTGGTGCAAACGCGCCAGCACGCTGAGTGGGTCGGTCGGCGCGGCGGCTTGAGAGGCGTCGTAATGCCCCACCCGCACGGTAATCTCAACGGATGGAGCCTGCGCCACAACGGCGAACGGTCGCACATTCGCGAGGTGGGCATCGTCGTAGGTGACGCATGGCGCAATATGCCGACCAAAGAGGAGACAGTGCTCCTTGCCGCCGCGTGCTGTGCGAGCAATGCCTCGTTGCGACTGGTCTTCTCCTCCCCGAACAGGCAGATCTCTACAACGCGCGTGAGCTGCCCCGATGCGAAGGGCAGAGCCACGTGCATGTCGCCATCGTGCCCGAACGCAACGGACATGGGCCGTCTTGAGCGGCTGCTTCAGCTCGGCAGGCGCATGCAGGGCAGCAGTCCTCACCGCATCGGCCGTTACGAAAGCGACCAGGGCGAAGGAGGCAGGGGCCATGGTGGCAGCAGTGAGAGTTGGTGTGCTCGGCTCGGCGCTCGACATATCGCTGTACCCATCGCTTGCGACGCTGTCGACGCCAGCAAAGAGTCCTCGGAATTGCCTACGGCATTGCCTACGGCGGCGCAGCCTGTGGGGACACAGGCGTGGCACTGGCCCGGAGTCGCCCTGGACGATGTCACGGGCCAGCAGAAGTATTATGAGTCGACGGTCGTACGCGACCAAGTGGACGTCGCGTTGCTTTGGAGGCCCGGCAACCAGCTCGGCGGCTCACTCGCGGTGGCCAACCGCCCCCCCACGCGACTTGCGTGGTGGTGGTCGCACGGCGTACCCACGGTCGGCTACCCAATGGTCGCGTATGTCGAGGCGGCGCGCCGCGTCGGGTATCCCGTCCAGCTGCTCAACCTGACACGACCACCCGATGTGCTCAGGGCACTGTGTGCGATCTCGGGAGCCTCGACGCGGCATTGCCTGCATAAGCGCGCGATCCATGGCGCGGCGCTGACATCGCCTCAGGCTTCATCCCTGACCTTGATAGCAGCTCTCTGCTCGATCGCCGAGCGTTGTGCGCCCAGTGGGCGGTTGAAGGCGGGCTTGGCTTGAGAGTTTTCGTGAGTTGCGCTGGCTTCGACGCTGGCTCGTGTACGGGTCTCGGACGAGTGCGATGTCTGCATTTTACGTTTCCGTTCCTGAGCCCTCACGACACGCCCCGCACCACACGACTAAAGCGACATGTTGTACCCGGTGTTACCGCTCTCGTGGAGAACTTTTCACGGGGCCGATAAATGGGCGAGCAACTAGCTCTGTACGGCCGTTAGAACGGAACCGGAACCATCGATGACCATGTGTTCGCTAGCCGCATACTACGGCTCCTTGCGGAAGATGAGGTAGCCATGGCGGTGCCCCAAGACCACCGACGTGCACCGATAGCAAGGCGGCACGCCTCCGCCCCACGAGACCCGCGCTGGCCCTTCTTGACCGCCGCCCATCCCGCCCTCCCACATGCGCCCACCCCACACGAACACGGAGCCGTCGTTGAGGGCGACCGCTCCATTGGTGTAGCACACCGCCCCATGCGCGACGCGCAACCCTGCAAGCCCCGAGATCCGGCACGGAGCGTGGCACTCGTCGTTCGAATGGCCGAGCGAGCCGCCGTCAGCGTCGCCCCAGGTGAACGCGCGCCCGTCGACGGTGATCGCGAGCGTCGAGTAGGTGCTGCAGCTGATCTCGGCGACAGCCCCGAGGCTCGGCGAGAGGAGCCGACGTGGCATGCGCACCCCAGACATCGGGCTATACGTCGCGACGCCCTCCTCCATCCCACTGATCGGCTCGTGCTCATCGAGCGCGACGGGCTGGTTCGAAGGCAGACCAACGGGCCCGTGGCCGAGCAGGTTGCCGTTGGCGTGATCCTCGCCAAACTGGTGCCCAAATGTGTAGACTTCACCAGTGGTTGTGAGAGCGCAGCAATGGAAGCCGCCGGCGACGAGCTGGCGCAGCGGCATACCGCTCAAGGTGCTCCACGCACGCAGCCGATGCGCATCTTCGCGACAGAAGCGGCCCTGTGTATACATTTGGCACTGCGTGCTGCCCGAGACGGCGCCCGAGTGGCCTCCTGCGAGCTTCTCAGCCGCAGCCTTGGCACGCGCCACCAAGTCGCTCTTATCGATGCAGTCGTGAGTTGAGAGCCTCGCCTCGGCGATCAGGGCCTTGAGCTCGCGCAACGACATGGACTCGACGTTGTGGCGCCTACCAGGACGCTGAGTGCTCTCGTCGTCGCGGCTCGCCTCCGTCACGGAAGGTTGGCAGTGCACCGCTGTGAACTGCAGCCCGCATGTGACAAGCAGCACCTTCTCGCTTGCGCCGCCGAAGCGCTCCACCATGGCCGGCCGCTCCGCTTGCTGTTGCGTGGTGGTCCTACGGAGCAACTGGCCCGATGTGTTTGGCCCCCATGTGTACAGGTGGCCTCTGCGTGTCACCGCGGCGCAGTGGAAGCCAACCGAATGGCGGCGTCCGTGGAAGTAGCCTGGCACAGCCGCAGCGATCGACTGCACGTCGCGCAGCTCATCCAGTCGTGTAGGCACGCCGACGATGCCTTGGGTGCGCAGCCAGTGCTGCCCCCAGTGCCACACTTGGCCGTCGGCGGTGAGCGCAATCGTGGCGGCGTCGGCGCAGGCAATCTGCACAATCGGGTGCTCGGAGGCGAAGGGCAGCGCGGTGGGACGCATGTATCCCTGGTCGTGTCCTGTGAAGCCCTCACGACCCCACGCGAGCACGAGGAGCTCCGGCTTCCACGACGGGTCCGTCGCGACGGAGCGCCAGCGCTTGGACACCTGTGCGAGCGTCCCAAGGCTCTGGAGCGGCAGGTAGCGGAACACCTGGCAGAGCATATCATACTCGAGAAACTCGGAGTCTTTGTGCTTGAACGGCATGAACTTGAGAACGCCCGAGACCTTCCGGCTCGTGTTGCTGGAAGGGTCCCAGGTACTCTGCTGCACCTGCCGGCGCACGAGCTGCCGGTGATACGAGGCCACCGCCGCGACTGCCGCCGCCTCCACTTCCTCGCCGCGCTGGAGCGCCGCGGCAATTCTGCGCTCCAGCACAGCCGCGGCCGCATCGGTGAGCACGAGGCGCTCATTCTTGGCCGCACGCTCAAGCGCCGCACCGATGCGCGCCGCACGCTCGCCCTTGAGGATCACATCGCGCTCGAGCTCCAGGAGAGCCTCTCTCGCCAACGCCGTGAGAGTGGGCGCATGCACATAGAGCACGCTCCCTATAGGCGCGGTGAGGCCGGGCTCCCCTAACGTAGGATCCTGATCCTCCCCTCCAGCGCCGCCATCGTGGGCGCCAGCGACTCCAAGGGCATTTGCGCCACCGCCGATGGTGGCTGCTTGTGCAGTGCCAATCGGTGCCGCGGCGGCGCCTTGTGCGGGCGCCACTTCTTGCATGAGAGCCCCGAGTGCCACCGTTGTATCATGCAGCACGTGCTGCCACCGCTGGAGCGTGATCGTGGTCGCGACCGACTCGAGCGGCGCCAAGCCTCCCACGCCGAGCTCCAGATTGCGCGTCATCGCCCCCACCTGGAGCACCTGCGTTGCGGCCGCATGGAGCTCGCCCCACGCTTTGAAAAAGGGCGCGAGCCGCGAGAAGGGGAAAGTCGCGCCTGAAAAGTCTTCTTCGAGGGCGAGGAAGCGTGGGCACGCGGTGGCAATAATGGCTGCCTTGGCCTCGACGGTCGTCATGGCCTCGGTCCACGTGATTGCAGACGAAGGGTTAAGGTTAGAGAGCACACTGCCCCAGCCCGACCAAGAGAGCAGATCGGTAGTTGTGTCTCCCTTCCGCACGTATTCCGCCCCCTTGGCGACCGCCGTGTCGACTGCGGCACTGATGCGCTCGGTCATCAGCTCCCGCCGCTTCTGGCTGAGTGCCGAGCTGACCGCGGCGCTCACGGTCTCACCACGCCGCCGCTCGGTGCGCACCTCCTCAAGCAGCCGATACGCTTCCTCCTCGCTCAGTTGCATGCGCCAGCTGTCCGCCTTTTCGGAGAAGGCGGCGCGCAGCACGGCATCCACGTCCAGCCACGCGGCTACCGCGGCAATGGCGGCCGCCTCGAGCGTCTCGCCACGCTGCAGCGCCGCACCAACGATCTCGCGGAGCGAGGGCATCTCTCCGGTTGGGAGCTGCACGGCAACGGCCGCGGCAGCAGCCTGGAGCGCCGCATCCGTGCGCCCTTGGCGTCGGCGCTCCATGTGCGCCTTGACAGCCCCCTCGGCCGCCTGCTCGAGGCTGCTCGCTTCGCTGCGGCGGAGCGAAGCGGCGACGGAGAGTGTGAGCTCATCCAAGAGCGACTGGCTGCCTTGGCCGGTACCCCCCGCAGCCGTGCCGTCGGCCGACGCGAGATCGGGCGCGAGATTAGGTGCGAGATCATAGCAGAGCAGCTCTGCGGCGCGTTGGATGGCGATGGCGACGTGGTTGAGGTCAGAGCGCCATGCGCGCAGCGTCTCTTGCACGGCCAAGTCGAGGAGCTCGCCACCTTCGACCGCCCGCGCAACTGCATCCCTGAGCAACATGGTTGCCGCCGCATCGAGCAGTATGTGACCCTGCTGCGCCTGCGCATGCAGTGCTGTCTCGATCTCATTGGAGACGATCTCCTCAACGGCCGAGGCTTCACATCGCTCGAGCGCACCTGATGAGGGAGGCAATCAGTAGCAGTCAGCGGCAGTCAGCGCCGTCAGCGGCAGTCAGTGGCACTCAGTGGCAGTCAGTGGCAGTCAGTGAAGCGCACGCTCGGCATCAAAGTGCTCGTCCTCGCGCAATCTAACGGAGCCCAAGAACTCGAGCCAGCCGCCCGAGATGAGCTCATTCACGACGATGACTTGCATATGCGCGCGCGTGACCGCCCGATAGAGAAGTGAACGAGTATGCCGGTCGGGGGACGCGCCCGCCTCGCCGGCGCCCTCGGCCGCGTCTCCGACGCCCTCGGCGCCCTCGGCCGGCCGCGGTCCCTCCCCCGCGCAAGACGCATCGCTGATCGGATGGTCGAGTCCAATGCCGATGACGATAAGGCGCTCGAGGCCGTCAAACTGGTCGATACTGTCGAGCACAATTCGCTCGATCCCGTCCGCAGGCAGCCCACTGCCATCGACGCTCGAGCCCACGTGCGCGGAGGCGTCTGCCGCGGAGACGAGGGCCACTTGCCAGTCCGGAAAGGTGCGCGCGAGGCAATCGGTCAGCTCGGGCCGCAGGCGCGCTACGAACGCGCCGCTTGCGCACAGCAGTGCGAGGCGGTCGTGCAGCGGCAACCCGGAGTACGTGCGGCGTATGAAGCTGAGCGCCTCGCAGACGTGATGCGCATAGCCGGCGGCGACTGTGCCGAAAGCCGCGGGATCATGATCGAAGAGGAAGGACTTGAGGGGCGGCCCGACGGCGCTGTGGTGGCAGCGCGTGAGCAGCTTCTGCTCGCCGCCGAGTTGGAAAGCCATCGCACCAGCGACGATACGGCGCGAGCAGCGCACTACTTCGGTGAGCTGCACGCGCTCGGCCTCGGTGGGGAACGGGATGGAACGTCCGAGGGACTGCGAGATGTCGGCGAGCAGTAGGCGCCGCGTCCTGCCCGGAGTGACGAAACTCTCGACGCGCTCGCGCAGCTCGGGGCGCGAGTAGACGTGATGGGACTCGTCCACGACGAGCAGCTCAAACGGACCCGCACCCACGGCGGGGCGCGTCACGAGGCGCGTGCCGCTCACATCGAGTGCCACCGCGCGCGGCCCCTCGTCCATCGGGTCATGTAGCAAGAAGAGGCGAGAGAGGGCCCGCTCACGCTGCACGGCATCGCGCACACGCTTGCAGATCCAGCGGCACACGAAGAGGCACAAGGGCGCGCTCCAGCACGTGAAGAGTACTTTGGCCGTCTTCTCCACTGCGAAGGAGGGCTCGTCGGTCGCGACATCGTGAGCGCCGATGGGCGCCGAACCGGGCGCTCCCAGCAACACCTCGAGGATGCGGGCCATCGCGACGAAGGTCTTGCCGCCGCCCGCGGGCGCCTCGAGCAACACGTGGCGTGCGGTGCTCACTGCGGCCAGCACGGTGCGCTGATGCGGCGTGAGTTGCTCGAGCATCAGCAAACTCGCTTCATACACGGCCGCAAAGTGGCCCTTGTCGGAGGTCACACGCAGCGCGCCATACACGGTGCCGTTGGGCGAGACGCCGGCATCGGCAGCGGCGGCGCCGCTGACCGAGGTGATGGTCGAGGTGACGGCGGTGGCAGTGCCGAAACTGGTCGTGTCGACGCTCGTAGTGGCGACGGCAGCCTTGAAGCTCCGTTTCTCCGCCAGCAAAGCTTCGAGCGCGCTCTGCCACGCGTCGAGGCTGGGTGCCATCCGATCGTCATCGTCAGCGGCGCCCCCCTCGAGGACAAGGCGCGTCGCGCCCGCCGAGCCACTCGTCGTGCCGCCCGGCGACTCCCCGGCGATGACTGTCAGGCTCGGTCCACGTGTGCTGCTGTTTCGCTCGTACGTGGTCACGGCAGTTACGCTCAAGAAGCCGATCGGGACAGAGGCTGCGCCGTCCTCGAACCACTCGAAGCCTTCGGTGTGTAGCACGAGATGGCGCGAGATCTTGACCACGGAGCCGGCGCGTTCGTGTGACGTGGCCGAGCGCCCGCGCGCCGCCAGCCTCGTCAGGAAGCCACTCCCAAAGGCCTGCGGGGTCGCCGCCGCCTGCCGAGCTCCGTCGGTGCGGTCGGCCGCGTCGGACGCCAGAGAGGCGCCACCCTCGAGAAAGACGCGGTGGCCTCGGGGCAGCGCAGCAAGCTGATGGTTCAGCGCCGCGTCGAAGTCGCCCGAAAGAATGTCGTCACGCAAGGCATGCACAAAAGAGACGTCGCTCAAGCAAAGCCGCACCACCAAACCATCCGGCCCATCCGCAAACAGAGCCACCGGCCGCTGCAGCCCGCCACCCGGGAGCGCGCGAGCGATGGCGCCGCGTAGCGCATGGGCGTCGAAGACCTCGAGCAGCGCCGCGGGCCGCTGCGACGGCTCGAGCGTCGTCGTGAGCCGCAGCTCCTCATGGAGAGCATCCGCACGCACGCCACTCGCACCAGGGGTCAAGGGAGCGAGGCTCACTTTGACAAACGAGGTGGCAGCGGCGGAGGGGTCGGGGGCGAGGGCGGCTGCGAGAGCGCGGAGCTGCGCCGCGCTTGCCTCGCTTGCCGCGCTTGCCGCAGAGCTTGTCAGCAACACGTGCACTGCGGCGCTCAGCAGCGGGCGCAGTGCATCGAGAAGCTCCTCATCGCACTGCCCTTCCTCGTCGAGGTCCAACCAAGCAAGAGTCCGCAGCCCTTCCACGCACATCATGGCCTGGAGCTCTGCAATGAGCGCTGGCAGGTCTGCGCGGCTCGTGATGCGGACGACATGATAATGGCCCGCCACGGACGAGCACACCTCGAGAGCAATGGCGCGGATGCGGGCGGCGGCACAGCTCACGACATCAGTCATCGGGGAGTCGGCAGCGTCCACGGCAGCGCCCTTGAACCCCTCGGCGCTTACCTTGCCTCTCGAGTCGGCCGTTGCAGCCTCCACCGCTCCGGCAGCCTCCACGAGAAGGAGCAGGGCGGGCGGCGCTGGCGCATGCAGGTGCCCGAGCAGGTCCTCGAGCGCCCCAAGATCCACCGAGAGCAGCGCGAGCGCCTCGTCACGCACGTCACGATTGAAGCCGTCGATCAAGGAGCTCAACCCGACGGCCACTCTACACTTCGTCTGCACCGTGGTGGTAGTGGCCTGGGCGGGCTGGGCGATGCCCGACGCTGCCGGCGGGGTCACGTGCTCGTCGCTCAAGATGCCCGCCGTTGGCGGACAGGAAGCACCGCACACGGAGCGCGCAGCCTCGGTCACTGCTGCGGCGATGTCATACGGCAGGCCAGACACGTGTGCAGATATGGCAGGTATGAGCACACGCAGCACGAGTGCTGGTGCAAGGTTGACAGCTCGATCACACTGAAGCCACACCACGGTTTGGACTCCCGCACTCCGAAGTGCCGCTGCACATAACTCGGTGCCGTACTGGAGAGCGATGGCGATGATGCGAGGAGGTTGAGACAGCTTCTGGATGCTTTTGACGAGGTCTGACGTCGAGAGAGCGCCAGTAGGCGCCTCCCAGCCCATGCCCATTGCCACCCACACCATCGCGTCCACGCCCTCGAGCAGGTCTGTGCGCACCACCTTTGCATCGGCATCACTCACTAGCACTGTACTCGTTGTGGTCAAGGCGTGTGAGTTGCTCGTGCGGAGCCCGTCAGCGATCGTCTCGAGCGCCCGCTCCGATGCTAGCCGAGACTGCGCAAGAGCATGCAGCGCCGGGAGCGGCTGGATAGCGACGTGGAGACGCATCACACGGTTGGGGGGCGCTCCCGCCGCCACGAAGTGCTCGTTGTTTTCCGCCTGCCTGCTGAAGTTTGCCGAGCGAGTGCAAAACGGAACGCAAAAGTGGGAGTGAATGAAAAGTGTGCGTGTCTTCTGTGAGGTCTAGACAAGGATGTGGAAAGGTGCCTCTCGAGATGTTGGAATTTTCCTGGTACGGGAATCTTCCAGGAAGGAATCCCGTCTGCCCCAACTGTTTTTGCGTTTTCGAAGTGGGGCGCAAATTTCTTTACGATCGGGCCTCGCGTCTACCGCTCGCCCCAACACGAAAATATGTCCCACCTGCCCCTGCACTGCGATACGTTCGAGGTTGACTCGCCGCACGTCACATACAGGTGAGCACGAGAGCACGAGAGCTGCGCGAATCGGCGGCCAGCGCGGCACGAACGCGTCGCTGTACCCTGAGCAGTGCGCCGCCACCGAATTGACCTGTCGCCACCCACGTCTCCTGCGGCAGTGAGGAGTACATCCAGTCCACGTACCAGTACCAGACCACGCGCGTCGCCCAGGAGGCTGGCAAGACGGTGCGCCTTTTTCCCCACGGAGCGCGCATCCACGTGGCGCTGGCGGCATGTCTACTGGTCTGCGATGCAAGCCGTGATGAAAACAAGCGCGTCTGACCCTGCTGCACTGGCATGCTGATGTCCGCAGGTCGCCCGCCCGGTTTCGACGGAGTACGAGTTCCGCACGAAGCGGAAGGTGCCCAAGATGGGCCTGATGCTCGTTGGCTTGGGTGGCAACAATGGGTCAACGTGCGTTGCGGGCGTCATCGCCAACAAGCTCAAGATGCAGTGGGAGACGAAGAACGGCACCAAGAATGCCAACTACTGGGGCTCGCTGACGCAGGCGTCGACGTCGCGCCTGGGCGGCCACGGCCCGTACGATGCGGACGTGTACGTGCCCTTCAAGTCGCTCCTGCCGATGGTTGATCCCAACGACCTCGTCATCGGCGGCTGGGACATTTCGAAGACCAACCTCGCGGACGCGATGAAGCGCGCCAAGGTGCTCGACGTGACGCTGCAGGAGCAGCTCCGCCCGCACATGCAGCACATCGTCCCGCTCCCGTCGGTCTACTATCCCGACTTCATTGCGGCCAACCAGGAGGAGCGTGCCGACAACTTCCTCCTTGGCGAGTCGAAGATGGCTCACCTCGAGCAGATCCGCAAGGATATTCGAGACTTCAAAGCGGCCAACGGCCTCGACACGGTGGTGGTGCTGTGGACGGCGAACACGGAGCGCTTCGCTTCGGTGCAGTCGGGCGTCAACGACACGGCCGACAACCTGATGGCCGCGATCTCGTGCGATGAGCCTGAGGTTGCGCCCTCGACCATCTTTGCCGTCGCATCGATCCTTGAGGGTTCCATCTACATCAATGGCTCGCCGCAGAACACCTTCGTGCCGGGCGTGATCGAGCTCGCCGAGAAGCACAATGTGATGATCGGCGGCGACGACTTCAAGTCAGGCCAGACTAAGATGAAGTCGGTCTTGGTTGACTTCCTCGTGTCGGCGGGCATCAAGCCCACATCGATCGTCTCGTACAACCACTTGGGCAACAACGACGGTAAGAACCTGTCGGCGCCGCACACGTTCCGATCGAAGGAGATTTCGAAGTCGAACGTGGTCGACGACATGGTCGGCTCGAACCGGATCCTGTACGATGAGTACGAGCACCCGGACCACGTCGTCGTGATCAAGTACGTGCCTAACGTGGGCGACTCGAAGCGCGCCATGGACGAGTACACCTCAGAGATCTTCATGGGGGGGGTGAACACGATCGTGATGCACAATACGTGCGAGGACTCGCTGCTTGCGACGCCTCTGATCCTTGACCTCGCACTGCTCGCTGAGATGACCTCGCGCATCGAGTACAAGACGGCGCACATGCCTTGCTTCTCCTCCTTCCACCCGATTATGTCGATCCTCTCGTACCTGATCAAGGCGCCGCTCGTGCCGCCGGGCACGCCCGTGGTGAACGCTCTCTTCAAACAGCGCTGCTGCATCGAGAACATCTTCCGCGCGTGCGTCGGCCTGCCGCCGGACAACTCGATGCTGCTCGAGCACAAGAAGGGTATGGTCGAGCGCGCCGCCTCCCCCTCGCGCCGCACGGGCGCCGCCAGCTCCACTTCGGGCGCCAAGAAGCAGAAGATCTGAGCTCGAGCGCGGCTCGTAGCAGCAATATTGTCGCGTCTGTTATTCCTCGTTGGCTGTGGTCGGTCTCGGGCGCCTCCGGGACCGTCGTATCGTTGGCTTGGTTATACTCTGGTCAGGAGGAGGTGGAGGGCGAGGGGGACCGTTGGACTGTGCTCGGCTCTGTGGCTGTTGTTCCTCTCGCGTGGGGGCTTATTACGTAAGCTCGGGGTCACTGTCATTCGCATGAGGGGGGTGATTATTTGCCTGTTGAGTCCCCTGGTGATGTGAGATATTTCACTGTTCTATGCGGAGACATCCCGAGTGAGAGGGTCCCGCCCTGTACCCTCTAGACCCCTTTTCTGGACCCTCGGGACCCCTGGACCCCTGGACCCCTCTGGGACCCCTGGACCCTCGGGACCCCCAGGCTGGACCCCTGGACCCTCTGGACCCTCCTCTGTACCCTCCGGGACCCGCCGGGACCCTCGGGACCCTCGGGACCCTCGGGACCCTCGGGACCCTCTGGACCTTCCCTGGGGACCTCGGGACCCTCGGGACCCTCGGGACCCTCGGGACCCTCGGGACCCTCGGGACCCTCGGGACCCTCTGGACCTTCCCTGGGGACCTCGGGACCCTCGGGACCCTCGGGACCCTCGGGACCCTCGGCGTAGCCTCCCGGGACCCTCGGGACCCTCGGGACCCTCGGGACCCTCGGGACCCTCGGCGTAGCCTCCCGGGACCCTCGGGACCCTCGGGACCCTCGGGACCCTCGGGACCTTCCCTCCGGGACCCTCGGGACCCCCCGGGACCCTCGGGACCCTCGGGACCCTCTGCTGTGAATTCACACTTCAAGCTGTGAATTCACACTTACCTACTGTGAATTCACAGCAGATGACCAAGAGGGTCAGACCCTCTGGACCCTCCGGGACCCTCGGGACCCCCGGGACCCTCGGGACCCTCGGGACCCTCTGCTGTGAATTCACACTTCAAGCTGTGAATTCACACTTACCTACTGTGAATTCACAGCAAGAGGGTCAGACCCTCTGGACCCTCCGGGACCCTCGGGACCCCCCGGGACCCTCGGGACCCTCGGGACCCTCTGCTGTGAATTCACACTTCAAGCTGTGAATTCACACTTACCTAGAGACCAAGAGGGTCAGACCCTCCGGACCCTCCGGGACCCTCGGGACCCCCCGGGACCCTCGGGACCCTCGGGACCCTCTGCTGTGAATTCACACTTCAAGCTGTGAATTCACACTTACCTACTGTGAATTCACAGCAGATGTCCCGAGGGTCCCGAGGGTTAGACAGACTAAACACGTATCCCTGTGGTTCGTTACCCTAAGTGCCAGTGGTTCGTCATACCGCTCCACCTGTAAGGCGTCGTTATGCTGGGCCAGTGAAGCGTAGCATTTACTAACCCCATCCCAAAACACATGCTGGGCCTGTGCAAGCGTACCTAAGTGCCAGTGGTTCGTGATACCGCTCCACCT
>Ga0210246_101315_pt1 | contig 20012 bp, 17 predicted proteins | sample ChrtobMetaP3_8mM_FD_155469 | JGI IMG/M metagenome (GOLD analysis project Ga0210246, IMG submission 155469) | Chrysochromulina tobin associated microbial communities from unialgal haptophyte culture, Seattle, Washington, United States - P3_8mM | ecosystem: Host-associated > Algae > Haptophytes >...
GAAATTGAGTAGCCCGAGCGAGCGAGTACTCAGTACTTGTGTTGACCGAGGGGAGCGGAGCCGTCCGTCGAGACGGTGGTGGAGTGAGCGTGGGGGGACCGCGAAGAAACTGAACTGAACTGAACTGGACGGTAGAAAAAAAACACGACCACCCGCGACGGTAGAAAAAAAACACGACCACCAGGCGACTTTTGAGTTTACAGTTTTGGACTTTGTCGGGACCGGTGTTTACTGTTTCTGTTATTTACCACCGGTCCACCGCGTATTCCGTATTGCGTATAATTTCGACCGCGTATGAGAGCCACTTCACCCCTTGAGAGATCTCGCTTGTGCCCCGGGCTTCCCATGCGTGCGCCGCGCAATGCCAATGCGGCAGCCACATGTGGCATGCTCGGCTGTGAGTGCACGGCAAATGTGCGCTACCTCACGACGGGACAGTTTTCACACCCCTGCGTGGTATTCGACGATTTCTACTTCAGCCCATCACAACATGATTCGAAAGCCATCCAAGACGACCCACATCAAAGCTCGTCCTTCTTGCGCGTGGCCGCGGAGGCCTCGAGCATAGTTTGAAGTCGTTTGAGGTTTTCGTCCTCGGGGCGCTCCTGCAACATGGCAGTCAGCTTCATCAGCGGCGTCATGGGCTCGCCGTCGGGTCCGACCATCTTGACCCCCACATCAATGTCGCTACGCGAGAGGAGTGCCTCCGTCAACTCGAAGCCAGCCTCCATACCGCGTGCAGCCGCGGCGAGTGCCATGTGTAGCGGCGCCAGCGTGGAGGGCCCACTGACGCTCGCCGACGCCGCGTTGACTTGGATGTCTTCACGAGCCAGAAGGAGCTTGGCTATCTCGAGCCCGGCCGGAACGCCCGCCGACACGACCGTCATGGCGAGCAGCAGTGGCGGCATCGTCGAGCCCACCGGGCTAGTGAGGGGCTTGTTCACATCCGCCTTTGTGTGAGCTAGCAGCAACCGCAGCAGGCCGACAGCATGCTCCTCCTTCGATGTGGCCATGGTGTGGATGGCCACCGCCAGCGGCGTGCCCTTCGAGCCATCGTCCGCCTCGATCTCGATGTTCACGTCGGCGTCCTTTGCCAGCTCGACGCGCGCAATCTGCATTCCATCATCAACGAGGCCGTCGAGAACGAGAAGGGTGGCATCTCCGAGGTTGAGCGCCGAAGCCTGCTTTTTGGCACCCGCCGCACAGTCAATCATGAGCAGGAGTCCTAGTCGCTGGAAGAAGGCCGGCATGAGGCCAATGTCGATTGTGCACGACCGCGGACGCGAGTGAGACGCGAGCGCCGCGCGCGCGCGGGTGTGCGTGCGCGATGAAGCTTGTGTGGTGACGTGGTCGCCTGCTGCTGCTGTGAAACACAAACGCGCACACTCTCCAAACCCTCAGCACGGGGGCCTCTATCGCAATGGACGGAGGTGTGACCGACTTCGCCACAGGACCACAGTCGACAGTGGGACAGTCATCAGTTACCGATTCAGTCAGGTGTTTAGCCAGTCAGTCATTAGTCAGTCAGTCAGTCAGTCAGTTTCGTCGCGGTCCCCCCCGCGCTCGAGCAAGCAAGCCGCTAATTAGTCAAAACACACCTCCGTCTCAAAGACGGCTCCGCTGCCCCCGGCCAACACAAGCACTGAGTACCGGTAGTAAGTACACAGTACTCTGTCCTCCCCCTGCGCCAGGGGCGTTATAGGGGCGGCCATGGGGCTTGGCGGGGCGGCGCACGCTGCGGGACCTTGACGCTCGAGGCGCACGGTTTGCAACCCGGAAAGCACTCGAAAGATGCAAGGCTGCGAGTTAATGCCAAAACGTAACGCACACGGGTGGAAGACCATCTCGCATCTTTGACATGATCTTTGACCATTCCATAACCAGACCGGACGCAGAGGTCGCAAACGCGCGCGCCGCGGCAGAAATGTGTCGTAGCCGAGAGGGAAAAGAACGAAAATGGTAAGTGTAGCCAAGAAAAACTCGTGTTGCGCGGCGCCATGACCCGTGAGAGGACTCAGAGAGATTGCCTTTGTACGATCCACTCGATCAACCCATGATCCGCCCCCATCCACGCCGCACATGTCAGTTTTTCTGATGGGCAACCGTAGCAGCACCGACTCCATCTCTAAAAGACCATCTGCACCCGATCGTCGGCTTTGAGTGCCTCGCGTAGCACGCCCAGCGTCGCTGCGTCTGGCACGGCGGCCAGGCGGAGGTCGATGGATCGCCGTTCGCCGCGCAGCTTAACGTCGACCTCCGCGCCACCGCTCGACTGCCCGATGAGCGTGACGTCACTGACAAGCTGAGTGGCACTCGATTCGTCGAGCGGCCGCGACACGATGCGCAGCGTCACGGCGGCCGGGAAGTTGACCAGGGCCGTCAAAAGCGAATCCTGAGCCCTCTCCGTGTCTGCCTCTGGCTCGAGCTTCGAGAACTCGCCGCGGATGGCACGCATGGCCATCATGAAACGATCCGGCAAGGCACCCTTGCCGCACTCGGTGGTGGCGTCGACAAGATTCGTGACCACTCGCGCCGTGCACTGCATGTCCTCGGGCTGAGCCGCCTGCTCAGCCTCAAGTATCCGGAATGCCGCCTCTTCCTCTTCTGAGTAGGGCTCATCTGGCGGCCCTACTTCCAGAGCGATAGGAGTGAAGGCATGCCTGCGGAGTTTGCATAGTCCCAAATGGGTTGGCGAGTGCAGCAGCGAGGCCACGATCAGGACGGCTCCTCCCACAGAAAACATCATCGGCGTGAATTCTCGCTTCGACGAGTCCACAATCTCGCGAAATCTCAAAGACCCTTGAAAAAGAGATCCGGACAAAAAGGACGAACGGCTCCAAGACCACGACCATTTCCTCGTGTCCTTCACACCAAAGTTCACGAAGCGACCCTCTCTTTTTTGATGCTTTCGGACTCGAAAAGGAGAGAGGTGAAGAGGTGAGTGTCGACCTCGAGTGGCTGATCGCCATGTCACGCTCCGCGGAGGACGACGCGTCGCCAACGCAGGCGTCCGCGCCGGGCAAGATGCAGGCACCTGAGGTCATTCACATCGGCCGCGATCGGGTGGAGCTCATCTGGGATCCACCCCTCTTCATCGGGGGCAGCGCGATCACGGCATACAGCATCTCGGCACGCGAAGGCGGTGAAGAGGGCATGTTTCGAACGGTGCACGTGACGCCTGACGCCGAACGGTGCGAAGCCACGGTGCGCCCTGTGCCGAGCAAGACATGGCTCGAGTTCACCGTCGCGGCCGTCAACAATGCTGGGATGGGCCCACCGTCGCGGCCCTCGATGCCGTTGCTGACCTACGCACGGCGCAGAGCTCGGCACCGGCGGCGCCAAGGCGGGTCCACGGCCAGCATCGACACCCTCCAGGCGGCAGCTGCACGCACGGGCAGCGTTCGAGCAGGCGTCGCCCACAAGGGATTCGTCAATGACGCTGGGGCGGACGATGCGCGTGAGGATGACTGGTGCTCGGACGTTGACAGCGACAACGAGGCCGGCTCCGCGGCCGAGCCGGGCGACGTGCTCGCAGCCGGAGATACGCCCACGCAGGCTTATGAGCGCGTGAAGGCGCAGCTGGCGGCGCTGGAAGCACAGATGAGCGCGTCGCTCGGGCGGCGCGTGCTTGATGAGGAGCTCGCGGCATCAGCGAGCTACCGCAATCTGGCGCGCGAGCTCGTGCGCCTGCGTGAGCTGCGCGACGCGCACGTGCGCGCCGCCGAGGCCGCACGTGCTAAAAATAGGGAGTGGATGGCTACGCTACAGCGGCTAGGCTTCGAGGCGGGATCGCGGCTGCGGCAGCTCGAGCTCGAGCTGGTGATTGCTTTTAATTGCCATTGATGGCCATGGATGGCCATGATGGATGCCCATGGATGCCCATGGATGCCCATGGATGGCCATGGACTGCCATAGATTACCACTATTGATGGCCATTCATAGCCTTTGAGAATGACTGATGGCCTCTAACGGTACCACTCATTTCCTCTGATGACTCGGCTCGAGCAGGCGCAATATTTGATGAAGCAAAAGGCGCGGAGCGGCGGGCTCGGGACTTCCAAAGCCGAGCTTCTTGGCAAGGATGAATGGATACGGATGCAGGTGAGCGCCACTGATGACCTCTCTGAGCGCCACTGATGACCTTTAATGGCCGTCTAATTGCCTCGGCTCGCCACTGATGACCTTTCATGGTACTTTAATGGCCGTCTAATTGCCTCGGCTCGCGCTCGTGCAACACGGCTGCAGAGGGCGATCGTCGAGGAGCGACTGTTTAAGGCGCGTGCGGAGCGCTGCCTCGAGCGCGTGAGCTCGATGGGCATCGCAAAAGACCTCGAGGCTGCGCTCGCGGAAGAGAACATGCTACTGCGCGCCGCGCAAGATGTGCGTGCGGCGTTCGCGCAGTTCGACAGGGACGGCAACGGGTATCTCGATGCCGACGAGATCCGCCAAGCTCTCGCCAATCTCGGGATAGTCGCAACAAAGGCAGAGTCCGTCGCTGTGCTCACGAAGTACGATATTGACCGCTCGGGCGGCATTGACGTCTCCGAGTTCACACAGATCTTCGACGACCTCGTCTCGACCGATATGCTCAGCGCATGGATCCACAGCTTGCTCGCGCGCTTCGTCGAGTACGCATCACAGTGGCTCAGATTGCATCTTGATTGCTTCGTGATTGCCTCGTGATTGCCTCGTGATTGCCTCTCTGAGTGCACTGTGGGTGTGCTCCTGGAGGCAGGTTCAACACGTCGCGCACGGGAGCTCTCAATCTCGAAGAGTTCCGCAGCATGTTCCGGGACGATGCGACAGGAGAGTTGTCGGCGTCTCTGATGCCGCGCCAGGTGAGAGTGCCCATGATGGCGCCTCGGATGGCGCCTCTTTTGTCCCCTTGGTTGCACCAGCCATCAGCTGATTGTGCCCATGATGGCGCCTCGGATGGCGCCTCTTTTGTCCCCTTGGTTGCACCTGCCATCAGCTGATTGCGACCGATTGCGCCAGGTGGACGAGGAGGGCTCCTTCGTGTCGAACCCGAAAGGCGAGAGCTTCGAGCACGTCTTCGATCGGGGACGTGTCGTTCGCCTGTTTAATCGCGCGGACGCCGACGGCGACGGCGCTGTCGATTTCAATGAGCTCTTCACGTATGTGCAGCCCGCGCGGAACCAGAAGCGTGCGGGCGTCGAGCCGGTGACGCGCTTGCAGAAGGTGCTCACGCCGGCGGCGGCACTGCTGCAGAATGTGGCTGCGCATATTGCGAGCGATGGTCTGAGTGCGCTCACGGACGAGGCGCATATTGCGAGCGATGGATTGAGTGCGCTCACGGACGAGGCGCATATTGCGAGCGATGGATTGAGTGCGCTCACGGACGAGGCGCATATTGCGAGCGATGGATTGAGTGCGCTTACGGACGAGGCGCATATTGCGAGCGATGGTCTGAGTGCGCTCACGGACGAGGCCGAGGACGAGGCCGTGGAGGGCGAAGAGGATGAGGGCATGCGCTGGAAGCGAGTGGCGGCGGCGACGCGGCGCAAACGGCGCGAAGAGGCAGCCGCCAAAGCGTTCGCCGCGCAGGCGAAGCTCGATGCCGATCTCGCGCGCCAGGCAGACGACAGCGCCGCCAGAGTCCTCTCCACAGAGTACATCACAAAGCTGCAAACCGCGGTCATGGCCACGGTAGCGGCGGGCTATCCAGACCATACGAGGACCCTTTCGCCCGAGGCCCTCCAACGCCTCTACTGCCAGATCCAGCGGCATGACACGAGCGGCACCGGTCGTCTCCACTTTGCGGACTTTGAGCGCCTGTGCCGGAAGGTGATGGAGCATTCCAACGGCGTCGAGTTGACGAGATTGCAGCTGCTCGCTCTCTTTTCGCAGGCAGACGCTACTGGACAAAAGTCGCTCTGCGCGTCGCAGTGGTGCAGGGCGCGCGCCGAGCTCGCCCTCATGCTCGCGCAGCAGGCGCATGCGCAGCAGGTGTGCAGGGCCAACGATTCGGGGGAGCAGCTACTCGCGCTCACGTACTCGGCGACAGCTGCGGCGGCGACGGCGCCGCGCTTCAATACCTTTTAGCACTGTTACTCTAGCGCTGGGGTTTAGCTTAACGTTAGCAGGATTAGATGAGGACGGTAGTATTCGCAGGTAGAGGTAGAGAGGCACCGATTCACGAGTATGCGCACACCGATTCACGAGTATGCAAAAATTTGTGTCTGTGTGAGCGCCTCCCACGCACGCCTTTTTCGGGGCTTGTGGGCGTGTGTCTGGCCGAGAGGGCCCTGAAACGAACGAACGAGTATGCGTAAATGGCCCACGACGACGCGAATTCTACACCTTTGTTTTTGGCTCCCGTCCGCTCCGCTCACACGAGCACAATCGTGACAGATCGGCCGCGACGCGATGCCAAAGAAAAAGCACGGGGAGCAAGGCGGAGCGGCGGAGGTCTTCAAGCATGTGGCGCGGCTCAAGTACCAGGATGAAGATTGGAAGACACGCGACGAGGCGCTGGAGCGCTTGCGCATCCTCATCACGAACGGTGCTCTCGCCACCGAGGAGTTCATCACCGGCGAGGCGGGTTATGCAAGCAATATCAAGGATCTCGTGCATTCGGTCGTCACGCAGCTCTTCGATCTGCGCTCCGTGATCGCACGGTCCGCGGCGACGACGCTCACGCTGCTCATGGATGAGGTCGGCGACCACGCCGCCGTGGAGGCGCCGATGTGCAGCGATGCGCTCGAGGGCCTGTTGCAGCTCGCGAGCTCGGCTAACAAGGTGCTCGCCGCGGCCGGCCGGGATACATTCCCACGCTTCATCGAGAGCGTGCGCTTCGAGTCCATCGTCAAGGATGGGCTGCTCGTGTGGCTGCGAGGCAACAAGACGCCTGCAGTCAAGATTTGCTGCCTCGAGGCGCTGCTGCAAGCGCTGCAGACTTGGCCTCTCAAGCTGCTCAGTCCGTCGAATGAGGCGATTGAGATCGCGCTCGTGGAGGCGGCGTCCAACCCGCTGGGCGAGATCCGCGTCCTTGCCCGCCAAGGGCTGCTGCAGCACCTTGTGAATGCGCCGGAGCGCCAGGTCGACGTGGACAAGTGGCTCAAGCGCTACCCTGACGTGGCAAAGCAGCTGGCCAAGGAGCAGCCCAAGCCAGGGGCGTTGGCCCTCGTGGATCGCGTGGCGCCCAAGATCCGGCACGGGGACCCCGGCGCCGCGAAGCGCAACGGCAAGCTGGGCGGCGCGTCGGGCGGCGCGTCGGGCGGCGCGTCGGGCGTGGACCCGAACGTGTCGGCTCTTGAGGCGGCTGGCGCTGGAGCCGCCAAGAAGCCGAGCCTCCTTCGGAGCCTCTCACGGGGCGTCGAGAAGGTGCTCGAGAGGCCTGCCCGGAGCCTCTCGAGAAGGGGCGCCAAGAGGGCCGGGGAGGGAGTCGCCCATGAGCGGATTGCGGCGCTCGAGAAGGCAGCAGAGGCGCTCGCGGCCTTCCACATTGACTCTCTCACGAGCGCCGAGGCGGCGCGGATCCGAAGGGTCGCGTCGCAGCTGGAGGCGAACTTGCTCGGGACGGGCAGTGGCGATGCGAACGGAGACGAGGGCTCGGAAGCGGAGGCGGAGCCGCCCTTTCCATCGAGCAACTTGTTTGGCGGCTCGCCAGGCCGGGGCGCCGCGGCAAGCACGCCAGCGGGCGGCGCCAAACCCTCCTCGGCCATGGAGCGCATGCAGGCGCTGCGAGCTCGCCAGCACGAGATGAGCGCGGACGAGTACGAGGCGGAGCGCAAGCGCATCCTTGAGAGCCTCTAGAAGGTCGGAAGGCGCCGCGTCTCGCAGACTCCGGACGAGACGGATGGACCCATTAGGAAGGTCCTAGGATCGGCTGCGGTATCGGGCGATCAATCCACCCCTTTTGGTGTGCCCTGCCGTAACCCGTTATTGGATCCCTGATCCGCTTCCATGTGGCGTTCTATCGACACCTCCCCCCTTGTGTGCCCTGCCGTTCGGTTAGTGTGCGCCGCAATGTTGCGCGCGCCGCGTCTGCTCCGCGCCTCCGCTCTCACTGGCCGCGCGGACGCGGCGACCGCGCGCGGCGTCGGTGCTGTGCCGACTACCGTACTATATGTGCTGGGTTTTTCTCACCGGGTCGGCTCGTATGCGCCCGCTCAGCTACGCCGTCTAGTCGGTTTTTGCATTTAAGGTTTAACTTGGAAGCACGCGTCCGGTTATAACGTAAACGTTGCGGCGCAGGACCGCGGACCCGGGAGAGTACGCTCCGGATACAGACGGAACGGGGAACAAGGGCAAGCGACAGATTCTGATTTACACCAGATTTACACGGATTGCAACAATACTGTCAATCTCGAGAGTATTCTCTCGCGGCGTGTCCATCTAGAAGCACTTGAGACACGGTCCCGCCTTCAGTCACACACTCAGCTCTCACGCCCACGGGAATACTTCTAGCCGCGCCGCGCCAGACAGAGAGCCCAAGCACCTGCACGGCGCGCGCGTAACTATCGCCGGCATATTGCCTGATCTGTTTTCGACGATCCTCGCACCACAATAGACAGCGTCACTGGCGCTTGTTTGGTTGCCAGTGCTGAAGTCCTAATGAAAAATAGGAGACGCTCAGGCCTTGATGGCCTCGGGGTGCTTGTCGCCGTCAAGCTGCTTTACGTTCGTGTTCGTCGAGAATCGGCGCAGCAAGCGCTCCGCCTCCTGAGCCTTCTCCGGCGCGTTGGCACCGTTGCCCATCATCTGGTGATCGTGGTGGTCTCCACCCATCATCGACATGCCCTTCCAGACGGCGCCGCCCGCAAGGCCGAAACCAACGACAAACTTGAAGGCGGACTCCGTTAGGATCGAAAAGGCGGGAGGCATGGCGACGACGGCTCTGCGCACTCATAAGACACAGCACAGGGGTCAGAAGGACTTGAAGATATTCTGATGAAAGCACAGTACGCGTGCGCCGAACTGGCCAGACGAGAGCAAGGGGAACTGGCGCGACAATCAAAGACGGCATGGCGGAGCGAGTGCCCGTGCCAGCGTGTGCGAAGAGATAGGCGAAGGTGCGGTCGCAAGGTCTCGCGAGCCGCAGAGGCTTTGATGAGCAGACCGTGCAGACGATTACTCTGGGGCGCTTCTTCGGAACTCGACCTGTGGAATGGGCTCTCATTGACGGATTCCTCTGCATCGCGGCATGCGAATGACGAACTGAGTGATGAACCATGATTAAATTGCATCTCTGGAGCCAAGATACCCCACCATCTCTCGTCCAGAACAGCCGCTGCTCAGCGCGCGCCGCCCTGTCGCGCCCCGTCGCGCGCGCCCCACATGGCGACCCACAGTCTGCGAGGGCCGAGGCCTGGCATGCCATCGTGCAAGATGCGCGCATTGTCGACGAGCAGAACATCGCCGCGCCGCCAGCGGAAGCACGAGGCGTGGGCGGCGAGGGCGTGTCCGATCTGTTCCCCCTGCCTATCTGTGAGCACCTCGCCCAGCGAGCGGCGAGCGGGAGCGCCGCGCTGAGCGCCCGGAGCGGCGCGACGCCCCTCGCCTCTGTGCTTGCGACGGCGCCGGTCACCGCCGCCGCCGCCGCCGCCGCCGCCGCCGCCGCCGCCGCCGCCGCCGCGGGCGCCGCGGGCGCCGTGTGCCTGCTTCACAGCGCGCTGTTCACACCGATGGAGCCACCAGCTGCGCGGATGGCACAGGAGTCCATGCGCTGCATCGAGCGCCCCGAGGAGGCATGCGAGCGCACTCGAGTGCAGCGCGAGTGTCCAAAGCGCTCGGTGCAGCGCCCAGGCCCAGCCTGCAAACAAGCCGCGCTGCACCAAGCCCGAGAGCAGGGCGCAGCGCGCGGCGGCGCCGAGTTCGCCAAAGTTGAACGCGACGCGGCCGCGAAACGCGCGCGAAGCCCAAGGGCCGCGCGTCGTGGTGGGCGTCGGGTGCGCGCCGTGGTGGGCGTCCGGTGCGCGCGAAGCCCAAGGGCCGCGCGTCGGGTGCGCGCCGTGGTTGGCATCAGGTGCGTCATATGCGCCGTCGTGAGCGTGTCCTTCGGCGTCGGCACGCGTCTGAGGCGCCGTCGCGAGCGTGTCCTTCGGCGCGCCGTCGTGAGCGTGTCCTTCGGCGTCGGCACGCGTCTGAGGCGCCGTCGCGAGCGTGTCCTTCGGCGCGCCGTCGTGAGCGTGTCCTTCGGCGTCGGCACGCGGCTGAGGCGCCGTCGCGAGCGGCGGCACCAGTGGCGGGAGCGGCGACTCGTCGAGCACGGCGCGCTCAAACGAGAGCTCGAGCAACGGTCGTAGCGATGCGCCGTATCGAGCGTTCGATACGGCGCTCTCCGAGGTCAGCAGGCGCATCCGTGCGCCCGCGGCGGCGCCTGCCCGATACAGCGCGCCGAGCTGCGCCTGCCCGATCGCGTGCCGTCGCTGCAGCCGCGCCAGCGAGACGATCCGTCGAATGCGATGGCGGCGGCGCAAGGTCGCGAGCAGACGCGGCGGCAAGCTGTGGAACGCGAGGGGGCCGTCAAACAGGGCTGTCTCGCCACCGAGCCAGGGGGCCGACGCGCAATAGAAAGCAATCACACGGGGAGGCTCGGCAGAGAGCTCCGCAATCTCCGCAATCTCCGCAATCTCCGCACCCGCCGCACCCGCCGCACCCGCCGCACCCGCCGCACCCGCCGCGCCTGCCGCACCCGCCGCGCCTGCCGCGCCGTGCACCATGTGCTCGAGCGCATAGTAGTTCTCAGTGTGCGGGAGCACCTCGTGGCTCAGATACGCGCCCGTCCGACGGAGGTTATTGGTCGGCCAGATGGCCAGCGGCGGCGGCAGGAGTGCTTCGGATGATGAGCCTTCTCCGAGCAGCGGCTCGCGGCCGGCCTCGGCGGGCAGGTAGTCGTGAATGGGTCGAAGCGGAAGCTCGCCCACGGCCTCGGCGAACGCTTCGCGCGTCGCCACCCCCCAGCCCCGTAGTAGAATCGCTCCGTGCGCCTCGAGCAAGCGGCACACGTCCTCGCCGTGAGACGCGAGCACCGAGCGGAGTGAAGGGCGCGGCCCGTCCTCGGCCGGCGGCTCGAGCACGGCCGGGAGATCGTTGCGGCCGCTGGAGGTGGGGGGCATGCTGCGCTCATCGGGCAGCAAGAGCCGCAGCCGAGGAGCTCGTGGCTTCCCGAGTGCCGGCGGGCAGAGCGGCGGCCTTGCGCTTCTCGGCCGAGAGCCGGAAGCGGAGCCGCTGAGTGGCGAGCATTGAGAGCCCTCGACTTCCTGAGGCTGCACCTGTGACAAGAGCGCTGCCGAGTCGCTCCTGCAGCTCGTCGGCGGAGGTCCAGTCGGAGGCGAGCAATGGTGCGAGTGTCTCAGGTCGCAACCGGCCGCGCTGCCCGAGCCGGTCAATGATGTGCAGCCCGCCGCCGCACGGCAGGTGAAGCGCATAGGGTTCGTAGAGGTGAAGGTTGTCGGCGACGGCATCGAGGCAGAGACTCTCCAAGCTGTCGATCGGCATGCACGTGAACAAAAGGCTTCGTCGGAGAACTTGTGTGTGAACGTTAACACAATCTCAGTCACAATTTCGAGCGCCGTGATCACAAGTAAACGAGCGCCGTGATTGGCAAATGTTGTCAATCTCCGTTGGTTCAGCATTGGTTTCTTATTTTTAAGCGAGGATCCGTGCTCGAGCATCCCAATCTATCTAGTCGCGGGCCGCCATCCGTCTGGCTTGGCCACGCAATCGACGCTCCCGGCCATGTAGCCCGGCTTGCGCTCCTTGATGGCCCAATGGAGCTCACGATAGTTGATCTGGCCCGATCCATCGGGATCCAGCTCGCTGAAGAGCTTGAAAAGCTCGGCGCGGCTCGCCTTCACTCCCATGCGCACCATCGCCCGGGCAAACTCGGTGCGCGAGAGGGTACCATTGTTGTCGACATCCCATGCCTTGAAGACATCGACCACGCGATCGGTTGCGATCTCCTCGAATGCTTCGTGCATCTGTGAAGAGGCGGAGCGCATCGCCACTGTGGGGCCGACGCGCATTCCCTTGAGGATCGTCTCCTTGGACACCGACTTGCCCGGCGTGTACGCGCGGGAGATCGACATCAGGCCGCCGTCAGTCGAGCGTGCTGCGCCGAGCTTTGGTGGGTCCAGGGCCATTCGGAGCTCGTCAAAGCTGATGGAGCCGTTGCCGTCGCTGTCAAACTCCTTCCACAGCTGCTCGACCTTCTGGGACGACTTGAGGCCTAGGGCGGCCATCGCCCGCGCAAACTCTGCATGCGTGAGGCTATTGGAGCCATCCGTGTCCCATTTTTGGAAGGCGTCGACCACCTCGCGCATCTGGCCCATGAGCAGGTCGCTAATCTGCCCCGTCATCGAGCGCCCATCGACCCACTGGACGCGTGCCGACTCGATAGGGGCCAGCTCGTGGGTGGACACCATGTACTCAGAGGCGTGCAAATCGGTGTCCTTCGCGGTCGCGGCCGGCCTCGAAGGCGTCGTGCCGGGCGTCGCGTCGCGCAGTGCACCGAGCAGCTCGGCGTATGCGATGGTGCCCGAGCCGTCCGCATCGAGCTGCTCAAAAAGCGAGACGAGCTCCTCAGAGGTGCAATGGAACCCAATCACGGCCATTGCCATGGCGAACTCGGACCTGCTGAGCGAGCCGCTCCCGTCAGTGTCCCACGCCCTGAAGCTCTGAACGATGCGATTGGTGGCCTCCTGGACCAAATGGGTGTCCACCTCGTGCCCCGCGAGCAGGTAGCTGCGTAGCTGCGTGATCAGACGACGGGACGGATCAAGGGGCACTCGACGTGGCCTCGGTGGCGGCGGCGACGGTGTGGTGCAGGGTGATAGCCTGGCTGCGGACGCGATGGTCCGGAGAGGCAGCAGCATCGCGGCGCCACCGTGTGGCACCGGCGGCAGGCGCGGGATGGACGCTGCCTCGCCGTTCATGAATGCGGACAGAGGCCGTGGCCGAGGTAAGGTCTTCACGGCCGCTTCACCTCTCCGAAACGCTGGAGCTGACGATGCACGCTCAAACCGGGATCGCCCTGGAGGGTAGATGTTGAGACGGGAGCCTGCAGGGAGCTGCAGGGAGCCGTCACGGCGCAAGCTGGTCGTGAAGCCGACGAGTCGAGTTTCAAAGCGTAAGAGCTCGTGTGCGAACTCGTGAGCAGCGACCATCCGCGCCTTGGATTCGGCCTCCTCCGCCAATCGTGCTTCTAGTATTGTCTGCGAGCACATCATCGGAGAGCGCCCTGGTAGAGCGCCTGGTGGCTGGTGCACCAAGGCTCGCAGGGACGACCGCGAACGCCTGACGGTAGAACGCCCACTTGCCTCGAACGTCTGTGATAACATCATGGGCACTCCGAAATTCCCGCGATTGCACCTGGACCGCGAGCATCTTGAATCCTTTGGACGAAACGGCACGCCGAACAGAATCTTGATTACATGCAAGAATCCAGGATCAGAAATCAAAGACGCTATAGTATTGGAATTTCTGAGACGCTACTTGGATGAAGATTGAAGAAGGGTGATTGCTCGTCGCTGACCCTTTGAAAGTGGAACGCGCGCGAGTACTCAGTACATTTACTTGTGTTGACCGAGGGGAGCGGAGCCGTCCCTTGAGTGGTGAGCGCGGGGGGACCGCGAAACTGACTGCCTGTTTGCCTGGATGATGACACGTGATTGCATGATTGAGTGGAGAGGATCGCGCGCGAGGTGAGATTCTGCAAGCAGGCCCGCCACGCACGCACGCGGGTCAGTGTCCCGAAGGATCGCGCCGGCGGAAACGGCCGCGCCCCTCCTCGCCTATAATTCGAGAGTCCATGCCAGACCGGTGGACGATTTCAGATGCCGAGCTCGAAAAGCTGCAGAAGGCGTACGATCGCAACGCATGGCCAAGCCAGCACGAGAAGCGTGAGCTTGCAAAGGAGCTAGGCTGCAACGAGCGGCAAGTGCAGGTGTGGTTTCAGAACCGCAGGCATCGGCTGAATGCTGGCCCCCGTCCAGGGGGCTCTCCGGCTACTTTGGACCCGGCTTCTGCAGAATTCGACGACCGTCGTGTTCAATTCTACAGTACAAACCCGTGGCCGAGCAAAGAAGAGAGGCAGAGCCTTGCTGACGAGCTCGGCTACAGCGAGCTTCAGATCAAGGTGTGGTTCCAGAATCGCAGGCAGCGCATGAAGGAGGGACCTCGTCCGGAGGGGCCTCGACCGACGATGGCGCCACTGATGAAGGCGCTCATGGAGCCCAACGGCGGCGGCGGCGGTGAGTCGAGCGTACTGCCACCCAGAAAGAGGCGCTACGACGGTGACTTTGTGAGCGATGCGCCGCCATCGGCCATGGAGGAAAAGGCTGAGGCTTCGGGTAGCGCGCCAACAAATTGGGAGGGCATGGCTTCTCTGGCGCTCAAAAGCTTGCTGGCCTCGGTGTCTGAGTGCACGCCCGAGGAGGCGGCGATGACTCAACCGCTTGCTGAGCAGCTCGTGGCCGCGCTCACCCAACGCGCCGCCGCCCGCCTCGAAGGCCACACAGGCAGCGCCTCCATCTCGGTCTCCACCTCAGACTCCGCCTCGGCCGCCGCTGGGTTCACGGCTTGCTCGGATGGTGTTGGTCGTGTGAATGGTCATCCGATTGGCAGCGCTGGCGGCACTGACGGCGGCGGCGGCAGCGGCAGCGGCGGCGACGGCGGTGGCGGCAGCGGCGGCGGCGGCGGCAGCGGCGGCCGCCGCGGCGGCGGCGGCAGCAGCGGCGGCGGCAGCGGCGGCGGCGGCGGCGGCGACGGCGCGGTTGAATGTCTGAGGGCTCCGGCAACGCTTGCTTCTGACGGTCGATCTCAGCGTGATGGCAGGCTGCCACCCGCTTTCTATGAGCCGCTCGACTGAATTCGTTCTGTAGCTCAAGCTGCTGGACCGCGGGGTCCCATTGAATCTGACTGACTGACTGTCGGGCGAGAGGGTTCATTTTGTGCGCGTGTACTGGATCGAATGGAAGATGGTACTTACTCCACCTGTGACACGCTGCCGTGTGTCGAGTGTCTGCGTGCCCGTTGTGTCCTCTGTGTGGTCGTGTGTCGTGTGTCAGTGTGTGCGGTGTACTTACAACTGTTCGCTCGCGGGGGTCGTGGGTGTCCCGCTCCCGGGTCGGGTCCGGGCGGCTAACCGAGCGTTTACCCTAAACCCCCATCAGCAATTTGGTCTTAGTGAGAAATCATGGTTCATGGATATATCCATGCTTTGTCATGAAAAATGTGATTTCAGACGCCAAGGTATAATTTCATGGGCTGAGAAATCATGCGCCGTGATTTCATATTCAGATTCTGAAATCATGGGATGGACCTCACACGTCACGCACCCGAGCAGCTATTGCGTACATTGTACTGTAACGTGAGCGCGCTCACACGTCATGTTGCATGCATACGCGACGCGCGCGATTACATTATGCAGGGGCGCGACTATGCTCAAACGTGTCAGGACAGGCTACCTGGGCGACTGCGGCCGATTGCTGGAGCGTCGAGACCAGCTGCGGCGACCGCGACCGCTGGGGTCTGCACACGCGTCACACAGGTCGAAATCACGACATGTGTGGCAGGTCCACCCATATTTCCCACTCGCGATCTTTGCGTCGCAACCCTCGCCATCGCAGTTGAGATGCCTCTCATTCATGGTCGACTTGAAGACTTGGTAGGCCATTTCGTGTCCACTGAGGCAAACAACACGCAAGCAAACTGCTGGCTCCTTGGCGTCCCTCTTGGCCGGCCTCGGATTAGGCGCGCACAGTGCGAGAGCGCTGGCGGCCTCTGTAGGCTGCTTCGTGTGGACTGGCACTTCGAGCCCGCAGCCGCACAAAAGCTCGATCGCGAGCCGAATATTCTTGAGGTGCATCGGCTTCGCATCGCACATCTGAGTGAGCGCCGCCTCGACCTTGCAGTAGATGCTGAGGTCCATGCGCTTCATGTCGATCAAGTCCTCGATGCCCGCCGCATCGAAGGCCAAGGCGAAGCGCGAGTATCCATCCTTGATGCGGTCAAGCCACGTCTCGAGCGAACACGGCTGCTCCATGGAGCGCGCGCTCTGCTCCCTGTGCTCAGATCGACCGACTGCTCGGCCACCCGCGAAACCAGTTGAGGACTTGAGGCCGGCTCCGTGGCCAGCGCGGCCGTGCTATCTGGCAGCGGCCACAGCGGCAACTTCGAGCTCCAGGCCTCCAGATCCGGCAGGCCATATGGCGAAATTGAGGGCGAAAATGAGGGCGAAATTATCTTCGGTCAGCATGTCGGTCATCGCAGGCAGTCCAAGGCCGATCTCCATTTCGGCGTTGGCCAGCCAACGAAACTTGCCAACTTTAGAAAGCCAACCATGCAATATGGGGTTCCATGTGGAGGTCCAGTCTCGTGCTTGAAAACGCGACGCGACCCACGCCATTCGATTTGATTTCGTTTTCCCCTTTTCTCGGCCCCTTTCTCGGCCCCTCCCCTTACGTTAGGTTGCTTCCTGTACAGAGAGTACAGCTTCTTGCGGCCGCTGCTACACGCGTAGATGCGTCAAGCATGAACGCTGCGTCTGTGTATAGCTGCTCGGGGTATGTATGAGATCCACGTGAGGCTCGCAAGGTCAACTTCCTCGCAAGACATGAGCATTGTTGTTTCGACTAACGACCCATCTGGATGTGGCGACGACGCAATGCAAGTGCAGATCGACGAGGCAGCTTCCTGCGGCCTACTGCGGCCGCTGCTACACGCAAAGGTGCATCTAGCATGAACGCTGTGTCTGTGTATAGCTGCTCAGCGTATGAGATCCACGTGAGGCTCGCAAGGTCAACTGCCTCGCAAGAACGATCATGAGCACAGTCGATGCGGCCTGCGACCCATCTGCGTGTGGTGATGCACAGAAAAGGAATGGTGGAGCAAGGTGATGCACTTGAGGCTTGCTAAGGGAGGAGAGGGGTCAGTACACCTCCTGTGCCAGCGCCGACCTCTCTCAGAGCTCTGTACACTTGCATTGCATCGTCGATGGTGCACTTTTGAATCCAAAGTGGCGAATTCTCAGGCTTGGTCTTGCGAGGACGTTGACCTTGCGAGCCTCGGGTGGATCTGTTTCGCTGAGCAGCTACACACAGACGCAGCACTCGTGCTAGACGCATCTATACACGTGTAGCAGCGGCCGCAGGAAGCGGCCTCATCGATGTGCACTTGGATTGCGTCGTCCGGTCGTCGACCTTGCAGATGGGTCGCATCAACCGTGCATGCTCGGTGTTGCGAGGAAGCTAACCTCTTGCGAGCCTCGGGTGGATCTGTTTCGCTGAGCAGCTACACACAGATGCAGCACTCGTGCTAGACGCGTCTATACACGTGTACCAGGGGCCGCAGGAAGCGGCCTCATCGATCTGAACTTGCATTGCGTCGTCGACCTTGCAGATGGGTCGCATCAACCGCGCGTACATGCTCGGTGTTGCGAAAAAGCTGACCTGGCGAGCCTCGGGTGGATCTGTGACGCTGAGCAGCTACACACAGACGCAGCACTCGTGCTAGACACATCTATACACGTGTACCAGGGGCCGCAGGAAGCAGCCACATCGATGTGCATTTGGATTGCGTCGTCGACCTTGCAGATGGGTCGCATCAACCGTGCGTGCATGCTCGGTGTTGCGAGGAAGCTGACCTCTTGCGAGCCTCGGGTGGATCTGTTTCGCTGAGCAGCGATGCACAGACGCAGCACTTGTGCTAGACGCATGTACGCGTGTACCAGGGGCCGCAGGAAGCGGCCACATCGATCTGAACTTGCATTGCGTCGTCGACGATGCAGATGGGTTGCATCAACCGTGCGTGCATGCTCGGTGTTGCGAGGAAGCTGACCTGGCGAGCCTCGGGTGGATCTGTTTCGCTGAGCAGCGATGCACAGACGCAGCACTCGTGCTAGACGCATGTACGCGTGTACCAGCAGCCGGCAGGAAGCGGCCTCATCGATCTGCTCTTTGCATTCGTCGTCGACGATGCAGATGGGTCGCAGACCGCATCAACATGCTCATGTTCGGTGTTGCGAAGAAGCTGACCTCTTGCGAGCCTCGGGTGGATCTGTTTCGCTGAGCAGCGATGCACATACGCAGCACTCGTGCTAGACGCATCTACGCGTGTACCAGGGGCCGCAGGAAGCAGCCACATCGATCTGAACTTGCATTGCGTCGTCGACCTTGCAGATGGGTCGCATCAACCGTGCATGCATGCTCGGTGTTGCGAGGAAGCTGACCTGGCGAGCCTCGGGTGGATCTGTTTCGCTGAGCAGCGATGCACAGACGCAGCACTCGTGCTAGACGCATCTACACGTGTCGCAGCAGCCGGCAGGAAGCGGCCTCATCGATCTGCTCTTTGCATTCGTCGTCGACGATGCAGATGGGTCGCAGACCGCATCAACGTGCTCATGTTCGGTGTTGCGAAGAAGCTGACCTGGCGAGCCTCGGGTGGATCTGTTTCGCTGAGCAGCGATGCACATACGCAGCACTCGTGCTAGACGCATCTACGCGTGTACCAGGGGCCGCAGGAAGCAGCCACATCGATCTGAACTTGCATTGCGTCGTCGACCTTGCAGATGGGTCGCATCAACTGTGCATGCATGCTCGGTGTTGCGAGGAAGCTGACCTGGCGAGCCTCGGGTGGATCTGTTTCGCTGAGCAGCGATGCACAGACGCAGCACTCGTGCTAGACGCATCTACGCGTGTACCAGGGGCCGCAGGAAGCGGCCTCATCGATCTGCTCTTTGCATTCGTCGTCGACGATGCAGATGGGTCGCAGACCGCATCAACATGCTCATGTTCGGTGTTGCGAAGAAGCTGACCTGGCGAGCCTCGGGTGGATCTGTTTCGCTGAGCAGCGATGCACATACGCAGCACTCGTGCTAGACGCATGTACGCGTGTACCAGCAGCCGGCAGGAAGCGGCCTCATCGATCTGCTCTTTGCATTCGTCGTCGACGATGCAGATGGGTCGCAGACCGCATCAACGTGCTCATGTTCGGTGTTGCGAAGAAGCTGACCTCTTGCGAGCCTCGGGTGGATCTGTTTCGCTGAGCAGCGATGCACAGACGCAGCACTCGTGCTAGACGCATCTACACGTGTCGCAGCAGCCGGCAGGAAGCGGCCTCATCGATCTGCTCTTTGCATTCGTCGTCGACGATGCAGATGGGTCGCAGACCGCATCAACATGCTCATGTTCGGTGTTGCGAAGAAGCTGACCTCTTGCGAGCCTCGGGTGGATCTGTTTCGCTGAGCAGCGATGCACATACGCAGCACTCGTGCTAGACGCATCTACACGTGTCGCAGCAGCCGGCAGGAAGCGGCCTCATCGATCTGCTCTTTGCATTGTGTCGTCGGTCGACCTTCCAGATGGGTTGCATCAACCGTGCATGCTCGGTGTTGCGAGGAAGCTAACCTCTTGCGAGCCTCGGGTGGATCTGTTTCGCTGAGCAGCGATGCACAGACGCAGCACTCGTGCTAGACGCATCTACGCGTGTACCAGGGGCCGCAGGAAGCGGCCTCATGTTAGCCTCATCTATCTGAACTTGCATTGTGTCCTCGACCTTGCAGATGGGTTGCATCAACCGTGCATGTTCGGTGTTGCGAGGAAGCTGACCTCTTGCGAGCCTTGGGTGGGTCTAACACGCTGAGCAGCTATACACGCAGACGCAGCACTCGTGCTAGACGCATCTATACGCGTGTAGCAACAGCCGCAGGAAGCGGCCACATCGATGTGCACTTGGATTGCGTCGTCGACGGTGCACTTGAGTCCAAGGTGGCGACGACAATTCTCATGCTTGGTCTTGTGAGGAAGTCGACCTTGCTCGACGACGCCGCGCGATGCACGTGCACATCAAGGACGCCGCGTCCTGCGCTCACTGCCCCACGCCATGATGTGACCGCAGCGTTGAGTGGCCTTGCTGCACAGAAGCGAGCTTCGACGCAACCGTCAGCATGCTCGACGACGCGATGGTGCACACATCGAGGACGCCACTTCGTGCGGCTACCGCTACACTACCGCTACACGCCTTGATGTGTGGTGTATAGCACGATGCAC
>Ga0210246_101317_pt1 | contig 20000 bp, 10 predicted proteins | sample ChrtobMetaP3_8mM_FD_155469 | JGI IMG/M metagenome (GOLD analysis project Ga0210246, IMG submission 155469) | Chrysochromulina tobin associated microbial communities from unialgal haptophyte culture, Seattle, Washington, United States - P3_8mM | ecosystem: Host-associated > Algae > Haptophytes >...
GGGGGGTGGGGCCCACGGCACGTTCCTCTACGGATTGGCGCGCGAGTATGGGCGGGGGGCACGTCGTCGGGGCGGAGAGAGCTCGCGCTGCACGTGGATGGTCGGGCTCTTGGAGGCCAACGGGCTGTGTGAGACGGTGCAGTGGATCACGGGGGAGGACGCCTCCGACGAGCGGGCCACGGTCGAGGTGCTTCTCGGGGCGCGCCTTGTCGCGTGCAAATGCATAGCTGCATAGACGTGTGCTGGGGGTTGAGGGCGAGGGACCGGCGAGGGAGTTTGGAAGACTCGATACGACATGAATCCCGGATACGCGATATCGGTAAAAAACAAGCCCCACACAAAGCCGTGCCGCCGCCTCGTCCCCGGTGTCGGGCCGACGGAGATCCGAGATGGCGCCTGCGTGGGCCTGGGCACCGCCGACCCGGGGGCTCTGACGCGCTCGGTTTCATCGATGAGGGGTATTCTTTGGGAGTCGAGTCGTTAAAAATTACGTTCTACGGCTCGACTGGTCACGGGGTTAAGCGTGGGGGATACCCGAGGTTCGCCTTCATGTTTCCCGCTACAACTTAGTTCACAACTGCTCGCCACGACGCGGCTACGTACGAACCTGGGTGCGTAGTATCTGCCGTTATAACGTCTTAATTATGTATGATACAAATCTTTTCCAAATCGATTCTCCAGATCCGTGGTTTCCCACCCATCCCGTTGGGTAAGTTTGCTACATGTAAGTTTGCAAAACGCGCACTTTAGACTTTTCGGCAGACGAGTCGCGAAATCCGACGATGCCGCTTGCGAGGGTGGTGGCGGGCAGCCGCGGTGGCGGTTCGGCAGCAGCAGCAGCAGCATCACGCGCAACGTCAGCAGCAGCAGAAGCAGCAGCAGCTGCTGCAACAGGAGCACGAACGACAGTCGCTGACGCGGAAGATGCCCCACCCTCGCCAGCGCCTGCCGCACCCTCCTTGTTGAAGAGGGTGCGTGAAGCGGAGCGGCATCCGCCGGGCGGCTTGCCCGTCGACCTGTTGAAGCGAATTGCTGGCTTGCGTGCTGGCCTGGAGCAAACCAAGGCGCGTATGGAGAGGTTTCTGCAGAATGCAAAGCGAGGCGTTGCCCTAGCTGGAGAATCCGCTGCCTGCGCAAAGGCAACGCATCGCGCGCACGCTGCTGCGCCGGCGCTCGATGCAAGGGTTGGTGGTCGTCAACCCCGTTCGAAGTCTCGATCGCGCTCTCGATCGCGATCACCACCCTCGACTGCATCCCGAGCAGCTTCACGTTTGTCATCGGCTTCAGGGGGGTCGTCGTCCTCCTCCTCGCCTTCTTCACCTTCGGACATTTCGTCATCCTCTTCATCGGAGGCCTTGCCCCCCTCTTCGTCGCGGTCCCCCTCACCCTCATCGAGGTCGCCCCCATCTTCGCCTCTTGCTACATCCCCTTCTTGCTCTCCGTGCCCCTCCCCGTCCCCGTGCCCATCCCCGTCCCCATGCACTTCGCCGGCACCGACGCCCAACCTTGAAGCGACTCAGCGAGCGCGCCGACACACACGAGAGCCCCAACGCTTCGGATCTATGCTGTCCCCCAGGGAGTACAACAAGACCCTTAGGGCGATGCTCAAACTCGGCGCGCTCGACAAAGCGCACCACGCCGAGCTGTACGACGAGGGGAGCTCCGACGGCGACTTGTACGACGACTCCGGGAGCGCGTGCGAGTATGATTCGGAGACCCCGGATGACGACGACGACGAGGACGAGGTCGACGACGAGGATGACGATGAGCGGCGCGAAGACGTGTTCTTGCGTAACCTCACTCACGAAATGCTGCACGCGCTCGACGATGCGCGGCTGCGCGAGGTCCGCGTTCAGCTCGAGGGCCTTTATGAGCGCGCGCGCGAGTTGGTCACCGACGAGGGCGACATCGTCGGTTGCTCGACGATGCAACACCATCCCGATGCGAGGCGCGTGGAGGCGCTGCGGGAGAAGCGCGCAGAGGTGAACCGTATCTTGATGATGCGCGCCGCCAGCCACCGGGCGGAGGCCACGGACGGCGGCCAGGACACGCTAGTCGCCGAGATCCGCAAGTTTCGCCGCTCCTGCGGCGAGGTCCGCCCGTATTGGCCGCAGAGCAAACTCGACTCGAAGCTCGAGACGCTGCGCCAGATCGCGGCGCTGATCGGCGCGTCCTGCCCAGAGGAGGCGGAGGACGTGGTCCTCTCGCTCTCATTGGAGCAGGTGGGCAACTACCTTCACCGCCTGGCCGCAGACCCAGACTTCCTGAACGAGCTCCGCGAGCGGCGCACGGCACTGGGCGCCGAGGGGTGCCTCGACAAGGTCCTCGACGACGCGCGCAAGGAGCGCAGGGCCCACGGCGGCGACGACTCCCCCGCAGCGTGCCAGGCGCAGGCGCGTCGATGCCTCCGCGTGCTCGACGTGGGACGCGAGCGCTGGCCGATTTGGGAGGCCTCTCGTTCAAAGATGCTCTACGAGCGCCTCGGCGCCTTGAGCGCCAACAACGGCTCGTACGTCAAGGAGGGCGACGGGGTCGAGCTGGCGGCCATGGTCGACGCCGGCCAACTCCTCCTCGCCGACAGCCTCGAGGGGGTCACCGCCGCGGCGGTGCTCGAGCGGATGCAGGTGGCAGCGCCCCACAGCGCAGAGACCCTCGCCTGGGGTGAGGCCGTGCTCGGCGAGCTGCGAACGCTCGAGTCGCTCGAGAGCCACGCGGCCAAGCACGGCGGCACGTCCAAGTCCAAGGAATTCAAGAAGCGCAACCAGCTGCTCGAGAGTGCGGCCAAGGACGCCTCCACGGGCATGCAGGGCGAAGACGCCGCCTTCGAGGCGGCACAGGTGGAGACGCTCACGGTGGTCGAGATTGTTTTTCGCTCCATCTTTGGAACGCGGCAGAGCATGAGTGCTTCCTGGATGCTCGAGGCGGGGCAGTTCCGAGGCACGTCGTTCACCTCGGGCACCTTCATCTCCCGTGGCGTGCGCGAGGAGGTGCGACGGGCCGCCGACGGGCTAACCGCGGGCGACGGCGGCGAGGCGGGGGAGGCGGGTGACGACGAGGAAGAGGGGAGTGAGGAGGAGGAGGAGGAGGAGTCGGAGGAGGAGGACGAGGAGGACGTCGCCGCCAGGGGCGGTGACGGTGCCAGCAGCGCCACCGGCGGCCGTGCTGCCGTCCCTGTCCCTCGACGCCGCCGCCGCCGCCGCTCTCAGGACTCGGCCGCCCAACGGCCGGCTGCGGGGCTCGGCGGGCCGCCGCGGCGCCAGCGTCGGCCCATCAATCCGCAGCGGGCGCTCATCGACGACCTCGATACCCGCTTGGCAAAGGGGGCCACGTACCAGGAGCTAGGCTTCAAGACGGAAGAGGAGGCCCGGCTCTTCATACTCTCGAAAAGGAGAATGATGGATCCGCACCCGGACCGCTCCGATCACTACTCGGACACCCACCTCTGGGACGGCCTCGCCGCGACGGTGTCGCGCAGCTCGGGGGCGCGCCAAGGGGAGGGCGAGGATGGCAGCAACGACGGCGCCAATGCCGTGCTCGGACGCGCGACGAAGCCGGGCGGCGCGCGGGGCAAGGCGCCAGTCGACTACATGGCCGCCATCGCCGCGCCAGAGGCGGAGCGCGCGCACCACATCGTCAAGATCCCGGCGGCTCGCGACGGCACCCTGGCATTCTTCCGCGCCCGCTCGCAGCTGCACGGCGCGACGAGCGCAGACTGGCGCGACGTGGCCATCTTCTACAAGAACGGCGAGACGGCGCGCCTCCTGCAGGCCGTGTACGCGGATATGCCCGCGCTCCAACACGTCGAGCCGCAGAATCGCGCATTCGGACTCGCGCTCCTCAAGTGCGCGGTGCTGCGGCACCGCGAGACGCAGATCCCGGCCCTGCGCAAGGCGGGCTTGTGGAAGCAGCTGCAGTCGAAGCACCACGGCGAGACACGCTATCAGAGCAAGCACGACCTCGACCTCTTGGGACACAAGGGTGTGTCGGGCCTGCGCGAGCGTGCCGCCAAGCGCCTCGCCGTCATGCGAAGCGGCGGCGGCGGCGAGGCGCTTGGCGATGGCGGCGGCGGCGGCAGCGGCAGCGGCGGCGGCGGCGGCGGCGGCGGCGGCGGCGGCGGCGTCGTCATCGGCGGCAGCAGCGTCGGCGGTGGCGGTGGCGGCAGCGAGGGCTCGGGCAGCGACGGCGCCAGCAGCGCCTCGGCCGCGCCGCCACCACCGCCCACTTCCATGGAGAATATGGCGGCGCTCGCGGTCGAGCTCGTGTGCGAGGTTGGGCCGCAGACGATCCTACGCCCGGTGGCGCGTCGGTGCTGGGCCTCGACTGGTCCGTGGTCGACGAGGGCGCCTTCATGGCCGCGCTCAAGGTGCAGCTCGAGACCGCCGGCTCGGACGGGCGCCGGCCGCTCGAGGCGGCGGTCTTCGAATGCGCGAGCGCGACCCCCGCCCTGCGCGGGCTGGAGAACATGTGCGCCGAGCTCGCCTCGGGCCTGTTCACCGGAGGCGCGCTCGAGACGCTGCTGTGCGACGTCATCTGGCGATGCTGGCGCCCCATCAAGCTCGGCGCCCAGAAGCCACGGCTGCCACGGTGGGACGCCGAAACGTCGGGGGGCGAGCACCTCGCGGCGTACGCAATCTTCCGAACGCCCACCGAGGGCGCGACCGTCGTCGACGTCGACGAGTTCGTGCGTAAGTGGTGCACGGCTTCCAAGCCCGGCTCGGCGCCGCAGCTTCCGACCTCGCTCTTCGCGGTTCTGCCCGGCCGCCACGAGGCGGCGGCAGGCCCAAGCGTGACACGTCCGTGAAGCGCTGCGGCGCGTCGATGACTCCGCGAGTGCCAACCTCGCCCCTCTGCCGCGGCGATCAAGCCCCACCGAATCGCGTGAAGACAGCCCTCGCGAACATCGCCGGGAGGGCTCGCGACGCCCGAGAACATCTCAAAGGTGAGAACATTCGTGAGTCTGAGTGCGTGTGTGTGTATGTGTGTGTCATGTGGGTACATGTGCGAGAGCGAGGTTAGGCAAGTCACTGAGTTTCGTCAGTCAATCTACCGGTCGTAAACCATTTTAGAGAGTGAGATCGCGTGTCAGTGTGTGAGTGTCACCAGTTTGTGCGTGTGGTACCATTCGAGCGTGGTGGGGCCTTAACGAGAGAAACGAGATTATCAATAGTCGTGGTTAATATTTGTCGGGATCGGGAGCGCACGAAGACCTCGCTGATCCGTATCGGGAGCGGGCGCTGGGCGGTGGCGGCGGCAATTGACGGGAAGCTCTACGTGGTGGGCGGGGCGGAGAAACATAGTACAGATGGGCGCAGCTCTGCCGAGCGGTACGATCCGCAGTCGAATGCCTGGGAGGTGGTCGCACCGCATCCAATAGGGAAGATATACGCTTCGGCTGCGGCGGTCCTCGAAGGCAAACTGTATGTGATGGGCGGCGCGGAGGAAGACGGAGACGATGGGGAGCTAAGCTCGGTCGCGCGGTACGATCCGTCGACGAAGGAGTGGGAGGAGGTGGCCTCGATGTCCACGGCACGTCGCTATCCAACGGCGGTGGTGGTCGACGGCGTGCTGCACGTGATGGGTGGATGGGCGGAAGATTGCGATTATCTCAGCTCGGTCGAGCGGTACGATCCCGAGTCGGATGCGTGGGTGACAGTGGCCGGCATGGCGCTCATCGAGGGGGGCGTCGGAGCGGTGGCTGGCCTTCAGTATGCGTTGTTATCCATTTGAGTGGGTGTTTATGTGCGCGCGCTTTGTGTCGCGTGGGGCGAGGCTACATCGCCCGCCGACGCGCGTGGTGGTGCCTTGCCGTGGTGAGCATCTGCGAAAAGGGGGGGTGGGGGGGTGAGGGCATGCGCGTGCGAGGCGTACGAGGCGTACGAGGTGTACGAGGTGTAGCGTGTACGAGGTGTACGAGCGCGAGTGGTGTCGCGACGTCCGGGTGACGAAATGCGCGCGGCGGTCTACGCCACGGCCCGGCGTCCCGTGGACATCGGGGCGACTGCCTCCCAGGCATTCGCCTCCGGATCGTACCGCTCGACGGAGCTGATGTGATCGTAGCCGTCGTTACGACCACCCACCATGTACAGCTTGCCGCTGACAACCGCCGCCGCTGGGGAAATTCGTGCCACAGACATCCGTGCGACTACCTCCCAGGTGTTCGTCGCCGGATCGTACCGCTCAACAGCGGCGGGCACGGGCATGTCGTTATCGGCTGAATTGTCCATTGAGTAAAGTTGGCCGCCGAGCACCGCCGCCACTCCGCCCCAATCAGCCATGGCCATGGATGCCAGCGCCTCCCACCGACCCGTCACGAAGTCGTATCGGCGAAACGTAGGATCGCCCTTTCCCTCCCTCGTCGCCCCACCCACACAGTAGAGCTTCTCGAAGCCCATACGACGAGGCACCGAGTCGCCGTGCAGGGCGTCGAAGACAGAATTGCTCAGCATCTGCCTGCCAGCAACCGTCCTCAACAGCGGCTCGTTGTGCACCGTCTCTTGCACAAACTCGCGACTCAGCAGCGGGAAGCGCACCAGCCGAAGCAGTGCCAGCGCGTCGTCCTCGGCGGGTGGAGGCGCCTGGGTGTGCAGCCACTTGACCGCTGCCGAGTACACAGCCTTTTCATCAGCCACCTCGAGGCGGTCGGAAGCGAGCAGCACACGCACCGTCTCCGCGGGCGCGCTCAGCCACGCGGACGTCGCTGCGATCTTCGCAAACAGGCGAGCCGCGGCCGACAGCGCGTCGGCCGCGAGCTGGCTCAAACTCTGCCGCTCGGCGACGGCCAAAAAGGAGAGGGAAGTGGACGCGCTCAGGCGTGCCCTCATCGCCTTGGCGGCGGCGTCCACGAGCGGTGGAATCTGCAGATAGGCCGCCGCCTCGAGGACGACGATCAGCTCGGCCTCGTCGGCGACTGCGCAGCGCCCCGTGTAGATGAACTCGAGGCATGCGGCGAGCCCTTCCTTCGGGACCTCGGGCAGGTAGAGCGGCTGACCGGCGGTGCAACCCCACAGCTCGACGTCCAGCCGCTTCTCAAAGTAATCGGACCCCGAAGTGAGGCACAGGGCGTGCGCTCGAAAGCTGGTACCGTCCGACGCCAACACCTCCACGTCGGTGAGGCGACCATCGCGGAACTTGGCGATGGCGCTCGGCTTCTCGGCGAGGCCGCCGCCGAGCTCGATCGGCGCGGACGATGGAGGGGCGGAGGCGCGCGCCAGCTTCGATGCTGGCTGCATAGCTGAGGGCGCCCGCCTGCGGCCGACGAAAGACAACCTCGCAAAGGCGCGCCGGAGATCTCATTCACAACACGGTTCCCTTGCGGGGAACTTGTTCGTTCGTTTCAGGGATTGCGGATCTCTCGGGCCCACACGAGTGCCGACCAAAGCGCTCCGCTTATGCAGCGCCGTCGTGTGTGTCCTGTGTGTGACCTGTGTGTGTGGCACATGCGAGCGCGATGGGATTCGTAAGAGCGACGATTCATTCATGTTTCATCGATCTACAGGGAGACGGGACACGGGAGGCAGTGAGAGGAGCGACGTGGGTGTGCTCTGTGTGGTGTGGCGTCCGCGTGTGTCAATACGAGGAACCTACAACCTTCGCAGACGTTGACGCAGGTGACAAGACACTGGACGACACAGGTGGGACAGTGAGGACACACGAGAATCGAGATCGACACTGCGATACAGCGGACAAAGCTCACAGCTCGTCCACCCCGGGACTCGGGCTATGCGAACCATGATACCTCCGCATCGTCGCGTACACACATGGGCACTGCGTCCAACGTAGAGTGGTGTCGCCGATCACTGTGTCGTCGTTTGGAAGTGGAGTGCGCTCGCCTGTTAACACGCATAGGACATCCAGGGATATTCCTGTCACCTGTGCGACGCGAGCATACAGCTGCCCGGTTGTGTGGCGGAGCCCGATATCCTCGACCTTGTAGCTGGCGCCGGTCATCATCCTCACGGTGATCTCCAGCGGCTTCAAGTACCTCTCGGTGGCTGCTGGTGTTCGGGAATCGGATGCCGCATTGTCCGCCAACGACTTGTTGGTTATGGACGCCACTACCGCCTTCCTGGTTATGGCCACCGTCAAGTGCACGCCGTGCTTGTTTTCGGGCCCAGACGTGGCGATGGAGGTCCCACAGAGTGGAGTCCCATCATTGGGTATCAGTCGCCCAAGATGTAGCACGGAAATCTTATCATCCCGGGTGGCTCCCAGCCTCGTGGCGATGACCGCGTAGAGCTGCTTCATGCTGTTGCTCATCTCGAAGTGTCTTATCACAAGTGTGCCTCCACATGGTTGCGAGTGCACCGTTATGTCCACGACCCCCCCGTACTTCACATCCACTCGAGCCGACGCGACCTCCTCCATCCTTTGCCCATCGACTGCCTCGTCAACCGCCGCGAGCTGGTGTCGGACCTGCTCGGCAATCGTGACGGTCGCCGCCTCTGGCTGGTGTAGTAGCTCGGCATTCGTCTCGGTCGACGCCCCTGGCTGGTGACGTAGCTCAGCATTCGTGTTGGTCGCCGACTCTGGCTGGTGTCGTAGCTCGACATTCGTCTTGGTCGCCGCCGCGAGCTGGTGTCGGAGCTCGGCAATCGTGACGGTCGCCTCCTCGAGCGCCTGCGACTTGGCGCGCAGCGTCGCCTCGAGCTGCTCGCGCGGCTCCCGCTCGACGACTACCTGCTCGCGGCTCAAGGCGAGCGGCGCCTTGTCCGCCACCGCCCTCTCTTCTGCCGCCGCGAGCTGCTGCTCGAGCGCGCGCAGCGCAGCGGCCTGCTTGTCGAGCTCGGTCTGATGGCGCTCGGACACGGCGCGTGCCTCGCGCAGCTTCGCGCTCCACGCCTCTTCACGCTCGGCGAGCACGCGCGCCTGCCCCTTCGCCGCCTCGGCCGCACTTCGTTCCACCTCCTGCAGCTTGGCCTCCGTCTCCTTCAGCTGACGTTGGGAGCGCGCGAGCTCCTCCTGCATGTCCGCATGCGCCGCGCTGCTCACCGACGACGGAACCATTACCATGCCGAACTGTGACGAGGAAGCGACAGCGGCGGCGGACGCTACCACGGCGGACGCTACCACGGTGACCGCGGCACTGGCCCCACGAAGCCTTTTGGGGTTGGTGGAGGGAGCCACCCGTCTCGCGGCCACCCCGGTCGCCGCGTCGATGTCCACGCTCACGGCTTCCAGCTTCACATTCATTGTTCTCATTGCTTCTGCGAGAGCAGGATTAGGGTGACCGCCGAGGAGTTTATTGACCGCCTGCCGGCATGGATCGCAGTGCGGGGGATGCGGCGACTTCGGCCCGCTGATCTGCGTCGGGAGGCCCTTGGTTGCCGGCCTGGGAACGAACCCCCTGTGCACGCAATAGTGACAGAGCAAGACGGCGTCCATTTCGATTTGGGTGCGTGAAGGGGAAGGGGGAAGTATCTGATCGATGATTCCCTTTCCAGTGGGGCAGAACTTGTGCCGAGAACGCGCTCGAGAACTAGTTTTGTGGGAAAGAACTAGTTCCGGATCTGGTCGTGGGAGAGAACGAGAACGCACTCCGAGAACTCTGTGGGAAAGAACGAGTTCAGTTCCACCGAACTAGTTCCACGAGAACTAGTTCTGTGGGAAATAACTAGTTCCGAACTAGTTCTGTGTGGGTAAGTCACCATCGGATCGGCGCGAGTCCACCCCTCTCACAGGCCGAATCTCGCACAGAACGAACACTGAGAACTGAACCGAACTGAACTGAGAACTAGTTCTTTCCCCACAGAACACAGTGAAGGAACTAGTTCTGTGGGAAGAGACGAAAAACGATTTTCCGTATGGCCGCGCAAACCTTGAAGACCGACATTGGCTTCCTGCCGCCTCAACACACCGCACAAAAGCGCACAAAAGTCCTCGACGTTCAGGCCTGGCTAGAGGGGCGCGGCAGCGGAGGCGCGCCGCGATCTCCACCATGTAGAGCGGCTTGGAGATACTCGAGCCCTCTGGCGGCGAGAGGGTCGTGAGCTCTACTCGTTGCTGCGCCGCCTCATCGCCTCTCGCCTCTCTGGGCGCCACGGCGCGCGTGGGCAAGTCGCAAGTCGCTGCCCTTCTGCTGCGGGACTCGAAGCCGACGCGCATGCTCTCGAAGCCGACGCGCATCCTCTCGGGCTCGTTTGGCAAGGATCGCCCCCGATGCCGCCCGTTCATCTGCGTCTCGCAAGAGCGCCAGGAGCAGCGTCGGCAGGCGGAGACGACGGCCGAGCTCCTCTCGATAGGTGCGCTCTCAAAGTGCGCCAAGCTCGGCCCCACATATCTACGAGGCGGCGCCGCGCGCGCTCTGCAGGTTGACCTGGCGACCTTCGAGCTGCCGAATGGGGAGACCATCAAGCTGCCGTACGCGGTGGTCTTGCTGGAGAGACCCGTCCGCTGGCCCGTCCGCTGGCGCTGGGATGCGCTGGCGCGCGACGGTGATCGGTCGGGGGATCGTGCCCGGTGCAGCGCCGAAGACTGGCGTCACGTACAGGTCGAGGTACGAGCGCAGTAGCCGCTCCATCGAGCCGTGGTCGGCGGGCGCGTTGATGGGCGGGAAGAGCACCAGCGCGTGGCCGAGCGACCGCGCCCACCACGCCACCGCCTCGTCGCATAAGCCCAGCTCGGACAGGCAGGTCTGCCGCCGCGGACCTACGTGGAGCTGCGCCAAGCCCGCCAGCGCATCTCCCGGCGGGCGCATCGACAGCGTGACGCCGGCATGCCGCAGCCCTCGTGGTCGCAGGCAAACGGCTGGTCGCCCGTGTGCGTGCGCTGGTGCGCCTCCAGGTGGCCCGCCTGCGTGAAGCGCTTGCCGCAGCCCTCGTGGTCGCAGCCAAACGGCAGGTCGCCCGTGTGCTTGCGCTGGTGCGCCTCCAAGGTGCTCCAATTGCGAAAGATGCTGCCACAGCCCTCAAAATCACAGCTCTTGGGGTTGGGGCAACAGATCAGGCATTCGCGGCGGCGAGCATAATGAGCACATGCCTCTTTGGCCTGGGACATCTCAGACCGTACCGCCGCCTCAATGCGCGCCCATTCGTCACCCTGCCCGCCCTTCTGCTCGTTCAGGGTCTGCTTCTCGGGGTGGTCGACGTTGGGGCCACGCCACGTGCCCTTTTGGGCTATCCACGCTATTTCTCGTACGTCACCTCGTCGATGACACGCCACGCGCGGCAAGTCCTCGCGCTTCGCTGTCAACGCCTGATGCGCTGGCATTGCTTTCTCCGTGATGATCTCGAGGACAACCATGTCGCTGAAACAAGCCCAGCCAATCTCTTCCACCAACTCGGAAAACGCGGACGAGCCACGAATTTGTTTGTATTGGCGAAGACGGCGCGCGAGGACTGCGTCCCGCCCCATACCCATGTGGTCGGCGGCCTGGCCGATCCTCTGGATGCCCTTGAGATGCTCGTACTTCTTCGGCGGGTCGAGGAGGATGATCGCGTAGATGTAGATGGTGCACGCGTGCCTAGCGAGCTCAAGCGCCCTCGCCTTTTGCCGCGCCGACGTGACGTGCCCGCCCTTCTTTCTTGGCGGCATCGTGGACCGCTGCGCAGATTTAGAGGACACTGCGAAAAAACGAAACGGGCAAGTCGCGAAACGATTTCTGTTAATGCATGCAAAAAATTGTGAATCGTCTATAGGACAATCTATGAAAAGTACACGGCTCACTAGAGTCAAATTTACAGTAAGAAAACAGCGCGCGCGCGCAGGGGCGGAGTAGATGCCGGGGGTTTCTGAATCGAACGATGTGTGATGTTAGACGCACACACGCACACGCGCTGTGTGACGCGCTTCTCGTGTTCGTGCCGAAGATGGCGCGCGCGCGCTCTCGCTCAACCAGCTGTGGAGCGCGCTTGCCGTGCTCTTCGTCGTGCAGATCCTCGCGGGCCTTGGGCGCATCGCGTCAGGAACGGGGCCATGGATCGTGCTCCGCCGGCCGCGCCCGGTCACTACGGTCGTGCCCGACGCGAAGTCGGAGTAAGGAACATCATGTGAAAGATATCGCGGTGTTCGTACTACCGTTCGGTTTAGTATTTGCTGTTTCGACTTTGGGTCGTTACCGTTTAGTGCCTAGAGGACAACGACATAAAATTACGAATAATAAATTCATCAAAACTTTAAACAAATCATCTTGTGGATCTTGCGCGATCGTCATCGACACGTGTCCCGGGTCTCCTCTCCGAGCTCGAAAAGCGCCGTTAGCGCCCACACCCTTCTCCAGCACCACCCGACCCATGATCCAACCATGATCGCACCGACATCGTCAAAGACCCGGTCAGGCGCGCGCATCGGCAGCTCCGACGGGCAGCTCAGCGCGTGGGCGACCGATGTCGGCTCCGGAGGACGGCTCGCGCCCATTTCTGCGCACACCGGTGCTCGCGGAGGCCTGCGCTACAGCTCCCCAACATCTCCACGGCGAGCTACGGGCGGCGACGCCTACGTTGGTGGCGGCGGGGGTGGCGGCGGCGGCGATGGTGGTGCTGGCGGCGGCGGCGATGGCGGTGCTGGCGGCGGCGGCAACAGCGGTGGTACTGGCAGCGGCGGCGGCGACGACGGCGGTGGCGGCGGAGGCGGCAGCGACGATGGCGGCGGTGGCGGTGGCGGTGATGGCAGAGGCGGCGGAGGCGGCGGAGGCGGCGGAGGCGGCGGAGGCGGCGGAGGCGGCGGAGGCGGCGGAGGCGGCAGCACCCACGGCGGCGGCGGCGGCGGCGGTCGCGGAGGCGGAGGCAGACGTGGAGGCGGCTGCCTGTCCCACGGCGGCGCCGGCACCACCCCCTCTGGTGTCGCCTATGGTGTCGAGGGCATGAGTGACGGGCCCGACGACAACGCTCAATGGCCACGCTCGCACAACCGCATCTCGCGCACCGAGCTCGAGAAAGAAGCCGAGGCAGCGCGGAGCGAGCTGGCCTCCGTGCGCAAGGCGGCCCTGGCCGACATTGACGCCCTGCGAGCGCAGCTCGCAGAGCTGGGCAACGACGTCGAGATCCTCCACGACGAGAAGGCGCGCGCAGCGATCAGCTCACAGCGACGGCCGAGTGTGGGAGTGAGGAGATGAGCGCGGCCGCCTTCTGCAGGTAGGCCACCTGGTGGTCCTGGTTGACGTGCAGAGGCACGATGCCGAAGTAGTGCGACGCGGTGATCTTGACCACATCCGAGTGGCGCACCTGAGGACATGGTCACGCATGGGAGGGCGCGGTCAGCATGGCGCTGTGGGGAGGCGCTCGGGAGTGATGGGTCAGTGCAGCTTACCGACGGGTAGTGCTCGCTCACAAAGGCGCGGAAGGTGCGCTGGAGCTCTTCGAGCAGCTCGGCATCCCTCTCGAGCAGCGCGTGCGAGAGGATGATGTAGTCGTACCCGAGCAACGACTGGTACACCTTCGAGAGGTCGTAGAGTAAGTCACCTTGGAGGGTTAGAGTCGAGCCGAGCTCTCCGCGCATGTCGAGCAGGTAGATGCGCCCATCCTCGGTGAGGAGCACATTCGAGAAGACGGGGTCGCCGTGGATGACGGGGGCATGCTGCCAGCGCTCCTCGGCCGCATACGACGAGAGCTCCGCCTCGAGCCTCTCGAACATCCGCGGCGCGTCGGGCGACAGCCGGGCGTACAGCGCCTTGTGCGCCGCGTACCGCTTGCGAAGCTTGGGCAGGTAATTGGCGCCGAGGTCGATCTCCGACGCATGCCGTAGCGAGCCTGGGTCGCCCGCGGACGAGTGCAGCTGGCGTAGCGCCTTGAGGAGCAGAACGAGTCGCCCCGGCGTGAGCGAGCGGTTGGTCACGAGATGGGAGAAAGTGACGCCTTTGATGCGGGAGAGCGTCATCGATGCAACCCCATCCCCCAGGCTCTGGGACGCGCCAGCCGAGAGCCTCCTGTCGGCTCCAGTGCTGCTGCCGCCGCCCGAGGCGAGTGCGGCGCTCGCTGCGGCGGCTGTCGGATCTTCATCGGCAGCGCTCGCTGCGCACGCGGCGGCGGCGCCGTCGGCGGCGGCGGCCAGCGTGGCAGGTGTGAATGCGACGCCGCTGTTGGCCTCGAGGCCGCTGGGCGAGCGCGTCGAGGCGGGCGCTTGGAAGCTCCTCGTGAGCGTCGGGAACAGATGCTTGATGTCGGAGGGCATGTGCTCGTAAAAGAAGATCTCGCCGCGCAGCACGCTCTGGGCGGCGGTCTTGACCACGTAATCGCCCTCGAGCTGCACATTGTTAAAGTGGCGCGCGGCGACCATGCCCGGCTCGAGCGTGTCCCTGTGGCCGGTCACGCGCCAGCCCAGGTCCTTCTCCGTGTCGAGTGCCGAGCATGCAACCGACGCATCCACGTACACGTGTGCAAACGGCTGCCCAAAATGGATCTCATCGTACGGGATCTGGAGGATCTCGAGAGTTCGCAAGGTCACGTTGCCGCACGCGGCGACGACGGCGCCCACGTTGCCGCCGCACTCCTGCATGAGACGCGAGGTGGTGATGATGATGTAGTGCCCACTCGCCTTGAGCTCGCGAACGAGCTGCACATTCTTCTCGATGGGTCGGACGGTCGACATGTCACCCGCCGTAGCGGGCGGCGTCACGAGCACATTATCGAGCGCGAAGCAGAAGCGGCGCTTTGGACGTTGAGTCAGCGCCTTGCCCGTGCTCACCTGGTACATGAACTGCTCCAGCTTCTCGGGCGTGCCGCACTGCGCACACTCCTCTGCTCGCTGCGCCACGAACGCGTGCCCGTCGGAGATCATCAGGTTGATGATGTGCGACAGGAAGAATTCGGTGGCGAGCCCCTGCGGTGCATCGAGCACTTTCTGGATGAAGGTGCGCATGAGCGCGCCGCTCGCGAAACCGTATGCGCCGATGTTGGCCAGGTCCGAGATAGCCTCCTTCTCGCACACCTTTGCCACGTGCTGCCCATCCTCGCCCAGCCGCAGGTAGGAATAGAGCGCCGCCGTGCCACGGTCGATGAAGTACGCACACATGCCCTTTCCCGAGGGTAGTGAGCGGTACATGGAGAGGACGTCCGAGAAGTAGAGCGTATCGCAGTCGAGGCACAGCGTGCGCCGGTTGAGCTCCGCCGGCGTCATGTGCTGCAGCCCGATGAAGATGGTCTCGATCGCGCCGTGCGTGACGCAGCTGAACGTGCACACGCGGATGTCGACCGTCGGGTACTCGGCGTTGAGGTCGAGCTGCGACTGGAACTGCAAGTACGTGGCGTTCGGGATGATCAGCCACACCACATCGCCCAGCCGCAGATGCAGCGAGTCGAGCAGGTGCAGCAGCAGCGGCCTGCCGGCAATCTTGATCATCGGCTTGGGCGCAGTGTAGCCCGCCACGCGGAAGGCCTCGCCCGAGCCACCCATAGGCACGACGATGTTAAGCGAGGCCTCGTCGCGCATGGCCGAGTGTACCAAACTGGCGGGTGGAACAGGAGCACTGAGCATCGCGAAAAGGAGTGGCGTCGGGCATTGCGGACTTCGCGGAGTTTTCACCGGTAACAGTCACTGAAACGGGAAGTATGCCGGAAAGAGGACCCACTCGCGGCGTGGGAGGTGCCAACGTTAGAGTGTGAAAGTTCCTCGATCTTTCCCCTCTTGCGAATCCTTGCAACATGGGGAATGCCGCCAGCATGGTCGAGGCCGGACGCAAGCAAGGAAACGCCCTGTACAGCGTGAACGACTTCGCCGGGGCCGTGCGGCTCTACAAGCGCATGCTCAGTGTGGGTTCGGACCAGCCGCACATGCTGCACTCCAACCTTTCGGCATGCTATGCCGCCGTAGGACTGATGGCGGCAGCGCTTGAGGAGGCAGACGCGGCCATCGCGGCGGCGCCCACCTGGCCCAAGGGACACTACCGTCGCGGTGTTGCCCTTGCGGCGCTCGAGCTCTGGCCCGAGGCGGCCCTGTCCTTCCGGCGCGCGCTGGCGGGCGAGCCACGCTCCGCGCCGGTCCATGCAGCTCTTGAGCAGTGCACAGCAAGCATGCCCGCGCCGGCTCAGCGCGGGCAGGGCATGGTGTATTGCTGGGGTCGCGGCGAGTTTGGCGCGCTCGGGCACGGTGACCTCAAGGATCGCACACTGCCTAAGATGCTCGACGAGCTGCGCGGGGTGCGGATTGCCGACATCGGCTGTGGCACGGGCCACACACTCGTCGTCTCGGAGGCGGGTGACGTCTTCGCGTGGGGATGGAACAGCAAGGGCCAGTGCGGCCTGCCCGATGCGCCCGAGGCCGTGTGCTCGCCCACGATGCTCGGCTCGCTCTTAGGGCAAGCGGTGCGTGCAGTCGCGTGCGGCGCGGCGCACTCGATCGCGGTGACTGCGACCGGCCAAGTCCTTTCATGGGGCCTGGGCGGCACTGGCCAGCTCGGGCACGGCGACCTCAGTTCGTGCGCCACGCCGCGCCCGATCGCCGCCCTGAGCGGCGAGGTTGTCCAAGGCGTCGCGTGTGGCTTCGGCCACTCGATCGCTCTGTGCAAAGCGGCGTCTGGCGCAGGCGCGCACCACATGTACACGTGGGGCTGGAATCGCGAGGGCCAGCTCGGCGTGGGCGACTGCGAGAACCGCGCCACGCCTCAACGGCTAGCGCTCGGAACGGCGCTGCAGCACGTCGCGTGTGGCGGCGCGCACTCCGCCGTGGTGACCTCCGCTGGCGAGCTCTTCACGTTTGGATCGGGCTCGTGCGGTCAGCTAGGGCAGGGCGAGGGGCAGGTCGCGAACGTGCTCAAACCGACGCGCGTGGATGCGCTCAAAAAGGAAGGCGCGCACGTGGCGCTGGCCTCATGTGGCGAGGAGTTCACGGTGGCCATAACGGACAAGCAAGCCGTGTTTGCTTTCGGCTTAGGCAACGTGGGCCAGATGGGCGATGGTAAAGAGGGGAACGCGGAGGTTCCCGTGCATGTGGAGGGCATGCAGGGGAAGCAAGCTGAGGCCGCCTCGTGTGGCGCCGCCCAGGTGCATGTGGTCTCGACGGACGGATCTGTCTACGTGTGGGGACTTGCCGGCACCGACACTCAGCAGATGGCAGCGGACATTCGTCGTGCGCGCGGCCATTCGTCGGACTTGCCCGGTGGGGACTTGCAGTCGGAGGAGCAAAGACTACGCGACCTGCGGGACACGCTGCCGCAGCAAGTGGCGACGCTCAAGTCAAAGCGAGTGACGCGGCTTGATGCGGGCCGCCGCCACTTTGCTCTGCTCACGAGTGCCGCCTCACCGTTACACTCTCGCCTTGAGATGCCCACCACGTGGGCCGAAGACCAGGCAGTCGCAGACATGCCCGCAGGTCGGCGTGTCAAGATGGTGCTGAGGATCTTCGATTCGCTCGGGCGGGCGGCCAGCTCGGGAGGCGAGCGCGTCGTTGGCCGTCTGCTGTGGGACAGTGGTGATGAGGAGCTGCCCGGATCGGCAGCGGCGGCCGATGCGGCGGCTGACGCGGCCGCCCACGCCGCAAGGATGCATCATCATCAGGATGTCGACAGAGCACCATCATCACCGCCCATCTTGCCAAGGTCGCCCGCAGCATCATCATCAGCCTTCGCCGCCATCTCCGCTAATGTTGCCAAGAATGGAGGCGGCAGCGGCGGCGGCGGCGGCGGCGGCAGCGGCGGCGGCGGCGGCGGCGGCGGCGGCTGCGGCGGCAGTGGGAGCGGGAGTGGTGGGGCAGAGGCAACAGACGCGAGCGCCGTGGCGAGCGCCAAGGCCATTGCGGTCCGCGCGAGCGAGGCCACCGCTAAGTGCCAAGCCGCTCTTGCTGCGGCCAAGCTGGTCGACGTGGACGATAATTACGACGGCACCTACGACGTCATCATACGGCCGCGTAGGGAGGGATTGTACCAGCTTCATGTTCTCCTCAATGGAGAGCTTGTCCTCGGCTCGCCGCAGCGGCTGCGCGTGATCGCCGCCAAGCCGGCGGCGGAGCACTGCATCCTCGTCCCCATCCTCTTCGAAGCCATCGTGGGCGCGCAGGTGACTTTCTCGTTGCAGCTGCGCGACGAGTTTGGCAACGAGCTCTCCTCACCTCCAGGCACGCTCGCGCTCGACTTCATCCCCAGCCGCGCGGGTGGCACCATCGACACGCTCAGTTCGAGCGTTTCGTCCATCGAGCGCTCCATGGATCTCCTCGAGGCCCCCGAGGCGGTCCGTGAGGCAAGCAGCCGGCAGCAGGCCCGCCCGCTGCCCATGGCAGCGTACACTGTGCGCAACGACGGCGTGGTCAAGGTCAGCCTCACGAGTGAGGGCGCGGGGCCATTTGAACTGCTTGCTAAGCTGGATGGCAAAGAGGTCAAAGGCTCTCCGTCACCCTTCACATTCCTCGCTGGCCCTGCGTATGCGCCTAATTGCTATGCGTATTCGGACGCCCTTCGGACCGCGGTGGCCGGGCGCGTTGCGGCGCTTGCGGTACGCTGCTTCGATCGCTTCGGCAACGACGCGTGTGATGCCGCCGATGTGCTGGTCGGAGGACTCACGCGGGACGGGCCAGCGATGGCAATTCCACCACGACTGCCGCCCGTGCGCGCGTTTGCACCGCAGCCGCCCGGGACCGCTGCACTCGCATTCACGCCGTCCACTGCCATGAGTCTCGAGCTTGCCGCCTCGATGAATGGCCTTCCCTTACCGGGGAGCCCCTTTCGGATCACGGTGGTGCCAGGGGATGCGGCCGCCATCAAATCAAAGTTGGAGGGCGAAGGGCTCGTTGGGGTGGTGGTGCGGCGGGGCGGGCTACGGCGCTCCCTCACGCTCACCGCTCGAGACGTGTATGGCAACGAGTGCGTGCGTGGCGGCGCCGCCGTCCTCGTGGCCCTCAAGAAAAATAACGAGAGCCCGCTGTCTCGCCCGAGTTCCGCCCGACCGGCCTCCGCCCGTGGCACCCAGCCTCCCGCCGCCGGCGGCGGCGCCTCGCCGAGCCGCAGCGGCGGGCGTGGACCTTCAGAGGTGCGTGCGGCGCGACTGGCCGCGGGCCTGCCGAGTATGCTGATGGAGTCGCGTCCCTCGCCCGCTGCCGAAGCCGCCGCGCACGAGGACGACGAGGACGACGACGTCGGCGCCGACGCGCCGCCGCCCGCTATGGGCGGCAGCTTGCAAGGGAGCGTGATCGACCACGGGAATGGGACCTATGCGATCGAGTACCTCGCCCTCCCGGGCGAGTGGCTTCTCGAGGTGAATCTCGACGGCCGGCCTGTGCCGCCGACGCCGTGCTCCGTGTGCAATGTGGTCGACCCAGCCGAAGACGAGGAGAGGCGCGCGCGTGAAGAGGCCGAACGGTTGCGGCAGGCGGAGGAGGCGGAGGCAGCCGAGGCCACGCGGCTGGAGGCGGAGCGTCTCGAGAAGCTGCGGCTGGAAGAGGAGATGCGCCAACGGATAGAGTGGGAGATGCTCATCACGGCGCGGCGCGAGGACGAGAGGGTGCGTCATCAAGAGGAAGCAGCGGCCAAGCGGGCGGCGCAGGACGACGAGAGGCGCAAGCGCGTGATGGCAGCGCTTCGTCGAGAGGAGGAGGCACGACGACGCGCAGAGGAGGCCTTCGCCAAGGTGCAGGAGGAGAAGGAACGTCAACTCGCCGAGACGCTGCGCCGCAAGACGCAATTTTCGAAGCGCTGTGGCGGCGGCTTCATCATCAACTTCAAGCCCGAGCCCAAGGACGAGAAAGAGGAGGTGGGGCACGTTGTCGATGAGGCGCAGGAGGCATGGGGCGAGCGGCGCGGCGGCGGCGCGGGCAGCAAGGGACGCCGGCTCGAACTGAGCGAGGCCGTCGACGATTACTGATTGCAATTGGACGGTCCTTCTCGGTGGAGTCCAACTGTCCATGTAATCAAATCTCTCAAAGAGTACTGAATTACTCGACACCCCCCAGGTAGAAGCTAGAGCGCGTAGGGTGGCGTACCGCGTGGTACCTGGTACCGCGTACTGTGTACCGGGAATAAGGGGGAATATGGAGTTTTTGGTTTTTGACACCCAGCATGCAAACAACATACCCACTGATTCTCCAGAGCATGGGGATCACCATGGTACCCTTGGGATGCACAGGGCATGCATCAAACATGAGCT
>Ga0210246_101328_pt1 | contig 19850 bp, 14 predicted proteins | sample ChrtobMetaP3_8mM_FD_155469 | JGI IMG/M metagenome (GOLD analysis project Ga0210246, IMG submission 155469) | Chrysochromulina tobin associated microbial communities from unialgal haptophyte culture, Seattle, Washington, United States - P3_8mM | ecosystem: Host-associated > Algae > Haptophytes >...
GCCCTCGCCCTCACCACCGCCGCCGCCCTCGCCGCCGCCGCCCTCGCCCTCCCCGCCGCCGCCCTCGCCCTCGCCGCCGCCGCACTCGCCGCCCGCACCTGCGGGTGGCTGTTTGCCGCCACTACCCTCGCCACCACCCTCACCGCCGCCACCGCCACCATGGTCGCCACCACCCTCACTGCCACAACCGCCGCCCTCGCCGCCCCCGCCATCGCCGCCGCCATCGCCGCCGGCGATGAGCGTCGTCGGATTCGCCCTCGTGCTCGCCGGCGACGTCTCCTCGTTCACCCCGAGCGTGCGGAACGAGATGCAGGGCGCGATCGCGGCGCGGGCGGGCGTCGACCCATCGGCGGTGACGGTGACTGTGACATCGGGCAGCGTCATCGTCCTTGTGAGCATCCAGACGTACGCGGTGACGGCGACCTCGGTGCAGTCGACGATGGCCAGCGCGACGAGCAGCCCAAGCGGCGCGACAGCCATGCTCGCGAGCGTCACCGGCGTCTCGATCGCCGTGCTCGCGGTCGTGACGCCGCCCACCATCGCGAACGTCGCACCTCCGCCACCGCCACCGCCTTCCTCGCTCTCTCCATTTCCGCCCCCGCAACGGCCGCCAGGCGCGCAGGACAGCGCCGGTGGCGGCGCCATAGCCATCCTCGCCATCGCCGTGCCCGCGGCGATTGTTGGGCTTCTGTGCTGCCTGGCGATGGTCTGCTGGTGGTCGAGGCGCAGGGGAGTCGAGCTGCGGCGCAAAGACGTCAACAACTGGCTCCGCAATATGTCCGCGAGCACGGTCTCCGCAGAGCAGCTTCATCAACAGGAGCTGCCCGCGTGCAGCGTCTCCATGCCCAGTGGTAGCGGCGGTAGCGGCGGTAGCGGTGGCGGCGGTGGCGGCGTTGGTATCGAGATGTGCGATCGCTTCGACAGAGATTCCTCCAAAACGGAAGGCTCTTCACGAGCAGACAGTGCCGAGGTCGGCGCACGGCAGCAGGACATGTTGCGCCAGCAAAACGAGGAGGCGCAGAATGTGGCGGCGGCAAGGTCGGCGCGGGAGCGCGCGACGATCGTGCATCAGCCGCCTCGGGGGCGCTCCTCTGCAGGCTCCGCTGCCGACCTCTCCGTCGTTACTGACTCTCATGACGATCACGTCGACGCAGGCGAGCACCAGCTGAGCACCTATGAGCTTCGCAAGGAAAGGGGCGACGTAGGGGGCAATGGCGGGGGCCGCGCCTCTGGCATCAGTAGCGGCGCGTCGGGGAACATGGTGGCGCCCAACTGCAGCGACCCCGACGCGCCGCGCTCGGCCGTGCCAGGCATGTTGCACATCTGAGATACGCTCATCGGACGGTAACTGCCAAGGGTCAACGGATGAAGCTCCACCGGATCTTGAGCGAGCACTACCGGGAGGCAGAGGAGCTGCGCCACCAGTTCGAGCGCGAGGACGCGCGTGACAAGCAGCACAAGCTGCAGAAGCAGGGCCTGATCGAGCAGTAGCGCCGGCAAGGGCTCCAGGCATCCCTACAACGTCAGGAGCTGGTGGTGAACGGCAACGTGGCCATCGCCACCAAGGAGTCGTGGCCGCCGCAGAACAGCGACACGTGGATGGCCGGGCTGCGCGCCAGCTTCTACCAAGTCGACCCGAGCATACTCAGCGGCGCCAAGACGCAGTGGGCCGCCACCGCCCACGATTTCGTCACCCTTTGAGAGAGCGAGAGGCTCTCGCAGGAAACATGATGTTTGACAGTCATCCTACATCCAGAACGTGCCAGAATTTGAGCTGAGAATTGCGCGGACAAACTAGTTAGTCAGAGTTGAATGTAATTCACATGCTCCGCGTCTCACATGGGGTCATGTAAGGTGTGTGTATTCTGAGCGGGCAGTAACAGTGCCTGTCGTGTTAACGTTCACACCGCTTTACCTCACATTCACACACAAGGATCGAGGTGCGCCAGCATGAGGCGAGCGTATGGAGCCCTCGAGCGTTCACACGCGCTCGACGTGCGTGCCACGCAAGCGCCGCGACACCGCACCGGCCGCGTGCGAGTCCTGGTGCTTACCTAGCCATTGTGGCCAATGGTGCCGGTGCGCTGCTTGCACGTCCTGCCTCGAGGAGACCAAGGCGCTGCCACTCTGCCGGCTCCAACCTCGGCCGTTGCAGGGCCGTTGGTACCGAAAGCCAGCTGCCGGTTGGCATCACAAGGAGCCTTGCATCGACCAGCATCGAGGTACGCCCGCTCACTTTGTGCCCGACAATTGTAGCGTGGCACGCCACAGCGTAAGGCGCCTACGAGGGCGGCTCATGCTCATCGGCGATTCGCTGATGAAGTTCCAATTCGACGCGCTGCTCGCCTGGCTCCGACGCGCCGGGCGTACCATGCAGTGCACGGGGATTCACCGGCCAGAGACCTCACTGGCTCAGACGTCACGGACGGCGAGGCGAGGCGGTCGGCTGCGTGATCGGCTGCCTGAGCTCCTTTACGTGAACCGATACGAAGGCGCCGAGATGGACTGCGAGGCACGGGGTGCACCCGCGCTGACCTTGATGGTGCGCCGGCTCAACTTGCTCCCGCCGAGTGAGGCCGCGCTCGCCCGGGTGCTCGATCCGCTCTTCGCACCCGTTGGCCGAGACGGCACCGTTGTGCTCAACGTGGGGCTCTGGTACGGGCCTCTGGCGAGGCTCGGGGCGCTGCATGCAAGTGCTCACCACGGCGTCATTTCCCCACAGGTACGGCCCTCTCGCGAGGTTAGGGGGTCCGAACGCTGCCGATCGCAGTGCCGAGGCCGAGCACGGCGGCCACGGCGCCGTGGCGAGCATCTCGCGTCGTCCCGAGCGCAGCCCCCTCGCCGAACCAGCGGCAGCGGAGATTCGAGCTCACGAGGCGCTCGACACGGCGCTCTACACGGCGCTCGACTTACTCTCCACCGGTGTGCGCTCACTCGTCGCGCTCGCATGTCGCCGGACCCACTGGCCACGTGTCCTCTGGCGTGAGCACCTGCCGCAGCACTATGCCGGCGGTGGAGCCTTCCCAGGCCGCCCGCCGCGCGCCGCCCGTCACGCAAACGCGAGCGCCGGATGCATGCCACTCTCTGTGCATGAGGCGCGGCGCTTGCATGCACGAGTGGCTCGCCCCGCGATGGAAATGGTCGAGGGAGCCGCCACCAGCGCCGCCGCGGGCGCGCGGGAGGCGCGGGGCTCTTCACAGCAGGTCTCTTCACAGCATGGCTCTTCACAGCTGTTCTCTTCACAGGGAGAGTCGTGCATGCGCGGCGCACGTGTGGTCGAGACGCTTCCCGCCTTTTGGCCTCTCGTGCATCGCCACATGGACCACCTCCCGTCACTACTCAGGTGATTGCATTTGATTGCATCTGATTGCATCTGATTGCGGGTGGACCACCCGGGATGGACGAGCCGACGCGGTGGTAGCGGCGGCGGCGTGGACGCCAGCGCTAGTCGCGCGACGCCGCGGCTCGACTGCACACACTGGCAGCCGTGCAGTGGAAGTATGATGTTGCTCAACCGGCTGCTTTTGGATGCAGTGGCATAGAATGGGCGAGGGTCAACATCTTGTGATCGCGGATCGAACGATCCACGAACCGTACGACCCTCTGGGGCCTATCGATCGTATCGTGGTCTTGTCCATCGTGCTTACGAAGCGGCTCTTCGTACTTCGTCTTCGCCCCCCAAAGCCATGCTGTCGGCGTCGCACAGGCACACGACGACACATCGTCACAGCTCACACACGGAGATCTCACATCTCTCAGGCCGGACGGTCACGCCGCCCGCGATCATGATTGTCCGGAGCGTTCTAGCGCTACGTCTTAGTCTCTTAGACCGAACGCGTCGGTCGGTCCGGATTGTTCTCGTCGTAATGACTAACGTTAGTTAGATCCTTGACGTACATGTACTCGCTAACCGCCGGACGAACCCGGAAACCGGGCGCGTCACAGTGCATCCCACGGTCCTAAGTCTTTAGCCGTCCCGGAGGAGGATGCATGCAAGGAAGCACTGCCCAAGCGCTGGTACACGGTATCCTTCGCGCCTCCTAAGAGGTCGCCATCGGGCTTGCGGCTGGCTGATGGTTGCCGTGCCCTTCTTTGGCTAGGCTGGCTCATGCTCGGTCTGCGTTCACGACTTGTCGTGCTCGGCGAAGTCGACGGCCGTGTTGCGTCGAGGGAGTTGTTTTGGGATCTGCTCGGTGAGGTTGACGGCCGTGGGTAAGACAGCACGGATTTGCGGCGTGTCGAGCTCGGTGAGGTTGACGGCCGTGAGCCGTGGGGCGATTGCATCAACAGAGAGAAGAGGACCGTCGGTAGGATGGCCGGGTTGGATGCCAAAGCCACCAGTCGCTCCTTAGAAAGCACACGCGGCAGGTTGCTAGCGCTCTGCAGTCGGCGGGCACCGCGGATCGTCTTGGGGAGCATCGTACCCATCTGGACGTGTGGCTTCTTGCCCGATGGAGGCATGATCACGCGTAACGTAAGAGCTTCAGCGGAGGCATCGGCCGAGAGGGACCGCTCATGGTGCACGCGGTGCCGACGAGCCGAGCGGGTCGGGGACAAGGGCAAGCGGTGCAATGATGACGCCGAGGTCAGGACGGGTCGTACCGCGTTGGTGCGCATGGCGCCGACCATCGTCTCACGCGCGAGCTTCATCGCCGTCTCGGTTTCCCACTGCTGTTTGTAACGGTGCTGATTCTGTTGCAGCGCCGTCTGCTTCTCGTGCCGTCGCACGGCGCGGTCTACCGAGTCCATGTGTGAGAGCCGCCCGAGGCGCTCCTGGTTCTGAATGAGGCGCGCAGAGCGCTTCGTGAACGCCCCATCTTCATCCGCCTGCAAGGACGTGCGCGCGCGCTCGAGCAACTCGTGCGTCGCATTGCGCGTCGCCACCGACAAGACCCGAACACCGACAAGACCCGAATCTGCCTTCGAGCCACCTATCGAGCCTGAGGTGCGTGGGCGATCCATGGCGCCGCGGTTGATGCTGATCAATGTGTTGCGCAGCTGAGCAGCGAGCACATCCCTTCGCAGGGCAGATACAGAGGCGCGAGCTTCAGCCGGTTTTACAGGTTGGCCCTTCATCTCCTTGGCCTTCTTTTTGGCTTCCTCCTTGGCTCTTCTACCGCGCTCGGCCGACTGCACGCGAGTCGCCGCGGCCGTCTCGATGGCGTCTTTCCGGATGATCTCATGTGCCGCCGGCTCCACTGTCGCCGGCCCCATTGCCGCCGGCTCCGCTGCCGCCGGCTCCGTTGCTGCCGCCTGGTCCTCGGCACTCCTGGCCCGGATCAGCTGCGAGACCGGCGAGCCGCGCTCAGCCGCTGCCTCCGCCTCCGCCGCGGCCGTCGCCGCCACCTCCTCCACCTCCGCCTCTGCCGCCGCGGCCGATGCTGCTGCCGCCTCCGCCTCCGCCGCCTCGGCCGCTGCCTTATCGGCATCCTCCGACGCGGTCGCCGCCGTGGCCGCCGCCGCCGCCGCCGCTGCCGCCGCTGCCGCCGCCGCCGCCGCCGCCGCCGCCTCTGCGGCGGCCGTCTCGGCTTCCGCCGCCTCCTTTGCAGCCACCTCCGCCGATGCCGCCTCGGCGGCCACTGCTTCAGCCGCCGCTGCCGCAGCCGCTGCCGCCTCAGCCGCCGCCGCCTCCGCCTCAGCCGCCGCCGCCTCCGCCTCCGCCTCCGCTGCCTCCGCCGCCGCAGCAGCAGCCGGAGCTGCCTCTGCCTCCGCCTCCGCCTCCGCCTCCGCCTCCGCCTCCTCTGTGGCTGCTGCCTCGGCCTTTGCCGCCGCCGCTGCCGCAGCCGCTGCCGCCTCAGCCGCCGCCGCCGCCTCAGCCGCCGCCTCCTCCGCCTCCGCCGCTTCGGCCGCCGCAGCAGCAGCCGGAGTTGCCTCAGCTTCCGCCTCCGCCACTTCCGCCTCCGCTGCCACGGCAGCCGCCTCCGCCTCCGCTGCCACGGGAGCCGCCTCAGCCGATGCCGCCACGGCGGCCACTGCTTCAGCCACCGCCGCCTCAGCCGCCGCCTCCTCCGTCTCCGCCGCTTCGGCCGCCGCAGCAGCAGCCGGAAGAGCCTCGGGTTCCGCCTCCGCCACCTCCGCCTCCGCATCCGCTGCCACGGCAGCCGCCTCCGCCTCCGCTGCCACGGCAGCCGCCTCAGCCGATGCCGCCTCGGCGGCCACTGCTTCAGCCGCCGCCGCCTCAGCCTCCGCCTCCGCCGCACCCGCAGCCGCCTCGGCCGCCGCCGCCGCCGCCGGAGCTGCCTCAGCCTCCGCCGCCTCGGCCGCCTCGGCCGTCGCCGCCAGTCCATCATCGTCGTCGACCATGGTGACGCCGATTTGAGGCTTGTCGGATTCCGCGCGTACCGGTATCGATAGCGTCCTGCGCGCATATGAAACGGCTTCACCGATGGGACGTCGAATCCTAATTTCAGGACGACTAAAACAGGACCTCTTCCGATGGGACGGGCTCCGCGCGAGCCACGAGGCATCGCTCCTCCGGCTGCTCTCCGCCAAGAAACACGGGCAGCTCGGCGCGGTCGACGCGCTCCAGCATGGCCGTGAGCGACTGGCTGGAGCTCCAGATGCTCACCTTGTCGCGGCTGCGTTGGGGGAGCAGCGGCGATACCAACGACCACGCGCCCGCAAAGAGCCGCGGCGCGTTCACGATCAATACCTTGGACACCCCCTCGGGGAAATACTCGGGCCCAAACGCGATCAGGCTCTTGATGGTGCCGATGTGCCGGATGGTGGAGAACGAGAGCCCCGCCATGTCGAGGATCAGGAGGCATTTGACGAAACTGCCGGCGAGGGCTGAGCAGACTCGCACCGTCCTGAAAATGCCTTCCAGGTTAGCCGCCGCTGAATCCATCATCAGCTCCATCAGCCGAGGTTGCCGTGAGAAGCCAGCCAGGTCTGCACGGCCGATGCGCATCACAAAGTAGGGAATTCCTGCCTTGTCGAGGCCGCCTAAGCCACCTGTACTATACGCACGAGCAGCGGCATGCTTGGCGCTCGGCGTGGCAAGCGGGTGCAGCTCCACAAATATTTTGTTGATGCCCTTGCTAACCCGCCAGTGCATTGCGTTCCGAAACATCAGTTCGGCAGCATCGAGACTGGCGGGCCGAGCCACGATGAAGCGTTGGATCGTAAAGTCATCCAGGTGCGCCATCGCTTCCGCTCGCGCTGCCTCGCTCCACGTGGCCATGCCATCATCGCCCGTCTGATCTATTGTTGCCTCAATCTTGTTTCTTAGCGCATCGACGGCCGCCTGCTCGTCCTCAGTGAACGCGCCCGCAGGTGCCCTTTGCGGCTCGACGCGCAGGACTGCCGGCGTCGACGGCGCCATCCTGAACACCGAATCCATCGCGAGGGGCGGCGGCGGCGGCGGAGGCGCGGCAAAAGTCAGATCGTGCACCATCGCGGGCGGCGGATGCGGAATCTTAGATCCATGTAGAGTCCATGTTCAACAAAATCCAGTCCCACAATCATGCCTACCTCGGGGGTAGAAGGACTGCGGCCCCTCGCTTGACGTGTTGCGAAAATATCTCGCGGCAAGATGAGGGTGCTCACTTTCCTTGCCTTCATCTCCTCGACGCAATCGCTCCTTCTGTCGCTGCCGCGCACAGTGCCAGCGCACGTGCACGCACATGCTGCAACGCACGCTCCTGCTCGGTCGGGCATCGTGCGGCTTGCCAGCGATGACGACCCTGCGCCACCCGAGGTGATCCAGGCGGAGGACAATGCGACTCCAAATCGCAAGTACAGGCTCGCCACGGCCGCAGTGGGCGTCACTGTGAGTGCTGCCACGGCCGGCGCAGCGATTGCCACGCTCAGCGGCCAGTACGAATTCGGAGACGTCATGCTCTTTGGCAGCCCGGTCGTGACTCTCGTGGTTGACGTGCTGGTCGGCGGCACCTCGGCGTGGGCGTGGCAGCAGGAGCAGAAGACGAAGCGCGAGAACATCGCGCGCATCTGGGAGGAGGTGAAGCGCCGGCGCACTGGAGGCGCCACCGAGGGAGCCAACCGCCTCCAGCGACGCGCCAAGAAGGTCCTCGTGCCGGGTGGCGCAATGCCCGGCGCAGGTGGCTTTGGAGCGCAGCCACGGAGCGCACCTGCCCGCCCGAAGGCGAGCCCGAAGGCGGCCGCGCCCTCGGCGGCGCCGCGCGTCCCGGCCGCAGCCCCTCCAGCCGAGGAGCCGGCGACGGTCACCGGCGCGGACAGTGGAGGGCTGTTCGCAAACGCACGAGCTTTTTTAGAGGAAGCGAATGCGCTCGGGAAGGCGCAGGCGATCAGTCTGAATGCGCAGCTCGAGGACGCGGGCGTGCTGCCGCCGGTGGCGCCTAGGCCTCCGGCGCCGACCACGATGGATGTGCCAGCACCCGCAGCGGAGGTGGCGCCGGCGGGTGCGCCTCTGGACGGTGCTGTCGGCGCACGGACGCCGGCCAAGGGCAAGGCGAAAAAGGGTGGGAGCAAGAAAAAGAAATAAGTGAGTGCGGGTCGGGTGGAGATCAAGTGGGCTGTGCCAGTCGTCGGCGTGTCGTAGGCGTAGGCCCGTTGGAATATCAGACCCAATTTGCCCCAATTTGCTACTTGGAACATTCCACGCAATCCCGAATGCGCGATGGCCGAAACGGCGCGCAAATGACCCTGCGTGGGTGGAGCCGAGCTCCTGCTTCGAACCCCCCACTTCACACACGATGATGCTCGTCCCATATTTACACCTGGAGGTCCACGCCCCCTGCGTGCTGGTGTGTATTCACATGAATTAACAGGCCCGTAATGGCTGCCCCAGTCGAGGACGGCGCCGTGCGGCTGCGCGTGCCATCGCGCCCACTGCTCGCGGTCGAGCACCCTTGCTACGTCGTCAACGCCGAGCGCGGAATGCGCATGCTCGGCGGGCTGCCCGCGATCGCGCGGGCGAGCGCCTCCAACAGCGACTGCATGGAGTGCTTCCTGCGGCCTGACGACCCGCTCTCGCACCCGCTCTTTGGCGTGCTCGCGCCGACGCCGGGCTTCCTCCTCAAGGTGACGCGCCGGCCGGGCTCCACGACCGCTGGCGAGGCGATCACCGCCGAGGTGATCGGCACCGTCGCATCGAGCTACCGCTTCGAAGGGCTGGCGGACTACCAGTACGTGAGCGACGGCGCGGTGCGCGCCGCGCTCGACGTGAGCCCGCGCGCGGCCAACGAGCCCTTTGACCTCGTCGAGAGCCTGCGCCCGCTCGAGGCCCACGCGCTGCGTATCCCGCCCGCGCTCTTCTCGATGTACGACACGCCGCTCGAGTACCTTCCGAGGAGCCAACGGGCCAACGTTCGTGTGGGTACGCAAGGCGCGCCCGAGGCCTCTAGCGCCGTGACGAGCGCGCCGCACGCCAAGGCGGCGAGCACGCGCGCTGCGGGCGCAGGCGGCCCGATCCCGCCGCGCCGTCGGCGCGCGCAGGCGGGCCGTGCGGTGCCGATGCACTTTGGACAGCGTGTCGAGTTTGGTACGGACCCGACGCCCCTCGCTCCGCCGGAGGCGATTGCCAGGACGATCGACCCACACGATGAGCTCTTTGTGGCGATGAAGGCCAAGTTCGCCCTGCGCCCCATCTGGTCGCGCCAGGCCCTACGGGCCTCGCTGCCCAGCGCACTCTACCTGACGGAGGAACGTCTCCGCTTCCGGCTACCCCAACTCGCGTACTATTTTGCCTCGGGCCCGTGGCGCATGTGCTGGATCGCCTTTGGATACGACCCACGCGCCTCGCCCGACGCGCGGATCTACCAGGTGCTCGACATGCGCCTGCCCTCCGAGTTTGACGAACTCGTGCCACGTAAAAGCGAGCGCTCGAGGATCGGTGCTCCCGCGCGCCTTCGCCAAGCGGTCGCCAGCCGAGGCTCCCAGGCGGCTGGCAATGGCGGCGCCGGCGGGGGAGGGGGCGGCGGCGGCGGCGGCGGCGGCGCGGGCGGCGGCGGCGTGGGCGGCGGCGCAGCTGAGTGCGCGGGTAGCGGCGGCGGCAGCAGCAGCAGCGCAGCCGACGGCCGAGGTGCGACCGGCGATGTGCCCGCGACGGCGCCCGAGGGAGGCGGCGCATCTGAAGACGAGGGGGACGAGGGGGAGGCGCCGTCGTGGGCACGCGGCCAGGTGCCGGGAGATCAGAATCTGCCGACACAGCGCCACGTGTACTTCCAGATGTGCGACTTCAAAGGAGACGAGCTCGTGCAGCTGGTCCACGAGGAGATTGCACCGGAGTTTGCTCTGCCGCCGCAGCCCGCCGGCGGCAGCGGTGGCGGCAGCGGTGGCGGCAGCTGCGGTGGCAGCGGCAGTGGTCCGGCGCGCCCTCATGAGAAATTCGGATGGTACTCGCAATCAACGATCGAGAACCTCCGCCGGCTCCTCAAGCAATCCCTCCAAACCCTAGCCAAGGCCCAGAGCGATCCCACGGCCGCGTCGACCCACGCGCTTGGTCAGCCGACCTCGCGGGCCCTGTTGCAGCACTCAGCACCTCCGCCCACCTCCTCCGCCGCCGCCGCTGCCTACACGCCCAGCGCCGTCGTGGGCATCGCGCCCGGCACGGCGCGGGCCTCGAGTGTAGCTGTGAAGGGTACCACGGCTGCCGTGCCGCCACCCGCCGCTATGGAGAGCCGAATGCATGCTCATTTGGGCCGAGGCGCGCTGCGGTTGCCGGTTGAGGCGGCAGGAGGCAGCCTGGCGGCAACGGCTGGAGGGCTCCCAGCGGTGGGGGCTGTGGAAGGCATCTCGGCGGCCTCGGATGGCCTTGTGGAAGGCATCTCGGCAGCCTCGGATGATCTTGTGGAAGGCGTGGCGGCGGCGGCGCCGTTGGCGTTTGGAATCTTTGGGGACGACGTTCACGACATGGAGGACGACATGGAGGAGGAAGAGGACCTCGCCGCTGGACACGTTGGCGCGGAGCGCGTGCTCGTGGGCGTGGGCGCCATGTTGGGCGCAGACGAGGCGGGCTTGGGTCAGAGAGGGGCGAAGCGAGGACGCGAGGAGGAGGAGGGCGAGGAGGAGGAGGACGTGGAGGGCGAGGAGGGCGAGGAGGGTGAGGAGGGGGGCGAGGAGGAGGTGGCAATGGCTGGAGTGGGCGCAGGCGTGAGGAACGACGGCGAGGAGGACGGCGAGGAGGACGAGGACGAGGTGGGCGAGGATGACGGAGAGGTGGAGGAGGCCGAAGTTGGAGAGGACGAGGGAGAGGAGGAGGACGAGGAGGAAGAGGAGGAGGGGCTCATTTTCCGCACGGGTTGAGCCCACTAGATGCGTGCCACGTGCGTGGCGGAGAATCTATGTGCCCGTAACGGCGCGTGTAAACTTGACATAAATGGTCTCGAGAAAGAGCTCGAGAAAGAGCAGCAATGGGTTGCTGTCAGTCCTCCGAGGAAGGAGGCAGCAACGCGTCCGCTCAACCGATCAACACGCTGGCCTTCAGCAACAAGCAGTCGAAGCCCATCGGGGATGAGAACATTCCGCCTGCAAAGCGGGTGGTCTTTGGCATCGTCTACCCGGAGGAAACTAATGCGCGATCAGTGTGGATGTACTTCAATGTGGACAAGCCCGTCGAAGCGCTGATTGTCAGCGCGGCTGGGCAGGCTGGTTTGCGGCTCGACAAGGGCAAGCTCCTTGGATCACCGCAACGTCTAAACCTCTTCACACTGGAAGGCGACACGGTCCGGCTTGATCTGGAGATTGACGCGCACATGGGCCGCACGCTGCACGTGGGAGACGTGCTGGTGCTCGAAAAGGGCAACCGAATGGAGTCCTCGCGGCTGGAGGCCATCAAATCGATGCACGCAAGGTAAACGAGTCGGCTCTTCCCGGTTGTGCATGCGGCGTGCGGCATGGGGCATGTACTTGTGGTGGTCTCCCAGCACTCACGCACGACCAGTGCGCCGGCATCGCGGAAGCCCATCGCGACACCAGTGCGGCACACGCGGGCTCCGGTTGGCCTCGGATACTAGGGGTCCCTACTGGGACGTTAGTACGAATTGTATCATAAATCCTGTCGTGCTACTCGTACACAATCACCGCCGGAGCGGAGGACGCTCGCGCCACCGCCGGCGGCCCAAGCATGGGCCCAAGACCCTTTGTCAGGCCCTTCGTTACGATACCGTTACGGCCGGTGGCCAGAGCTCCTTCGGCGGATCGCGGACGCTCTCCCATGCGCTCTCCTTGCCTTGCGTTAGTGGCGGCGGAGTCCATGGCGCGGAGAGGTGGCCGTGATGCAGGGGCCGGCGCTACGGGTGCTGGGGCTGGCTCCGCCTCGGATGCCGTCGCTCTCGCTGTCGCAGACGCCGCTACCGCCGCTACCGCCGCACCACGCACACTGAGTGACATCGACCCCAGCGCCGCCGCGAGCACATCGTCGCTCTCGTGCGAAACCACTCCCGACGCCGTATTGGGCACGGCCTCCGCCTCCGCGAGCGCCGTCTCGGGCGCCGCGCGCGTCGTCGTCGTCGACCTCGTCGTCAGGCTATTCTTCGACAGCGAGCCGCTCTCCTCCGCCGCCTCGTCCGCCTCTGAGTCGGAGGAGGACGCGTATAGCGAATACAGATCCCTCATCGCCGCCCTGGCGGCCGCATCCCTGCTTGCCGCTAATGCTTTGGGATCCTTGCTTGCCCCCAATGCTGTGGGATTCTTGCTTGCCCCCAATGATGTGGGATCCTTGCTTGCCGCCGAGGCTGTGGGGTCCCTGCTTGCCGTCGATGCTGTGGGATTCTTGCTTGCCCCCAATGCTGTGGGATTCTTGCTTGCCGCCGAGGCTGTGGGATTCCTGGCTGTGGGATCCTGTCTTGCCGCCGAGGCTGTGGGATCCTTGCTTGACGTCGATGCTGTGGGATCCCGTGCCGGTCGCGCAGCTGGCCGCGCTGTCGACTGCTTGCTCGTCGGCTCCGTGGCGGCACTGGACAGTGCCGTGCACGACGCGGTGCATGATAAAGGCGGCGTCAGCTGCGACGGTTTCGTCAGCTGCGACGGTTTCGTCAGCTGCGACGGTTTCGTCAGCTGCGACGGTTTCGTCAGCTGCGACGGTTTCGTCAGCTGCGACGGTTCCGTCAGCTGCGTCGGTTGCAGCCCTGGCGTCGTGGTTGTAGTTGTGGGCGGCATCGTGGACAGCGCCGTACCGGGCAGCGCCGTGCCGGGCAGCGTCGTGGCCATCCCCTTCGTCGACCGAGCAGACGGAAGCGCCATCGTGGGCGGTTCCTGCGGCCTCGTGCCCTTAGCCTTCGCCTTCGGAATCCGAAAGCGCTCCGACGACGAGGCGCCGTCCCGAGCGCTCCCACTCGGCGGCGGCATGGACGGCGCCGCCGCCGAAGCTGTTGCAGCCACCGCCGCCGCCGCCGCCGCCGTCTCGGGCACTTCCTCGTCGACCTCACATCCCGGACACGTGTCAAGCCCATGATGAAAGAGGCAGCCGCACGTGCAACGGCGTAGCAACTTGCGCGTGCCGCCGCCGCCGCCGCCGCCGCCGCCGCCTCCGCCGCCGCCCGCGCGCCCCCCCGTCGCCGCGCGCGCCGCCACCGTCTCCTCCCACGTGTAGTCGGAACGGATCGGACCGGTAAGCGGCCCATGCGCCCACGAGGAGCCGACGAGATCGAGGACGACACAGCGCGTCTTATTGGGCGCCGAGCGCAGCCCTCTACCCAGCTGCTGCACATAGACGCGCGCCGAGTTGGTGTGACGCAGCAGCATTACACACGCCACCAGAGGCTCATCGAAGCCCTCGGAGAGGACATCGACGTTGCACAGGACCGAGAGCGCCTGCGAGTGCAGCCCGTGGAAGGCGCGCGCGCGTGCCTCGGCAGGCGTGTTCCCATCGACATGGGCGGCGCGCACGCCGCGAGCCTCGAACGCGCATGCAAGTGCTCGGGACGACGCGACCGACGAGCAGAACGCGACGGTGCGCACCCGATGGGAATGCATGCACCAGCTGTCGACGGCCTGCTCGAGGAAGGCTGCTGCCGCGCGCTGCTGCGCCGCATCCCCCGCCGTACCTGATGAGCAACGCAATCAGGCAGACCATCAGAGGGCCATCACAGGGCCATCAGAGGGCCATCAGAGGGTCATCAGAGGGTCATCAGAGGGCCATCATCATGGGCGCATCCCCCGTCTTACGTGGCACGGCGGCGTCAGCGGCGTCGGCGTCGGCAGCGTCGCCATCGTCGCCATCAAAGTCGGCGGCTGCGGGCGGCTGCGGAGGCATGATCGTATGAGACGGGCCGTAGACGAGAGGAGGCACGAGTACGCGACGTGCGATGAGTTGCGAGACGGAAGGGCCCCACGCGGCGACTGGGAAGACGGACTTGAGGCTCGCACCGGGCGTCACGCGGAAGGGCGTCGCGGTCAGGCCGAGCACGCGCGCATCCCGCGGTATCTCCGCCAGCAGCGCGAGGTAGGAAGGCGCAGCCGCCGCGTGACACTCGTCGATGACGGCGAGCGTGTACTGCGAGAGGGAGTGCGCCGCGCGGAAGCGCTCGTGCAGGCTCTGGACCATCGCGATGTGCACGCGCGCGCGATCGAGCTCGGAGTTCGAGCCGCCCTCGCCGCTGACGAGCGCAATTGTCGAGCATGCGAAGCCGAGCTCCACCAGCGCGTCACGTGTCTGCTCCAGAAGCGAGCGACGGTTGACGACGAAGAGGCAGCGAGCGGCCGTCGACCGTTGCAAGGCCTCGGAAATTGCCGCCGCGCCCACACGCGTCTTTCCTCCTCCGGTCGGCAGGTATGCGAGCACCGCGCGCTCTCCTCCCTTGAAGAGGGTGGCGCAGTCGGCCAGCAGCGCGGCCTGGTAGTCGCGGAGCGGGACTTTGATGGGCACTGTCTCTTCTTTGGTGGGCAGGGCGAGGCTCAGGGAGTTGAGGGCGTCCGTGAGATCATCTGACGACGCAGATGGAGCCGCCTTGGCCTCGCGGCGACCGGGGATGGCCATCTTAGGAGTCCCTCTCGTGTTCGAATCGACGAGTTTGCAAAATGAAACGCGAAGGCACGAAAAGGCACCTCTGTCATGGACCAAGGGGGAGACGTCACGACACGCGCGCTTCACAGATTGCGTTCTCACTCACGCGCTCCCCGAAGGCGGCTGTTGCGGCTGGGGAGGGCCATGGCCGCCAAGTTCGAGAAGCTCAAGCTTCCCTCCTACGGGCAGATGGGGCCCGTCGCATTTCCTGCCAGCGACGCGCAGATCGCGACGGGCGACGCAAGGCGTGTGCTCCTTTTTGGCGGCCAACGGTCGGGCATCAGCGGCGCGATGTACTCGTTCGAGCAGACGTCGGGCGAGGGCTTTGTGGCAATGGCTGAGCAAGCGGAGGGTGAAAAGGGCCCGCCGCCCGCGCCGCGGACGCAGGCCTCCCTCACCTCTATCGCTGAAGAAGACAAGCAAACGACACTCATCCTCTTTGGTGGATTTGCGCTCAACATTGGCTGCGTCAACGACGCGTGGAAGTGCGTGGTCGAGATCGACCCCGTGACCACGTTTCCGGTGCCCAGATGGACGAAGCTGGAGTGCTCCGGCACGACGCCCTCCCCACGCTACGGTCACTCGGCCACGTACCTCGGCACGAAGAAGGACAAAATTGCCATCTTTGGCGGGATGGACACGCTGCAGCAGTACGACGACCTGTTCATCTTGTCTCACGACCCGGCGGGCTGGTCGCGACCGGCCTGCAAGGGTCCGGCACCCTCGCCCCGCGTGAAGCATTCGGCGACAATGCTCGGCGCGAGCGGCATCATCCTCTTCTTCGGCGGCTTCAACAAGGCCGACCGCGTGATGAGTGACGCGTACAAGCTCGAGATGGGTGCCGATTGCTCCTCCGCCACGTGGGCCAAGGTTCAGATGGAGGCGCCAGTGGGCTCCAAGTCGATCACGGCGCGCGCGCAGCACGCGGCCGCGTGCACAAAGGACGGCCGGTACGTCTTCATCTTCGGCGGCTACGACGGCTTCAAATCGCTCAACGACTTTTGGTTGCTCGACGCCACCACGTATGCCCTCCGCGACCTTGCGGTCGAGGCTCCGGTCCCCGAGGCACGAAGCCGACACTCGATGCATTTCGTGGGCTCCCTGCTGCACATCTTTGGGGGCTTTGACGGCTCGAAGCCCATCGGCGGCGACGTGTACACCCTTGACTGCTCAGATCCAGGGGCGATGGAGAGTGCCGGCGGCGGTGATAAGAAGAAGGAGGCTGCCAAGGAAGAAGACGACGAGGCCTAGGCGCGACTGCGGCGGCGGCACACGCGCGCGGCCGTGGGGCCAGATGCACGCTGGCTCAGAGGCGTACGCTCTCTAATGGAACATGTGGGGCGATGCGGCAGCTTTACACGTGTAGCCCGAAAGCCGTCAATTCCGCAAGGTGTTCACGCTCGGGAACTACGATCGTCCACGTGGCGACGGTGCCCCCCGCTTCGCCGACGCATCTTATCGGTCCCTGATAGTTACTCACACTGCTGGGCTGTCGAACACTGTTGGAAGAGTGATGTGTTTCATGTTTGTGTGAGCTGTGGAACCGGACCAGTCACCCCACCCATAAGATGCGCCAAAACGCCGCGGATCGTGCCGCGGCTTCCGGGTTCCGCGTTCCCCATGGCGTTCCCGCGGTTCCGGTCCGCAACGGCGTCCGGCTTGGCGCTTGCGGCGCGTTATATGAACTCATAACACACACGCTTTGTACGGTCGACGACGACGTCCGGTCCGGCCATGCGTCCGGCACGGACGCGGCCTCGCCTACACGCTTCGCACGGGTACCCTACAGTAACCTACACTCACCTACTAACAGCTGTACAGTCACTCCCAGCCTTTATCCCCGGGGTGCCCCGCCCGGTCAAGCAAGTGTTCCAATCGTTCGCCGATCGACGTACGCCATGTCTCGAGTGCTGCCTGTTGACCATTCAGAAGTTGTAACTCCCTTGGTTGCGTGCTTTCTCCTCAGCTCTTGTTGATCACTCACGCACATGATCTTCCAGCTTCTCCCCTCCCTCTAGCCCTCGCCCGGCCTGCCTGGCCTCGCCGGAGCCCTAGGCCTCATCAGTCACTTGGACCTGATGCGGCCTAGGCGTTTGGGCCTCGGGTCTTGACGTCGAACTGCGGCTTGCCGTCGGTGAGGCAGACGCCTTGCGCGCATTTGAGATGGAATGAGTATACCAGCAGCCCGAGCGGCACGAGCAGCAGCAGCAGCACCAGATACCGAAGCTCGTCACCGCTGCCGTCGTCGATTACACGCACGGTCGGCGGAGTCTCGATCGACAAGACGCGCACCTGTAGCCCTTGAGTGCGAAAGAAGGACGAGGCTGCGCCCGGGGTGCCAATGTCGGGCGAGAGGGCGTTGGCCACGTTGGTGGCATGCGCACTCGAGGCGGTCGCGACCGTTACGGTCAGACGGATAGTTACGGCGTCGTAGTGGTGCATTCGACCCTCTCGCTGCCAGTTGACTGTCACCGCCGAGGTGCTCACATCCGCCGCCTGTGCGACCCCGGAGGCGATGAGAGCACTGGCGTATCCGGTGGTGTCCCAGATGGCGGACACAACCGCAAGCAGCTCAATCATCACCTCGTAAGATCGCATCCGGAGGTGCGCGTAACACTCGGCCGCGCTGTTGCTTCGCTCCAGCGTGTACTGCTCCGCATAGCAGAGCGTGATGTTCGTACCCTCGGCTCGGCAATAGAAGCCCCTGACGCTCGTCGCCGTGGTCGCGACGAACAAGTCCGATCCCTTGCCCGTCTCGTCGTACCACACCGCCAGAGCAAGGCCGCGTCCCGTCTCCGTAGCGAGGGCACTGCCGTCGTATGAGCCGTGAAGAAGAGGGCACGAAGGCGGCAGGTTGTCAGCGGCGCACTCCGTGGCCGACCTCTCATACGTGAACGAGCCGACGATGCCGTTGCTCGCCGTGCAGATGTTGGTCACGCCCTGCGCGCCTTGCCACAGATGGTCCAGCAGGGCACTCTTCGAGACGGCAGCCTCGCCGGCAACCCACAAGCAGATGCTCTCGGTGTTGGACGCTTCAGCGAAAGTTGGCGTGCCATCCGAGAGGGACGTCGGCCAGAGAGCACACTGCGCGTCAACGCAGTTGCTGATGCTCACCGCTGTCGCCGCCTGGAAGTTGCTCGAGAACTGAACCGTCATCGTACCGGTGATGGGCGCGCCAGTGAAGGCGTTGACCGCGTAGAGCGCAAAGGTCGCCGTGCGGTTCGCATTGACCGGACCCTGAAAGTACCAGTAAGACTGCGCGGTGCCGTGCGCGTAGGTGGGCTGCCCATTGCTTCCGACGGTGAAGCAGAAGAATGCGTAGGACCTGTGGTCTGTAGCGCCCGGCGCAAAGAGTGTCTTGAGCGGCGAGTTGGGAATCGTGAGGCGCATTGTGAGCGCAGAGGCCTGACGAACACTGAACGTTAGGATCGCTAACAAAGCGCGCGTCGACATCATGGTCGCCAACCCCGTCGGCGTCGAAAACGTGAACGCGAACGTCACGCGCCGGCGGCGTTCGGTCTCAACATTTTGGTATCAGAGCGGGGTACTTATGGAGATTGCCTCGTTGCTTCTATTCTAGTCCTGTTTCGTTGATGATCGAATCTAATGTTAATTGAGCGAGAATCATTAGGGGTCAAAATTGGAGATTATTTTCCAACTTCGCGTCTCTCAAGAGCGGGGGTGCTCCAGAACATCACGTTTCCCTCCCTTTACATCGCACCGTCGCGAGTAGTGTGCCGGGACTGCGCTCTGCGCAGACTGCAGTCGCCCCGGTCCGCGGCTTCGTACCTTTCGAGCGGACTTGCGTGTTGCGTCTCACTCGGACTCTATGGAGCGATTGGTGGCCTTGAGCTGATCAATCTGGCGGCGCAGCGAGGCGCTGTCCTGGACGCTGTCGCCCTGGATCATCTTGAGGATGCGTCGCTGCGCGTGCCGGAGCTCCGCCTTGAAAGGCTCCCGGCCGCAGCTGTGAATACGTGCCCAACACGACGCGTTTGGCCACCCTCGCCTTGAAAGGCTCCCGGCCGCGCGACGAGAGCCGCGCACGCGCGCTCGTGGGCACGTAACCGTTGGGACGGCGTGAGGGGTGAAGCAGCGAGGCGCTCAGGAATGCCGGCAGCGCCAGCCCGTCAGGCAGGGGCGATGTCTCGGACACTGGGTGTGGCACGCCGCTCGGCACTCGGCCTACGACGACGCCAACGCCAACGCATGCAGCCTCGGGAGCAGCATGCTCGCCCACGACGGCGCTCGGTGTTGCCGCGGGCGGCGGCGTGCGCGTAGCTGCCCCCTCCGCCGCCAGCGCCGTTGTGGGCGAGATGACGCACGCTAGCGCCGTTGTGGGCACCATGACGCTCGCCAGCGCCGTTGTGGGCGCCAAGACGGCGACGGGCGCCTCCGCCGTCGCCGCCGCCGCCGACGCATGCGCTCCCGAGGAGGCCGGCGATGGCAGCTCTGGAGGCGCTGTTGGTGTCCATGGCGGCCATTGCAAGGGTGGGGGAGCGGGTGCGCTCGCCACGACGCGCCCGGCGCCGTTGTGGGCGGCCTCGTCCGGGTGCGCCCACGACGGCGCTGGTCGGCGCCCGTTGGCATTGGCGGGCGAGGGCGAGGCCAGCAGCGCAAGCGCCTCGGCAAAAGGGAGGCCCTCCAACTGCACGTACGGCAGGGGCGCCGTCGTGGGCGCCCGGTGCAGCGCCCAGGGCGGGCGCGCCTCCTCGGCCGCGGGGGACTCGGGCGACAGGACGATGGGTGGCTGGCTGGGCGTCGTCGTGGGCGGCCAGCGAGGCGTCGTCGTGGGGGGCCAGGAAGGCGTCATCGTGGGCGAGGGTGGTTCGGTTGGCACCGGAGGCGACGCCACGAGCGAGTCGCGTGCGGCGGCAGAGGTGGCGGCGGCGGCGGCGGCGGCGGCGGCGGGGGCGGGGGCTGA
>Ga0210246_101332_pt1 | contig 19747 bp, 12 predicted proteins | sample ChrtobMetaP3_8mM_FD_155469 | JGI IMG/M metagenome (GOLD analysis project Ga0210246, IMG submission 155469) | Chrysochromulina tobin associated microbial communities from unialgal haptophyte culture, Seattle, Washington, United States - P3_8mM | ecosystem: Host-associated > Algae > Haptophytes >...
CCCCCCCCCCAAATTGTGGTGCGCAGAGGCGGGCGGCATCGCGCTCCTCGTGGATGTGCTCGAGCATGGTCCAGCCTCGCTGGCAGCACTGCAGGCGGCCGCCGCGCTGCGCAACCTCGCGTCCAGCAACACGCATAACCAGCAGCGTATCCGCGCCGCGGGAGGCATCGAGGCCCTCGTGCGGCTGCTTGCGGGGGGGTATAGCTCGATCGCGGCGCAAAAGGCGGCGGGCGCGCTGCGCAACCTCGCCTCCAACACGACCAATCAGGATGCCATCCGCGAGGCGGGCGGCATCCCGCTGCTCGTCGCGCTGCTACGCCCGGGCACACCGGTCGAGGCGGCGCAGCAGGCGGCGGGAGCGCTGCGCAACCTCGCCGCGAACCACGCGGCCAACAAGAACGCGATCCGCACGCACGGCGGCATCGTTGCGTTGGTCGAGATGCTGCGGAGCGGTGTGAGCGTGGAGCCGTCGCAGCAGGTGGCTGGAGCGATTTGGTCTCTCGCCGCCAACAATTCCATGAACCAGGATGCCATCCGCGAGGCGGGCGGCATCCCGCTGCTCGTGGCGCTGCTGCATCACGGCCCTGAGAGCCTCGCCACCCAAAAGGCCGCAGGCGCCCTCGCCAACCTCGCGAGCAATCTGGCCAACAAGGACGCGATTCGCACCGAACACGGGATCCCACCGCTGGTCGAGCTGCTGCGCATCGGAGCACGCGTGGGACCCGTCGAGGCGGCGCAGCACGCGGCGGCCGTGCTCGCCAACCTCGCGTCCAATGCCATCAATAAGGATGCGATCCGTGCGGCCGGGGGCATTGAGGCACTCGTGGCGCTGCTGCACCCACCGGCCTCAGGCGCAACCCATGTGGCGACGCTGCAGGTTGCGGGCGCCCTTGCCAACCTCGCCGCCAACAACACGGCGAACCAGCATGCGGTGCGTGAGGCAGGCGGCATCGAGCCGCTGATCGCGCTCCTCCGTCCCCGCGACGTGGCCGCTGAGGCGGCAGGTAGCGCCGACAGTGCCGCTGGTAGCGCCGAAGGTCGCGGCAGCGGCAGCGGCAGCGGCAGCGGCAGCAGCAGCGGCAGCGGTGGCGGCTCGGCCGCAGCTGGACCTGATGAGGGAGGCAATCAGCATGCAATCAGAGGCCGCCCATTGGAGGGGCGTCATCGCATAGCCACGGCCGGACGCGGCAACCTCGCCAATGGCGGCGACGCGGCGCAGCAAGCGGCCGGCACGCTATGGAATCTCGCCGCCAACAACACGACCAATCAGGATGCCATCCGCGAGGCGGGCGGCATCCCGCCGCTCGTCGCACTGCTGCAGCACGGCGTCGCATCGTCCACCGCCCAAAAAGCCGCAGGCGCGCTCGCCAACCTCGCGGCCGGCTATCTCAACCAGGAGGCCATCCGCCAAGCGGGCGCCGTGCCACAGCTGGTCGCCTTGCTCTATGCTGGTGAGGCGTCCGAGGCGACGCAGCAGGCGGCGGGCGCGCTCCGTAATCTCGCCGCGAATAACTCCGAGAATAAGGAGGCGGTCCGCGAGGCGGGCGGCATCGCGCCTCTGGTGGCGCTGCTGAACGCGGGGCCCGACTCCCTGTGCGCCCAAAAGGCCGCAGGCGCGCTGCGCAACCTCGCCGCGAATAACGTTCCCAACCAGGACCAGATCAGAGTCGATGGGGGGCTTCCGCGGCTGGTGACGCTGCTTCACGCCGGCCCTCACTCGATCGCTGCTCAAGAGAGCGCCGCTGCCCTCGCCAACCTCTCCGCGGGCAATCCGGCCAACAAGGAGGCGGTGCGCGCCGCCGGCGGCATCGCGCCGCTCTGCGCACTCCTCCAGCCTCAGGGTACTGAGACTGCGCAGCATGCGCGCGTGGCGCTCCACAACGTGCTCTCTCCCTCCCCCTCCGCGATGATGGCGTGGATGGGACTGCCGCAGCAGCCGCCAGAGGGGTCGATCACGCCGCAGCTGCTCGCCTTACTCGCTTCCCAGGTGAGCGGCGCCGGTGCGGGCGCTGGAGGCGGCGCCGCGGGCCAGGCCGCCGCGAGCCAGGCCGCCGCGGAGATCGCGGAGATCCGAGCTGAGATGCGTAACAATGCTGCGGGCGGCGGAGTGCCTGTGCAGCCTCAGCATTTCCTTGGCCTCGCGCTTCGAGACGGCGAAGGGGCGGGCGGCGAGGGCTTGGCAATTCCAAATTTGGCAATTCCAGTCGTCGGAGCGCACACGCTGACGCAGCTCGAGGAGGAGAACCTCGCGAGGCAGCGGCGGTTTCGTGAGCTGGTCGCGGCGGCCGAGGCACGCTTGCGCGCGGGGGCCGCGGACGCAGCAGGCTCGTTCTCGCTGTACGCGGCGGCCAGGGCACGCCGTCTGCAGGCGGTCCTCGACGTGGTCGAGCTTAGCCAGGACGTGGTCGAGCTTAGCCAGGCGCTCGAGCGCGCTCGCTCGCTCGCGGTGCCCGCGGAGGTACTCGAGCCCGCCGTGCTCCGCCTCGTCAAGCTGGAGGAGGAGCACGCACACACGCAGCGCCGCCGTTGCGAGGCCATCGCGATGGACGCATGCCGCAGCGAGGCTGCACGCGCGCGCCTACGGACCCTCGGACTGCCAGATGAGGCCATGCGCGTCCCTCTCGAGTTCCTTTGCCCGATCACGCAGGAGCGGATGGTGGACCCGGTGGTCGCGAGCGACGGCCACTCGTATGAGCGCGAGGCCATCTCGCACGTTCTGTATCGTTCATCAGGCCTCTCGCCGCTCACGAGGGAGCGGCTGCGCCACGAGCTCTTCCCAAACATCGCGCTGCGCAAGGCGATCTCGGAATATGAGACCGAAGCCGCCGGGCTCCTCGAACGCTTCCTCGAAGCTCAGCACCAACTCTCGTCCACGCTACCGTTCCCCCCAACCGCCGCTGCTGCGCGTCCGCTCACGACGACGCCGACGCCGATGTGGGCAGCGCAGCAGCGGGAGCCGTCGTCGCCGCCATTGCTGCCGGCAGGGGAGGGGCAGCTGCGGGAGGGCTGGCTGCAGCTGCCCGCATCGCACGAGGAACCGAGGGTGGAGTCAAGGGTGGAGTCGGCAGTGGTAGCGGCGGAGGAGGCGGTGTCGGAGGCCGTCGCGGCGGTGGCGGAGGCCGTCGCGGCGGTGGCGGCAGCCGTTGAGGAGCGCCGCCGAGGCGCCGCCGAGGCAGCCGTCACCGACACGGCGCTCGCCGAGATCTCGGAGGTTGGCGTGGAGGCCGAGATTGCCGAGATCGCCGAGGAGGCCGAGATTGCGGAGATTGCCGAGGAGGCGGAAAGTGCGGAGATTGCGGAGATTGTCGAGGATGCCGAGGGTACCGAGGCGTCGCACAGCGGAGACGTGGCTGCGCGGGCTGTGAAGCGTGTGCGGCGGTGATCCGCGGCCGTGCGGTGAAATAACTACCAAACTAACGTTGATGGTTGAAGTCGGTGCGAACACGTCGTATAATGTGGACCAAGAATTCAAACGACATGCGCAGGCGGACCACGAGCGAGCCCCTACATCAGCAGCTAAGCGTGCTCGAGAGTGCTACCGACGGCGATCCCGCGAGTACTCCACATGAATTGCAGTAAGTGGCAGAGAGCCAACATCATGAGCACACACGGCGCGTACGCACAGAATCATCAGTACAGCCTCCACGGCCGCCGCTCCTACACCTATCGACCCTTGCCTGACGAGAGCGAGGTGACGGACGACTGCCCCGTACCCTTTCCGCCCGCCTTGTCGCGCTTCCGCGGCCGGATCGCCATCATCTGGCGCTGGAACTCTGCAAAAGAGATGGCGTTGTCACCGTCGGTGTCGTGCTTGAAAAACTCGTTGGTGCGCTCCTCAAGCTGATCCTTGCCAAAGCGGCGGAAGAGGATCTCCATGCACTCGTCCATGTCAATCGTGCCCGACGAGTCCTTGTCGTGCATCATGAACTCGACCACGTTAAAAAGCTTCCGTGGCTCAAGCCCCGTTTTGTCTGATCGGCACCGGTGGAACATGAGCTTAAACTCCTCCCAGCTGACCATGTGGTCGCAGTCCTCGTCCACTTCCCAGATCATGTCCTCGACTTCCACGCGCTTCGCGCGATAGTCGAGCTTGACCAGCTGCTCGTCGAGCTCCTTGAAGTCGATCTTGCCGTCCTTGTTCTTGTCGACCTGCTCGAAGACGCGCCGGAGCGACTCGAGCTCCTTGGCTTCGTTGTGCTCGCGTCGCTGATCCTCTCGTGTCGTTGCCATCCGGTCGTGGCGAACCCTGCCGGCTCTTGAGTCTACGGCTTGCTCCTCCAACGGCCGTCACATGTGGAGTCTCGTGTGAAGTCTCGTGTGGCTCCCACACGGCACACATTCGGCGCAATACATGTTTCGGCGCGGATTGTACTGGATAGGGGGGCAAGACGGCGCGACTTGCGAGATGTTGGGAGCTCACTTTTTCCTAGTCCTTTTCGCCGCTCGTGTCATCACATGCGAACCACATTGATGGCGTGCCTCGCCGCGAGCGCGAGCGCCGCATTCCTCGCATCGCCGCTGCATACCACTCGGGCGCGCACCCGTGAATGCGCCATCGAGATGGTGCGCTGCCCTTTCCGACTGATGGAGGAGCAACCAGACCAGCAGCTCTATTGTGCTGACGTACTCTGTGCGGATACTGTGCCAAATGCCACAGGGTTCGACCAAGGACTTCAAGGTCGGGCTCACGCTCGAAATGGACGGTTACGCGTGGAAGCTGCTGGAATTCCTGCACGTCAAGCCCGGCAAGGGCCCCGCGTTTGTGCGCAGCAAGTTGAAGAACATCGAGACAGGCGCGGTGCTCGAGAAGACGTGGAAGGCTGGCGAGTCGTTCCCCGACGCGACGGTCGAGAAGGAGGAGATGAAATTTTCATACATCGATGACGATCAGTACGTATTCATGAACATGGATACTTTCGAGGAGGAGCGCATCCCGGCCGACTTTATCGGCGAGAAGAAGAACTGGATCAAGGAAGAAATGACCTTTGGTGTTCTCAAGTTCAAGGGTAAGGCGATCGACGTGCAGATCCCGGGCACCATGACGCTCAAGGTGACCGAGGCCGAGCCCGGCGCCAAGGGCAATACCGCGGGCGGCCGAGTCGAGCGGCCTGTGAAGGTCGAGACGGGTGCCATCGTCATGGTTCCGATGTTCGTCAATGAGGGCGATGAGATCCGCATTGACACCGAGACCGGCAAGTACCTGGGCCGAGCCCAAGAGTAAGCGTGCATATTGACGGCCCCACGTCGGGCCGATTGACAAACGCCGCTTTCGTCTCTCGTGCGACCCTGCCGCGCCGCGGTCCCTGTCTGAGGGCGGGGACGCCGGCGGCCGCATTGTTTCGCACACAGCCGCGCGACGCGCGACTCACGGTCCTGCTGCCCCTCTCCACTTGAGAGGCAGGAGCTCTCAAATATACTATACACTGCAGGGTCGCGGGGCTCACTCATCTACTAAACGCTGTATAACGCTCGCGAGAGCGGTCGGAGCGTCCGGAACGGCGTGCGGGCGCGGTACGATCGGTCCACGGCTCGCACCGCCCTCCCCGCTCCCGGCGGAGCGGTCTGACACGTTCGTGTTTTGATTCTTGTAAAAATGATATTCGATTCGCACTCTAGTCCTCTGACACATGTGTAACACCTCATTCAGCTAGTAAGTGTGCTCTGAAAGATAAAAATTTGTGCATCATGGGCTCCACCTGTCAATCGTCGCCGTGTGCCTTGCCGCCGAGGGCTCGCATGTCCTCAGCCGCCCGCGATTTCGACCCGCGCCTGGTACGCCGCGCCTCACCGCCGAGCAAAGGGAGGCGGGCGTGGGCCCGCCCCGCCCGCTACGCTCAGCCGCGAGCGCACCGATCCCGCCACCGATCCAGCCACTGATCCCGCCGTCGAGCCGCGCACGCTCCCCGCCGTCGTTGAGCCGCTCGTGCTTCCGAGCTTGAGGCCCGCGCGCGCGATCTTGTCGGCGAGCGTGCGCTCGTCGGGCATGTCACCCTCGAGCACAGACGGGCACGCGGCGCACAGGCCGAGGAACCCGCCGCTCACCACATACGTGTTCTCGATGCCCTTCTCGACAAAGGAGTTGCCGATCGCGGGCGCGCTCTTGCCGTCCTCGTCGTAGATGACGATCATCTTGTCGCACTCGACCGGCCCACGATAAAAGTAGAGCTCCCGCGGGAAGTTGTTGCTCGCCTTGTTCAGGTTGGTCACGTCGTAGTATTGTGCGCTGTAGCAGTGGCACTGTTGGAAGTCCTCAAAGGAGCGAACATCCAGGATCAGGATGTTGTTCTCGCTCGGGCCACCTGTGTCGGCACCGGGCATCACCGACGAGACGACCGAGCGAGCGTCTTCCTTGCCGAGGCCATATACGCTTTCGGTCGATGAGACGACCGGCTCGAGCAAGCGCCCGAGCGTCGCTGGCTTCAGGCGCACATAGAACTCGTCGAGCTTCCTCCGATGTGCGTTGGGCCCGCTTGTGCCCTCGTACTTCTCTAGGATCTTGCGCATGTTCATCCCGGTGTCGAGCGTGGGGCCGATGTTTGCGAACTTGGGATTTTGTGGCGTCTTGCGGTCGAGGACCTTGGCGTCTCCAAGCGGCGGCATTGTGCTTCCCGCCCGCGGGCGGACTGCCGTTATAAGTAGCTTGACGAATTTCACTCATCTACGGACCATGAAGGGCCGAGGATCGCCGGGTGTTGAACATGATCTGCAACTCACATGTTTTGTAATTCCCGCTGCAGGATTTGTGTGAACGGTATGGCGTGCGGGCGAATCGCGGTGCTCGTCTTCGCCTCCGTTGTCTCCGCCCTGTACGAGGCGCCGCAGGGTGGCTGCTCCATCCCTCCGGGCTACGACGATCCCGTGCAGCGCGCTGCACGAGTAGCGGCAGTGCCGAAGCCGAGGCCGAAGCCTCCGCCGCCGCCACCCCAGGAGTCCGAACAGGAGGTGCAGGAGCGGCTGGAGCGTGAGCTTTATGAGCGCGAGACCATGGTACAGCTGTCTGGCCTGGGTGGCGATGCGGCCGAAGATTGGGACGAGGTGGAGCGACAGCAGCAGCGTGAGCTGGCATTTCGGGAGCTGCTCAAACAGATTTGTCTCGTGCTTGTAGTCGCATATGCTCTCTACCACTGCGCCAACTACGTGCAGCGACTGGTGAGCATAAGGCCGATTGGCGCAGAGTCGGCAGCAAAGCCAGGCGTAGAAGCAAAGGAAATGGCGAAGAAAGAGCAGGAACCAGACTCGCCTGACGCTGCCCAGAAGCCCCTGGCGGCTGACGAGCCTCTCGTGCCCGCTAATGACGACGTCGAGCCGGACCCGGAGATTAAGCCGCCTGCCTCCGCCGTTGACGGCGACGATTCGGAGGGCGCTGAGACTGAAGATTCACCAGCAGCGGCCGCCGGTGAGCACGACGAGTGATGCGGATACACCACCCCTTCGCCCTTGAGAACAACTTCGAGGCACCAAAACAATAAATACACGATGCGGAGTTCCTAGCAACCACAGACTCTGAAGAGTCCAGACTGTCGAGCAGTTAGTTCCAGTGACAGCATTTTCCTGTGTTATTCATCATTCCCGGAAATCTTCTGATAAAACACTCCGATATCTACTTTAAGCTCAAAAAGGCAATTGCTAAAATAGGTATAAAAGGCGGAATTGCTAAATATCTAGCAGACGTGTAGAGTAAATTGAAGTGTAGAGTAAAGTGAGGTTAAGTCAGTTAAGTGACTGTTAAGTGTGAAAGGATCTGGCAGTCTCCATCCAATTTCCTATTTGGGAATCCGTCATTGCCGAAAACATCTCATCGAGGTCATCGAGGATTCAATGCCTGGCCCTGGGTCGAGGGTGGTGTCGACCCTCGTCCAGCGTGAGAGGGCTTACCGTGTCGAATACATACAAGGCCGAGAGATAGGGTTAGTGGCGACCCAACAAATACCATGCAGCGAGCGAATCATCAAGGAGCGTCCACTGCTCAGACACGTCTCGATTGCGCAAAGAATCAGTGCAGAGGAGGTGTCGAAGGACGTGGCAGCTCTTGGCGCTGAGGAGCAGGCGTCCTTTTGGGCCCTGGCTCACAGCAAAGAAGTCTGGGGCGAGGTGCCCACTGCCGTCGGCATCTTCTGCCTGAACGCCTACCCCATGAAAGACTTTGGCGATGGGCGTACAGAGTCAGCGATCTCTCCAACGATCTGCCGCATCAATCATTCGTGCTCGCCCAACGTACACGTGGCGTGGAATCCGCGGCTCGAGCAGATGACAGTGCATGCGCTACGGCCAATCTCGGCGGGGGAAGAGCTCCTGAGCACGTACTTGGAGTACGGGCTTCCATATGCTGAACGACAGTCGATTCTCAGGCGCAAGTTCGGGTTCGTATGCAGCTGTACGCTGTGCTCCCTCTCGGAAGCAGAGCGAGAGATGAGCAATCTACGTCAGCAGCGGTTCATGGAGATCGACGCGCAGATTGCAGCCTTCCCTCGGAAAGCCCATGAGCCACAGCTCCTCGACCTCGTCAACGAGAAGCTCAGACTCATGGAAGCGGAAGGCCTGCCTAACTCTTGGGGGCAGATCGATATGATGTATGGCTTCTCGCGGTGCGTGGTCTTGGGCGACATGATGTCAGCCAGAGGATGGCTGACGCGTTCGATTGCTGCTGCACGGACCATGCAGGGCAGTGACTGTATCGAGGTGCTAGAGCTGACGCGCATTTTAGATGCTCGTCCTGCTGAGGCATGATGCATGCTGCCGAGTGAGGGCCACAGCACGATGAGCATATAAGTTCATAACTTTGGAGCATAGGAATTCCTACATAACTATGGAGCATACCAATAGGAGCATATTTCACACACCTGCCCCAGGTGGCGCACGCCCGCGTGCGGCCTGAACAACGCGGCCAGGGCCTCCAACGCTCCAAGCGTCGCCAACTGCAACTCGGACGCGAAGGCTCGCCAAGGGGCGGCCGCTCCTCATCCCCCAGATCCCCCCACCGAGTTTAAGAAATTCGAGACTTTGAGGCTGTTCATTGTACTGTGTCGATTTGCGTACTGGCAGCTGACCTTAGGAAAAAGTGCTCCGAAAGTGCTCCGGGAGAGATTCAGAGATATGTACCAATTCCGCAATTGAGAGAGACCGATTTCAGGAGCGAAATTGATGAGAAACCCGAGCGAGCGAGTGGCTGCTCAGTACTTGTGTTGACCCGATGAGTATTCAGGGGGTGATTGGTTTTCAGTGTGACGACGGGCGTGTTCACAAGTAAGAAGAGCTATCTACTCTAACTGCACTAACGGTACTGCGGGAGAACGTTACTAGGACGGTAGGTCCCGCACAGTACCACAGTTATACTCACGGTTTGCTACTGGAACCGCACAGCTAGACGTGCGTGGCTCAGATGCTTGCGCAGCCACGGGCGAGCTCGGCTGCATGTTTCGTCCGGCCTTTGCCACTCAACAATTGGAGCGTCCATCAACTCAATGGTCGTCCAGTGCCTGGAGCACCTGTCACAGCTTGCCAGAAGCCTCATGAACACGGCCCGATGCGCCGACCGCAGAGCCGCGGCGATTCCAGGGAGAGTCACCGCACGCCGAAGTTAGGGAGCCGCTCCTTCCGGCTCGAACGTCCCGCTCGCCGTCATCTGGACGTCTTGACACCAGATCACGTGGAAACGAGCGTCGCGTCAGCAGTCATGGGACGGGCGTGGGGAAGGCGACGCTCGGCGCCGTGATCGAGCGCATCGCCGTGCTCGTCGACGGTGGGCACGGACGTCGCACCGCTCCGGTCGCCTACAAGCGCGTTGCCGTGCCGAGCGTGGGCACGTGCGTGGTATTGCAGACAAAGGTGACGCCGTCGGCGTCTAACAGAAAAATCGAAACCGAACCATCAAATAGGTTCCAAAAAAGGGCTCTGGTGAATGAAATGCATGCAACTTTGGCAGGCGCGCTCCGTGCACCAGCGTGTCCCCAGACGCTCATCTTCGGCCGACCGAAGGCCACACACCGGCCCAAGGCAACGCACGCGTGAGCGCGTGCACTTACTCCCCCACCCCTTTCCGACGTATAGTTAAGGTAGGAGTGAGCGTGGGGGGACCGCGATGAAACTGAACTGAACTGTGATCATGGTTCATCAACTCCCATTTCGCAAGGCGCCTCGCACGTGCTCGGAGGCATCCGCAAGAGACGTCGCCTGCGCATGTCGCACGGCACGGAGGACCTCCGCGCCGCGTACAGGCACGTCCCAACGTCGCAGCCGCAACCACACGGGGCCGGGCGCGAGGACGAGCTGCCTGCGATGAATGCAGATGACGCCGCGCGCCGCCTCGGAGGAGCCTCAGCCGTTGTGGACTTGACGGGCAACTCGCCACCAGTCGCCACCCAGCCGCCTCCGCTCGTGACCGCCACACCATCAGCCTCGCTCGCAGCGCCAACTCAGCTCGCTGCGGTGCCACTTCAGCTCCGCGACGTGCCCTCGGAGCTGCACTGCGATAGCGTGGCCTCACTCGCCGCCGCGCTGCCCCGCGAGCTGCAGCCACTGCTCTGCTGCCTCGAGGCCGTCTTTTCAAAGCAGCAAAGAGCATGGGACTGCGGCTACGCGAACATTGCGGCGCTCCTTCGCACGCTCGGCCGGCTGCGCGCCATCCCGAGTGCCAACAGCGTCCGGGCTGCGGCTGCCGCCGAGAGCACAGGCAGCATGCAGCAGCTCATCGAGGCGGCGTGGCGCGAGGGCTTTGATCCCGAATCGGCGCTCACATTTGGGCGCTCGCTCGCGGGCAAGACGGGCCGTGCGGCCATGGTGGGCGCACCCGAAGCGCTCGCGTTGCTCACCCACCTTCGGCTGGACGCTTTTGTGATCGAAGTGGTTGACCGACGCGGCTCGGGCACGGCCGTTTACGCGGCAGCGGCCGCCTACTTTGCTACGGGCTCCGCGGCTGCCGCGGAACATAGCGGCGCAGCAGCCAGCACCGCCGGCGCCACCAGCACGAGCACGGGCGGCTTCGGGTGCTCTATGCAACAGGGAAGTCAACTGGGTGGTGCCGCCGCTCCGACGACGAGCTCCGCGTCAGCATCCACTGCGGCGAGCGTCCGTGGACCCGTCGCAATGCAGTTCGCCGCCGCTCGGGCGGCCGCCGCCGCCGAAGCGCGTGTCGCCGCACATACTGCGCCACCGCCATCGTCGTCGACCGTTTCGTCAGCTTACAACGTGCCTTCGGAGATGGCCGGAGATCGCAACGTCCCTCCACCGTCGCTCAGTGGAAGGAAGCAACCCGCCGACCACACAGCGGACGCCCCGCGCCACGCACCGTCGGCGCCGTCGACGCCGCGGCTGCTACCGGTAAAGCTGCTACCCCTTTACTTTCAGCACGACGGTCACTCCTGCTCCATCGTAGGCGTGCTGCGCCACCCTCCGCGGCTGCTGGTACGCGACCCGTCGGATGAGCCCGGGCTCATCCGCTGCTTGCCGCCTGCCGAGCTCGATGGCGAGCAGTACCAGCTCGTCGGCGTCGGCTGCAAGGCGCTCAGCGAGGGCGAGGCGCACGAGCGCCGTGCCGAGCCGTGTGCCGCTGCCATCTTCCGTCACTCTCGGTGGGAGTATTCTCCTTGGTGGTCGTTGCGGTTTGATGGTGACAGCTTCGTGGCGGCCAACGCGATGGTCGACGCGCTCCGTCGCGGCCTCCCGCCACACGGGGTCCGGGCGCGCGAGGACGAGCTGCCTGCGATGAATGCAGACGACGCCGCAGCGCCGTGCACGAGCATCTGGCGGCCGAGCCGCGAGCTGCTTGCGGACGCACGTGCTGCGTCTAAACGAGGCGATGCCGAGACTGCATGCCGCCTTGGGTGGGCCGCTTTTATGCACGCGTCCACTCGCGGCAATAGCAATCCTAAGTATGCACTCTCAGACAACGCCACCAAAGCCGCCATGGACATCGCAGCGTTGAACGCAGTCAAGCATGGGTGCGACTTCGAGGCCATCACCCGTGCCATCAATGTGGAACTCGCTTCGGACAAAGAGCGCCCTGCCACTGGTCCTGAAGCCTCTGCCACGACCAGGTTGGCGCAGCAAGCACGGGATGATGAAGAAACGTCCTTTCCAGTACCGCTGGCTCGACTCCCAGATGGTGCGCGTGTGCGTGTTAAGGGCCTAACGTCTCGCGAGGACTTGAACGGACGCCTCGGCACGATCCTCAGCTACATCAGCAATAGCGACAGATATGCCGTGCAGATCGAGGGCAGCGGAGAGTGCGTGCGGCTCCGGAGCGATACAGTCGGCCCCATCGAGAGCAAGCCTGCCGATGCGCCCACGGCCGGCGCTCTCGTTGAGGCAGCGCGTGCAGGCCAGCTGAAGAAGCTTCGCAACCTCGTCAAGCTCGGTGCCGATGTCAATGGCACCGGGCTCGGCCGCGGAGGCCGCCCAATATCCGCTGCCGCCGTCGAGGACCAGCTCGAGTGCCTTTGCTTCTTGCTCGATCAAGGCGCCGACCCCAATGCCCCGAATGCGTACGGCAGCACTGCTCTTCACAATGCATCATACAATGGCGCCCCCAAGTGCGTAGACGAGCTTCTTCGGCGAGGCGCCGCGGCGAACGCTGCAGACGGGAATGGGAACACCCCTCTCATCGCAGCGTGCGCCGCCGGCCACGTGGGAATCGTCAAGGCGCTCGTTGCACACGGGGCCAAGGTGAGCGAGAAGGCCTTCAGTGCGAATCGCGCGGGCACACATACCAACCAGGCGAGCATCGAGGAAACCTTGCTCGGCACCACGAGCGAGCTCGCAGCACACGGGCGCGATGAGCCGTCCGACGCTTGGAAAGCTGCGCAGGGCGCGTCTGCAGCCCTTCAGGCCCTGCTGGCTGCTACGACGTCGGCGGCCCTGCGCGAGGCACTTTTGGTAGCCACGCCGTTCGCTGAAGTGCCAGCGATTTCCCAAGCTCTGCCGCGCGCCCGCCAGCGTTTGAAGGAGCTTAAGCTCGCGGAGGCGACGGTCGCATCGTCCACGGCAGACGCAGCAGCAACGGCCCCGGCAGGCGCAGCCAAAGTGCCTGCAGCGGCAGCTGAAGCGTCTCCCGCACTCACAACGGGGAGCATTTGCATGATCGATGGGTTGACATCCAGGCCTGAGCTCAATGGCGAGCGAGCGGTCATTGAGGCACCTGCGGCTGAGGGACGCTATCAAGTGGCAGTGCCACACGGTGGCGGCAAGGCGCTGCGCATCCGGCTGAAGCGTGAGGCCCTCACACCAACGCCGATGGTCGGTGGCGTAGACCCGAGGGTACTTCCGAAGTGGCCAGGGCTAGCATGCGGCCCCTCCGTGCGTTGCATGCTCGATGGCCAGTGGAAAGACACCGACTCACTGATCTGGTCCTTCCAAAAGGCGATTCCGGCAGGCGTGAGCGTGGTTGGAGGCGGACCGAGGGATGGCGGGGCAGACCAGTTGGCGATGAGGGCGCAAATGGCTGAGATGATGAAGATGGACCCGAAGCTTGCGAGCAGCCCGATGGCGCAGCAGCTGCTACAGCGAGCGATGATGGGGACGCAGGCGTCCAACCTGACGCCGCACACCCAATGGCTCTGGTCGCTCGCGCACATCGTCTCCGACTACCACAAGGACACTCCGAAGGGCGTCTTTCGCTTCCTTCTTGCGCATGCCAAGAGCGGCGGCGAGATTGTGCGCGGTGGGGGCTCGGCCGAATGCCTGATCATCGATGTCCTCTCGCCCGCGCTGGCGTGCCCACCAGAGATCGAGACGCATTCGACTGTTTGGGGCGACTCGCCTGACGGCATGCAGAAGAGAGGCCGGGCCGCGAGTGAGCCGTTGCTCCCAGTTCGATACTGGCACATTCCAGACGATGACGCGGATCGCTCGAAGCGCCAGCTGGCTCTTATGCAGGCTGGCCCTCACGAATGTGCGATGACGCGAGCGGCTGTAGCGACCAAAGCTGAACAGGCCAAGGAGCGTAGCAAGCGGGACAACGGATCCGTCACTGGACAGATCTGCGTGCAAGCGGAGAGTGTGGAGGAGGTGCACTCGGCACTAGCCATGCTGCAGGCGAACGAAGCATTACTCTCGCCGCAGTACCGCGTCTTCTTTGACAGTGCGAGTCGCTCCAATGGCCCCGATTGCATGCTGATTGCCCCCGATTGCATGCCGATGGTCCCCTCAATCGCACGCAGGTGCGAGTCGCTTCAACGGCCCCGTCCAATTCCGACCCTCGTTTCTCGTGCCCCCTCCCCATCCCACCCCGGAGCCACTCAAGCGATGGTTGACGTGCACTGGCTGCGACGCCAAGCAGGCGAGCGCCGTCGCTTCCTTCTGCAAGTGCAGCCAGTGCACGACGCATTGGTACTGCACGCCCGAGTGCCGAGATCAGCACAGTCCGGTGCACAATCTCGTGTGTGGCGCGAGCATTGCGACACTCCGTGGAGCGCTCACCAACGCACGCCCGTCTCTTCTCATTTCCACGGTGCCTCCGGATTCCTGCATCGGCAAGTATTGCCCAACGTTCAACTTCCAGGGCGCGGCGTCGCCTATTGGGGTAGGTGCAATGGACACAGGGAACGTGGACAAGTACCTCGTGAAGGCGGTGGCGCCGATCAATTTGCACGGGAACCAGTGCTTCCTAGTCAAAGTGCAGCCGCCAGGGAGCGGCGAGGGTGGCAGCGGCCCGTGTGGCTTTCCTGGTAGGGCATTGTTTACATCCAGCGCAGGCGAGGGCAGCCCTTGGGCATGCATGGTCTACGACGAACCACGCAGTCTGACCAACGTCTACCTGCCCTTGGACACGCCCGGCATCGAGGACCTGCTCGCACTTATCAAGCGAAGCGGCATCCGCGTCGCAAGTGGGGCGTACAAAGCTTACTGCGAGGCCAAGCGAGAGGGCCCGTGCCTACGCATTTACATCGACCGATTGGCACCACAGCAAAAGTGGTGACCCACAGCGGTAACAGAAAGCTGATAAAGGGACAAAAGTAGGAGGTGCGAACCGTTAGTGTTGCGAGTGCGCTCCAAGCCCTAGAGTACAGCTCCCTACGATACACGATACAATTAACACGAGCGAGAGATCATGTCGTGGCCTTTTCGGCTGCCTCCTTGGCGGCGCGCGCTGCTGCTGCCACCGCCTCTAAGGCGGCCAGTTCTGCATCCTCCTCATCCTCGGACAGCACGTACATCAAGTACATGTAGAGCAGACCGCAAAACGAGCTGAACGAAATCATGATCAGCACGAGCTTCTGCCACGGAAACTCTTGCTTCTTCGCAATCGCTTTGTTTACAATCTCCGTTCGTTCTACCTTGCCAACCTTGGCATTGAAGCGGCCAACCTTGGTCCGAAAATCAGCAATCGGTGGGCCGCCACCACGGCCGCGCACCTCGGCTTTGCCCATCGGCACGCTCGACGGCGCCACAAGTGCTTCGTCAGTTCACACTGGAATAAGTCAAGTCAAGTCAAGTCGAGTCAAGTCATTACAAGCAATCTTCACTCCCCTCCAGCATGCAACCGTGTTACTTCTCACCCACGTTTCTCATCACTTTCCGCATTCGCGTTCCTGCACCCGCCCGCGCCTGTGCACTTCTTTGTGATCCTGTGATGCCCGACGCCTGGTGGATTCAGCCCGTTGTCTTAGAACACCTGCTGCCGTGCCCAGGAGGCGCTACGTTTCAGCTTATCCAGACGTGGACGTCAGGCTTCAAGGCGGTGGTGAAAATGGGCGTCTGGACTCCAGGCCGCCGTGTGCGCCTTCACTTTGCAGAGGCGGCGCCTTCATTTGCTCGGGCAACTGGCGCGACCTTCATCTCGAGCGACACCAACTCGGTGCTCTTCGAGCTCGGCTACGGTCCGGGCGTCACAGCCACAGACGCCTTTGACCTGCAAGCCCGCTCGCCACCACCCGGCGCTGGTGCGAGCACTGTGCGCATCACATGCGAGCTTCCGTATCCGCCACCGCCGCCGCAAGCACCGGCACGCGCGCCTGCGCCCTCGTTGTGCTCTCGTACGTCCATGAGCGTCAGCGCCTCTTGGAAGGATGGCTACGAGATCGTGCTACGCTTTGCTTCTGCCGACTGGTGGCACCTTGAAGCTGGGACGAAGAGGTGGCAGCCTACACCATTTGCACGACTCGTCCGCCTCAGCTTTGCGAGCGCCCAGGGTGATGCGCGGCAGAATGAGCGCGTGGTGGTGTTGGAACCGCCCATTGGCGCCACGCTCGCTCCAGGCCTGACCCTCGGCGCCGCCACACACGATCCCATCGAGCTCTACGTCGCTCCATTTGGCGATCCCGATCCGCTGAGCGAGCATGCATCTCTGAGCCAGCCTGGAGGTCCAGTCGGCGACTGGTCGGTTCGAGTGAAGCTCTCGGCGCCTCTGCACTTGCGTCCTCAACTCAGCTGCCTCGATCAGTATCCGCCGCCGCTGCCACCACTTCCACCGCCCACGGGGCCATCGCCACCTCCGCCCAGCACACCGCCGCCACTGCCCTCGCTACCGCCGCCGCCAACCCCGCGCCCGCCGCCACTGTACTGCATGCAGCAGGTGCGCTTGCAAGCACAGAGGGCGACACCCGAGCCTGGCCTGTACACCCTCACGTTTGAGTTGCTCTCCACCACCACCGCCGCCGCTCGCGCCCACGCTGGCCCTGTCGTCGTCGTCAGCTTTGGCGACGCCGCAGGCAGCGGCGTTGCAGGCGGTTCGGCGACAGTCGAATCGACGGCAGCATCGACGGCGGCGTCGCCTCTGTCGGCGCCTATCCGGTTGCTTGGCGTGCGAGGGGCAACGGTGGATCCCGGCGTTCTAGATCCTTCCCCCGCTGCCGCGTCCAACGTGCGGCTCCCCACGTCTACTCGCATACACTTCGCACTCTCAGACAAGGCCCCTCCACCCGACCCAAGCGGCAACGGCGGTGGCGATGGTGGCAGTGCCGGCGGCAGCCGCGTATTGTTCAGCGTGCTTGGAATTGGGCTCACGCCTCCGCCAGTGAGCAGTGTCCTGTGTGGCATGTCGTCCAGCGAGGGGAGTGAGGCAGTGATTGCCAGGGCGGTGGCCGCAGACGCGCGGCCGAAGTGCTGTGCGGCGCGGCGAACTGATACGGCATCAGGCGCGACGTGGTGCATTGACGTGCGTGCAGTGGACCGTCGCTGCGCCGACTATGATAGCGACCTCGGCGCTTGCGAGAGTCACTTTGCCGCACCGGGCGTGCCTTGCGTCTGGGACCACAGCGACGTTGAGAGGCCGATCTGCAGTGCGGATGACGACGACTCGTGCCTTTCTATCACAGCCCCGCCCCATGCACCGCCTGCGACGCCGCCGCCGCTGCCCGCATGCCCGGACTATCTTGGGTTGCATTACAGGGTCACCGAGCGCGCACGGCAGTCGGATGGCTCTTGGACATTTGGCGCGTCGCTCAGCGTGGAGCTGCCGCAGCGAAAGGTGGTGGTGACCCTCGGGTACGTGGGCGCGGCTCTCGAGATTTCCAATCTCGTGGGGGCTCTCGTATGGAACGGATCCCAGACGCTGCCGACGACCCGATTCGCATCCGGCGTCCTCTCTCTCGTCTCACCCAGCGGAAAAGGCGGAGCGCTGCGAACGTTTGGGTTCAGCGGTACACTCCGAGCGCACAGCCTCCGTAACGGCACAGCTGCGCCTCCTCTCCACCAGACGACCCAAGTCGACGATCTTCTCGAGCACCCTCTCCTCTCTTGCGAAGGCTTCTTCCCTCCTGCGCCGCCATCGCCGCCCGCGGTGCCCTTACCGCCTATTCATCCGCCGACGCCTCGGCGGCCACCGCCCCCGTCGCCGTCACCGCCGCCGCCGCAGCCACTCTCCCCGAGGCCATATCCGCCATCACCCCGAGCGCCGCCCAATTTCCCACTGCCGCGGCGGCCGCCTTTGCCTCCGCCGCCTCGGCCGGTTCCGCCGCCGCTGCCGCCACCGCCGCCGCCGCCGCCGCCGCTCATCCCAGCCAGCCTTGTGCTGCAGACGTCACGCACGGGCGGTGCAGGTGGAGGCGGCGGTGTCGGCAGCAGCATCGGCGTCGTCGGCAGCAGCGTCAGCAGCGTCGTCGTCGGCGGCGGCGTTGGTAGTGGTATCGGCAGTGGCATCGGCAGTGGCGGCGGCGGCGGCGGCAGTGGCGGCGGAACGGAGGCAAACCTGTGGGAGGGCACCGACTGGGTGGATACGAAGGGTGGAGGAGACTCGAAGGGAATACCGCACGTCATCACCGCACACCGCAGTGAGGGTGATGTGGTACGCTTCACCTCGATGCCCGCCTGGAAGGATTTTCCCGCGACTGGCCGTCTACGCCGCGGTAACATCTACCTATGGAATCTGGTGGGCACGGTGCAGCTGCCGCCCGGAGACTCAACGGGGTCGAGTGCACAGATCCATTGGGGGAATGGCGCGGTATGGACGCGATCGAGGGCGCCTGTGCTGCCGCCTCCGCCGTCAAGTCCGCCCTCTTTGCAGCCCTATCCCAAGCCTCTTACCAAGCCTCCGCTGCCCATGCCGTCGCTTCGTCACCCGCCTCGACGCCCGCCCCCACGGCCACCCCCTCGGGCGCGCGCTCGGCCATGGCCTGCTCCGCCGCCCAGCGCGCCACCCGTAGTGACGGCATTGGGAGCGCTCGTTGGCGTCGGCGTCGCGCTCTATCACAGCGCCATCAAGCCAGCCGCGAAAGCACTGGTCGCTTCCGCGGTCAAGGCCGGCGCTGCAGGTTACGAGGTGCTCTCCGATGCAAACACGACCGGGCAAGTGCGAGCCACTGTCCACAAAAACCTCAAGGCCGCCACTACGCACGTTCACAGCGCCGCCGGCCGCCTTCACTCCGAGCTCAGGAATGTATCCTCAGCGGCAGCCAAGCAAGTGACTTCGGCCGCCGGGGTGCCTGAGTGGATGGTCGACGAGATTCAGGCGGGATTGTCCTTCGACTTGCTGTATGGAGCGATCGGGCTTGCGGGGCTCGTCAGCTTGGTTGCCACGTGGCGCTGCGTGAGACGATGCGCCTCGTGCTATGGCCGTCACGACCGACAGCCAGGAGCTGCCCGTTACGAGCGCGTCAAGTGGAGCAGCGCGGCCGTACTGCCGCAGCTCGAGGAGGAGGAGCTCGAGGAGGAGGAGGCCGACTTTGGAAGGATGGAGGCGGTCTTGCGGAGCGACCTGATGGGCATGTCTCGAAACGACGCCGGGAGAGAGAATCTGCGGGACGTGCAGCTCGAGGGCGAGCTCGAAGTCGCGCTCTGCGCACTTCCACAGGCAGATCAGGAAAGGGAAGTACGGGTTTTTCTTTAGGATCGGCGTTCTATAGGAAAGAAAAGCTAGCGTCGCGTGTCGTCGAGTAGAGACATAAAGTTGGGTATTTACCGCCCCCCCGCTTGGTCGCGGGGAATGCGTTGTTCCATGTGTGCTCGGATGAAGTCCACTGTCCAGAATTCGGTGGGAACGCAAAGGCCCTGAACAATTAGAACAAAGGGTCTAGGGATTTACCCAAGGGGGTAGGGGAGGGATTAATATCTGGATTTGCACCCCTTCCTCATACCCTGATTACAAACTGAATGATTTACCCAAGGGGGTAGGGGAGGGATTAATATCTGGAACTGGATTTGCACCCCTTCCTCATACCCAGGGATTATACAAACTGAGTGATTTACCCATAACCCAAGGGGGTAGGGGAGGGATTAATATCTGGATTTGCACCCCTTCCTCATACCCTGATTACAAACTGAGTGATTTACCCAAGGGGGTAGGGGAGGGATTAATATCTGGATTTGCACCCCTTCC
>Ga0210246_101335_pt1 | contig 19692 bp, 11 predicted proteins | sample ChrtobMetaP3_8mM_FD_155469 | JGI IMG/M metagenome (GOLD analysis project Ga0210246, IMG submission 155469) | Chrysochromulina tobin associated microbial communities from unialgal haptophyte culture, Seattle, Washington, United States - P3_8mM | ecosystem: Host-associated > Algae > Haptophytes >...
CGCTGCAAGAGACGAGAGCGCGTCAAGGCGAGGCCACCTCAGCCATGCAGATAGGGGGCAAGGACGCGTTCGAGCGCTTGAAAACGCGGCGCACCGTTGTTCACCTCGTGTGCCCTCGACAGATGGCGCTCGGCGCACCGCGAGAAGTGCGATCTGCGTCTTAGGATCCTCGGCGGCGGCACACGAGGGTGGCCGGGACCTGCGCGAGGGGTGCCGACATGCCCAAAAAGGGCGCTGGGGAGCGTCGTCTCGAACTGCCATACCGGGCACGCGAAAGGCAAACGGTCGAAAATCGCCTCCTCGTCGATGTCGGGCATCGATGAGGAACAGCTGATCGAGCGCGTGATCGTGGCTCGTGCGGAGCTTGGCGTGACGTCTAATGCAGAGCTGCTCACCCTTCTCGAGAGCGATTTCGAGGGCCTAACCATGAGCGAGGTAAAGAAGGCGGCCTCGAAGGCCACCAAGCGCACTGGTGGAGCCGGCGTGCCAGCTGCCGCCGAGCCCCCCAGCCCCGCCGAAAAGGCGCCCTCGAAGCGTCAGGAGAAAGCCCAGGAGAAGGCCAAGGGTGCAGCGCTGGCCGAGCTCAAGTCGGCCGAGGCAACTATGATGGAGGCGCAGCGCAGGCTGCGTGCGGCAAGGGAAGGCAAGATCGGCTCGCTCAACGCAGTGGCCCCAGTGAATATCGAGGGCACGGCAGAGCAATTCATCCAGCGCATCACGCAGGCTGCGATCGCAGGGATTATCGATGCTGACGATGAACCGTTCATCAAGTTACGCATCGAGGCGGACATCGCCGCACTTGAGTGGGTCAAGATGGCGCAGGAGAACGGCGCGATCTCGCTCAAGGAGAACGTCATTGCCCTGGGCATGGAGGTGCAGCTCGCGCGGCTGATTAAGGCGCGTGACACCAAGGACATGGTGGCAGGGCGTGAGTGCTACAAGCTCGTGGAGAAGCCGCTGCCGGCTCGCGATGTATCGACGCCTGTGGACGCAAACGTGGAGCTCGACGCTCGGATGAAGGCGCACAGCGCCATGCAGCAAACTGGCAGCGGCGAGATGGAACAGATGGACTGAGCTCTGTGCGATGCGCGAGAGATCGAGGTGGTGCCGCGTGGAGCCGTTTCCATTTCGCAAATCGATTCTCCCCCGGTGGCCGTCCCACCCCGCATACCCGCGCGCACAAGTGTTCAAGCCGCCATTGTGAATGGCATTTATTCCCCAGGGAGACAGTAGAGAGATTTGTAACTGAACAAGCTACCCTACCAATTGGCGGGACCCCCTGAACAGTAGTGAGAAGGCCGGACCCCCATTAGGTACCCCCCATTAAGTCAAAAAAGTGCGCCCCACAGTAACCCCTCCACAGACGTCCGAGTCCACAGTTTGATCAGTGTTCAATCTTTCAAAGCCCATTAGCGATGAGGTAATTGTATGCCTGGGGGCATCCCCCTCGCCACGTGTACGCTGCCTGTTGGCATGTTTTACTTACTTTCTTACCGCGCGCGGGCACCGGCCACAGGCCCCGGTGTAGGCATTCCCGTTGAGCGTTGTATCTGTATAACGAGCACGATGACCACTAACGAGCACGATGACCACCAAGTCGGGGCGCGAATCTCGATTTCGCGAATCTCAATTCCGACGTCCCTCGCGCCGCCATGGACACATGAACAGACACACATTCACATTCACGCATGCACCTTCCACCATGGCGCCACGTGTCTTCCGAACTCGCGGGCACTGAGATGCCGGCGGAGGAGACCCCGCCGCCCGTTGTCGATCGCCAGCAGAATAGGGCCTGGGAGCAAGGTGGACGTGCGGAGAGTCGGCGGGACGCGTCGCGGTGGGGGGGGATTTGAAGTCGCTGCGTGCGCACGGTGTACGGTGCGGGCATATTAGCGATGAGCGCCGACCGTCGAGGAGGTTGCTGATCGTCGAGGAGGTCTGTTCGAAGGTCGCATGTCTTCGATCAATTAATCTTCGATCCGATCCACACTTATAACTTTTTGACCCGGACGGACCGGCACACTGACCAAGACCCCCCGACCGTCATTCGAGATACGCACGCCTTTGATTCCTCTATCGTCTATGCTGCCTCTAACTTAATCCGGAAAGCGGAATGCTCCTTGTCGTCTTTCGGTCCAGTCCCGAGTCCGCCGCGTTTCCTCTAACGAATCCGGAATGCTTGTCGTCTTTCGGGGTCCAGTCCGCCACTTCTTGTTCGAATGTACTGCGTCGTCGCCTTCGAATCCTCGCGCCCGGTCGCCCGCGGTGCCGCTTGGCGGGCACAGACTTTAGCACAGACTCACCGAACGCACCTCCACGCACACTCCACACTAGTAGGCTCTAGAAGTGCCCGCCCAAACCCGAAACCCGGCCCCGTCCGCCCCTCGTCTCTCAATCTATTTACTGTCTCGTGTGAGTGGCCACGACCCACGTTTCGAGCAGTTTCGACTATCTTTCTCTTCGATCGGATCTATCTTCTAGGAAGCCTACGCTATTCGATCACTCGATGTCGATCGGGTCACGGGTGCGTCTTGCTCGTCACCTTTCTCTCACGTCAACAATCGTATACACATAGTTTACCAACACTTACAGACTACAACTGATAACACGCACGACAGCAGTGCATTGACGTTTGACCGCACGGGGACCCCGGCGCATAACGTACGTGACCTTGACGAGCACGACACTGTCTTACTCATAACACACCTCGTTCCACGGCACGGGCAGCCATTGGTGTATCTCTGTTCGGCACCAACGCATATCGCGCCACGCTTCGCTCGGTGCGTTGCTCCAACCCCTCTCGCCAGGTGGGGTGCCCCGAGCACCGCACCCCAAATATGCTCTTGATACCTCTCCGCGCGTCGAAAATCGCTGAAGGTTCTGTCCGTCCCGCTGGCTTTCCGTCCTTTGGTCTCTCCGTTTGACCCGACACCCACGACATGTTTGCTGCAGTTGGAGGCGATTTGTTCCGAGCGTCCATGACTCGGCCTTGCCTGGGACTGTGCAGCTTCGACTGCCTCCGATGCCCCGTCCCTGTGCATCCCCGACCACCACCGCCACCATGATTCTCACTTTTGTATTTCGCACTGGGCTGTGCATCTTCGTGGACCCGGCCTGAAGGCGCACCCCATAGCCTGAAGGCTCGTTCATTTGACCAAGCATGAAGATCGGCATATGCCGAGAGGCTGATGATGCCATGGTTGGGGGGGTCAGGTTAAATGGCCGGGGCCGCGGTATTGTCTTGGAGACATTGGGTGAGGGCGAGTCAGAGGCCGGCCCATAAGAAATCACATGAGCTTCTGCGCCGATGGGGAGCCGTCTGCTTGATCGCTTGGGTCGTCTTCGAAGGCGCCGCTGCCTGCGATGGCGTAGCGTAGGTCAAGGTCGGCCGAGTCCACGGGGCTGCGAATGGTGCCGCCGAGGCCGAGGGTGCCCGACGTCGGCTGCCGCACTGGGTGCAGCCCGACGCCTGATCCGACCATTGATGGGAGGGTGCGTGTTAGGCCGGGCGGCCCCGCAGAGCATCCGAGGCCGGGTGGCGTGGGCGCCCGCAGGGTGGGTGCTGCCGTCGTCGTCATCACTGCTGCCGCAGACGAAAGCATGGAGGGTGGCGGCGCCATGAGCCTGCTGCTCGTCGGCATGGTGATGTCTGGCATCGACGGCATGGACAGCTCTGGGCCGCCTCGTTCGTCGAGACCTTTCCATGCCGCCGCTGCACTCTGAGGGAAGGACGCCGGCTCAGGCGCGCTCGTCTGGACGGCTGACGGCTGCTGCTGCGCCCACTGAAGTTTCTTCTGAAGCAGCTGCAGCAGCCGGCGCGATGCCTCGTTCGTCTGCTCCCCCTGCAACCGATTGACTGCCTCGTACACGATTGGTGGGTCGATGGCCATCTGCTCAATCCGCTGAGCCGTGTAGAATTCGACGGCGTCGGCGTGCCGGCCGGCCGCCGCGAGGGTCTCGACGACGGCAAGCAGGAGGGGCGCGCCAGTGGGCTTCGGCAGGCCGGTGGTCGCCTGCAGCACCATCGAGGCTCCACTGCCAACGGCCACGTTCGCGGCGCTGGCGGCCGGGTCAAACAGGCTAATCAGAGCGCTGATGGGATCATTAGAGCGCGCGCACGCGAGGTAGACTGCCTTGAGCGTCTCCTTGCTTGGCGACCAGCCGGCCGAGCGCATCTCGTACAGAACTGAGGTGGCGCGGCGGAGGTCGCCAGCCAACGAGCATGCCTCGATGAGCTCCGCGAAGGTGAATGAGTTGGGCGGCAGCTGGAGGCTCATCATGTACTCGAGGATCTGGAAGGCAAAGTCGACCTTGTTCACGTCGCCGCAGATGCGGATGACAGTGTTGAAGCAGCTCACGTCCGGCGGCTCGCCCATGCGGCCCATCTCCTGCAGCACCGAGATCGCCTTGGGAAGGTCACGCCCCTTGGCGCACGCTTCAATGAGAAGAGAGTACGTGCCCGTGTTGGCGCGAACGCCAAGGCGCTTCATGCTGCCAAGAACGTCAAAAGCCCGGTCCAGGCGCTGCGTCTCAGTACATGCCTCGATGAGCGCGTTGAACGAGAGGGACGAGGGGCGCATGCCGCTGTTGGCCATCATGTTCAGAAGGTCGAAGGCGAAGTCGATGCGCCGCGAGCGCGTCGAGGCCTCGAGGAGCACCGTGCAAATGGCCGCATTGGGCGGCTGGTTCTGGTGGCGCATGGCCGTGAGGAGCTCGTAAGCGCGGTCGATCTCGTTGGCCTTACAGCACGCCTCGATGAGGGCAGCATACGTCGCCGGGTCAGGTGGTGCGTTGCAGTGCTGCATGAGCTTGAACACCTGGAACGCCTTCTCGAGCTGCTGCGTCTTGCCGCACGCGTCAATCAGGCAGTTGAATGTGACGACATTCGGCTTCACGCCGACGTCGAGCATGCATTGGAGCACCGCAAAGCCAGTGTCGACGTCGAGCACCTTGCCGCACGCGCGGATGAGAGTCGTGTACGGCGTGAGCGACGTATGACCCACGTCGCTCACTGCAGAGCACTGCACCATGCGATGGAGCACCTGCAGACCACGCTCGAGGTCCTGCGCCGACGTGCACGCGTTGATGATCGTGGTGAACGTGTGCGCGTTGGGGGCGACGCCCTCGCGCTGCATGAGATCGAGGAGCTCGCAAGCTCGAGCGAGCTGCTTCGCCTTGCCGCACGCGTCAATGAGTGATGTGTATGTGTTGACGGAGGCGGCGAGGCCCGAGCGACGCATCTCGTGGAAGTATTCAAAGGCGCGCTGGAGCTCCTGCGCCTTGCCGCATGCGTCGATCAAGATGTTGAACGAGACGGAGTCGGGCGTCTGGCCGGCGGCCTGCATCTGCTGCATCACCTGCAGCACCGAGAGCCACTGGCGCTTCTTCTTGTACGCGGTCATGAGCAAGTTGTACATGACCACGTCCACGGGAAGCCGGACCTGGCGGAGCGTCCCGATTAGGTAGTGTGCTTCGGCCACGCGGTCCTGCGAGAGCAGCCCCTGCAACAGCTTGCGCACTTCGTGCTTCGACGGGGTCACGCTGAGCAGCTTGTTGACCATCCCCTGCACGCTCGCCATCTGCTCACGTGTCGCCACCTCGGTCTGCATGGTCACGGCGCCACCGTCCGCTCCGCCGCCGTCAGAAGCACCGGTCTGGCCGCCGCTGCCGGATTGCGCATCGTACCCACCGCCGCCGCCGCCGCCGCCCCCCCCGCCGCCGCCCCCCCCGAGCTGCTGCTGCTGCTGCTGCTGCTGCTGCTGCTGCTGCTGCTGCTGCTGCTGCTGCTGCTGCTGCTGCTGCTGCTGCTGCTGCTGCTGCTGCTGTTGCTGCTGAGCAAGACGCAAGTTGGTGGCATGAGCGATTTGAGCATGCTGCTGCAGCTGCGCTCGACGTAAATCGGCGGCGTGCGCAATATGTATTTGCTGCTGCAATTGGACCCGCTGTATGTCGACGAGCCCACCGGGTAGATGTGACAGCCAGCGCTTGCCCCTTTGCACCTCCGTCTCTGGGACGCTTCCGTAGAACGGGGGCGTCGCAAGCTCATAACCAAGTTTCTGGTCGGTGCACTGCTGCTCCTGCTGCCCAAGGTACCCGTAGCTCACAGTGAGCGACTGGAGTCGGCTGGAATCTAGCCAGCGCTGTCCCTCGGTCACGGCGGAAGGTGCCCCGTTGGCCGTCATCAAAGATGCCCCTTTCCATCGTGTTCGGTCGTTGATGACGGCGACGAAAAAAGCGTTCAAGGAGTTCGTCAGATTTCCTTTTTGGGCATTTTTGACGAGTTTGGTGCGATTTGCCCGCTCAAGACGCTCCACACAGGTTCCTGTGGAGGGCGCAGACCTTTTGGTGCATCACATTGTGGGAAGCGTCGCACTAGGTGGGGAACACTGGGAGGTATTCCTTAATAATGTTAATCCTTTTCTGGATTCACACACTATCCCATGCACTATCCCCACAACCTGATTTTGAACTAAGTGTTACGGAGGACTACGGTTCAGCTGTACCACGAATCCACCACCACTCCGTGTACTATTAAGTACTAGACGGAGCGTGAGGTGCCACGCGTGTCATCTCCGCGACATGAGCGCGTACAGCCCAGTTGCATCCTCTCTCAAGCGTGCGCGCCACGGACTCGTGGGCTCGCGGCTCGAGACAACTTTGGACGCGAGCGTCGCGATGAAGGCAGACCAAAGGAAGGGTATCACAACCGCGACCGCGAGCGTCACGAGCCATGCAGGTGCGTGAGCCATCGCGAGGCGTGCGGGGCCCAGGAAGGTGAGTCTCCTAATGGGCACTTTGAAGACGGCATCGATGTTGGTCGTCGTCGAAAGCTTTGTTTTCGTCGTGTCCGTGCGGCCGTCGCCGTCACTCGCAGCGTCCGCAACTGCCAACCTGGCAACGGCCAAGCCGAGGAATACTTCGCTGTATGAGGCGATGCTGGGTGGCAGCGCGGCGCGGTCGAAGGTCTCATCGGTCGTGATGGCCGCAACCCACTCGCCTGGAACATTTTCCTGCAGCCGGACGTGCAGCAGAACGTACAGAGGCGGGAGCATCCAAAACCACGGAAATGTGAATGCTGCCAGCGGCCATAGTTCAGTGGGCGACGCCAGCCGGAGCACGCTGGCCGAACTGCAGATCGAGAGCCACTCAGGCAGCAGGTCGAGCTCGCGGAATAACACCACCCACTGGGCAGGCGTGGAGCCTGTGTGCGTCCCGACAAGCCGGAAGGCAAACTCCCCGGGGTCGGGGCGCGTGTATGCCTTGAGTCCGTCGAGCGAGCAAGCGAGCCTCCAGCCAGCTGCCTCGGGCGTTGTCCTCAGATGTTCGTGTACAGGCAACAGAATGGTGCCGAGATCGGGCGCCGTGCTCGTTGAATGCGTGGTCGCAGCAGCTGGCAACTGCTCTCGTGCCTCATCATCAGGCGTACTGAGCTTCTGAGTCACTACGTGCACCAAGAGGATGACTGCCGCACCAATTATGGCGAAAAGTAACAAAGAGCCGACGACTGTCGTCACAAATCCAGCCGTGGCAGTGACAACGCGACCAAACATCCGGTCGCCGATCAGTCACCGACGGTGGCGAGGCGTCTGAGGCCCACCGTGGTGCCGACGCCCATAAAAAGGACAGACTGTGAATTGACTTGATGACAGACTGTGAACCTCTGAGTAGAATCCGTCTCGAAATCCTACTCTGTCGCACACCGTGCTCCCTTCCGGTGTCGGTTAGCCGACCTCCTGTTCGAACCCGAAATACGCCATGATCCCTTTTGGATGGCCATTGAGGCGGCAGCGCTCAATCTCCACAGGCACGCCCGCCTCGGCGGCGAGCTGCGCAATCTGGCGCTCGTCGGCGTTGCGCGGCAGAAAGTACGCCACGTTGGGCGCAATACGGAGCGCGGCACGCAAGATCTCGGCGCCGTCGAGGCCGCCCATCATGGTCACGAGGTCAAAGGTCTTGGCCTGCGTGTACTCGGGACCGCCCCAGGGAGGCGAAAGGAAGACCACATCGGCCTTGAGGGAGGGTGCGAGCGCGAGAAAATCGCCGTGCATCCACTCGATTCGGTCCGCCACCTCGTACACGCGCGCATTGTGCTGAGCGAGCAGCAGCCGCGGACGGTCCAGCTCAATGGCAAGCACTCGCTCACACTCGAACGCAAACTGGATCGCGTTGCCGCCGACGCCTGCAAACGCGTCGAGGATGAGATCGCACCGACAGCGCTCCGCGATGTGGCGCGCGAGCACCTCCGGCGTCACCGAGAACCATCCCTCGTCGTCGAGCTGAACGCCCTCGTCGTACCGGCTGAAGAGCATGTAACGCTGCACAAAGTACTTTTCGTTGGCGGGTGTGCTCCCTGCTGCTGCCGTCGCCGCGCCGATGCCCAGCCCATGGAGTGCCTGCACGTCGGGCGATGGCGTCACAGACACATTCTCGAGCTCATCGTCATCGCCGTCCACCCACTCGGGCCGCACGGGCAGCGGCGCTGAAAGGCTCCAGTCGCGGCCGAGGTCTGCCCAGAGCAGGTCTCGCGTGCGCACCGTCGCACACGGGTAGATCCCCAGCGGCGTCTCCAGAAGATCGACGATCGCGTGCACCTGGTCCGCGTCGATGGCGCGCAACACTCCGCCGCACGATGTTCGTTCGACTGTGCACATGCTCGCCTTCGCACCACCGGCCGCCGCCCAGAACTCAAGCGACCGCCGCCGGTGCTCATAAGCCTCATCTGCAGATAATCCGTCCTTCGAGGAGCCCGCAACCGGGGGGACGGTCGCACAAGCTGCCGGGTTCTTTACGCGCTTCGTCACTCGAAGGCCGAGCTGGTCCTTCAGATCGACGCACGACCTCGTCGGCATGACAGCGAATGGCCGGCTCTCGATGAAAACCAACTCAAGTCAACTCAAATGTCAAGTCAAGTCAGTCAAGTCAAGTCAATTTATGCATGGACTTGACTTGTGACTTGACTTGACTTGACTTGACTTGACTCAAGTCAAGTCAATTTATGCATGGACTTGACTTGACTTGAACCAACACACAAGATGTCAATCATTCACACTCTCAAACCCCGGGAACAGCACAGCACTCGCAATCCTCCCGGAAGGGATGCAGCGGTCAGAGGACGCAATACGGACACAGACAAGATAGCTCCGTTTCACTCTTTCACAAAGTCTCCGGTGCTCCGGTCCCACACGAACGTGTTCAGTCATGCTCTTTTGCACGGACGCACAGAGGGGGGGCGTAACGAGAGCTTCAATGTGCTTACGATGCTAACGCGTCGTTCTGAGCTTTATCTGTTTCGTTCAACTTTCGCGCGGGCGATGGCCCTTCCGAGTTGCAAACCGCGGCACAGCCGCGACCCACCATGGGGCCCCTACTTAGGCCCCGGGACCTATGCGAGCACAGCGGCGTCGACCTTCATCCGATCGCCCCCGAGAAATCCACCACAGAAGATCGTACCGAAACCACAACACGAATGGGGCGATGGTGCTGACATAGCGTTTACTGGCACATCGTCGACGCACTCGCAATTTAATGGCAAGATGGACGCGCTTGCAATTCCGGTGCGCGCACCTTACAAGCCGGCGAACAATGGGAACCCATACAGCGCGCCCGACTGGAATGACGACTTTTCAACAACGACCATGAATTCCTTCCAACCATTTGGGCGAGTAGTGGTCGCCACACCGTTTAGGCCGAAAGAGCAGGACAAGGTGGACGTACCGATGGAGCTGCACACGACGTCCCGTGATCACTTCGTACCGTTCAAAGAGACCTTCCGGCGCCATCCCTTGCGTCCCGTGCAGGGGCCGCAGCCATATGGAAGTGTAGACGACGGGCCCTTCGATCACACCTCCACCTCGCGCACGGCGTTTCCGCCGCACGCAGTGAAGCCGTATGTTCCAGCGCTGAAGCCCAAGCCCACGCTGGGCTCATTCAAGGATTCGTTCATGTGAGCAAGAAACTCGGATGCGCGCGATGAGCGATGTTCTGAGCACATCTCAGTCGGAGGATGTCTTTTATTTGAATGTCTTTTCTCTCTCAGTCTTCAGCCATCATGAATTTCATGTCACAGTGTTTGGCATGTGTTTCGCAGAAGCGCACCTGGGCGCGAGCCAAGCTGAACGGAAACTGATATTTTCCAGAAACCTGAAGACAAGTAGGCCGAGAGGGCCCGCGACTCAGAGAGAGGGCGCCGTAGAGGGTAGAGCAGCACGAGGCCCCGGCTAATCTGGGACATCCCCGGTTGAAGAAGGACTCGTAAGAAGGACTTCCCGCACGCCACTCACACGGCTCACGGCCACGTCCATGATGTGCCATCAACCTATCATCCTAATTTGGCGAACAGCTGAGGCCTCAGCTTGTGGGACTCCGACGAGGCTGACTCCACCTGTAGCTTCTGGGGTTCGGTCGGCAGTGTTTGCCTTGGGTCCGCAGCACCCGCAGCACTTGCCGTCGCGATTGCAGCACTTGCCGGGGGCGCAGCAGAGCTTTTTCCGAATGGAGCAGTACATGCCACAGCAGATGCTGAGGAAGGCGATGCCACCGACGACGCCACCGACGACGCCACCGATGATGGCAATTGCTGGATCGGCCCTATGGCAACTTACTGGTAGTCAGCACGCTGGCTGCGCCGCGAATCCAAAGAGCTCGGCGCACGTGCCGCCCATGAGCGCGTCGCGCGCCCTGGCGTCTAGCTCCGGCGCTGTCCATTGGTCAGGTACCTTGGCCGCGTGCGTGTAGTCCATCGCGGCCGCCGTCTCGGTGATGCCCTCCGGGAGCGGGTAACCACCAGGAAGCACAAAGGGGTAGTCACTTCCCCACATGAGGCGTGACGGGCTATACGCCTTGAGCAGCTGCACGACGCGCGGCTCCAGGTCCGCAAAGGGCGGCGCCTCAGCCGACGTGCGGAAGAGAGCCGACACCTTGACGTAGACTTGCGGGTAGAAGGCGAGCCCCATGAGACCTTGCCAACTCACCTCGTCGTCTTGGGCCGAGTCGCCGAGCTGTCCGCCAATGGCAGGCTGGCGAAAGAAGCCGAGGTGGTCGATGACGACCTTCGTCGCGGGGAACTCCTCACATAGCTCGCGCAGCGCTGGCACGAAGGGGCCGAGCCCCTTGAAGGCCATGACACCCACGACCATCCCGAGCTCGCCCGCACGCTTGTAGAGCGCCTTACCGACGGGCGACGCGAGGCCAGCCGGGAAGTTGCCAGCGTTGAAGCGCACTCCGACGAAGCCTTGCGCATGCAGAGCCTCGAGGGCCGCCACCGCATCGTCGGGCAGTAGTGTTGGGTTGGCAAGGCCCATGCCCTTGAAAAAGTCGGGGTGCTCGTTGAGAGCATGGGCAACGTAGCTGTGATCATACATGTGATTAGCAGGCTGCACGACCAGAGCACCGCTGACACCGGCTTCCCGCGCCCGTGCAATGTAGGTCTCAGCCGTCGCGAGCGTTGCCAAAGTTGCCGGAGGCGCCGCGGCCCACGGAAATGGTGGCTCACCTGAAGACCAAAGGTGGATGGCGGAATCAATCACGCGGCGCTGCATGGTGCTCGAACCGCCCACTCTTGGCACTCCCGGCAACGAGCACAGAGTGAGGAGCACGCGCCGCGATAGCCGCGTTCCCGCTTGCTCGAGCATGAACGCATGTGAATGAATTCAATAGAAGCGTGAACGAACACAACACGAAGCAGAATTGAATTCACACCACACGAATCAATTCACAACACGTTCAACGCAATCTCAAATTCACAAGCGAAGGACCGATGAGATGAGTCACATGCGGAGCCGGACGACGGTGAGCTGAAAACTTGTACATGTAACTTCCTCTGCTGAAAACTTCCCTGGTAACGTGGGCCGAAGCCGCTGAGAGTTACTAGTCACTTGAAGCAGCGAATGTTACGTCTTACACGATCGTACGAACACGACGGTGTACAAGGTAATGTACAAGGCAGCGCGTCAGACACCAACGCTTTCTCTTCCCCAAAGCTTTCGGCCGATTAATGGCCTGTGTTAATACGGTAGTGTTAGCACGGGCTGTGTCGGCCACACCTCCGTCCATAGCGATAGAGGCCCTCGTGCTTGGGGGTCCGGAGCGTGTGCGCGCGTTGTGTTGAACAGCAGCAGCAGCACACCACCTGACCCGCTTACCACGTCGGATTGATGCGACACAGCGTGACGAAGTGTAGCGGTGTCCAGCGTAGGTACCACGGCGCAAACGTTCCAGTCCATGAGCGCTAACGTTCCAGTCCATGAGCGCTAGATGGTAGAAGAGGAGTAGCGTACTGCATGCAGTATGATTGCATCGGGTTCTCTGATCTCTGTGCAGCCACTCACACGCGCTCTGATCAGAGATGCTCCAAGAAGGTATATAGGCTATCGATGGCCTTACTGATCGAACCACGTAGCCGCTCGTGGTTGTCGTATCGTTGCGAGGAGGAAAACGCATAGTCGTAGACCACCTTCCAGAGGAAAAGATGCATCAAGCCAAAGAGAGCGAGGAGCAAGAGGATGACACGAATGGAGACGGACGATAGCAATGGTCGGACGGTATCCATGCCCTCGGGTACATACTCGCCCTGCGGGTCCTCCTTCTGATCAGCCGCCGCCTTGCGCTGCCGCAACCCGTCACCGGCCTTCCAGCCCTTCATGGCCCTTATGACGACCTTGCTCCATGGATGGCTGTGGAAACTCAGAGAAGCATGAATCTGAAATGCTGGAACTGCCCCTCACGAAAGTCGCGGAAGCTTTAAGTTACATGTAACCGCAGACTACTCCCGCGAGGAAGTTGGAGCCACGTGGATTCACGACGATGCATCGGCCATTGAGAACAGTCGCGGCGCTGAGCCGCACGGCGGCGGCAGCATCTCTCGGCCGAACAGCGGTGACAGCACTGAGCTGCCGTGGCCTTGCAACGGAGCCGCGGATGCTGCGCAACTTCGGCATCAGCGCACACATCGACAGTGGCAAGACGACGCTCACCGAGCGGATCCTCTACTTCACCGGCAAGATCGATGCCATCCATGAGGTGCGGGGCAAGGACGGCGTGGGCGCAAAGATGGATTCGATGGAGCTTGAACGTGAAAAGGGTATCACCATCCAATCCGCCGCAACGCACTGCGAATGGAAAGGCACCAATATCAACATCATCGACACGCCGGGCCACGTCGACTTCACAATCGAGGTCGAACGCGCGCTTCGCGTGCTCGACGGCGCGATCCTCGTGCTCTGCGGTGTGGCGGGCGTGCAATCGCAGTCGATCACGGTCGATCGACAGATGAAGCGGTACAACGTGCCGCGCATCGCCTTCATCAACAAGCTCGATCGTGAGGGTTCGAACCCGGATAGCGTCATCGAGGCGCTGCGCTCGAAGCTGCAGCTGAACGCGGCGGCGTGCCAGCTTCCGATCGGTCTCTCGCGTGCCCACGAAGGGGTCATCGACCTGGTCGAGATGCAGGCGATCTACTTCGAGGGCCCCAACAGCGAGAACGAGGTGAAGCGCGCCGTGCCGGCGGAGCTGTTGGAGGACGCGAAGGCCAAACGTCAATCGCTCCTCGAGAAGCTCGCGGACGTGGATGAGGTGATCGCGGACCTCTTCCTGGCCGAGGAGGAGCCCGACGTGCCCACGCTCCGTGCTGCCATCCGTCGCCAGACCATCGCGCTCAAGTTCGTGCCCGTGTTCATGGGCTCGGCTTTCAAGAATAAGGGTGTGCACCCGTTGCTCGATGCAGTGTGCCACTACCTGCCCGCACCGACCGACGTGACCAACACGGCGCTGGATCTGAAGAACGGCGAGGCGAAGGTGAACCTCACGGGCAATCCCAACGACCCGTTCGTGGGCCTCGCCTTCAAGCTCGAGGAGGGCAAGTTTGGGCAGCTGACGTACATGCGGATCTACCAGGGGCGCGTCACACGAGGCGACACCATCTTCTCGATGGCCGACATGAACAAGGTGCGCGTGCCGAAGCTGGTGCGCATGCACTCGAATGAGATGCAGGAGATCGACTCGTGCGAGGCGGGCGACATCGTCGCCATGTTCGGCGTCGAGACCGCCTCAGGCACCACCTTCACGGACGGTTCCGTACGCCAGTCGATGACGTCCATGTACGTCCCCGACCCGGTGGTCTCACTCGCGCTCATCCCGAAGAACCGCACCGCGCCCAACTTTTCGAAGGCCCTCGGCCGCTTTAGTAAGGAGGATCCCACCTTCCGCGTGCACACCGACGACGAATCTGGCGAGACCATCATCAGCGGAATGGGCGAGCTCCACCTCGAGATTTACGTCGAGCGCATGAAGCGCGAGTACAACTGCGAGTGCACGACCGGTGCACCCAAGGTGGCCATCCGCGAGACGGCGGCGAGGCGAGCGACGTTCTCGTACACGCACAAGAAGCAGAGCGGTGGCTCGGGGCAGTTTGGAAGGGTGGAGGGCTACATCGAGCCCCTTGATGAAGAACTCCTCGGCAAGGCGGGTGTGGAATTCCGATCGGAGCTGAGCGGCAACAACATCCCACCCGAGTTCCTTCCCGCCATCGAGAAGGGCTTCCGCGAAGCGATGCTCAAGGGACCGCTCGTGGGCTGCCCGGTCATGGGCGTGCGCGTCGTGCTCCAGGACGGCGCCGCGCATGCCGTCGACTCGAACGAGATTGCGTTCAGATCTGCCGCCAAGGGAGCGTTCCGGGAAGCGATGCGTGATGCGAAAGCGGTCGTTCTCGAGCCGATCATGTCGGTGGAGGTGGCGGTGCCCGCCGAGTACCAGGGCGCCGCCGTTGCGCAGCTCTCGACACGGAAGGGCACCGTGAACCAGGTGGACGGCTCCGAGTATGCGACGATCACGGCCGACGTGCCGCTGCAGAATATGTTTGGGTACTCGTCGGACTTGCGCTCTGCGACTCAGGGGAAGGGAGAGTACGCGATGGAGTACAAAATGCATGCGCCGATGATGCGCGACAAGCAGGAGGAGCTCATCAAGGCGTACCAGGAGAAGATGAAGAATAAGGGCGCCAAAGACGATGACTGATGATCACCCTGTGTAAACGCGTCCTCGTACCGCAACTTAGTTTAAGGTCGTGAGATGACACGATGAGCATGCATTCGAAAAGTAAACAGCAAACATCAGCATCTAGTAGTTTTCGGTGCGAGGGTGCAGGGTGCTGCAGCTGCTACACTGATCTCTATCGCAGGCGACCGCGTCGGCCCGCGCGCCGCGGGTCCGTCGCCGCGCCCCGACGCTCCCGGGTCCCGCGTGCGACAGACCCAACCGAAACGCAAAAGCCTCAACCTTTCCTGGTTGACCCCTTATTGCCCTCCAGCTTGCTCTTCGGCGTGAGCGTCGCGCTCACGACGCCGATCGTGTCGCGCTGCATGCGCCCGCCCTGGCCGCCGCCAGCGGTTGCACCAGATGAGGTCGCAATCTCGTCGCACCTCAGGCAGATGAGCTCGACGAGCGTCTGCGCCTTGGGCCGCTGCGTTGTCTGGCACTCTAGCCCTGTGTTGAGCGCGATGACCTTGACCACGTGGCCTTTGGTGAGGAAGCGCAGCGCGTAATCCGCCTTCGTCTCCACGTCACGCGGTTCGATCTTGTCCGTCAGCCGCACCTCTTTGACCTTGAGTGGCTTTGGCGGCTTTCCAGGCCGAGGAGGGCGTCGTATCAACAATGGCGGCTCGCCCGCCGTTGGAGTCGGCTGCTCCACCGGCTCCTCAGCCGCCTCAACGTCATCCTCGATCTCCTCGGGCGGAGGCATGAGCCGCCACACGGGCGGCGACGCCTTGGATGACACCTCAATGAGCTCCATCTGGCGCTCTTTAGCGATCTTGAGCGCCTCCTCTGGCTTCATGACGCCCACTGATCCCTCACGCGTCACCAGCCGCAGCTCTGTGAGCGAGAGCGCGGCGGCTCCCTTGCGGGCGCCTGGTGGTATGTCACTCTTCGCCGAAAGCCACCGTCGTCGTTGCAGCGGCTGCGCCAAAGCGGTCGGCAGAGGCCGAGCAAACGATGCGACGAGGCTAAACTCGTCATACAGACGTGAGACGACGGTCGCGACGGGCGGCTGGAGCAGTCCTCTCCTCAATGCCAACGCCCGCGTGGCCAGCAGCATCGCCATCCCGAGAACACAAAGTGGCACGAGCTCCAGGTGATGACGATGTGAAAGCTGATTGGACTGTGAATAGAACAGGTTCTCTAGGTAAACTTGCTCAGGGCCCTCCATGCTTTCAAAGCTCTTCGGGCACGCAAAAAACAAGAAAATCATCAGGATTCAAATCTCCACCTGGCGGCGGGACTGCACGAGCGACTTGCCCCAGCCAGATTGCCCGTTGAGCGCCTCGAGATCGTCGTACGAGAGGCCGTCGTAGGCCGACGGCATCGATGTGTCCCACGTGATGCTGATCTCACCGGGCTGCGGGTAATCGATCCGAGCAGCCATGTTGCAATTCGCGTCCTTGACTTTGGCCTCCCACACGATATCCTTTGTGCAGTCGACACCGTCGCACTCGGCGGTGATGTTGCGGAATGTGACGATGCCATCGGGCGGATAGTCACCGCACGGGAAGAGCTTCTCATACACGATGTACGGGATCGTGTACTTTTTGCCATCCTGGCACGGGACCGTCTGCGACGAGACCGCGCCCGTTTCGACGATCTGCTGCGAGAGGAGGTACGAGTCCTCATTCTTGTTGTACACGATCCTACAGAGCGAAATGAGTCGAATCGGCGACTCATCAGTACAGAGGCGCAAAGCAAAGCACGGCCGCCGAAGATTTCATGGCGCGCTCTCCTTACGAGCCGTGCAGCGTCTCGCCCGCATTGACCTTGTACTGTTTGCTGTTGGAGTTGTGCGTGGGCCGCCACTGGAAGTACTCGGTGTACATGCTCCACGCATTTCCTCCCCAGGGATTCACCGGCTGCACCAGGTTGAGGTTGTCGTCGGGATCCATGCCAAACCATGGCGAGTAAAAGGCTTTTGAGGGCTTTGCGTCCTTGCCCACCGTCCACGTCATTTCGAGGCGTGTAATGCGGGCGTATTTTGAGGGCATCTTACCCACAGCGTAAGCCATCCACCCTCCGGCGGGGTCCTGTGCGAGGGCACTCATGACGAGGGCGAGCATTTGTTGCGGAGTGCCGGAGTCGCCGATGATTGGACGGTTTTCTCGACGGCCTCTATCCGGATAACTTTCTCCCTGAGCCGCTCGGCGCGTCGGCGCATCTCCAGCTGAGGCCTCTGGCTACTTGAAGGTCAGCCGTAAAGGAGTAGCCTCTTAGTAGGGGTTGATGAGCATGACACACATACATAGTAGACAACGCCCAAGACCCTCGACGGAACCATGGGCTGTGAAAGGCTGTGGAAACTTGGGTTCTGATTTCTCGGCGCGCGGCGGCCGCCAACTCGGAATCTATGGTAGGGCACGCAGGATTAGGCTTTCACTCCAGGTTCACCCTCACGAACGCTTTTCGAATCGATACTTGAACCGCATGTGGATGCGGATTGTCGGTGCATAATCGTGAACATCGGCGCGATGTGCATTTCGCAAGAGATGCTTCGCAAATCATTCTAAACAGCTGCCTCCCGTCCCGTCCTGTGCCCTCTCTCTCGACCAAACACACCACCGCAGGCCAGGAGACCTTCGCGTGAGGGGGGTGCACACCCCGGCGGCACAGCGTCTTGGTCACTTGCGCGCATAACCGCGCAGCGCACAGCCTATACGAACCCCGTATGGTACGGTACGCGCACGCACAGGCCGATGACAAGAAGTCAAGAACCTGTACTTGAGTGTGACACCGCACAGCTGGACAGCAGACAGCACCACGCGCACGCCTCGTGTCTCTCGCTCGCTTCAAGACTCCACTCTCCGATCGAGGCCTCAATCTCCACAGGATCTCCAATCGGGCGTCTCCGCTCTTCAATCTAGTGCCATCTGGACCATCTGCCGGTTGAGGAAGCCCTGAAGCGCCATGATCGTCGGGTCGTTGTCACACACGCCGAAGAGCACGTCGCCGTTGAGGCCCATCCGCTGCGTGATCTCGAGGTCGTCCGCGCCATTGTTCTTGAGGAACGTCTGCAGCGCAGTCACCGCCTCGACGTTCCACTCAGTGCCGAAGCCGTTGCCTGTGCGCAGCGGCTCGCGTCGCCCAAGCCGGTCAAGGGGGTCGCGAACGGCGCCGTTGGCGTTCAGAAAGCTCTTGAGCACCGTCTTGAGGTGCCGATCCCACTTTGTGAACAGATCGTCTTGCTTGATCGGAAAGCCGTTCTGCCTGAGGAAGGAGACGAGCGGATCGAGGACGTCCTTTAGGTTGCCGTTGACAGTCAATTCGCCCGGCTCCCACCGCCACGCCCACTGCGGCGGCGGCTTGCCAAGCTCGCCAATTTGCCCGACAAGGTTGCGCCCAAGGCCGTCAATACCCCACTGTTGGACGGCCTGCGCCGCATCCGCCACCAGCCTCGCCGTCTCCGCCTTCGCCGCCTCCGCCTCCGCCACCAGCCTCGCCGTCTCCGCCTTCGCCGCCTCCGTCGCCTCTGTTACCATCCTGGCCACTCTTTCAGCTGATGAGGTCGGCTCCTTTGGCGGCTCTACCTTCTTGGCCGTCGCCTTTTCGGCCGCCGCCTTCTCGGCCACCACCTTCTCGGCCGTCGCCTTTCCCTCCACAGCAGCCTTCGAAATGGCAACAAAAGCAGCCTCGTCGGGATCGGCTTTCTCATCCTCGACATACTTGCCACTCGTAATGGATTTGAAGAGAGCCACCGGCGACTCGACGAAAACACTCGAGAGCGTCTTCCCGATTTCCTTGCCAATGTCTGGCGCCTTCTCGGCAGCGTCCTTATCGGCTGCCACTTTCTTGGGTTCAGCACCGCTCAGCCTCTCTCGGACCTCTGGTGACCAGCTCACCAGGACCAACCCCAGGTGATTGAGCTCCTCCAACACGGGGGCCGGAGGTTCCATAGCTTTGATGCGGGCGATCAGCTCCTCACAATTGGCGATGCGCTTACGGGCGCCGCGGAGATCAAGCTCGACAGGCTTGGCTGTCGCCACCTTCTCGGCCCCGGCCTTCTCGGCCGTCGCCTTCCTCTCCTCAGCGGCCTTCGAAATGGCAACAAAAGCAGCCTCGTCGGGATCGGCTTTCTCATCCTCGACATACTTCCCACTCGTTATGGATTTGAAGAGAGCCACCGGCGACTCGACGAAAACACTCGAGAGCGTCTTCCCGATTTCCTTGCCGATGTCTGGCGAAGTGGACGTAGCAGCCGGAATCTCTTTGTGGTTCGAAATGGTCCGTCCACGGTCGCGGTCGCTGTGGTCTCCGGCCTCTTCAGCCACGGCCTTTTTGGTTGCTTCCTTCTTGGCTGCTTCTTTCTCAGCCGCCGCCTTCTCGGCCGCTTCCTCCTCGGCCGCCGCCTTCTCAGCCGCCGCCTTCTCGGCCGCTTCCTTCTCAGCCGCCGCCTTCTTGGCCGCCGCCGCCTCAGCTGCCGCCTTCTCGGCCGCCGCCTTCTCGGCCGCCGCCTTCTCAGCCGCCGCCTTCTCAGCCGCCGCCTTCTCGGCCGCCGCCTTCTCGGCCGCTTCCTTCTCGGCCGCCGCCTTCTCGGCCGCCGCCTTCTCGGCCGCCGCCTTCTCGGCCGCCGCCTTCTCCGCCGCCGCCTTCTCAGCCGCCGCCTTCTCGGCCGCTTCCTTCTCAGCCGCCGCCTTCTCAGCCGCCGCCTTCTCGGCCGCC